>Ga0137403_10002116_pt1 | contig 24465 bp, 22 predicted proteins | sample CZOMad2_1_16fung_FD_122057 | JGI IMG/M metagenome (GOLD analysis project Ga0137403, IMG submission 122057) | Vadose zone soil fungal communities from Angelo Coast Range Reserve, California, USA - CZOMad2_1_16fungal (Hybrid Assembly) | ecosystem: Environmental > Terrestrial > Soil > Vadose zone...
CACGATCCTCTATGTGACGCATGACCAGATCGAAGCGATGACAATGGCGGACCGGATCGGCGTGATGAGCGAGGGGGTTCTCGTTCAGCTCGGCACGCCGCGCGAGATCTATGAGCGACCCAATAGCGCTTATGTGGCCGGCCGGCTTGGCACGCCGGTCATCAACCTCATTCCTGCTGAGCTTCTGGGCGATACATTGCCGCCGCGGGTACGAACGGTGGGGTTAAGGACCGAGCATATCCGCATTTCGCCCGGGGATGGTCCGGGACCACGCGCCCAGGTGCACTGGGTTGAGCATCTCGGCGATCAGGATCACGTCCACCTCAAGCTCGCGACCCATTCGCTCGTAACGCTCGCGGACCCTAGCCAGCCGCTCAGGGCAGGGGATCAGGTTTCGCTCGAATTCGATCGACCGCTCTATTTCGATCAGGCTGGTAACCGCCTCGGTACCGATGGATTACGGGGGCATGCATGATGATCGATCGTCAGGCGCGCAAACTCTTGTTTGAAACCGTGGCGCAGCGTGTCATTGCGAGCGCCGATGAATTGACCGATCTCGATCGCGCGATCGGCGACGGCGATCACGGGGCTAACATGCGCCGCGGCTTCGAGGCCGTCTTGGCCGCAGTTGATGAACTTTCTGCCAAAAATCTTGGCGAGTCCCTTAAGGGCGTTGGGACGACCCTGGTCATGAAAGTCGGTGGCGCATCCGGCCCGCTTTACGGCACCCTGTTCATGTCGCTTGGCAAGACGCTGGAAGATGAGGTGACTTGTGAGCAGGTTGCTGACGCGTTTGCCGCCGCGATCGAAGCGGTCAAGGCGCGGGGAAAGTCCGACGTCGGGCAGAAGACGATGCTCGACGTGCTTTTTCCGGTGCTCTCGGTGCTGCGCGAGGGCGGGACAGGGTTGCCGGTACGGCTGAAGGCGACGGCCAAGGCTGCGGCCGAGGAGACGATCCCAATGCGGGCCATTCGCGGACGGGCGTCGTTTCTGGGCGAGCGCAGCATTGGTCACATGGATCCGGGGGCGCGATCCTCCGCGTTGATTGTCGACGCGGTAGCAGACGTCATGGAAGGATTGGCATGAACGAAAATGTTGGAATCGTCATTGTGTCACACTCGGCGGACGTGGCGCGGGGCACTGCGCTCATGGTCGAGCAGATGGTTGGCCGTGAGGTTCCGCTAGGCTGGTGCGGCGGCGATCCGGGTGGCGGGCTCGGCACTAGCGTCGAAGCGATCATGGCGGCGATCGAGCGGGCGTGGTCGGAAAGAGGCGTCGCCATTCTGGTCGACCTCGGCGGCGCAGAAACCAATAGCGAGATGGCGATAGAAATGTTGCCCGAGGAACGCCGCGACCGCGTCGTCGTCTGCAACGCGCCCGTCGTCGAGGGCGCCGTGATGGCGGCGACCGAAGCTGCGTCGGGAGCGACCCTCGAGGCTGTGCGCCGCACCGCCGAAGAACTGACGCCGGTCTGATGCGGGACAAGTACTATGAATAAGCTTCGGGCATCAGTGCTTATGCGACACGAGGTGGGGCTCCATGCACGGCCATCGGTCAAGTTGACCAAACTTGCAAAAGCCTTTGAGTCGCGGATCGACCTTGGCCTGTCGCCGGACGGTCCCTGGGTCGACGCCAAGAGCATCGTCAAGGTCATGGCTACCAAGGCGCCGAAGGATTCGACGATCTATTTTCGTGCAGAGGGGGCTGATGCGAAGGCTGCGCTGGAAGCGCTCGTGACGCTTGTCGACGGAGATTTTCAGGATGGACGATAGAACGCACCGCGCCGCTCATCGCGTCAAAGGGAGGTCTGCCGCCCCTGGAATCGCGTTGGGACCGCTCGTGCGTTTGGCTCCCGCGAAGCATGAAGCCCGTCAATATCGATCTGCGGCGGAGGAGCACCAGGCCCTTGTCGATGCACTCGCGGGCTCCCATGCGGATCTCACCGCGCTGGTGCGCGAAGTCGGGGACGACGAGGCGGAAGCAATTCTCTCGTTCCAGATTGCGCTGCTCGAAGACGACAATCTCGCGGCGCCGGCGTTTGCGCTGATCGCCGGCGGCGAGGTGGCCAATCGGGCGTGGAGCGCTGCGCTTGCCTTGCAAATCGCATCGTACGATGGGGCCAGCGACCCTTATTTCCGCGCCCGCGCATCCGATCTGCGTGATCTTCGCGATCGCGTGCTGAGGCATCTGGCCGGTGAAGCCGATCAGACCGTGCCATCAGGAGTTATCGTCGCGACCGATGATATGCCACCTTCAACGTTTCTGGCCACCGATTGGCGTGATGGCGGGTTGGTATTGCGGCGGGGAAGCCCCAGCAGCCATGTTGCCATTCTTGCGCGGTCGCGCGGTGTACCCATGATGGTGGGAGTGGACATCGACCATCTCGAACACGGCACGGACGCTTTGCTCGACGCGGATGCGGGGCTTCTGATTGTCAATCCCGACACCAATATGCGAGCCAGCTTTAGTCAGCGTCGCGCCGAGCAGTCGAAGGCTCGCCCGGCCGCGGCTTCATTCAGTGGCCCGGCGCTTACAGCCACCGGTGAACTGGTTCGGGTCATGATCAATGTCACCGGCCTCGCCGAGCTCGAAGGCCTCGATCCTGCCCACGTCGACGGCATCGGCCTGATGCGGACCGAGTTTCTGTTTCAGGGTCGCGAAAAACTTCCAACCGAGGAAGAGCAATATCAGATCTACAAGCGCATGCTTGAATGGGCCGCCGGCAAGCCCGTGACGATCCGCACCCTCGACGCTGGCGGCGACAAGCCGATCGAGGGTTTGACGCAACCCGGCGATATGAATCCGTTTCTTGGTGTACGCGGCGTACGGCTGTCATTGCGACATCTGGACGTGTTTCGCGAGCAGTTGCGGGCGCTGGCCCGCGCTGCAGTTGCGGGAAATCTCAAGGTGATGATTCCGATGGTCACGGTGCCGGAGGAACTCGACCGCTGCCGCACGCTTCTCGAGCAAGCCCTCGAGGAGCTGCGTCGCGAGGGCCGGGAAGCGCAATTGCCGTCGCTCGGCATGATGGTCGAGGTGCCGGCGGCAGCGCTTACCATCGAGGACTTCAATGCCGACTTCTTTTCCATCGGCAGCAACGATCTCATTCAGTACGTGACGGCGGCGAGCCGGGATGAACCGCAACTCGCGGACCTTGCTCGTCCTTCACGCGCGGTGTTCAGTCTGATTGGGCATGTTGTGGGTTATGGGGATAGCTCCGGCCGCGAAACGAGCTTGTGCGGTGACCTTGCGGGCGATCCCGGGCAAGTCGCCGCGCTGCTCGGTCAGGGCTTGCGCATCTTTTCGGTAGCACCCGGGGCGGTGGGGCCTGTAAAGGCCGCGATCGCCCGTTATTCCGGTTCTGCCGCATGAGCACGCAAGCAACGCCAGCGGGCTCGCAGGATCTTATTGCGGCCTACAAGGCGATCCTTCGGGATGTGCTCGATCGACGGCCATCCGGCATGCGCCAGCGTTTGGCCGAAGCCCTCGGCAAGAACCGCAGCTTCATCACGCAGATTGCCAACCCGGCCTATCAGACGCCGATCCCGGCCCAGCACGTCCAGCCGATTATACAGATCTGCCATTTCTCGGTGCAGGAAAGGGACCGGTTCCTCGAAGCTTACCACCGGGCGCACCCGAGGCGGCTGCTTCTCCTGAAAGAGCGTGAGCGAGGCCGGCGTCTCACATTGATGCTGCCGGATCTGGGGTCGGAACAGAAGAACCACAAGCTGGACTCGCTGCTGAGCGAGTTCGCGGAGAAAGTCGCACGGCTGATCGAGGATACCTGACGCCGACGCGATCGCAAACGGGGAGGGTAGGATGAAGAAGCTGATCAACGCCGCCGAGAACGTGGTGAGTGAAAGCCTTGCCGGATTCTGTGCGGCGCATTCCGACATCGTGCGCCTCGGCGAGCACGCGCCGTTTGTACAGCGCCGGCATCTCAAGCCCGGCAAGGTGGCGCTGGTGTCGGGTGGGGGCTCGGGACACGAACCGCTGCACACCGGCTTTGTCGGGTACGGGATGCTGGATGCCGCGTGCCCCGGTCAGGTCTTTACCTCGCCCACGCCCGATCTCATTCTCGCCGCTGCCGAGGCCGCGGACAGCGGTGGAGGCGTATTGTTCATCGTCAAGAATTATGAGGGCGACGCCATGAACTTCGACATGGCACGCGAGATGTCGCAAAAGTCGATTGCGACGGTGGTTACCGATGACGATGTCGCGGTCGAGACCTCGACCTTTTCGACCGGACGGCGCGGTGTCGCCGGCACACTGATCGTGGAAAAAATTGTGGGCGCAGCTGCCGAGGAGGGACGCAACCTTGCTGCCCTGAAGGCTTTGGGCGATCGCGTCAATGCCGCCACGCGTTCGATCGGGATCGCGCTGACGAGTTGCACGGTTCCGGCGGCCGGCAAGCCAACCTTCGACATCGCCGAGGACGAGATGGAGGTCGGTGTAGGCATTCATGGCGAGCCGGGCCGCCGCCGCGAAAAGCTCAGGCCGGCTGGCGAGATCGCGGCCGAGATGGTCCGCGCAATTACGACCGATCTGGGCGAGCGCGTGCGTGGCGAGGCCATTTTGCTCGTCAACGGCTTTGGAGCAACGCCGCTTTCGGAACTCTATCTGATGTATGATGCCGTCCGCAGATTGCTCGAGCCCGCCGGCACCATCGTTACGCGATCGCTGGTCGGCAACTTCGTCACATCGCTCGACATGGCCGGTTGTTCAGTCACGGTGTCGATGCTTGACGATGAGATGAAGCGACTCTGGGATGCGCCCGTTCACACGCCGGCGCTGCGCTGGGGGATGTAGCTCGTCAGATACGCCGGGCCGCGCCGTCACGCAGTTCGAATCCGGCAGAGCGCCAGCCTATTTGGTGCCGTAGGCACGGTCGCCGGCGTCGCCAAGACCTGGATAAATGTAAGCGTTTTCGTCCAGCCCTTTGTCGATCGCGGCGAGCCAGATCGGAACGTCCGGGTGAATGCCACGCATGCGCTCGACACCTTCCGGCGCACCGATAAGGCACACCAGCCGGATGTCGTTCGCGCCGCGCTCCTTCAGCCGGTCGACCGCCGCGACGGCGGAGTTCGCCGTTGCCAGCACCGGGGAGATCACAATCACCAGCCGCTCGTGTAGATCGCTTGGCGCTTTAAAGAAATATTCCACGGCAACGAAGGTTTCAGGTTCGCGGTAAAGACCGATATGGGCGATCCGTGCGGTCGGCACCAGATCGAGCATGCCTTCTGCAAAGGTCACGCCGGCACGCAGCACCGGCGCGAACACCAGCTTCTTGCCTGCGATCTGCGGCGACTTCATCCGCGCAAGCGGCGTTTCGATATCGATATCGGCCAACGGCAGATCGCGGGTGATTTCGTAACACAGTAGCATCCCGATCTCCTTGAGGAGCTCGCGAAACGACTTGGTCGAGATATCTTTCTTCCGCAATAGCGTCAGCTTGTGCTGCACCAGCGGGTGGCTAACGATCGTGACGCCGTCCATGTTGCTGATCCCAGATCTAGAATACAGTGCCGTCGCTGATAACTTTCACCGGAGGCGACGCGTCGGCGCGGCGTTCGCGCGCCAGCAATCGGCCTGCGGCCCAGGTTCCACCCTCGAGAATTTTCGCCAACGGCAGCGAGGTGGCATCGAGCTTAAGGCGGTGCCGCAAGCCATCGGCGACGCGGTCGAGCAGCGCCACCGTCAGCGCGCGCCATTCCACGACCAGCGATGACGCTACCTCATGCTCTTGCTGCGCATCTTCGGCATCGCGAAATGCGAGCACGCCGATATCGACGAACAGCCCGCCGTTGCGATATTCTGCAAGGCCCGTGAGGCCATCGATATCGGTTACGCTGATGCCAGCTGTTTGTAGCGGTTCGATCAGGGAATAGGCCAGCCATTGCGAGAGCTTGTGCAGCGGCATCAAACCATTGGTCGCATCCGCGGTCGTTAGCATCGGATGCTTCCAACAGTCGCCGAGCGCGATCCCGCCGAGCGTCAGCCGCGATGGCCAGATCGGTCCGAGCTGTTGCAGCAGCTCCGATAGAATCGTTGGGGCGGGAAGCTGTCGGTGATCGTCTGCCAGCATCGCCAGTCGATCGAACAGACCGCCGGGCCGCGGCGTGTCCAGGCTGCCGAATATGTCCGGTTTCGAGGCTACCAGCGTGCCCAAGCGGCGCAACAGATCAGCGCGGCCGTCAATGCCGACCAGCGGATTGACATCCGAGACCTGCATGCCGCGCTCGAGGCCGGCAACGGAGAAATTTGCGAGCACGCCGGCATCGACCCGCAACGGCTCACGCGGATCAGCCGAGAATGCGCCGCCAGCGAACATTGCGAGGCTGGCCAATCCCAATCCCTCCGAACGGCGGACGGCCGATCCGGTTTTTGGATCGCGGTAGTGCCACGATGGGCCGGCGCCGGCGTCGAGGAAGACGCTGACGATCGCCAGATCGAATTCAGCCCGGGCGCGGGCGGCGCGATCGGGCCACCTGGTCCGGTCGGCGATATCAGCCCAACGATTATCCCCATTCGCGACGAAGTGCCGCCAGCGCGAATGAAACGGCACGTCAAGCGAGGGATAGGCCTTGCGGGTGGTCTCCAGCACCAGGTCGACTGCGCCGTCCATGCGATCGAGATCGATGCGGAAGTTCGGGAGCTTGTCTTCAAGGCCGATCGCGAGCATCCGATGCGCGCGCTCGCGGACCGCCCTGGCATTCAATAATGATAAGGCGGCTGACGTCTCGAGATTTGCTAGGGACACTGCCGCCTCTCTCATTATTTTTCGAGCGAACGGCCGACCGGGTTGATCAAGTCCTGCTGCTGTATCGGTTCTGACGTGTAGTAACCGGCGGCCTTCTTTGCCGCAATTTCCACATGCGCGTCGGCGGGCACGAGATCGTCGGGAATTGGCACGCGTTCGACGATTTCGATTCCCTGGCCGGTCAGCGCGTCGTGCTTCATATCGCTCATGGAAACGAAGCGGTCGATTCGCTTCAGGCCGAGCCAGTGCACCACGTCCGGCATCAATTGCTGGAAGCGGGCATCCTGCACTCCGGCGACACATTCGGTGCGCTCGAAATACTGGGCCGCGGCATCGCCGCCTTCCTGACGCTTGCGCGCGTTGTAGACAAGAAATTTTGTGACCTCGCCGAGCGCGCGGCCTTCCTTGCGATTATAGATGATGATGCCGAGTCCGCCGGTCTGCCCGGCGCGCGCGCATTCCTCAATGCCGTGGAGCAGGTATGGACGGCAAGTGCAGATGTCCGAGCCAAACACGTCGGAGCCGTTGCATTCGTCATGCACGCGGCAAGTTATCCTGGTGCGGTGGTCCGGCAGTTTGGCAACGTCGCCGAACAGATAGGCCGTCGTGCCGCCGATCGGCGGCAGAAAAACCTGCAGATCGGGCCGTGTCACCAGTTCCGGAAACATGCCGGCGGTCTGTTCGAACAGCTGTCGGCGCAGATTGTTCTCGGTGGTCATGAAGTGCTCCGCCAGGCCCGGCAGATACCAAACCGGGTCGATCGCGATCTTGACCACGGAGACGCTTCCGTTCTCGTGCACGACCTCGCCGTCTTGCTTGAGCCGCCCGGCTTCGATCGCCGCCTGCAGTTCGGGCAGATCAAGACGAGCGCGCGTGATGGCAATACTCGGACGGATGTCGATGCCTTCGGCGATCTCGGTTGCGAAGTTTTCCGCGACGAGGTGTCCCCACGGATCGAGCGAAACGATCCGCTGCGGATCGACCCATTGCGAAAACGGTCCGATCGTTTCGGCGGGATGGGTGTTGGTGAGATCCGGACGCCGGATCGGATCGAGTGCCCCTGACGAGACGGCGAGCGCGCGATAAACCGAATAGGAGCCGCCATGGGTCCCGATGACGTTGCGATCTTGCGGGCGCGACACCGTGCCAATCACCGGCCCGCGCTCGCGCGCACTGGCTGCGCCCCAGGCGATCGGGAAGTCGAGCTTGGCACCTGGCGCCGGGTGCGAGGTGATACGAATATGGTCAACCCGATTGGAACGAGTCATCGCCATCATCCCTAAAACGGCGACGGCCCGCCTGAGCAGACGGGCCTGGTCACCAACGACTCAATAAGCAGCACGGCCGCAGCCGAGCGCGGAAGTATAATCGAATCGCGACCGAACACAACGGCCATTCGCGTCCCCGGGGACGCCTTGGCTGCTAACAGCTTGGTGCTTTCGGGCTCGCAGATGAAGGCGCGAGCGTTCTGGTAATGTCGCTCCGGCCGTCGGGTTTTTAGGCGATCGCTAAGCCGTCTCGGCCAGCATGACATGCAGAACCGTCTTACAGATCTTCGCTGAACTGAATTGACTTCGCGGCAATCAGAATTCTAATGACGAAATCACACGGAATGGACTGCGGAGGCGCAGCGCTTGAACTGCTCCTTTTTTGTCCAATGCAGCGTCAAATTAGAGCAGCCAGGAAGTTCACTATGCGAGTCATCAATGTCGCAGCCGCTCAGATGGGGCCGATCCAGCGTGCCGATAGCCGGGAAGCCGTCGTTAAGCGCATGCTGGCTCTGATGGACGAGGCCAAGGCCAGAGGAGCGGACCTGATCGTTTATCCGGAGCTGGCGCTCACCACATTTTTTCCGCGCTGGTACATGGAAGATCAGGCCGAGGTCGACACCTGGTTTGAGCGTGAGATCCCCAACGCGGCGACAACGCCGCTGTTCGCGCGCGTTGCGGAACATCAGATGGCGATGAGCTTCGGCTATGCCGAGCTGACGCCGGACGGCCATCATTTCAATACCTGCATCCTCACTGACAAGTCGGCGAAAATCATTGGCAAGTATCGCAAGGTCCATCTGCCGGGCCATTCGGAATTCGACACCGGGCGCGCCTTCCAGCACCTTGAAAAGCGCTATTTCGAACCGGGCGATATCGGCTTCGACGTGTGGCGGGCGATGGGCGGCATCATCGGCATGGCGATCTGTAACGACCGGCGCTGGCCAGAGACCTATCGCGTCATGGGCCTGCAAGGCGTGGAGATGGTCCTGCTCGGCTACAACACGCCTGCGGTCAACGCCGAGAATAGCAAGGAAGGTCCCGAGAAGCGGCTGTTCCACAATCGCCTGTCGGTGCAGTCCGGCGCGTATCAGAACGCGACGTGGGTCGTGGCTGTCGCCAAAGCCGGCGTCGAGGACGGCTTTCCACTCATTGCAGGCAGCCTGATCGTCGATCCCAACGGAGAGATCGTCGCGGAGGCCAGCACCGAAGGCGACGAGATTCTGGTCCATCCTTGCGATCTCGACGCGACCATCTTCGGCAAGAAGACCATCTTCGACTTCGCCCGGCACCGTCGTATCGAGCATTACGGCCTGATTACCAGCCGTGTCGGTGCGGTCCCACCGCCCGAAAGGTGAGACCGCTGAGGGATACCTAGTGACGCGAAAACTGCACCGCACCCAGAGCCATCGCCACAGCCGCCTGCGTGGGATCGATCACCGGAATGCCGAGCGCGTCCTCCAGCGGCCGGCGCAGGCGCGTCATGCCGGCGCAGCCCATGACGATCGCGCCGGCTCCGTCCTCGTCCTTGAGCGCGCGCCCGACCTCGATCATCTTCGCCAGCGTTCCGTCGCCGGACGCCGTTTCGGCCACGCTCATGTTGAGGGGGCGCTCGCCCGCCAGCCGGTCCATCAGTCCCATCTGGCGGAGGTAACGGATGTGCCGGCGGATCGAGCGTTGCGCGATAGCGATCACGCCGAAGGTTTCCGCGCGCGTCATCGCCGTCAACACGCCGCATTCTGCTATGCCGAATACCGGTCGATCCGTCCCCTCGCGGCAGACATGCAGACCGGGGTCGCTGTAGCAGGCGATCACGAAGGCTGCCGAGCTATTGTCACTCTCGACCAGCCGGCGGAGCGGCATCGTAACGCTGTCGACGTCGGCTTGGCTCTCCACGCCGTAAGGTCCGTCGTCCAGTGTCGCACAGACGATCTCCGGCCCGTCCGCGAAATCGAGCGGCTGCAAGGCCATCTCAAGTCCCTTGGTGACGATGACGTTCGAATTTGGATTGATGACGAGGATGCGCGGGCGGGGCATGGTTTCTTCCTTGCAACGGCCCTAGTTTCGAACGTCAGTTCTGCGCCGTCCAGCTATTTCTCGTTCTCTTTATTGTCAGCCGTACCTTCGCAAGTGCCGGACGGCGCCATCGCAGCCTGGAGCCCTTCATGACCGAACTCGCCTACGACATCGTGATCCGCAACGGACGGGTCGCAACCGCCAGCGATGTATTCGAGGCCGACGTCGCCATAGCAGGCGAGACCGTCGCTGCAATCGGCCGCAGCCTGCCGGCCGGTAGACGCGAGATCGACGCGCGCGGCAAGCTGGTTCTGCCCGGCGGTGTCGATAGCCACGCCCATATCGAACAGCTCTCGGCTGCTGGCATCGTGAATGCCGATACGTTCGAAAGTGCCACGACGTCGGCAGCCTTCGGCGGCACCACCACAGTGATCCCGTTCGCGGCTCAACACGTTGGCATGAAACTGCCCCAGGTGCTCGAGGATTATCATGCGCTCGCCAAGAAGGGCGCCGTCATCGACTATGCCTTTCACATGATCATCGCTGATCCGACCAAAGAAACGTTGGAGGCGGATCTCCCGGCGCTGATCAAGCAGGGTCACGCCTCGATCAAGATCTTCATGACCTATGATCTTCTGAAAATCGAGGATGAACCGCTGCTCGACATTCTGCTTGCGGCGCGCGACGGCGGCGCACTGCTCTGTGCGCATGCCGAGAACCACGGGATCATCTCCTGGATGGTGAAAAGGCTGCTCGCGCGCGGCTATACCGATCCGAAGTATCACGCCATCAGCCATGCCCGGGTTTCGGAAGCGGAGGCGTTCAACCGGCTCATCGGCATGGCCGCGCTCATCGATCAGCCGATCATGATCTTTCACGTGTCGACGGCGGAAGGCGCCAAGGTGATCCGCGACGCGCGCGGGCAGGGCCTCAAGGTCTTCGCGGAGACCTGCCCACAATATCTTTTCCTCACCGCCGACGATCTCGACAAGCCTGGCGCGGAAGGCGCCAAATGGATGTGCAGCCCACCGCCGCGCCGCGCCTCCGATCAGGACGCGCTGTGGCAGGCCCTGGCGCTGGGCGATCTCCAGACCGTCTCGTCCGACCACGCCCCGTATCGCTTCGACGAGACCGGCAAATTGCGCGCCGGCGCCAATCCCAACTTCAAGCAGGTAGCGAACGGCCTTCCAGGGCTGGAAGTGCGCCTGCCGCTGCTGTTCGACGTGATGGTGTCAAAGGGCCGCCTCGGGCTGGAAAAATTCGTCGAGTTGACGGCGACCGCGCCTGCCAAGATCTATAACCTGCATCCGCGCAAGGGTTCTATCGCTGTCGGTGCCGACGCCGATATCGCGATCTGGGACCCGGCGCGCGAGGTCACGCTGACCGACGCCATGATGCACGACCTTGCCGGCTATACGCCCTATGCCGGCCGCAAGCTGCGCGGCTGGCCGGTCACGGTGCTGTCGCGCGGACGCGTGATCGTCGCGGATGGCAAGCGTTCGGCCGAGCCTGGCTCCGGCCGCTTCCTCGCCCGCACGGGAGGTGAGGCGGCGAAACCAACCGGGCGTCTGGTGCCGGATATGGACCCGGAACTGAATTTCGGCGCGACCCTGCTGTGAGTATTTTATCGCACCGTCGGCAGATGGATCGATGGCGATTGTCGTCGCTGTTCATCGCGACAGGTGCTGGGGCTGGTACATGAAAGCTCTGATCCTCGGTGGCACCGGCTTTGTCGGGCTCAATATCGCCGCCGCCCTGCTGGCGCGCGGGCACGCCGTCACGCTGTTCGATCGTGCGAACTTGCCCGCCGCCGCGCAACACGATTTCGCCGGCTACGGGGGAGCGCTGACTGTCATTCAGGGCGACGTCACCGATCGGCAAGCTGTCATGGACGTTGTCGCAGGCGGCCATGATGCGATCGTGCTTGGGGCGGCGATCACCGCCGGCCCCGCGCGCGATGCGGCGGATCCTGAATTGATCATGCAGGTCAATCTGCTGGCTCAGTTGCCGGTTCTGGTCGCAGCGCGGCGCAGCGGCGTGGTGCGGATCATCAATCTGTCATCCGCCGCAGCCTATGGCGCTGCCGGCTCGCGGCACGCCCTGCTTGACGAAGAGACGGCCTGCGATCCCGTGTCGCTCTATGCCATCAGCAAATTTGCTTCCGAGAGAGTTGCCGCGCGGTTGGCTGCGCTCTGGCACCTCGATATCGTCAGTGTGCGGCTGAGCGGCGTCTTCGGAAGATGGGAAAGGGCGACCGGGGTGCGCGACACGCTCAGTCCGCAAGCACAGATCCTTGCCACCATTCGTCGGCATGGCGAAGCTGTTCTGTCGCGTCCGGGCGTCAAGGACTGGATCTACTCCTCGGATGTGGCGGACGCCGTGACGTTGTTGATCGAAGCACCGAAGCCGAAACATCTCCTCTACAACATTTCGACCGGACGCGAATGGCCGGCGCTGCAGTGGGGACAGAATCTGGCCAAGCTACATCCCGGTTTCGTCTGCCGTCTCGCCGAACCTGGTGAGACGCCAACCATCGATCTTCACGGTCCGACCGACCGCGCGCCGCTGTCGATTTCGCGTCTGGAGCAGGAATTTGGCTGGCACGCGCGCTTTGGCTGTGCGGAGTCCGCGGTCGATCTGAGCAATTGGTGGATGCAGCATCAGGGAGGGCTATAGCATGCGACTGAAGGGGCGGACCGCGATCGTCACCGGGGCCGGTTCCGGCATCGGCCGCGCCACCGCGCTGTTGTTCGCAAATGAAGGTGCGTTTGTCGCGCTGGTCGATCACGATACCGCGGGACTACAGGAAACGATCGCCATCATTCGCGACGCGAAGGGCGACGGATCGGTGCATGTGGGCGATGTCGGTGACGCGGAGTTCGCAAAAGCCGCGGTCGCCGAGATTGCGTCACGCCACGGCCGGCTCGATGTGCTGGTGACGGCTGCCGGATTTTCCTGTGGCGGCACGGTGCTGACGACTGATCCCGCCGATTGGGACGCGGTCTTCCGCACCAATGTTGGCGGCACCTGGCTTTGGGCGCGTGCGGCGGTGCCGGTGATGCAGCGCCAGCGCAAAGGCTCGATTATCACGCTTGCTTCGCAACTCGCGATCGCCGGCGGGAGAGGCAACAGCGCCTATATCGCCGCCAAGGGCGCGATCATCAGCCTGACCCGGACAATGGCGGTGGATTTCTCGACCGATGGCATTCGCGTCAATGCCATTGCGCCCGGCGCTATCGACACCCCCATGCTTCGGCGCAGTTTCGCTCGTCATGCCGATCCCGAGCAGGTTCGTGAAGTGTCGCGTAACCGCCATGCCATGAAGCGCTTCGGCAAGGCCGAGGAAGTCGCCGAGACCGCGCTGCACCTTGCCAGCGATGCATCCTCGTTCACGACCGGGACCGTCATGGTAGTAGATGGCGGTTGGCTTGCGGCATGAGCAGCGCTCTGATCGCCCTTGAGGCTCAGGTTCGCGCCGATCTTGCCAAAACGGCGCACCCGGATGCGGCCTGGCTGAAGCCGTTACCAGGGCCGGATGCCAAGCCGGCATTGGACGTGCTCATCGTTGGAGCGGGTCAATCCGGCATTGCTACCGCCTTCGGCCTGATGCGCTCTCAGGTCACCAACGTCCTCGTTCTGGACAAGGCCGAGGAGGGGCGGGAAGGCCCGTGGCTCGCTTATGCCCGCATGCTTTCGCTGCGCAGCCCGAAGCATTTCACCGGGCCCGATCTCGACATTCCCTGTCTCACCTACCAGTCGTGGCACGAAGCGCGCTTCGGGAAGGAGCATTGGCAGAATCTTGGTTTGATCCCGCGCAACCTCTGGGCTGAGTATCTGCTCTGGCTGCGGCGCGTCGTGGGCGTGGCGGTGCGCAATGGCTGCGAGCTATTGGAGATCGCTCCAGCGGTGGATGGACTGCTCGCCGCCACGGTGACGAGTGCTGGCGCCGTCGAGACACTTTACGCACGCAAGATCGTCCTGGCGACCGGTCAGGAAGCCATGGGCAACTGGACCATCCCGGAGCCCTTATGCCATCTGCCGCCCAGTGTATTGGCGCGCGCGTCTGAGCCCATCGACTTCGAAGCACTACGCGGCAGGAAGGTTGCCGTGATCGGTGCCGGCGCGACCGCCTTCGACAATGCGGCGACGGCGCTTGAGCGCGGCGCGGCTGAGGTGCATCTGCTTTGCCGGCGTGCAGAAATTCAGTTGGTGCAGCCCTATCGTTGGCTGACCTTCCGCGGTTTTCTGCGGCATTTTAGCGATCTGGACGACGCCTGGCGCTGGCGTTTCATGCGCGCCATCCTCGATATGCGGGAGGGATTTCCGCAGGCGACCTACGACCGCTGCGCGCGCTTCGCCAATTTTCACCTGCACGAGGGTATGCCAGTCGAGGCTGCTCAAGAGCTGGGCAACGGGGTCGAATTACGGACGCCTCGCGGGATCGTCGCGGCGGACTTCGTCATCTGCGCCACAGGCACTCACATCGATTTTGCCGAGAGAAGCGAATTAAGGAACTTCGCAGGTAACATCGCAACCTGGGCCGACCGTTACCAGCCGCCGGAAGACGAGAGCAGCGCGCGGCTAGGCCATTTCCCTTATCTCGCCGATGACTATACTTTCACGGAGCGCGTGCCGGGACAGACGCCCTGGATTTCCAACATTCACCTGTTTGCATTTGCTTCCACCATGAGTTTCGGGCCGTCCGGCTCGTCGATCAACGCGATGACCACCGCCATACCCAAGCTGGTGCACGGTCTGACCCGCGGATTGTTCCGCGCTGACCTGGAGCGGCACTGGAGCTCCTTCAAGGCATACGACGTGCCGCAGGCGATTATCTTGCGGCAAACACAAGAGGAACGCGGATAATCGGAATCGGCATAACAGGCATGAGAATGCTCCGGCGCGGGCGCTTGTGGTGGCCATCGGAGCCTTGGTTGGCGCGTTACTTGCTTGAGATTCACGCGATCCTGAGGGCTCTTCTCAGGCGGACTTCCTTGTTGAATTCAGGGGATTGAAGAATGCGAGTTATGTATTGCAGGCCTATGTTCAGCGCGGTCGCTGTTCTTGCGCTTTGGCTCGCCGCGGGGCCGGTTTGGGCGCAAACTCGTGCCGAGACACTGCGGTATGTCACCGGCGCGTCCGTCAACACGCTTGATCCGAATGTGCCAGGCACGACCCGCGAGGCTTTCGCGGTGAGTCTCAGTACATACGATCGACTGGTTTCATTTGGCCGCAAGCAACTCAACGGGAGGTGGGTGTTCGATCTCGACAAGATCACCGGTGAGCTCGCTGAATCCTATGACGTCAGCCCCGACGCAATGAAAATCACATTTCATTTGCGCAAGGATGCCAAGTTTCAGGATGGTGCGCCGGTCACCGCTGAAGACGTCAAGTGGTCGCTCGACCGTGCCGTGACGGCGCCGGTGCTCGGCAAGGCTCAGCTCCTCACGGGGTCGATGACGAGCGCCGACCAGTTCAGGGTAATCGATCCGCTGACCTTCGAGGTGACGCTGCCGAAACCCGACAAGCTCGCTTTGCCCAATCTGGCCACAGTCTATCCGATCATCATCAACTCCAAGGTTGCGAAGGCGAATGCGACGGCAGAAGATCCTTGGGCGATCGCCTGGCTCAAGGAGCACACGGCCGGGAGCGGTGCCTACGTGATCGAAAGCTTCAAGCCGGGCGAACAGGTGATCATGAAGCGCAACGACGCCTGGAATCGCGGCTCGGCGGAGAAGTCCGCTTTCTTCAAGCGGGTCATCGTGCAATCCGTGCCGGAGCCGGCGACACGCGCCAACCTGGTCGAGCGCGGCGATGCCGATCTGGTGATTGATCTTCAGGCCAGCGATGTCCAGTCCCTGGAGGGCAAGGGCACTCTCAAGGTGGTCTCGACGCCGCAATACAATGCCGTGACCTTCATTTCGATGAACAACCAGATTCCGCCCTTCGACAACGCCAACGTACGCCGCGCCATCGCCTATGCGCTGCCTTACGATGACATGTTCAAGGCGGCTCTGTTCGGCCGCGGCACGCCGCTGTTCGGCGCGATGTGGGCGGATGGCAAACCGACAACCAGTGCCTATCCGTTCCAGCAGCCGGTCAAGTTGGACCTCGACAAGGCGAAGGAATATCTCAAGGCGGCGGGCATGCCGGACGGTTTCTCGACCACGTTCAGCTTCAATGTCGGCCAGGCTTCGACCGCCGAACCGATGTCGGCCCTGGTCAAGGAGTCCCTCGCCAAGATCGGCATCAAGGTCGATATTCAGAAATTGCCCGATGCGCAGATGTCGACGCAGATCAACGAGAAGAAGCTGCCTTTCTTCACCGAAGGCATTGTCGCCTGGCTGCCCTCGACCGACTATTTCTATCGCAATTTCTATACCGGCGAGCAGCGCTGGAATTACAGCAGCATCAAAAATACAGAGTTGACGGCCATCGCACAGGAAGCTCGATTCGAACCCGACAAGGCCAAATACGACGAATACGGCAAGAAGCTCAACGCGATCCATTTCGCCGAGATGCCGCAAATTCCGCTCTGGCAGCCTAATCAGGATGCGGTGATGGCGACATCGATCGAGGGTTACACTTACCAGTTTCACCGTCAGGTCGATTATCGCGACCTCAACCGCAAGTAACCGGCCGGGTCTTCATGAAGAGCTTTGGCGCAACGATGATATGGGCGGGGAGGCGGTTCCTGTCTTCCATGCCTGCACTCTTCGGCGTGCTGGTCTTTACGTTCCTGCTGATGCGGGTGCTGCCAGGCGATCCCGCGGTGTTCTTTGCCTCCGGTCCAAATGCTGGCAAGGAGGAAATCGCGGTCATCCGCAAGCAAATGGGACTCGACAAGCCGGTACCAACCCAATTGCTGCTTTATCTCTATGATGTCGGCCGCGGCAATCTCGGCCGGTCGATCATGACCGGGCAGCCGGTCACGACTGATCTGCGCGATCGGTTGCCAGCCTCGCTGGAACTCACCTTCACCGCACTGCTGATTGCGCTTGTATCGGCGATTCCTCTCGGCGTGGTGGCGGCGTTGAAGTCGGGCTCCGTCATAGACCATGGTGTGCGATTGTTCTGTGCGCTGGGCGTCTGCGTCCCAACCTTTGTTTCGGGTCTTCTGCTGATCTACGTCTTCTACTATCTGCTCGGTGTCGCGCCAGATCCGACCGGACGTCTCGACGTCTTTACCTCGTTGCCGCCACCGCGAACCGGCTTCCTGATGATCGACTTCGCATTGGCGGGGGACATCGATGGCTGGTGGGCGGCTTTCCGACAGTTAATCCTGCCGGCAGTGACCATGGCATTGTTCGTGATCGCGCCGCTGGCGCGAATCACGCGCGCGTCGATGTTGGTCTCGCTCGGCAGCGATTTCGTACGCACCGCGCGCTCGGTCGGGCTTTCCTGGTGGCGCATTGTCGTGACCTATGCGTTGCGCAACGCGGTCCTGCCGGTCATCACCATCGCAGGCATCGTATTCTCGACCATGCTCGGGGCCAATGTGCTGGTGGAGAAGGTCTATTCCTGGCCAGGCGTCGCCTCCTATGCGCTGGATGCGCTGCTGTCGTCCGACTATGCGCCCGTCCAGGGCTTCGTGTTGCTGATGGCGAGTGTGTTCGTTGCGGTCAATCTGCTCGTCGACATTCTCTACGGGATCGCCGATCCGCGGGCGTCGATGGGATGACTGGCACGACGCTTCGTCACGCGGCCTGGATCCTGCGCGGCAACCCGCTGACCGCAATCGCCGCGGCCGGTGTCGTCCTTCTGATCCTTATCGCCGTCTTTGGGCCGCAGATCGTGCCCTATGATCCGATCGCCTCGAATGTGTCGCAGGCGCTGATGCCGCCAAGTGCTGCGCATCTCGCCGGCACCGACCAGCTCGGCCGCGATACGTTCAGCCGGCTGATCGTTGCGACACGATTAGATCTCGTCATCGCCGTTTCGGCCGTGGGCATCTCCTTCGTGCTTGGGGCAGTCATCGGTGCGTTCTGCGGCTATTCCGGTGGCCGGCTGGATCGCACAGTCGGCCGTTTCGTCGATGTGATGATGGCCTTTCCGCTATTCGTGCTGGCCATGGCGATGGTCGCGGCGCTCGGCAACCGGGTGGAGAACATCGTCATCGCGACCGCCGTGATCAATCTGCCATTCTACATCCGCTTTGCGCGCGCGGAGGTGAACATCCGCCGCAATGTCGGCTGGGTGGAGGCGGCGCGCGCCAGCGGCGAAAGCCATATCTCGGTGGTGCTGCGTTTCCTGCTGCCGAATGTGCTTCCGGCCATGGCCGTGCAGATGTCGCTCAATCTTGGTTGGGCCATTCTCAACGCCGCCGGACTCTCCTTTATCGGCCTCGGCGTCAAGCCTCCGACCCCGGAGTGGGGCATCATGGTCGCGGAGGGCGCACGCTTCATTTCGACCGGCAGATGGTGGCTGGTCGCATTTCCAGGACTCGCGTTGATGCTGGCCGTGCTGTGCTTCAACTTGCTCGGCGACGGGATGCGGGACATTCTCGATCCCCGCATGCGGACATGACCCAGCCGCTGCTGCGAATAGAGGACCTGCACGTTACGTTCTCGACACGCCGCGGCCTTGTCGAAGCAGTGCGTGGGGTGACGCTCTCGCTCGATGAGGGTGAAATGCTCGGACTCGTCGGCGAAAGCGGTTCCGGCAAATCCGTCACCGGCTTTGCGACCACGCGGCTGCTTGACGCGGCCGGGCGGGTGACGGCGGGCAGGATTCTGTTTCGCGGGCAGGACATCACGAAAATATCGGATGGCGACTTCCGCATGCTGCACGGCGCCGCCATCTCGATGATCTTTCAGAACCCGCGTGCCGCGCTCAACCCGATCCGCGCCATCGGCCAGCAGATCGCCGATGCGATCCTGAGCCACAAGCGGATGTCGAAGGAGCAAGCAGCCGGCCAGGCGCTGGAGCTCTTGCGCGCGGTTCAAATCCGCGATCCCGAAAAACGGATGGCAGCCTATCCGCACGAACTCTCCGGCGGAATGTGCCAGCGGGTGATGATCGCGATCGCGATTTCCTGCGCCCCGAAGCTGTTGATCGCGGACGAGCCGACGACCGGCCTCGACGTCACCACGCAAAAGGTGGTGATGGACCTGTTGGCCGCGATTGCGGCTGAACGCGGGATGGCGACGATTTTGATCACGCATGATCTCGGCCTCGCGGCCCGCTATTGTCGCCGCGTCGTGGTGATGGAACAGGGCCGTCTCGTCGAGGAAGCTGCGCCGCAGACCCTTTTCCGAAATCCGCGGCATGTCTACACCAAGCGCCTGGTGGCCGCGTCGCCCACGGCAACCTCGCGTATCGAGGACCTGGTGACGGACGAGGAGAGAAGTCAATACCTCGCCATGCTTGCCGCGTGCAAACCCCGGCCGGCACCGGCGCCGGGCACGCCGCTGCTGCTGGACGTGCAGAACCTTGCCAAGCGCTACGATCGAGGTTCGCCGGCGGTGACCGATTTTTCCATGACCATGGCCGCCGGCCAGAGCGTCGGGCTGGTCGGCGAATCCGGCTCCGGGAAGACCACAACGTCGCGCATGATCTGCCGCTTGATCGACCCCAGCGAAGGCGTCATTCTGTTCGACGGGCAATCGATCGGCCATCTGGCCGCGCGGGATTTCCACCGCTCGCCGGCGCGAAAGGAAATCCAGCTCGTCTTTCAAGATCCTAACGACAGTCTAAATCCGCGTTTCACCGCCTTTGATTGCATCGCCCATCCGCTGTTGCGACTTGCGGGCATACGCCCGGGCGATGCGCTGCGGCAGCGAGTTGAGGAATGCGCGCGGCGAGTGGGATTGCCGGCTGAGCTTTTGCCGCGCTTCCCGCATCAACTCTCTGGCGGCCAGAAGGCCCGGATCGGCATCGCTCGCGCCATCGCCTGCCGGCCGCGGTTATTGGTGCTGGATGAGCCGACGGCCGCGCTCGACGTTTCGGTGCAGGCGGTGGTGCTGCAACTACTGGATAGGTTGAGACGCGAGGATAACCTTGCCTTCCTCTTCGTTAGTCACGACCTCAATGTGGTTCGCATGATGTGCGATCACACCATCGTTCTGCGCAACGGCTGCATCGTCGAGCAAGGTGAGAGCCGGGCGGTGTTCGATAACCCACAGACCGCTTACACGCGCGAGCTGGTCGAGGCGGTGCCTCATATCGAGACGGGGCTGGCTGCGGTCAGGACTTGATATTCCACGTCTACGCGTGTGATGGACTCGATAACAAAAGGCATGGTTGCTCCAGATCGCAAGATCCGAAAACCCCCGTTCGTTGCTTCTTCCGATCAAATTCAGACGCCTGAGGCGATGCGCGCCAGTCGCATATTTTCGGGCGACACCTCGATCCCATCGACCGCTGCGGCATGAGATAGAATGGTGCGGATAAATGAGAAGTCGATTGCGAGGGTGGGGCCTGTCTGGAAGTCACCCACAGCCTCGCCGCGTTCACGCCGGCCGTCGATCTACCGGGAGCCTTGGCCTTGAGCTCTGATCTTGAGACAAGGTGCAAATTCGGCGGGTACATGATACTGGACGTCGAATCCTTAAGGAGCCGTGCACCGAGAGATCAAAGAAAATCTAAAGATGACCAACGTGAGCAGCGCTAAACCAAACGCCGTCAGCGTCAGCGCCGGCCGATGTTTTGCGAAGGTTGATCTCGTTCGGCGAGCCGGAATTTGGCGAAGCCGATCCTTGCCGATGGCTCAATTCGCGTGACGAGCAATTATGGAATGCGACTTCAGAGCCGATAGAGCCGATGTTCTTGGCTCTTGCGTGGCTCTGTCGATATTACGTCGTTTCATCCGTAGGCCTCGGCGATAAAATCGATAAACGCGCGAAGTTTCGGCGGCATTCTGCGGTGCCGCTGCCAGACAAGGTGCCGGGGACGGGACTGGGTCTTGTAGTTTGACAATAATGCTTGCAAGCGCCCGGCCGCGATATCCTCGGCGACGAGCTCAGCGCGCTGCATCACAATGCCTGCACCTGCGAGCGCCGCATACCTGATGCCGAAACCGTTATTGATCTGAAGCCGGCTCTTTATGTGTACGTGCACTTCGCCTTCCGGTCCCAAAAAACTCCACCGCGGACCCTCGGTCCAATCCGGAAAGCTCAGGCAGTCGTGATCAACAAGATCCTTCGGGTGGGTCGGCGTGCCGCGCTCGGCGAGGTAATCGGGCGAGGCGCACACCACGGTTCTGTAGGGCGAAAGCGACCGCGACATCATGGTGGAATCGGCAAGCGTGCCGACGCGGACCGCGACATCGATCCCTTCCTCGACCAGGTCGACCATCCGGTCGTTCAGCATCAGCTCGACACTTATCTCCGGATACCGCTTTATGAATTTCACGATGGTCGGCGCGAGACTATGAGATCCGAACGCGATCGGAGCCGCCACACGCAACCTTCCGCGAGGCGCCCTTAAGGCTTCTTCAGCCAGCGCGTCGCCGGCTTCGGCTTCTTCCAGTAGGTGACGACAATGATCGAGATAGTTTTGGCCGAGCTCAGTCAGGCTCTGCCGCCGCGTCGACCGGTTGATCAACAGCGACCCCAGCCGCTCCTCGAGATGACGCATGTGTTTGCCGATCATGGTCGGCGACAGCCGCAACTCCTTGGCGGCGGCAGCGAAAGAGCCGAGATCGGCGACCTTCACGAAGACGGACATACTCGTCAGCCGGTCCATGATTATAAACCACTGGTGTTTTTATAACGAACGGATCGCCAGTTTATGGTCTGATGGTAACGATTTAGGGTCGAACGATCAATGACACGTTTGGGAGTAGCCGGTGCAGTTCGATTTCAAGGAAATGTCGCCGCCTGAGCGATACAGGCTGTTGCTGGCGACCGTGCTGCCCCGGCCCATTGCCTGGATCACCACCAAGGATCCCAGCGGCGCCATCAACGCGGCGCCGTTTTCGTTCTTCAATGTTTTTGGCAGCGACCCCGCGACCGTCGGCGTTGGCATCGGCAGCAAAGGGCCGGGCGAGCCCAAGGATACGCGCGCAAACATTCGCGCCAACGAGCAATTCGTCGTCAATCTGGTGCCGTTTGCTCTCGCGCAGGAAATGCGGGTTACCTCGATTGCGTTTCCAAGAGGCGTGGAAGAGGCCAAGGAGGCCGGGCTCACTCTCGCCCCGTCGCAGCGGGTTGGCGTGCCGCGCATCGCGCAAGCGCCGGTTTCGATGGAATGCACGCTGATGCAGGAAGTTCTGCTCGGCGGTTTCAGTCTGGTTCTCGGACAGATTCTGCTCGTCCACGTTCGGGACGAAGCGGTCATGGATCGCGGGCGTCAGCATGTCGACGCGAACAAGCTCGACCTCATCGGTCGGATGGAAGGCGCCTGGTACACAAAGACAACCGATCGATTCGAAATGCCTCCGATCGCTTTGAGCGACTGGAGGGCGCGAACGGTCGCCAACGTCGTCTCCTGATTGGCTGGTGGGCAGGATGAACGAATTGCTCGCCAGAATTCTTGACGCGCATGGCGGCATGGATCGCTGGCGCGCCTTTCAAAAGGTCGAGGCCACGATTGTGACCGGCGGCGGTTTCTTCGCGCTCAAGGGCGTGCTGCAGGATCCAAACCCGCGCCGCATGACCGTCTGGCTGCACGAGGAACGCTCGTCCGTGATGCCCTATGGAGCGCCCGATCAGCGCACGATGTTTACGCCGGACCGGATCGCGATCGAGAAGCTGGACGGCACGCTGGTGGCCGAGCGTCACGCGCCCAAGGACTCTTTCGCCGGCCACCAGATGAATACGCCGTGGGATCCGTTGCATCGCGCTTATTTCAACGGCGAGGCGCTATGGACCTATCTCACCACGCCCTTTCTACTCGCGATGGAGGGCGTGCGGGTCGAAGAGACCGAACCCTGGCGGGAGAGCGAAGAGACGTGGCGCGTGTTGCGCGCCTACTTTCCCGGTTCAATCGAAACCCACAACCTCGTTCAGGATTTCTTCTTCGGGGAGAACCTGATGCTGCGCCGTCACGACTATAGCGTGAATATCGCGGGCGGATTTGCCGCCGCGCAGTTGACGTCGGATTACGTGACGGCGAACGGCATGCACCTGCCGACCCGGCGCCGCGCCTATCCGCGCGGCCCCGACCGCCGGCCGATCCTGGAAATGCTGATGGTGTCGATCGATATCAGCGCGGTCCAGTTCGCGTAACGACTTATCACGGAAGTTCAATAAAAGAATTATATGTGCAAGAGCAGTTCGGAGGGTGAGCTTCCGGCCTTCTTCACGGCCGCCATCCTTGTGCATGAGCGGGCAGCCAGCGTCATGCAGCCCCAGTCAATTGAAATTATACATATAAATTGAGGACTTTAACATCATACTCGCATCTGAAGTCAGCACCGAAATAGCTCGCGTCTTGACGGGGAAGCCGGACTTATCAACGGCAGCCTATTCGATGATTTCCAGAATCGCTTGACTAGTTCAAAAAAAGAACTGTAGTTTGCCGAGGAAGACGGCCGGTCGCAACGGTCGCGGCGTGCCGACTGGACACGCATTACTGGGGGCAGACCGCCGCGTTTCCACGATGGGAGGACGTCATGTTCGGGAAATCAATACTTTCATTGGCGCTGGTGCTCGCGCTGTCTGCACCGGCGTTCGCGGCAGATACACCGGGCGTTACGGCGACCGAAATCAAGATCGGCGGGGTGTTCCCGTTCAGTGGACCCGCGTCATCGATCGGCCTCGTCGGCAAGGGCGTTCTTGCCTACGTCCAACTGATCAACGACCGCGGCGGCATCAATAACCGCAAGATCAACTATATCGCGATGGACGATGCCTACAGCCCGCCTAAGGCGGTCGAGCATATCCGCAAGCTTGTCGATAGCGATGAGGTCGCGTTCATTTTCAGCCAGCTCGGCACAGCGGGAAATACGGCGACAGCGAAATACCTGGCCGTGAAGGGCGTTCCCAGTATCGCTGTTGTTTCAGGCTCCAGCAAATTCACCAACGTTCAGGATTATCCCCTGACGACAACCGGACTTGTCAGCTACGACGTCGAAGGTCAGATCTACGCCAAGTATCTGAGCAGAACCGTGCCGACGGGGAAATATGCCATTCTCTACCAGAATGACGATCTCGGAAAAGATTACGTCAACGCGTTTCGCACGTTCCTGAAAAGCGATTTCGACAAGCGGGTCGTGATCGCCGCCTACGAAGTCACCGAACCGACGGTGGATTCGCAGGTCGTCAATCTGAAGAGCTCGGGAGCGGAAGCGTTCTTCATTGCGGGAACGCCGAAATTCGCCGCTCAGGCCATCCGCAAGGCCTCGGAAATCGGCTGGAAGCCGACCGTGATCATCGATTTTCCGTCAAGTTCGATTGCGGGCACGCTGAAGCCCGCCGGTCTCGACAAGGCCGTGGGCGTGATCGTCGGCACGACCAACAAGGATCCGACCGACCCCAA
>Ga0137403_10002117_pt1 | contig 24444 bp, 17 predicted proteins | sample CZOMad2_1_16fung_FD_122057 | JGI IMG/M metagenome (GOLD analysis project Ga0137403, IMG submission 122057) | Vadose zone soil fungal communities from Angelo Coast Range Reserve, California, USA - CZOMad2_1_16fungal (Hybrid Assembly) | ecosystem: Environmental > Terrestrial > Soil > Vadose zone...
TACTTCAAGAACACGGTCTTCAACTATCCGACCTTGGCGGAGTGCTATAAGACCGCCGCCTTCAATGGCCTCAACCGACTCTCATAAGCTAGTAAGCCGAATCGATTTGTCCATCGGCTCACGTCAGATCGTGCCCAGCCACTTTACAGGGAGGTGAGCTGCCACTGCATTTGCGAGCTTTTCGTCGGCGGTTATGAGGTGTGTTTGTTGTTCTTTCGCGAGCGCGACATAGAGACTGTCGTACACAGTGCGCTGGTAAGTAACCGCGATTTCGAATGCAGCGTCGATTAAATTCGCAGTCGAAATCGTCTCGAATTCCCGCTCTCGTAGTCCGGCCATTGCCGATTGTGCTTCGGATTTTGTAAGGCGCGCATAACGGACGGCGCGCCACAGAAGATTCGCGACTTCTATCCAAAACAGATCGGGAACGATCAAGACCAACTCGCCGCTCGCGTGGCGTGTGAGCCACGTCAATGCCTCTGCATGCAGAGATTCACCCTTGGACGGAAGCATCCACTTGGCGGCGACGCTGGCATCCAGAACATACGTGCTCAACGATCACGGTCCTCACGCAGCATTTCCTCTGTAGAAGGGAACGTAGCATTTTCAGGGACCCGCTTCGAATGTATCTTCGAGAGTTTTTTCAAGAAAGCTCGGCGAGCCTTGAGTTCCGATTCGGTAGGAACATTGTGCTTCACCAAGGCAGTAACTTCCGCGGCGATGGAGCTACGTCGCTCTTTGGCGCGCTTGCGTAGTGCTTCATAGAGCTCGTCAGGGAAGTTTTCGACATATAAAGTCGCCATAATACACTCCTAGCAATGACCTATGATATCCCTAGGTCTAGCCTAGGTCAAGGAGGTTCTGCTGCTCTTGCTCAGATTCCTCGGTTGGCGGGACGTTGGTCAGATATAATCCGCCGTTGCCAGACTCACCTTGGGGAACAATCATGACTGGATTTCGTTTTCTGCTGCCGGTTGTTCTGGCGGTAGTTTGTTGGGCGGTTGCACCGGTTTCCACGAAAGCTCAGACTTCATCAACGCAAGGGTTGCCCAGCGAAACGCCTGCGCAGTTGCAACCAGTCACCGACAGCTTCGACTACGTGCGGCGGGACGTGATGATTCCGATGCGCGATGGCGTCAAGCTGCATACCGTGGTCCTGCTGCCGCGCGGGGCGAAAGCTGCGCCGATTTTACTTACGCGGACGCCGTACGATGCGAATGCCCTCACTACTCACGCCACGAGCTCTCATCTGGGGCCGAGCCTGAATGGCTACGACAACGCCACCGAAGTGATCGTGGAAGGCGGATATATCCGCGTCATCCAGGACGTGCGCGGAAAATACGGCTCCGAGGGCGACTACGTGATGAATCGCCCTCTGCACGGGCCACTCAATCCGACGCCGGTCGATCACTCTACCGATACCTATGACACCATCGACTGGCTAGTGAAGAACATTCCAGAGAGCAACGGTAGAGTCGGAATTCTCGGAATCTCCTACGATGGCTTTACGCCACTGATGGCGCTGGTCAATCCACATCCCGCCCTGAAAGTCTCCGTGCCGATGAATCCGATGGTCGACGGGTGGATGGGTGACGACTGGTTTCACAACGGCGCGTTTCGCGAAGCGAACATGTCATACATCTATGAACAGGACGGTACGCGGGCCAACACGGGCAAGTGGTGGACCAGCCACCTCGACGAGTACGACACGTTTATCGAGGCGGGCTCGGCAGGAGAGCTTGGAAAGCGGCACGGGCTCGAGCAAGTTGGATTTTGGCGCAAGCTGCTCGAGCATCCCAGTTACGACGCTTTCTGGCAGCAGCAAGCCATGGACAAAATCCTCGCGGAGCAACCGTTGAAAGTGCCGGTAATGCTGGTGCACAGCTTGTGGGATCAGGAAGATATCTATGGTGCCATGGCCGTGTACAAGGCCATCAAGCCCAAAGACACCGCGAACGATAAAGTTTTCCTGGTCATGGGCCCTTGGCATCACGGCCAGGAGATCGACGACGGCAGCTCTCTAGGCGCAATCAAATTCAGCAGCGATACCGGTCTGTATTTTCGCACTCAGATCCTTCGGCCGTTCCTGGACCAGTATTTGAAAGAGGGAGCCCCGAAAGCCGATGTCGCGCCAGTGACGGCGTTTGAAACGGGAACGAACACCTGGCGACGGCTGGAAGCTTGGCCGAAAGGTTGCGCAGCGGCCTCCAGCTGTACGATTCATGCGACTCCATTGTATTTGGATTCAGGACTCTCGCTGAGTTTTGCTGCCCCAAAAAGCGGCGGCACAGCATTCGACGAATATGTTTCGGATCCCGTGAAGCCGGTGCCATATCGGGCACGTCCCATTCAGCCAATGGGCTACAGCGATGGCATGACGTGGTCGCAGTGGCTGGTCGACGACCAACGCGAACAGTCCGGGCGCGGCGATGTTTTGGCGTTTGAGTCGGAAACGCTGCGTACGCCGGTAAAGGTCAGTGGCCAGCCGATTGCCAATCTCATCGCCTCGACGACTGGCACGGATTCCGATTGGGTGATAAAGGTGATCGACGTTTATCCGGACGAAGTGGCCGGCCAACCAGGAATGGGCGGGTATCAGTTGATGATTTCCGCGGATATTTTTCGCGGAAGGTATCGCGAAAGCCTGGAAACGCCGAAGGCCATCGAGTCCGGCAAACCGTTGCTGTACAAATTCGCCCTGCCGAATGCGAATCACGTCTTTCTGCCGGGACACCGGATCATGGTGCAGATCCAATCCAGCTGGTTTCCCCTCTACGACCGCAACCCGCAAACCTTCGTCCCCAATATTTTCTGGGCCAAGCCCAGTGATTACCGCAAAGCGATCCAACACATTTATCACGCCCCGAATCAAGCCAGCTTCATCGAACTGCCAGTGGTCGGGAATTGAAGTAAACGCACGCAGTCTCGGTCTCAGGGTTATCATGGTTGTCGGACGAAATGTCTGACCGTAAAGCCGACTTACTCCTCGCGGAGCAGTATCGCGGGATCAACCGAGAGGGCCCGTTGTGCAGGAATCCAGGTAGCCAGTAACCCGAGCAGACCCATAGCGAGAACAACACCTGCTAACACTAGCGGATCGCGGGAGGTTGCCTGATATACGATGAACGCGAGCACCCGGCTCGCTAGAATTCCCAACAGCAATCCGGCTGCGGAACCAAAAGCTAGCAATTTTACGGCGCGTCCCAATGCGGCTTTGAGTACTTCCTTACGCTGCGCGCCCAGCGCCATGCGAATCCCCAATTCTCTCAGCCGCTTGCTGACCGAGTACGCCGCCATTCCAAAGATGCCGGTAACCGCCAACATGGCGCCCAGCATCCCCAACACGCCAAGCGAAATGGCGGCCGTCCGCGACACAAACAGAGCTCCGTCCAAAGCTTGGTTCCACGTTTGGAGAAAAGAAGGCAGCCCGGAGTCGAGGTCGCGCAGTTTCCCTCGTATGGCCGCCGCGAGTTGCTGGGGCTTGCCGCTTGAGCGCACGACCACGTAGGTCTCCGTGGAGGGAGATTGCAGGAGCGGGAGAAACATCGCTGGCGGCAGCGGCTCTGTGAGATTCGGAGAATATTTTCCGTCTTCTACAATGCCTACCACTTGGATGCGATTTCCGTCAGACAACTTATAGTGTCGGCCGATTGCCTTGGCGACTGAGCCAAAAATTCGGCGGGCAAACTCCCGGTTGATCACCGCGACGCCCGGAGCATCCTTGTCGTCGTGCGACGTGAACTCCCTGCCCGCCAATAAAGCCGTGCGGGCCGCATCGAGGTATCCAGGGGAGACCTTAAACGTTACCGGATGGGCAGTCGCCATGGTTGGCCGGAGATCGGTCGCTTCGTCGGCAAAGACACTAGAGTCGTTACAGCAAGCCGGGTGTAGCGGCGGAACGTTGATGAGTGCCGCGGCGGTCACTTCCGGAATCACCGTCATCGCGTCGATCATGCGTTTTTGCATGGCCGGCACGGCCTCGCCCCGGTAGCCGGCCATATCCAAATCGGTTTCCACCAGCATGGTGTTGCGCGGCTCAAAGCCGAAATCACTGTGCAGCGAGCGCTCCAGTCCGCGCACGGCCACGATGGAAGAGGTCACCAGCACAGCGCAGATGGCCACTTGCAGCGCCAGCAATACGTCCCGGGCGGTGAGCCGACGTCCTGCTGTGCCGGTTGTTCCCGATTTGATGACTTGGTAGGCATCCGTGCGCAGTATCTGTCTTACTGGGACCGCGCCAAACAGCAGACCACTCGCCAAGCTCAACAGGAACGCAATGGCATAAACTTTTTCGTCCGGATTCACCGGCATATGTATGGGGTATTGGGGAAACGGCCGCCACACGCTGAGCCAATCCAACAGCAAGACGCTGGCCCACAGTCCGGCGGCGCCCCCCATCAGTGAAATCATCACCGCTTCGGTAAAAAGTTGCCGCAAAATGCGTAAACGGCCAGCGCCCAGCGCCAAGCGCAGAGCGACTTCCCGGGAGCGGTCCGCGGCGCGTGCGGCAAACAGGCTACCCAGGTTGGCGCAGGCGGCCAGGAGAATCAGACCCGCCAGCAGCATCAGCCCGGTAAGAAACGCCTCCATCGCCCCGGCGAAGAGACCCCCTGGAAGGCCTTCTCGCGCTAAGGTAAAGCTCATTTGGGCGTCTTCCTTGGGATAGGTCTTTTCCAGATAAGAACCAATCGAGTTCAGATCGGCGATCGCCTGCGCAGGGGTGACGCCCTCTTTCAGCCGCCCTGTTACCGAACCTACCCAGCGGTTGCCGCGATCACTCAGGAGATTCGTTCCCTCCATCGGTTCGCTGTTAGCGATCGGTACAAAAAAGTCCGGCGAGAAAATCAAAACACTGCCGCGGAACTCGGGAGGCGTCACTCCGATGATCGTAAAAGCGCGCTTGTTGAGTTGGACCGAGCGGCCAACCACGCGGCGGTCATCCTGGAAGTGGGTATGCCAATAAGCGTAGGTGAGCACCATATACGGAGCGCTATTCGGGCCGTGCTCATCGGAGGCGTGGAGCACGCGTCCCAGGTATGGTCGAATTTCCAATACATCGAAGTAGTTCCAGCTCACTTCATAGACCCAGGCGCGGGACGGATTTTTGCCGGTGTCCAATCCCGCCTGAGTGATGTTGTAGGCCACCAGGCCATCAAAGCTGCGGTTGCGATCGCGCAGATCCAGATAATCGGGATACGAGTGACTCAGGGATTTGTCGCTTCCGTGCTCCAGAAGGTAGAGGCCTTCCGCGTGTGGCACATTCAACGGGCGTAGGATCAATCCGTTTAAGGCGCTGAACACGACCGCGTTTGAGCCAATGGCCACGGCCAGCGTCAACACCGCCACCGCCGTGAAGCCAGGATTCTTCTTCAACATGCGAATCCCGAACCGCAAATCCTGCCAGAGGGTCAGCATCGGCGCATCCTCAGAAATCCGGTGCGTTACGGGCACGTATTCTTCCGAGCTTCGTTACTTTTAACTTGCTGTGCTGCCTATATTTAGCCGTTTGCCAGCCCAGCGGCTGGTCCCCAGTTGTCCGCTTGCGGGAAGGATCGTCGCGGAAGCGGACAGCTATCTGGTTCGATTCGGGCGCCTCGGCCGCCCGAATCGAAGCGCCAAGGCCCGATGGCGGCGCGGCAAATGGACGCCGCCGAGTGTGTCCGTCGTACCTTATCTCATTGCTGGGAATCGGGCTGTCAGGTTACAATTGAGGGCTCGGAGGAACGATTTAGTGTTAATGATTCGGTTGTCTCGCATTGGCAAGAAGAAGAAGCCTTTTTATCGCGTCGTGGTGATTGAAAAGACCCGGCCGCGCAATGGCCGCGTCGTGGAATTGGTGGGGACTTACGATCCACTGAAGAAGCCCGCGGAGCTGAAGCTGGATGCCGACCGCATCAAGCATTGGCTCGGCGTCGGCGCGCAGCCTAGCGATACCGTGCGCAGCTTTATCCGCCTGCAGAAAATCGCGTAGTCGAAGTGCGTAGTTCGTGTGCGCCCGCCTGTAGACCCCGACCCGATCGGGGTCCCAAGTTCTTAGCTTCCGCGCATCCTCTTGTTGGCCGGAAGCGTCTTTCCTGTATATGTGTTCATTGTTAACAACCCGGGTTTGTGAAGGTGCGGCATGAAGGAACTGGTCGAATCGATTGCCAAGGCGCTGGTCGACCATCCCGACGATGTGCAGGTGAAGTCGATCGATGGTGCGCAGGCGACCATTCTGGAGTTGCGCGTCCATAAGGATGATCTTGGCAAGGTAATCGGCCGGCAGGGGCGGACGGCGAAAGCGGTGCGCACGCTGCTGGGGGCTGCCGGCATGAAGGTGCACAAACGCTTCACCCTGGAGATTCTGGAAGATTGAGCGCGGAGCCGCAGCGCTGGGTGATGCTGGCGCGCATTTTGCGCCCGCGTGGGAACAAGGGCGAAGTCGCCGTCGAACTCCTCACGGATTTTCCCGAACGTTTGAAAGATATGCCCGAAGTGTTTTTGCGCGACGGCGCGGGCAAGAGCGAACCGCGGCCAGCCGCCGTGAAAGCGTTTTGGATTGACCAGAACCATCGCGGGCAGGCGGTGTACCACTTCGAGGGTTGCGCTTCGATTTCGGAGGCGGAGAAATTTCGCGGTTTGGATGTGCTGATTCCCTTCGAGCAGCGGGTAACGCTGCCTGCCGGAAAATATTTTGTTTCGGATCTCGTCGGTTGTTCGGTTTTCGAGAGTTCACCTGAACCGCCTGTCGTTTCTTCGTCTCCGTGTTCGTTGGCCAACGTTCCTGCGCTGGTTGGGACTGTTAGTGATGTGCAGACGACCGGGGAAGATATTGCCGGTACTCCGGTGCTGGTGGTGGACACCCGGAATGGCGAGTTGCTGATCCCTTTGGCTGCGGATATTTGCACGCGGATCGATCCGGCGGCGCGGCGCATTGATGTGGTCCTGCCTGAGGGTTTGCGCGATTTGAACACCGGCGCGTAGTGTTTGACCATTCCAAAAAATTGAGGCCGTACTTTAGTGGACATCGATGGTGGTTACGCTTAACGCGGGGAGCGTTATTGTGAGCGTGGATCCGCTTACGGGCATAGTGCCTGCTGAGATTGGTTGGACTGGGTTGCCGCCGGTAGATTGCGTTTGCGCTGAGGCTGCGGTCATTTGATACAGGTGGGCTGTGCCGGTGAGAGGTTGGCCGGTGATGGCGGTTACTTGGGCGGTCTTCGAGCGATTGATGGCTACGAAAACGGTGCGCCCTGGAGTGGTGCTGTCTTCGCTGGCGTAGACGACTACGTTTTGCACGTTGTTGCTGGTGGATTGTAGTGCGGTATCGCCGAAGTTGGCGTTGGCGCCGTCGAAGCCGCGATAAGCGCGGAAGCCCGCTAGCGCATACGAGTAAGTGCCGTTAGGGGGCCAGAAGCTGGCTGCGAAAAGATTTTGCACGCCGAAGATGCCCAGGTTGTCGGCTTGCGCGATGGTGCCAGCTATGTGGTTGAAGCCGCCGCTTTCGTATTCAGTGATGGCGATTTTCATGCCGGGATTTTCGGCGTTAATTTTGGATTGCAGCCGGCCGAGGATGTTGATCGGGGTGCTGCCGAGTTCCTGAAAGATCCACGGGTTGCTGTTGCCTGCGTCGGTGTAGGTGGGATCCCACAAGTTGCGCGGGCTTTGCACGATCAGCTGGACCTGCGCGTCGGTTAGCGTTGTGCCGGTGAGATTGAGAATGCGCGTGCCGTTCGCATCGTAATCTTCCGCGTACCAGTGGAAGTCGTAGACGTCGACCAGCGGTTTGCCGTAGGTGGTCGACGCGGTCTTCAGTGCTTGCAAATATTTGTCCGGAAACCAGTTTGTGCCATTCGGCGTGGCGCTTAGTTCTCCCTGCCAGTTGTAAATTCCCTGGAATCCATAGTGGACCGGACCAAAGATAATCGTATTCGGGAATTGGTCTTTGATCGCTTTGGTGAGATTGATCGTTTTGGTGATGTAGTTGTCGGAAGTGACCGCGGTGTGGCCCTGGATTTCCAGGTGTGTGGAGTTCCAGAGCTCGGGTTCGTTGTCGAGGCTTACGAAAGTCGGGTGCGTGGGATTTGCGCCGAAGATGCCGGGGAGTTTCTGGTCGAGAGCCCAAACGAATTCATCCATGTAGACATTTGCATCGCTTGTGGGCGGCGTGATCGTGAACGGTGTTGCGGACGCGGTGCTCTTTTTGTCGACGATCGTTTTGAAGCGCGTCAGGTCGGGAGGATTTGTGGTGCTCACTGGACCGCTTTCATCGGCGGAAACCAGACCCTGGAGTTGCACGGTAATGAGGCTGGCCAGTCCGCCCGCTTGATCCTGCGCGATAAACCCGCGCACCGCTTCCGCGGGAACATTGCTGCTGCTCAGGAAGGCATCGCTCTCATACAAAAAATCGCTGCCGGCGTTGGAGGCATTGTTTTCCCAGTTGTAGGCGGTCCAGCGATTGCCGCCGTCGCGATCGAGAGTGAGATGCGGCGGAGGATCGGTGTTGCCAAAATAAAAATTCAGACCGTAGATGTAAGGCGAGATTGGGTGTGTGTTGGCGGGATTAATTGTGACGGTGACATCCACCGGAGTGTTGGCTGGGGTGGCGCTGGCTTGCGCGGAATTCGCGCTTTCGCCGACGGAATTCAGCGCGGACACGACGTACAAGTAGGTGGTGCCATTGGTCAGACCAGTGTCGGTGAAATTCGCGGCTGTGGGCGCGGCGACTTGCGGGTATGGCCCGCCGGAGGTCGTGCTGCGCTTGAGGTGATAACTGGTGGCGCCGGAACTTGCGGTCCACGTCAGCGAAACTTGCGTATTACCGCCGGTGGCAGTCAAGCCGGTAGGCGTCGTAGGAGGCTGCGTCGGAGCGGTGGGGGTGGCGCTGGCCTGCGCGGAGTTAACACTTTCGCCAGTCGAATTGACGGCGGAGACTACGTAAAAATAGGTCGTCCCGTTCGTCAAACCCGTATCGGTAAAGCTGGTGGTCGCGGGTGAAGAGATTTTTGTGTATGGGCCGCCCGTGGTGGTCGAGCGCTTGACGTTGTAGCTGGCGGCAGTCGAACTGGCGGACCAAGCCAGGCTGATTTGGGCGTTCGCGGCGGTGGCGGTCAAGCCTGTGGGTGTTGCGGGAGCCTGTGCCGGGGCTGTGGGCTTGGAGGCGGCCTCGGAGGAGTTGGCGCTTTCGCCGGCAGAGTCGGCGGCCGACACGACGTAGAAATAGGAGGTGCCGTTGGTTAGTCCGGTGTCGGTGAAGGTGGCTGCGGCGGGTGAAGAGACAGTGGCGTACGGGCCGCCGGTGGTGGCGCTTCGTTTCACGTTATAGCTGGTGGCACTCGCGCTGGCGGTCCACGTCAAGCTGACCTGCGCGTTTCCTGGCGTGGCCGTAAGTCCCGTGGGAACGGCTGGAATCGTTGCGCCGCCGGGGTTGGAGCCGTTACCGGTGTTGCCGTTGCCGCCGGAATTGGCGGTGGTGGCAGCGCAACCTCCCACGGAGACTGCGAGGAGCAGCCAGATCGACAGCACGAAGATTGGGTGGAGATGGCGGGTGGCGGGCCTCCGATTGGTTAACCTTCTGGTTACTCCCCCTCCCCTCTCTTTCTGCGTAAGTGTTGATTCTACAGCTAGTTCAAGTGCTTTGTTTTGCTGCACTTCTGCAAGTGTTGATTTTAAATGAGATAACTGGACTAGCGGAGCCTGAACTCGAGGAGAGGCGGAACGCCAGCGAGTTGTCGTGCTGCGGAGGGGATGGTGGCCGCGCACCTCGCCGCTTTGTGCTCGTTTCCCAAGGGGACTCGTCATCATCGGCTCCGCGTGCGCCCAAGATGCGGCGGCTACCATCTGGATTGAGGGTACGTTTTTTCTGGGGCAGGGCAAACTGGCCAGAGGTACAGAAATGGTGTTGGACCCATGCCGACACTTGCGCGTCAAGATGATCGTGGCGTGCCTGGGCGGAGATTAACAGTGACAGCAGTTGCTTGTAGCGAGGCCGGCGTTCAGATCCTTTCCGGCCAGGCCGGAATCCCAGATCGGCTATGCTCGTCTCATAGCCTCAGGATGACACCTGTTGCGATATTACCGAATGAGTGTGGTTTGCGGCACGTGGTTCGCGTGGCGGAGGGCGCAACTTAATGAGTAGAATGGCGGGCGATGCGCTTTGACTTGATTACGATTTTTCCGGAGTTTTTTGTGGGACCGCTGGATTATGGGATCGTGCGGCGGGCGCGGGAGACTGGGTTGATTGACGTGCAGGTGCAGGATTTGCGGGTGTTTACGAAGGACCGGCACCGGACTGTGGATGACCGGCCGTTTGGCGGGGGCGAGGGGATGGTGATGAAGCCGCAGCCGCTATTTGAGGCGGTGGAGGCTTTGCTGGGGCATGGGCTGGGGGATGCCGCTGGGCGGGTTGACTTGCCAACTGGAACTGCGGTGGTGTTGATGTCTGCTGCCGGTAAATTGTTTACCCAGGAGACGGCACGGCGTTACGCGGGGTTGGATCGGGTCATCTTTATATGCGGGAGATACGAGGGCGTGGATGAACGGGTGGCGGAGCATCTGGCAACCGAGGAGATTTCGATTGGGGATTTTGTTTTGAGCGGGGGGGAATTGCCGGCGACTCTGATTTTGGATAGCGTTACACGGCTTTTGCCTGGGGCTTTGGGGAATGAGGATTCGGCGGTGAATGAGTCGTTTGCGGAGAGGCAACAGCAAGACCCAGGTTCAAAGGGCGAACCTGGGGCACCCGCTCTTGGGGTTGACAAGGTGGCGGATGCGAAGACGGGCGCGGCTAGCCGTGGCGGCGGCTTGTTGCTGGATTTTCCGCACTATACGCGGCCGGCGGAATTTCGCGGCTGGGGGGTGCCGGAGGTTTTGATTGGCGGGAATCATGCCGATGTGGCGAAATGGCGGCGGGCGGCGGCGGTGGAGAAGACGAGGCGGAATCGCCCGGACATTTTGGGGTGGCACGGCTGAGGTAAGAAGCGAAAGATGTCTTCGTCGGACCGGGCACTTTCAATGTAGACATCGGGGAGAGATCCCTCCGCTGCGCACGCCGGCCCGTTCGCAGGAAGCGAACGGGAAGGAAAAAGCCGGTGCGCTCCGGTCGGAATGACAGTAAATGCTACTGGCCAAAGACAAATGGCGAAGAAAGAGTCGGCGTGCTTGAGGTCGGAATGTCAATTGTAGCGGTAGGTGGAAAATTGGGGATGGAGATTCGACCATTCGAAGTTAACGATGCGGCGGCGTTGTGGCGATTGCGGATGACGGCGCTGCATACCGATCCGTGGTCGTTTGCGGAGTCGGTGGAGGAACTGCGGCAGATTTCTGTGGAAGAGTATGGGCGGCGGATTGGGGAGGGGGGCGACGGGAATTTTGTGATTGGGGCGTTTGAGGGGGAACGCGGGTTGGGGATGTGCGGCTTTTATCGCGAGACACTGATCAAGCGGCGACACAAAGGGCATCTTTGGGGAGTTTTTGTTTTGCCTGCGGCGCGGGGGAAAGGGTTAGGGCGGGCTTTGGCGGAGCGGGCGATTGCTACGGCGCGGGAATTGCCGGATTTGAAGTCGATTCAGCTTACGGTGTCGGTTACGCGGGAAGCGGCGCGCGGGCTTTATCGGCAACTGGGATTTCGGGTGTTTGGGGTGGAGTCGCGGGGGTTGGGGATTGGCGGAGAGTTTGTGGATGAGGAGCACATGATTTTGGATTTGGATGGGGGATAGGGGGCGAGCGAGGGATCAGTGTGGTTCTTTGGGCGGAAAGTCCTCGCACGCAAGTCGGCGTGTGGGCGTCTGAGTTGAAGACCACATCATGCGGAGAAGTATGGGAATGCGGGTGGCTGTTGCGCTGACGTTTTGCTGAATCTTACGGGGACACAGGCAAGAGTGCCTGTGCTACCCGGATTGAGGCGGGAGCTGAGGGAGCATGAGCGAGATTGGAAATAAGAACGGGGATGTGGTGGGGAAGCCGATTGCGATTTATTACGAGCAGCCGAATTGGTTTGTGCCTTTGTTTGCGCAGATGGATGCTAAGGGGGCGAATTGGAAGAAGGTGGATGCCCGGTTTCACTCTTATGATGCGGCTTCGGCGGAGTCGGAGTATTCGCTCCTTTTCAACCGGATGAGTCCTTCGGCTTGGCAGCGCGGGGTTGGGCATGGAGTTTTTTATACTTTGAATTATTTGAAGCATTTGGAGGACAAGGGCGTTCGCGTGGTGAACGGATATAAGGCGTTTACTACCGAGACTTCCAAGGCTTTGCAGCTTTCTTTGATGAAGCGGCTCGGTCTGCTCTATCCGAAGGCATTGGTGATCAATCATCCTTCGCAGGCGGTTGCGGCTGGGGAGGTGATTGGGTATCCCTTGATTTTGAAGCCGAACATTGGTGGGAGCGGAGCGGGGATCAAGAAATTTTCTTCGCGTGGAGAGTTGCAGGCTGCCGTTGACGCGAACGAGTTGTACTTTGGCATCGATAATGTGGCTTTGGTGCAGGAATGTTTTACGGCTCGGGATGGGATTATTACGCGGGTGGAAGTTTTGGGCGGAAAATATTTGTACGCGATTCAGATTCATATTACCGGGGAGACCTTTGATTTATGCCCGGCGGATATTTGCAAGAGCACGCGGGGGGAGGAATTGACGCGGATTGCTTGCTCGGTGGATGCGCCCAAGACGGGGATGACTGTGGAGGCTTATGAAGCGCCGCCGCGGGTGATTGCGAATGTGGAACGTTTGATGGCGGACGCGGGGATTGAAGTGGGCGGCGTGGAGTATGTGATTGACGATGCTACCGGGCGGTTGTTGTATTACGACATCAATGCGCTTTCGAATTTTGTGGCCGATCCTGAAAGAGTGGTGGGGTTCAATCCGTATGCGCGGTTGGCGGATTTTTTGATTGCGGAGGCGGGAACGCATACAACGAAGCGGCCTTCGCCAGTCGCAACCTTCGGAGAAGAGCGATGAGATACGGGTATTGGTTGCCGGTGTTTGGCGGGTGGCTGCGTAATGTGGCTGACGAAAACATGGAGGTTAGCTGGCCCTATGTTAAGCAGCTGGCGCAGCGGAGCGAGCAGATTGGGTTTGAGGTGACCTTGATTGCGGAATTGAACTTGAATGACATCAAGGGAGTGGAGGCTCCTTCGTTGGATGCCTGGTCTACGGCGGCGGCTTTGGCGGCGGTTACCGAGCGGATTGAGTTGATGGTGGCGGTGCGGCCTACGTTTCATTTGCCAGCGCTGTTGGCGAAGCAGGCTGCGAATATCGATCAGATCAGCGGCGGTAGATTGACGTTGAATGTGGTGTCGTCGTGGTGGGCGGATGAGGCTCGGAAGTATGGGGTTTCGTTCGAACAGCATGATGATCGGTATGCGCGGACTTCGGAGTGGCTGGATGTATTGGATGGGGTGTGGTCGCGGGATCATTTTTCGTACGCGGGGAAATATTATCGCGTCGAGGATAACGTGCTGGAGCCCAAGCCGGTGGCGAAGCCGCGGCCTTGTTTGTATGCCGGCGGGGAATCGGCGGCGGCCAAGGATTTGATTGCGGAGAAGTGCGATGCGTATTTGATGCATGGGGATCCCCCGCAACGCGTTGGGGAGAAGATTGCGGATTTGCGGGAGCGGCGGGCGAAGCATGCGGGGCTTGCGCCGATGAAGTTTGGCGTTGCGGGGTATGCGATTGTGCGGGAGACGGAGCGCGAGGCTCAGGAGGAAGTGCGGCGGATTACCGATGTGCAGCAGTCGGCAGCGGGGTATGCGAATTACCAGCAGTGGCTGGCGGGGACACAGCTGGAGCAGCGGGTGTCGCTGGAGGATTATTCGGTTTCGAATCGGGGGTTGCGGTCGGGATTGGTGGGGACGGCGGAGCAGGTCGCGGAGCGGGTGGCGGCGTTTGAGGCGGTTGGGGTGGATTTGGTTTTGTTGCAGTTCAGTCCGCAGTTGGAGGAGATGGAGCGCTTTGCGGGGACGGTGATACGGCGGTCGAGCGCGGCTTTGGCTTAGGTTGAGTTTTTCGATTGGCGGCCCCTGGCGTTGGCGGCTTACATCGAGGAGAGATTCCTCCACTGCGCAGGCCGACCCATTCGCAGGAAGCGAATGGGGAAGAAAAAAAGTCGGCCTGCTCCGGTCGGAACGACGGGTTGTGGGTGGGTCGGAAAGACGGCAGTAGGATTAAGGGTGGTCGTGGGACCGGCGCGTTGTGTCGGGACGGTTGGCTGCTGAGAATTACGTTGAGGTCCTTCGGCTATCCTCGTCGGATAGCCTCAGGATGACAGTTTGCGAGAGAGCGGATAGCGTCGGAGAAGACAGGTTGTGGGTAGGTTGTGGTGGGCGGCGAGCGTTATCAATGGTGTGTCAAAATCCTAGGAAAATTGGGTTGGTTTGGCTATAATTAGCGTTTGTCTTGGATGTGCTGGCCCCGCCTGAGTGGGTCTGCAGGGAACAACGAACATGAATCTGGTGATTGCAAAACTACATGAAGCGCAACTGCGCAAAGATTTGCCGGAGTTCCGGCCTGGCGATACCGTGCGTGTGAACGTGCGGTTGAAGGAAGGCGAAGGCGAGAAGGAAAAAGAGCGGTTGCAGGCGTTTGAGGGCGTGGTGATTTCGAAGAAGGGCCGGGCGTCTGGGGCTACGTTTACGGTGCGGCGGGTTAGCTTTGGCGTGGGGATCGAGCGCATTTTTCCTTTGCACTCGCCGATGATTAGCTCGATTCAGGTGGTTGGTAAGGGTAAGGTGCGGCGTGCGCGGTTGTATTATCTGCGCGATTTGAAGGGTAAGGCTGCGCGTATCAAGCGGGCTGCGCGCGAGGAAGTGGTAGTGCCGACGACAGCGCCAGCGACTGCGGAGGTTGCTGCCGGGTCACGGAGCAACGCTTAGATTTGGTTAACGACTAGACTGTCCGTTGTAGTCGGATCAAGAAAGTTCAGGGAAGCCCCGCGCAGCGGGGCTTTTGTCTTTTGGGCGGGGCAGTTGACGTGAAAACCCGGTAGTTGAAGTGGACACCCGGGCAAGCTGGGGCGCAGCAGTGCTGCGCCCTACAAGGTCTTTTGCGGGCGGAATACCTACTTCAGGTGTTGATCCATCCAGTCGGCCCAGCGCTTGTAGACGTCCATTCGGCGGACCGGGTCGCCTGGGGAGTGGCCTGCTACGGGGTAGGCGAAGAATTTTACTTCCACTCCGTTGTCTTTCAGGGCGTGGAAGAGGGCATAGGACTGGGTGATAGTGACACGGGCGTCGCCGGTGTCGTGCAGGATGAGCGTGGGAGTTTTCATGTTCGCGGCATAGGTGATGGGCGATTGCGCGCGGTAGTCTTTAAGATTGTCTCCGACAAACGGCGAGCCCTTGAAAGTGTAGCGGGTGGAGACATTGCCGTCGGACAGATTGTATTCGTCGTAGAGGTCGGTGACCGGTGCGCCGGCCATAGCGGCTTTCCAGATGTTGAAGTGACCGATGAGCCAGCTAGTCATGTAGCCGCCGTAGCTCCAACCGGAGACGGCGATCTTATTTTCGTCGATGATGTTGAGTTTTTTGATGGCGTCGATGCCGGCCATGACGTCGCGGCCGGGCCCGTCGCCAGCGTCGTTGAAGATGGCGCGCTGGTAGGCGTTGCCGAGGTTGTCGCTGCCGCGATAGTTGGGCGAAAAGATGATGTAGCCGCGGCTGGCGAGGTATTGGGGCAGGAAGCTGAAGCCAGTGATGGAAGAATCTGTGGGCCCGCCGTGAATGAGCAGCAGCAGCGGATATTTCTTCTCCTTATCGTAGTCGGGCGGATAGATGAGCACGCCGTCTTCCGGGAAGTTGTCGGGGCCCTGCCATTCGAATTTTTCTGCTTTGCCCAACTTTAATTCCGCGATTCCATGGTTGAAATTTGTGAGGCGGCGCGGGGTGTCGTTGGCGGAAGCCATGTAATAGAGCTCGGAGGGTTGCGTCGGAGTGGAGCCGGTGAAGGCGATGTCGCCTTTGCGGCCGACGAAAGCGTCGATCCAGAACAGCCAGGTGGGATTGACGTCACCGAGCGCGAGTTTTTTGGGCGCGCCATTCAGTGGCTGCAACCACATGGAGGTTTGCGTGCTCTCGTGGCCGCCTACCAAAAGCGAATTGTTATCTGGCATCCATAGAACGCGCACGAGATTGTGGTCGATGGCTTTCGTGGTTGAGGCGCCGTCGCCGCCCGAGGTTTGGGTGACGAAGATTTCGTTCTCGTTGTTGAGGTCGGCGTCGCGCGGATACCAATAGGCGATTTTCGAGCCGTCGGGAGAGAAGAGGCCGAAGCTTTCGAACTTTTCGTGGGTGGTCACTTTGCGTATTGCGCTCGATTCGAGATCGAGAATTTGCAGCGTGGTCTGATCCGCGTCGCCGAATTGCGGGTGCTCTTGGCGCGTGAAGAGCAGCGATTTGCCGTCGGCAGACCAATTGATTGGAGACGCCGGAGAACTAGGCGGGGCGCTTTTCGCGAGGCTCCAGGCACCGGATGTCAGGCGGCGCGCCTTTCCGCCTTCGGCTGCGACGACCCAGAGATGCGACGGAGTTTCGGGGCCCGTGGCGAGGTAATCGTTGTCGCCGACTTCGAATGCGTCGTTGTGCTTCTCGATTTCCTTTTTGTTTTCGGGCTCGTCGGAGGTGACGTAAGCGATCTCCTGGCCATTGGGACGCCATGCGAATTGTTCGACGCCGTTGGGAGCGTCGGTGAGTTTTCTGGCTTCGCCGCCGGTCATGGGTAAGACGTAGAGCTGAAGCTTCGGGTCTTTTGCGGTGGTTTCGAGGGCTTCGAAGGCCAGGCGGTCGCCTTCGGGAGACCAGCGCGGCGAACCGACGCCTTTGCGGTCGTGGGTTAGGGCACGCGGAACGCCTGAAGCGATATCGATCACCAGAAGTTCGCGGTCGCTGCGATCCTGCTCCAGGTTGGGATGGGAGACCACGAAGGCGATCGATTTGCCGTCGGGGGATATTTGCGGATCGCTGACGGAAGTGATTTTTACGAAGTCTTCGAGTTGGATGATGCGGGGTTGCGGCGGCGGGGTTTGTGCCGGGACCGGCGCGGGGGTTGGCGGCGTTTGGGCGGACAAAGAAAGACTTGCGAGGAGAAAAGCGGACAGCGCTATGGAACGAAACACTCGGAGCGGCGCGGGGTTTTTAGTGGCGGAAATTTTCCGTATCCGTGGGCGATCAGCTAACGACTTCATATTACGGGCTCCTTCGCGAAATGCTCCAAGCATTGCAGACCAATCGAGGAAATGTGAGCGAGCGTATGCTGCCATGGTGTGAGAATGCGCGTCAACCGAACGCGGCGGCGGTGGGATTGCATGTGATGGGGGACAGATGAGTATCTGTTGACAGTCAACAGGAAGAAGATTAAGCTCCTGTTGTTTATCAAGAGGAGTGAGTCGATGACGCCTCCGCGCGGTGAAGTATTGCAGGGCACGCTTGACCTGATTGTGTTGAAGACGCTGGACACCATCGGACCGTTGCACGGTTATGGAATCGCGCAGCGCATCCAGCAGGTTTCCGAGGACTTGCTCAAGCTCAACCAGGGGACGCTATATCCCGCACTGCTGCGGTTGGAACAGCGCGGGTGGATCAGTTCGAAGTGGGGTGTATCGGACAACAACCGCAAGGCAAAGTACTACTCGCTGACGCGCTCCGGCCGCAAGCAACTAACAAGTGAGGCCGAAAGCTGGGAACGGATGGCGGCGATGATTGCCCGCTTGCTGGGCGCGGAAGGGATTTGAAGATGGACAGCCTGCGTGTGCTCGGTTCGCGCTTGCTCGGATTTTTCCGAAGGCGGCACGTTGACGAAAACCTTGACGCGGAACTTCGCGCTCACCTGGAACTGCTCGCTGACGAAAACATACGCCGCGGAATGAAACCGGAAGAGGCGCGCTTTGCGGCGCGGCGTGAATTCGGCGGCGTGGAACAGATCAAGGAGGCGCATCGCGATCAGCGTGGCTTGCCTATTCTCGATACTCTGCTGCAAGACGTAAAATTCACGCTGCGCGGATTGAGACTGAGGGTGGGATTCACCACTGTCGCGATCCTAACGCTGGCCCTGGGCGTCGGTGCCACCACGGCGGTCTTCAGTGTGGTCGATCGCATACTGTTCCGCAGTCTGCCCTATCCAGAGGATCAACGGCTGGTTTCGTTCGGAGTGATGGCGCCGTTTGATTCCCGGGAATTCATGCTTGGTCCCGACTTTGTGGAGTGGCGCCCACGACAGCAACCCTTCGAATCAATCACCGCGTTGGAACCCGGCAGCGTCGATTGCGATCTTACCGAACAGAATCCTTCGCGGCTCAGCTGCGGCCAGGTGGATGCCGCATTTCTGCCCACATTGCGCGTGCGACTCATCCTCGGCCGGAATTTCACGCGGGAGGAAGATCTGCCAAATGGCCCGCGAGCCGTTTTGCTCTCCTACGGATTTTGGCGTTCGCGATTTGCGGGAGATCCGCGGATCGTGGGTAAGAATTTGTCTCTCGATGGGAAGTCTACTTTCATCGCCGGAGTGCTGCCGGCAGGTTTTGAAATGCCGACGCTGGCGCGAGCCGATCTACTGGTGCCGCTGGCGATGGGTGAATCGACCGATCGCGGGCCCGATGCGCGGCAACGCATCGTCAGGACTTTCGCGCGCCTCAAACCGGGCTTGACCGCGACAACGGCAGCCGCGATGCTGCAGCCGCTCTTCGAGGAATCGCTGAACCACGTGCCTGTGCAATTTCGCAAAGAGGTTGCGCTTCGGGTGCGTTCTCTGCGAGACCGGCAGGTGGGAGACGCGCGGCAAGCGTCGTGGATTTTACTGGGAGCGGTTTTCGCTGTATTGCTGGTCGCGTGTACGAACGTTGCTAACCTGATTCTCGCGCGGGCCTCCGCGCGTCAACGGGAGCTCGCGGTGCGCGCCGCGCTCGGAGCCACCCGTGCGCGATTGGTTCGCCAGGCGCTGACGGAAAACCTCGTTCTTGGGGTGCTTGGAGGATCGGCGGGCTGCCTGGTTGCCTATCTCCTGCTTCGCTGGTTTGTCTCGATCGCACCGGGCAGCATTCCGTACCTCCAGCAGGCATCGCTTGACCACCGCGTGGTCTTGTTCACGTTCGGCATTTCGCTCCTTTCTGGAATGTCCTTCGGCCTCGCGTCCGCGTTTCGCAGGGCGGCGGCGGAACTTCTGACAGGAAAAGAGTCGCGGGCAACTTCGCGCAGTCTTCTTCGGCAATCGCTCGTGACCGCGCAAATTGCGGCATCGCTGATCCTGCTTGCGGGAGCAGGACTGCTCCTGCGAAGCTTCTGGAAACTCGAAGCGGTGCCGCTGGGCATGAACACGGGGAGCATTCTTACCGCCGAAATCGATTTAGCGGACTACCGCTATCCGCAACCCGCGCAACAGCTGGAATTCTTTCGCGAGCTCCAATCGCGCCTGGTTCGGATCCCTGGAGTCAGCGCGCTCGCCTTAAGCGATACGCTTCCGCCTTCGGGAGGCATGCAAGCGACGTTTCTTTCCGCCATCGAGGTTGAAGGCCAGCCAAAATTTGCAGAAGGAACCGGCGGCATGATTGGATACCGCTACATCACCCCGGAATATTTCTCGGCGCTTGGCATTCCTGTCGCTCATGGCCGCGTTTTTCTCGACCAGGACCTTCGAGCAACCGAAAATCCGGTGATTCTCAGCGAAGCTCTGGCAAGGAGACTCTTTGGCGACAGCAATCCTATCGGGAACGCGTTTCGCTATGGACGCCAGAACCTCTGGCGGACCATTGTCGGTGTTGTGGGCGACGTGAAAAACGATGGGTTGGCGGCGGCCGGCGGGCCGGAGTTCTACCTTCCGTGGAAGGCCGAGTCGGAAGGATACTACCGGCGGGCCACCTTTATTTTGCGAACGCCGATGAATCCGGAGGGGATTGCGAAATGGGTCCGCTCGGAAGCCGCATCGATTGACCCGACGGTTCCTGTAACGATCGAAGCGATGAGCCAGCGAATCGAGAAACTTGCCGACCGTCCCCGATTCAACGCAATCCTTCTTTCACTGTTCGCCGGGATGGGCGTGATGCTAGCGGCGATAGGGATCTATGGAGTGGTGGGATTTCTGGTCGCACAGCAAACGCGAGAAATCGGAGTGCGCATGGCGCTAGGAGCCAGCCCGCAGAACATTCTGAAGATGGTGCTATCGACTGTGACGCGGTGGACGATCGGCGGTGCGATTCTCGGGATCCTCGGCGCCTGGTTCTGCACGCGCCTGCTGGAGTCTCTACTGTTCGAAGTAAAGACCCACGACCCACTTCTACTTGGCGGAGCAGTTGTGCTCTTGCTGGCGGCGGCGTTCCTGGCGGCGTGGATTCCGGCACGTCGTGCCATGCGTGTTGATCCTATGGTTGCGCTGCGCTACGAATGACGCAGCCAGCATGCTAGAATCGCCGACGGGTCGCGCGAAACGGCGACTACGGAGCGATCACACAAAACGAATGACACGCCTCTGTTGCTCCCGTTTCGAACGTGAGGCGCGAAAACTTGGTTGGACGCGTATCGCGGGCCTCGATGAAGCTGGCCGCGGAGCGCTGTTTGGCCCGGTGGTCGCGGCCGCCGTAATTCTCAACCCCAAGCGCCGCATTGTCGGTCTCGATGATTCGAAGCAATTGCTCCCTGAACGTCGCGCTCAACTCGCCGAACGCATTCGCGATCACGCCTTGGCGTGGGCCGTCGCCGAAGTAGACGCGCAGCGCATCGACGCGTGGAATATCTATCAAGCTAGCCGCCAAGCGATGACCGCCGCACTTCAGCAGTTGGCCACGCAGCCGGACTATTTGCTGATCGACGCGATGCAACTCGATGTGCTGATCGAGCAGAAATCGCTGATCAAGGGAGATGCTCGCAGCGTCTCGATCGCGGCGGCCTCCATCCTCGCAAAAACACATCGTGACACGCGAATGGAAGAATGGGACACGGTGTATCCCCAATACGGTCTCGCCCGCCACAAAGGATATGCCACGCCCGATCACCTGGAAGCTCTGCGCCGTCATGGCGCCTCGCCACTCCATCGGTATTCCTTCGCCCCCGTTCGGGATGCCGGTTGTTGGGCAACCGGGGCCATACAGATCGCGCTGCTGCCCGATCCGGTTTCTCCTTGAATTGTGCCAGCCGGCTATGCAGATTTTTGGTGCCCGGACTTCGCTGTCCGGCCTGGTACCGCCGGCATCCTGCTGGTGTTTTTTCCCTCGAAAAGGCAGATTCAAAGAGCCGGCAGGATGCCGGCGCTACCAATACTTACCGCTCCCGGCGGCAAATTGAGTTTGCCATGTTTTCGCCGCCCAGTTTCCTGATTACAACGGGGATAACTGGCTGCTCACAGGCGACGCAGGGTCCGTTGACTTGTCTTTTCCCCGCCTGCTAGCGTAGTCAAGCACGACTTCTGCCGGCCTTTGCCGCTTGGACGCCATACGCGCTCCTGCAGCAAGTGGCGACGGCGCGTTGTCTGAGCTCGCGAATGGCCTATAACAAAAGCAAGTTTGTCGAAACCGCGCAAAAACTTCTGAACCAGGGCAAGGTCGCCCAGGCTATCGCCGAATACCAGCAGATTTTGAAGCACGAGCCGCGGGATCAGGTCACGTTGATGACCATCGGCGAGCTGTATATCCGGCAGGGCGAAACCTTCCAGGCCATCGATTATTTCGAACGGTTAGCCCAGATATTCGTCGGCGACGGATTTCTCACTAAGGCCATCGCGGTTTACAAGCGCATCGCCAAGCTGGCACCCGAAGAAATTCGCCCACTCGAAAAACTTGCTGACCTGTATGTGCAGCAAGGAGTCATGAGCGAGGCCCGTCCGCTGTTTCTGCAACTGGCGGAAATCCACCTGAAGAATAACCGCCAGCCGGAGGCGGTCGCGCTGCTTAAAAAGCTGTTGATGGCGGAGCCCGACAATCTGCGGATCCAGGTGCGGCTCGCCGACTTGTATCAGGCCATGGGGCAGACTCGTGAAGCTGTCGATGCTTACATTGCCGCCAGCCAGCGCGCCCTGGCGCGCGGGGATCAGGCCGAATGCGAGAAACTCGCCGACAAGGCGCTGAAGTTGGATCCAGCCAATCTCGCCGCGCTCATCGTCAAAGCGCGCGTGCATTCCTCGCAAGGAAATTTCACACAAGCGGCGGAAGTGCTCGAGAAAGTTCCCGACCTGGAAAAGGGCGGCGAGCAAGCCGAGCTGCTTCTCGATCTTTATCTCAAGGGTCTCAAGTGGGATCAGGCCTCCGACCTGGCTTTGCGCACTTTCGATGCGGACCCCAAGAATTTCGGCCCGGCACAAAAGATCGTGGAAGCACTACTGGAATCCGGCCAGGGCGACCGCGCGATGGCCATCCTGGACCGTACCCGCATTCCCATGATCGACGCCGGGGAACACGAGGTCGTGGGGAAACTGTTGAACGAGCTTGCCGAACGGTTGCCGGGAAGAATTGAGCCGCTCGAGTGGCTCGTCGAGACCTACGGCCGCACGAGCGATTCGTTCCGCCTCCCGGATGCGCTCGCTCATCTAGGTGACGCCCTGGTCGTCGCCAAACAATACGATCGCGCCAAGCAGGTTTTCGAACAACTGGTCGATCGTGAGCCGGAAAGCGACCCCGCGAAGCGCAAGCTGAACGATACTCTTCGCAAGATGGGTCTTCTCGGCGCCGACACCACGCCGCCGGTGATCGAACAGCATGCGGCCGTGGAACTCGCGATGCCGCCGGCCCCGAAAGTGCGTCCCGATTTCGAACCTCCCGCGCCAGAGGTCAAAGCCGCTCCGGTGGCTCCGTCCGCTCCGGTGGAGGCCGCTCTCGATGAAGACACCCTGAAATTCATCGCGCAATCGCTGACCGACGTCGATCTATTCGCCAGCTACGGACTGACGCAGAAAGCGATTGGCCTGCTCGAAGCCATCCTGCGCCGAGCGCCCCGGCATACACCAACTTTAGAAAAACTTCTCGATTTCGTGCTGGGCGCCGGTGATGACCGCCGCACGGCCGAGCTGGCCGCAAAGTTGGAACACATTTACAGCGACCGCGGCGATCCTCGCGGCGCAGAGCGCTTTGGTGAACTGCGCCGTCGATTCCAGCGTGCCGCAGGCCTTTCCGACGAGGAGTTGGCAGGACCGGCAGCACAAGGGAGCGCGGCCGCCGCTGTCGCTGACGAAGAAGAGTCCTTGCCGGAAATCACTCCCGAAGAAATCGCGGCTAGCGAGCCGTCCATCACCGAGTTTGCCATCGCGGAAGAATCCGTCGAAATTGAAGAAGCCCACGCCGGACCGGCAGGACCTCCAGCCACGGAAAAAGTCCACGAGGTCGATCTTTCCGATGAGTGGGCGTCGATGCTGGAAGAAACGAAGCCAGCCGAAACCTCAGAGGCGGCGCCAGTTACTCACGCTGAAGCAACGCCCGAATTCGAACTCCCCGTCGAGACTGCTCCCGAAACAGGACCGGCTCTGGAGGAGTTTTCCGTCTCCGAAGAACCCGTGATTGAGCCAGCGGCCGCAGAATCCGCCGCCGAGTCCGAAATTCCCGTCGAGACGCCGGCGATGGGACAGGAAACGACGGGTGAACCAGAAGCAGCGTCCTACGAAGCTGTATTAGAAGTTCCCGAAGAAGCCGCGGACCTGCCGGTCACCCTTGAGCAAGCAGCGGCGCCGCCCGCCTTCGAAGAACCTCCCGTGTACGAGGCCGCGCACGAGCCGCCCGTTGCAGAGCAACAGCCTGCGGCGAAAATTGACGAACCGGCGCCGAAGACTGAGGAACCTGAATTTGAGCTCGATCAGGATTACGAGCTGGTTCTCGATCCTGAGCCGCTGGTCCCGGCGCACGATCAAAAGCCGCCTGAAATTCCCATCGTGCCCCTCGAGAGTGAGCCGGAACCTGTCGCGCAAAATGCGGCGCCTACGAATGGCTTTGCCTCCGACCAATTCTTGTCGGACCTTGCGAACGAAATCGATCAGCTGGGAATCGGCGTGCTCTCACCCGGATTCTCGGGCTCGAGTCCTGCTGGTGAAGCGGCCGCGGCACAAAACAACGCGGCCAAAGCGGAACAAAAGCCGGTGTCCCCTGTCGAGAGCGGGCCCCTCAAAGAGGTGTTCGACGAATTTCGCGCCGAGCTCGGCGAGATGGGCGCCGAAGACGAAGATCTTGAGACGCACTACAATCTCGGCATCGCGTTTCGCGAAATGGGCTTGCTCGAAGAAGCCATCAGCGAATTCCAGAAGGTGGCCCAGGCCAGCGAGCGGGGCCGTCCGTTCCGCTACAACATGCAGTGCTACACGCTTCTCGGTTTGGCTTTCATGGATCGCGCGCAGCCATCGATCGCCGCAATGTGGTACGAGCGTGCGTTGCGTCTTCCCGACATCGAGCCGGAAAGCGAGCTCGCGTTGCGGTATGATCTGGGTATGGCCCAGGAGTCAGCGGGCGAGTCGGTCGCGGCACTCAAGAGTTTTTCCCAGGTCTACGCGGTCAACATTGATTATCGCGACGTGGGC
>Ga0137403_10002118_pt1 | contig 24442 bp, 25 predicted proteins | sample CZOMad2_1_16fung_FD_122057 | JGI IMG/M metagenome (GOLD analysis project Ga0137403, IMG submission 122057) | Vadose zone soil fungal communities from Angelo Coast Range Reserve, California, USA - CZOMad2_1_16fungal (Hybrid Assembly) | ecosystem: Environmental > Terrestrial > Soil > Vadose zone...
CAAATCCGACGACGGATTCCGGGCGCGGTTCCTGAAGGACGCCGCGGCCGCGCTGCGCGAGCACGCGCTCGAGGAGGAGGACGCCGCCGCGATCGTCCGCGGCGACCGCGACGGCCTGCTCGCCCGCGGGGCGCACCCCTATCTGGTTTTCATGGCGGACCTGCGGCTCCGGATGGAGCGCGAGCCCGTCGCGTTCGAGTTCTTCTGATCGAGATCCGGGGATCCTCCGGCCCGTTTTGGGACGCTGCGGCGCGTGGCGGGGCTCTGAACGCGCTCAGGGGTCCACGCGGTAGCTGGAGTACTCGTCGGCAATGCGCGGCGATATCGGCTGCGCAGCGGGGAGATCGGCCTCCGCTCCCGTGTGATCGCCCTTCTGTCGCTTCGCGAGCCCACGCGTGCGCGGCGCGCCGGCGCTGGGAGTTCCGGCTCACGATCGCGCCGCTCCGGCTTCGGCGCACGACCGGCTCTCCGGTCAATCCGATCGCGCTGTTCTGAGCTCGGACGGCGACGCGGCCGGCCTGACGTTGATGCGCGACTTGATCCTGACGGCGACGATCAGATCCGACTTCGCGGCCCGTCTGATGCTCTGGAGCGCCGCTCGTCTGAGCTGATCCGACGGGACCTGGCCGGCGACCCGGATGGTGACCGGCGACCCCGTCCAGAGCGGGACGCGCACACGCACGACGGTGAGCGAGGCCCCGACCCCGAAGAGATTCGGATCCCGGTGAAGCGCGTCGGAGATCAGACCCCTCACCGCGATCGCCTCGGCGTCACGCCGGGGTCGCAGATCCAGCATTTTCGCCACGACTCCGAGAACGAGCAGGCAGGCGCCCGCCGCGAGCAGGACGAGCACCACCGTGCCTTCGGACTGAGGGTCTGGTGTCATTGCCGTCGTCCCTTGACCGGGACGCGAGGCAATGAGCGTACCAGTCGCGGGAAAGCGCGCCGGCCTTGACGAAACCCGCGCGGGCGGCCTTCGGCGAACGCCCGCGGTCGGTAAGGTTTATACGCCCGGCGTGTAGTTCTTGCTCTAGCTCGACAGGAACTTCAGCAAGACTTTGTGGCCGAGGAGCCGGATCGATCGCATGACTTTCTCGTGGTCCATGCCCGGCCACTGCAGGCGAAAGATCATCGTGGTGACGCCCAGCCGCTCCCGGTAGCGCGCGATCTCCTCGGCGACGCGGACCGGATCGCCGAGAATGAACCGGTCGCGCGCCAGGTCCTCGAAGCTCGCGTCGAAGCTCTCGCCGGCCGGCAGCGCCTTGTCCTGCTCCCAGCGCCGGTACGCGCCGTACTTCGCGCCGATCAACACCGCTGCCTCCGTCGTGGCCGTCGCCGCCTCGGGCGCCACGTAACACTCCTTGATCAGCGGTGTCTCGGCGGCGGGCGGCCGTCCGAGCTCGCGCCGGGTGCTCCGGAAGAGCTCGAGCTGGCGCTCGAGCGTCGCCAGCGTGGCGTGGGGGTTCATCAGCCAGGCGTCGCCGAGTCGCGCCGCGCGCCGGACACCGGCGTCGCCGTTGGCGGCCAACCAGATCGGCGGCCGCGGGTTCTGGAGCGGGCGCATCGAGATCCGCACCCCGCGCAGGCTGAAGTGGCGGCCCTCGTAGGTGACGGGCTCGCCGCGCCAGAGCCGCTCGACGAGCTCGAGGCCCTCGACCAGACGACCGACGCGCCCCTTGGGGTCGTGCCCCAGCGCCTCGTTCTCCACGTCGCGATATCCGAGCCCGGCGCCGAAGATCAGGCGACCGTCGGAGATTACGTCGAGCGTCGCGAGCTGCTCGGCGACGTCGACGGGGTGGTGCAGGGGGAGCAGGATGACGCCGGTGCCGAGCTGCATGCCGCGGGCGTCGGCGGCAAGGCGCGCGAGGGTCGGAATGGGCTGGAAGTACGTGAACGGGTCCGAGAGATAGTGCTGGCTCGCCCATATCGAGCTGAACCCCACGGCGCGGGCGAGCCGAACCTGCTCGACGTGCTCGCGAAAGCGCACGGCCTGCGGCTCCTCCGGCAGATGCTGGACGGAGAGGCCGAGGCCGAACCTCACTCGGGCATTCTCCACACTCGGCCCGACGCGGGCTCCTCGGTCAGCGTGAACTGCGGCAGCGCCATGTGGTCGGCGAGGTCCTGGAACACGACCCGCACGCGCCGGCCGATCGCGACGTTCGCCTCGGCCTCGGGCGTGAAGTCCGCCTTGACCAGGTTGGCGATGACCCGCAGCGCCTCGTCGGGAGTCGGCTGGCCGCGTTGCTCGTCCAGCTCGATCAGGACGACCGCGTACGGCGTCTGCTCCCGGAAGCCGGGCTGGATCGCGTGGGCGACGATCTCGTAGGAATAGATCGTGCCGCGCCCGGAGACCTCCTGCCACGTCCAGCCGAGCTCCATGCACCAGGGGCAGGCGTGCGTCGGCGGGTACCGCATGAGCTCGCACGCCTTGCACTTGCGCACCACCAACCGGTGGGCGCGGGCGTGCTCGTAGAACTCCTTCCACTCGCTGTCGTTGTCCGGAACGATCAGCGCCATGCCGCGATACTGGACTGGTTGGGGCATAGAGGGCTCCTAGCCTCGCCGCATGATGAGCGCGCTGCCGGTCGCGGGCATGGCCCAGCCGAGATTCATCGTGATCTCGGCGTCCTTGACCTGGCGACAGTGGCCGGGCGAATAGTCGTAGGTGTGAACGCCCTCGGCGGCGCGGGGGCAGTAGTCGTCCACGGTGCCGCGGAGCTGGCGCACGTTCTCGATCACCATGGACATGCCGTGCGTGTAGCCCTCGCAGAGGTGGCTACCCGACGTGTTGTTGGGGCGCTTGCCGCCGAGCTCGATGACGCCGCTCGAGACGTACGCGCCGCCTTCGCCCTTCTTGCAGAATCCGTACTCCTCGAGCTGCAGCATTGTCGTGAACGTGAAGGCGTCGTACGAGCCGGTGACGTCGACGTCCTCGGGCCCGATCCCCGCCTGCGGGAAGATGATGTCCTTGGCGTAGTAGCCGGCCACCCGCGAGATCGGCCCGTGCGCCCAGTGAAAGTCGAGGCGCGGCTTCGACACCCGGCCGGCCACGCCCAGGATGTGGACGGGCCGGTGCTTGAGATTTCGGGCGCGCTCGGCCGACGTGACGATGACGCACGTCGCGTTGTCGGTCTCCAGGCAACAGTCGAGGAGGTGCAGCGGCTTGACGATCCAGCGCGAGGCCAGCACGTCCTGCACCGTCACGCGCTGCTTCAGGAGCGCCTTGGGATTTTGCGAGGCGTGCTTGCTGTGGGCGACCCGCACGTGGGCGACCTGCGCCGAGGTCGTCCCGTACTCATACATGTGGCGCATGAAGGTCGGCGCGAAGTTCTGGCCGGCGCTCCGCATGCCGTAGGGCACCTGCGCCAGGTCCAGGCCGCGGACCGGCTGGGCGGCGCGCGCGCCGGTGCCGCCGATGCGGAACTCCGAGTAGCCGTTCATCGAGCGGTAGATCGCGACGGTATTGCACATCCCCGCCTCGATCGCGCCCATGGCCAGGCCGACCAGGGCCTCCGTGGAGGAGCCGCCCCCCATCACGTCCATATAGAAGTTGAAGCGGATGCCAAGGTCGGAGGCGACGCTGTTGGCGAGCGTCGAGTCGCCGCCCTGGTAGTCGAGCATCCCGTCGACGTCGGCAGCGGTGAGCCCGGCGTCGAGGATCGCCTTGCGGATCGCCTCGACAGCCATGGCCCGCGTCGTGCGTCCCGAGGCGCGCGAGTATTCGGTCTCGCCGACGCCGACGATACAGTATTTGTCGCGAAGTCCACGGCTCTGGACAGCCATCTCTCGGTGCCTCCTCGGCGAGGCTGGGGAAACTGCGCCGCGGCGCTCGCGATCCGCGGCCGCGAGATGCTACCACTTTGCCGCCGAGCGTGTCATGGGCGAGGTCGGAGGGTTACCGGCCGACCCGGCGGCCGGCTCACGGCGCGGGGTCCCGCCCAGGCTCGCGGCGCAGGCGGGAGCGGAGCTCGTTCACGACCGCGATCGCGCGGGCGATGGCCGAATCGATCTCGGCGAGCTCCTTCCACGCCTGGTCCATCTCGGCGCGGAGCCGCTCGTTCTCTTGCTGGGTCGCCCGGGTGTCCCGCTCGAGTCGATCGCGATCGTCGAGCGCCTCGCCGATGGCGGCGACGCCTCGCTGCATCGTCTCGATCCACCGTCGGGCCTCGCTCGGGGTCGCCGCCGCGGACGGCGCGCCCACGATCGCCAGGGAGGTCGTCTGGAGCTGCTCGTCGATCTCGGGCCGCCCCCGTCGGTCCGCGCGGCGACGCTCCGCGGCCGCCGGCAACGCCCGGCGCCGGCGCGTCTCGACGCGGCGATCGAGCACGACCTCGACCTGTGCGTCGTCGGAGAACCGCGCCCGCAGGTAGCTGTAGAGCTCGGGATCGCGCCGCGCGACGACGAACAAACGCGTCGGCATCGGAATCTCGCGAGCCTCCTGCTCTTGCACGCTCACGGGTGTCCGTTCCGGCCGCCGGGCCGCGGGAGGAGCTCCGCGAGGAACTTGCCGGTGTACGAGCCCGGGGTCTGGGCGATCGCCTCGGGCGGGCCCTCGGCGACGATCTCCCCGCCGTCCTCGCCGCCTTCGGGCCCGAGATCGATGACGTGATCGGCGGCCTTGATGACGTCGAGGTGGTGCTCGACGACGAGCACGGTGTTGCCGGCGTCGACCAGGCGGTTGAGCACGCCCAGGAGCTTCTTGACGTCGTCGAGATGGAGCCCGGTGGTCGGCTCGTCGAGGATGTAGAGCATCTCGCCGGTCGCGCGCGCGCTCAGCTCGGCCGCAATCTTGAGCCGCTGCGCCTCGCCGCCCGACAAGGTCGTTGCCGCCTGCCCGAGCCGCAGATAGCCGAGCCCGACGGCCGCGAGCGTCTGCAGCCGTCGCGCCAGCCCGGACTGCGCGGCGAAGAAGTCGGCGGCCTCGTCGACCGTCATATGCAGGACGTCGCTGATGCTGCGCCCGCGGAGCTTCACGCCGAGGACCTCGGGCCGGTACCGGCGCCCCTCGCACTCCTGGCACGAGACGTACACATCCTCGAAGAAATACATCTCGAGCTTCTGAAAGCCGTCGCCCTGGCACGACTCGCACCGGCCGCCCTGGACGTTGAAGGAGAACGCCCCGGAGTCGAGGCCGAGCGCCTTGGCCCGCGGGAGCGCGGCGAAGAGCTTGCGGATCTCGTCGAACGCCTTCACGTAAGTGACCGGGTTCGACCGCGGCGTGCGGCCGATCGGCTCCTGATCGATGAGGCGGACGCCCTTGAGGTACTCGATGCCGATCAGCGCGTCGTAGGCGCCCGGCGGCGCGAAGTCGGTCTTGAAGGCGCGGGCGACGGCGCGATAGAGGGTGTCGTGCACCAGGGTGGACTTGCCCGAGCCCGACACGCCGGAGACCGCGGTCAGCGTGTTCAGCGGGAGGCGGAAGGTCACGTGCTTGAGGTTGTGCTGGTGAGCGCCCACCAGCGTGAGCGAGCGCCGGCCGGTCCGCCGGAACGGCGGTACCGCGATCGACTCACGCCCGGTGACGTAGCGCGCGGTGAGCGAGTGCGTCGCGCGCCGGAACTCGGCCTGCGGGCCGCTGAAGACGATCTCGCCGCCCCGCTCGCCCGAGCCCGGTCCCAGCTCGACGATGTGATCGGCGGTCCCGATGAACTCGCGGTCGTGCTCGACGACCACCACCGTGTTGCCGGCCTCCGCGAGCTCGTGACACAGCTCGGCGAGCCGAGCCGTGTCGCGCGCGTGCAGCCCGATCGACGGCTCGTCCAGCACATAGAGCGCGCCGACCAGCTGTGAGCCCAGCTGGTTGGCCAGGTTGATCCGCTGCGCCTCGCCGCCCGCGAGCGTCCGCGTCTGCCGAGAGAGCGTGAGATAGCCGAGCCCCACCCGCAGGAGGAAGGTGAGCTTCGCGTTGAGCTGGCGCAGGATCTCGCGCGCCACCACCTGCTCCCAGGCGGTGAGCCCGAGGTCGGAGAGGAGGCGTGCCGCTGCGTCGATCGTGAGCGCCGTGAACTCGGCGATGGTGAGCCCGGCGACGCGCACCGACAAGGCGGCCGGCTTGAGCCGGGCGCCGCGGCAGGTCCGGCAGACGGACTGGCTCCGGTAGCGCGAGAGGAAGACGCGCACGTGGAGCTTGTAGCGGTACGACTCGACCTCCTCGAAGAACCCCTGGATGCCCGGAAAGCGCCCGTCGCCCGCGTACACGAGCTCGCGGGTGGCCTCGGGCAGCTTCTCCCACGCCGTCGTCGTGTCGAGTCCTCGCCGCCGCGCGGCCTTCATCAGCTCGCGCTGATACCACCGGCCCGACGGGTGCGTCCACGGCTCCACGGCGCCCTCGGCGAGGCTCCGCGTGCGGTCCGGCACCACGAGCGCCTCGTCGTACTTGAGGACGTTGCCGAATCCCTTGCACTCCGGGCACGCCCCCAGCGGGTGATTGAACGAGAACAGGAGGGGCTGTGGCCGATCGAGGCGGGCGCCGCAGCCGCTGCAGCGCAGGTCCTCGCCGAATTCACGGGTGGCGCCGCCGACGACCTCGACCGCGAGCTGTCCGCCGCCCTCGCGCAGCGCCGTCTCGACCGATTCGGTGATGCGGGCCCGCTGCGCCCCATCGAGCACGACGCGATCGAGGATCACCGTGATGGTCGTTCGGTCCCCGAGCTCCGCCGGCGGCGGCGCCGCGAGGTCGAGGATGTCGTCGCCCACGCGGACGCGGGCGAAGCCCCGCCGCGTGAGATTCGCCCAGAGCTCCGCCGGCGGGAGCCCGGCCGGGACCGCCAGGCGGAACGCGATCATCGCGCGGGCGCCCCCGTGCTCCTCGAGCAGCGCGGTCACGATGGACTGGGGCGAGTGCGAGACGGCGGGGGCGCCGCAGCTCGGACAGTGGACCCGGCCGACTTTCGCGAAGAGCAGGCGCAGGTAGTCGTAGATCTCGGTGGCGGTGCCGACGGTGGAGCGCGCCGTCCGGACCGGATTCTTCTGCTCGAGCGCGACGGCCGGACGGATCTGCTCGATCCGGTCCACGTCCGGCCGGTCGACCCGGTCGAGGAACATCCGCGCGTAGGTCGACAGCGACTCGATGTAGCGCCACTGGCCCTCGGCGAAGAGGGTGTCGAAGGCGAGGGAGGACTTGCCGGAGCCGGAAACCCCGGTCACGACGGTGAGGCGGTCGTGCGGGATCTCGAGCGAGATGTTCTTGAGGTTGTTCTGTCGGGCTCCCTGGATGCGAAGCCCGAGGGGCCGAGCCATTCGAACCGTCCTCCTGAGGTGGGTAGTCTACTGGAAGTCGGCGGGACGCGCCAGCACGGCGAGTCGCTTGACACACGCGCGCTCCGTGTGTACGCTCCGGCGGTGTAGTAATTGATAATGATTCCTAACTACGAAGACCTCGACACGCTGCGCGCCCGCGGGCTCCGACTGACGCGACCCCGCCGGCTCATCCTCGACGTGGTCCGCGCGAGCGATGTTCACCCGACGGCCGCCTTCGTCTATCAGCGGGTGCGGCGCCGGCTTCCCCGGGTGAGTCTCGCCACCGTCTATCGCAATCTCCGCATGCTCGCCGCCGAGGGCTTCCTGGCCGAGCGCACCGACGCCGGCGGGCTGCGCTTCGACGGCAACACCGGCCCGCACGACCACTTCACCTGCCTCACCTGCGGCCGGATTTACGACGTGCCGGCGGGCGCCGAGCGGAGCGGACGGCGCCGCATCGCGGCGCGCACCGGGTTCGAGGTCCTGGATCACCGGACGGAGTACTACGGCCGCTGCGGGGCGTGCCGCCGGCAGCGCGGTCGATCACCTGTCACCCGACCAAGGAGGACGTATGCCGGGCCTCAAGGGCACTAAGAGCTTCGAGAATCTGAAGGACGCGTTCGCGGGCGAGTCCCAGGCGAACCGGCGCTATCTCTACTTCGCGCGCGTGGCGGACATCGAGGGCTTCCCCGACATCGCCGGCCTCTTCAAGGACACGGCCGATGCCGAGACCGGCCACGCGTTCGGCCACCTCGACTTCCTGAAGGAAGTGGGTGACCCGGCCACCGGCGAGCCCATCGGGAAGACCGAGAAGAACCTCAAGGCGGCCGTCGCCGGCGAGACCTACGAGTACACGCAGATGTACCCGGGCATGGCCAAGACGGCGCGCAGCGAGGGCTTCGGCGAGCTGGCGGAGTGGTTCGAGACCCTGGCCAAGGCCGAGAAGTCGCACGCCGGCCGGTTCAACAAAGGGTTGACGCAGATTGCCGGTAAGGATCCCGCTGAGGCGATCTAGCTGACGATCGGCTCGCGGGGCCGGAGGACGGCGGGAGGGTCGAGACGACCACGCGGCACGCGTGCGCTGCTCCAACTCGGCTGGGCTCCATCCGGGCGCGGGGCTCCCGCCGACAGTTTTCGGGAACGGGTCCCTTCGACCCTCCCGCCGTCCTCCGGCCCCGCGAGCCGATGCGTAGCTGAATCGCGTCGATTCAGACATGGGGACGCTCGATATCAAGAACCCGGAGTTCTGGGATCTCGGGGCGGTTGATAGGGAGCTGCGGCGGGTCTATGACATCTGCGGCGGGTGTCGCCGGTGTTTGCCGCTGTGTCCGTCGTTCAAGGTGCTGTTCGACCGGATGGACGTCGAGGCGGTCGACGGCGACGTGGAGAAGCTGCCGGCGGCGGATGTAAAGGCAGTGGTCGATCTCTGCTATCAGTGCAAGCTCTGCTTCAATCACTGTCCGTACACGCCGCCCCACCGGTGGGAGGTCGACTTCCCGCGTCTCATGCTTCGAGCCCGCGCGGCCGAGGCGCGCCGGCGCGGCGTCACGCTGCAGGACCGCCTGCTCGGCAACGCGGACCTGGTCGGCCGGCTCGGGAGCCTCGGCGCCCCGCTGTCGAACTGGATGAACGAGCTTGGCGTGCATCGCGCGTTCATGCAGGCGGTCGCGGGCATCCATCGCAAGCGAAACCTGCCGAAGTTCAACCGCCGCACCTTCTCGTCCTGGTTCAAGTCGCGCCCCGCGGCGCCGCCGGCGCCCCGCGACGCCAAGCCGCCGCGGAAGGTCGCGCTGTTCCACACGTGCAGCGTCGAGTACTACGAGCCGGCGACGGGGCGCGCGGCGGTGCGCGTCCTCGAGCGCAACCGCGTCGACGTGCGCGTGCCGCCGCAGCGGTGCTGCGGCATGCCGTACCTCGACGGCGGGGCGGTGGACGAGGCGAAGGCTCTCATCCGCGACAACGTCAAGAGCCTGGCCGCGGCGGTCCGCGAGGGTTGTGAGATCGTCGTGCCCGGCCCGACGTGCAGCTACATGCTGAAGCAGGAGTACCCGTGGCTCGACGGCTCGGAGGAGGCAAAGCTCGTGGCCGAGAACACGCGGGATCTCTTCGAGTACCTCGCCCGGCTGCAGGCGGCGGGGGAGCTCGACACGAACTTCACCCGTCCGGTCGGCGCCGTGACGTACCACGTGCCCTGCCATCTGCGCGCGCAGAACATCGGCCACAAGTCGGCGGACGTGCTCCGCGCCATTCCCGGCGCCTCGGTCAACGTGGTCGAGAAGTGCTCCGCCGTGGACGGAACGTGGGGCTTCAAGAAGGAATACTACGAGCTGTCGCTCAAGGTGGCGAAGCCGCTCTTCGACGCGATCACCAGCGTGGGCGCGCCGACCGCGGCGACCGACTGCCCGCTGGCGGCGCTGCAGATCGAGCAGGGAACCGGCCGCAAGCCGAAGCACCCCATCGAGGTTCTCGCGTCGGCCTACGGGCTCGAGGAGTGATCGCGTGAAGCTTCTGGAGCCCTCCGAGATCCTGAACCTCGTCGAGTACGAGAAGGTGCGGGACGCCCGTCGCCGGCGGATCGTCGAGCTGAAGAAGACGCGCCGCGTCTCGGTCGGCCGCTACCTCACCTTCGTCTTCGAGAATCGCGACACGGTCTGGTTCCAGATCCAGGAGATGGTGCGAGCCGAGCGCATCGTGGACGACGCGAAGATCGCCGAGGAGGTCGAGGTCTACAACGGGCTGCTCCCGCACCCGGGCGAGCTCTCGGCCACCTTGATGATCGAGATCGAGCAGGCGGCGGAGATCAAGCCGGTGCTCGACAAGCTGCTCGGGATCGACACGCGCGGCTACGTGAAGATGACGGTCGGGTCGCGCGTGGTCGTGGGAGATTTCGAGGCGGGCCACTCCGACGAGGAGCGGGGCAAGCTGAGCGCGGTCCATTTCGTTCGCTTCGTCCTGCCGCCCGAGGCGCGCGAGCGCTTCGCGACGAGCGAGGTCGCGCTGGTGGTCGAGCACCCGAACGAGCACGCGCGCACGGTGCTCTCGGACGAGACGAAGCGGAGTCTCCTGGGCGACCTCGCGTGAGGAGCGCCCCTCTGGCGGCGCTCGCGCTGGCCTTCGCCGTCGGCGGCTGCTCGGAGAGTGGACTCTCGCCGAGCGCCGAGCGGGGGCGCCAGGTCTATCTCGCGCACTGCATCGCGTGCCACAACAGCGATCCCGCGCAGGCGGGCGCCGTGGGCCCGCCGGTGAAGGGCTCGTCGCGCGCCCTGCTGGAGGCGAAGGTGCTGAACGGAACGTACCCGCCGGGGTATGCGCCGAAGCGGCCGACGAAAGTCATGGTGCCGATCCCGGCGGTGTCGCCGGATGTCGGGGCGCTGGCCGACTACCTGCGCTGAGCGATCCGCGCTGAGCGACGAGGGCCCGGCGAAATCTCGCCGGACCCTCGTCGAATTTGATCAGCCGCCGAAGATGAGCTTCAGTGCGATGACCAGGACCGCGGTGAGCACGAAGCCCGCCCAGAGGGTTCCCTTGACGGTGCTCAGCAGCTTCTTGCCGGCGCTCGCCTTGTCGGGAGTCGCCGGGCCCACGACGGCATTGCCCTCGACGATGGCCAGGATGATCAGGAAGACAATGAGCATGGTGATCTTCGCCGGCCGCGCCGTCGGCGTGAAGAAGGCCCAGTGGCTCGCGGCGCCCATGAAGAAGAGCATGGGAATCGACAACAGGGTGTTCGTGCGCGACGCGGCACCCCCGCGCGCGCCCCGGGCCGCCGCTTCGGGAATCGCCTGACCGCCCTCCTTGACCCGGCCCGCCGACGCCATGACCATTTGCTGCGCCGGCCAGATCACGAACCAGACGTTGAACCACATGAGACTGCCGATGATGCCGCCGATGAAAATCGCCCAGCCGTACGACGTGCTGAAGAACGGTTGGAGCCCGAACTGGCCGATCTTGTGCAGCATGTACAGCCAGCCGGTGATGAACGTCACCATCGCGCCCCACCGGAACCACCAGAGCGCGCGGCTGACGAGCCCGCCGGTGATCATGCCGGTTCGCACCGGCGCCTCGGCCCCCGCGAAGAAGGGCACCTGCACGAAGTTGAAGTAGTACAACATTCCGATCCAGGTGATGCCGGCGAGAAAGTGAAACCACCGCAGCAGGAACAGCCAAGCATCCATCTTCGCCGCCTCCTCGTCGCGTGGTGGGCTACCCTTTACTCGTGGCCGTCGTCGTCCTCGGAAGCCTCCTCCTCGTCGTCATCGTCATCGTCGAGGTCGTCGTCCAGATCCTCGAGCTCGTCGTCATCATCGAGGTCGTCGTCGTCGAGGTCATCGTCGTCGAAGTCGTCGTCCTCGTCGAAATCGTCGTCGTCGTCGTCCTCCGCGTCCTCGCCGTCATCGGTGCCGCCGCCGTCCTCGGCCGTGTCGTTATGACGAAGCTCGACGTCGTCGTGCCACGCGCGCGCCCGCAACTGCATGAGAGATTCCTCCAGATGCATAGTCCGGGCGGATTATAGCAAAACATCTTCGATGTCTATTCCCGCAGAATCCACCAGTTCTGGGCTAAAATCCCTCGGAGACGCAATCCAGCTTTCCTGCTCACGGCGGTGTAGCTCAGCGGCAGAGCAGGGGTCTCATAAGTTTCGCGGCAGCGCAGACCGCCTCGGAATCTTCAGCGATTCCGGGGTGGTTTTGTTTTGCTCGTTGCACGCAGGCGCACCGAAGTGCACCTCGGCGCACCTCGTTGGGCATGACTTCGGGCATGTCAGGCCCTATCGCGGTTCTCGCCTTTGGCCAGTTTCGTCGTAGAAAGGCGATCGAGACCATCCGCCAGCGTTCCAGGCGAGGTCGAAGAGCGGCTTGAGCGCCTGGTTAGCGGGCAAGTTCCCATCTTGGATAACGACCTCGGGGATGATCGCGAGGTCGGTATCGACGGTCACCTCCGGCTCCCACGTCCCCCAGGGGCCCAAGAGCATCTTCCAGCCCCTGGCCCCCGATAGCGCCAAACCCAGCACGATTGGCCCGGTGACGCCGAGAAGCTTCCAAAGTCGCTGAGTCGTCGTCAGGACCTGGATCGCTCCCTTCTCAAACTCAGTCCCATAGAACCCGCGACGATGCTGGTCGAAGGACAGGATGCCTCCGGCAGCCTCTATGCCTCCATCACGGAAGAGCTGCACGTATGTCTGATTGTTCAAGTCCGTCCGCGTTGTGTGTGCGACGAAACCATCGAGGTTGTAGCGCCAGTCCTGCGGTGTCCCACCCATTAAAGCGAGCAGAATAAGGATCTGAGATTGGTCCTCGATCGCCTTCACGAATGCAGGCCATACATCGAGTCGCGTGATGGGAAGCGCATGAAAGATCAGCTTTGCCCCGGCGCCCATCTTGATCGGCGTCTCCCCAGCAACGACGCGGGCCACGCGGTCGAGCCGCAATCGCCTCAGACGCTCCTGCGCCGTCTCCACTTCGAGGAAGCCCGCGCGGATCTGCCCGACGTCGAGCTGAACCCGTCCCGAAGCGCCGCGGCCATAGAAGCGCCAGATACCACTGTACGTGACCATGTGAAGCCGTATCGGGCTCTGCGGGACGCGCACCAGCAGACATGGAGAGTCAGCGCCGCGCGGGATACGGTGAAAAAGCACACCGGGAATGCGGGGAACGACACCGTTGAGAAGCAGCTGCTCCAGACGCAGTTGTTCCTTGTCGAAGTTCACATCGGGCAAGCCAACGATGGCTTGAGGTATGCCAGTGGGCGTGTCTGCTTCATCACGCCCTTCACGGACGCCATAGATCAGATCCCCGCCCACGCTGTTGGCGAACGAGGAGACGTCCTGGACGGACTCCCGCTTGGACCGATCGTCCCCATCCGGCAGCTCCTGCTTGTACTCGAGCTCGCGTCCCTCTGCGACGGCATCCGCTCGCAGGGACTCAAGGAAAACAGCGTCGATTTGACTCAGCGGGAGGCCGTACGTACTCATGCGCTCTCCTAGTTCCGCGCTTGCGGGCGCAACCTACCGACTGAAGGTCCGCTCGATGAGCCCCCACAGCCGTTTGCCGTCGCCACGCTCGTCCTGGTTCACGTCGGTCCCGGCCGAATATTGAACGCTCGTTGGGATCCCAGCATGAGCGTCCCAAGCAGGCATGATGACGTGCGCGATCAGGAGCCCAAGCCCCCTACGCGATGACAACGCTCGATGCCTTGCATGCGCTCTTCCATAAGACGAACCATGGAGCTCACATGGTCCTTGAGCGTGCGACGGAGCTCGGCTTCACCGGAGTACTCCAAGTAAGGGGCCCTCGTCGCCAGCGATCGCGATACTGAGATCGCCAGGAGACCGCGGGCGGCCAGGCGGCTCGAAGAAAGGCGTTCCCCGAGTTGCCTACACGCCTCGCCGATATTGCTCTCGATCGTCTCGACCTTCCACGGGCGCTTGCACTCGCGGAACCAGCGAACGCCGTTACAGGTAAAGCCAAGGTCCGCATCTCCCCCAATCTCAACGTCGAGTCCGACACGCTGGAGCCGCGCGGCGAGATTGAGCTCGAACATGGTGTTCCGCGCTTCAGTCGACTGTGGCTGCTCATCGGATGGCGACGTAGGGCCTTGCAGCACGATTCGGAGCTTCCTGCGGCTCCGATCAGGCGAGATCGACTGGAGGAACGGCAGAATGGTCACAAGCTCGTGGCTTTCCGTGAGGGCCGCACCATTGAGCTCGACGTCAGCCATGAACCGTCTGAGCGCGGCCGCATTTCCGGCTCGTTGCAGGAGATCGTCGAGGTCGACGAGGAGTGTGCGGAATTTCGTGAACCGGCTCGAGGGAACGTCGAGCCCGAGGCCGAGAGCGAAAGCGAGCGCCTTGTCGAGTTCCGCTACCAGTTCGGCCCAGGTCTGGATGACCAACGTCACCCTCGCACAGCGAGCGTGCTCGGGTCGACCTCGTCGAGCGTTCTGAGTCTCCGCGTCTGGTGCGCCAAGCTTAAGGTCCCATCCCGCCATCCCGGATCACTCAATGGCGACTCCGAGCGCCTTCCAGAAGACACGTTCAGCCACGATGCGCACGCCGTACTCACGCGCCTTCCGGGCCTTGATGGATTGCGTCTCAGGATCGGCGACGACGAGCAGGTCGAGCCGCTTGGTGACGGACGCACGGACCTCGAGGCCAGACTCGGTCGCGAGCTGCTCGGCAACTTCCCGCGTGACCCGCTCTCCCTGGAGGCGGCCGAGCAACTCGCCGGTGAAGCACACGCTCTGCCCGCGAAGATCACTGCGGCTGGTGAGCTCCCGCTGCGGGGCTGCGCTCGCTGGGGGCGCCGACAGCAGGACGTCGAGCGCGGCCCGATGGAGCCCGAGCATGTCACAGACCGCCTCCAGATCCCGCCGCTCCTGAGCGGATACCTGAGCGTCTACCAGTGCCTCTGACGTCAAGCTTGCGAGGTACGCGCGATGGGCGTCCAGGACGTCGCTCCGGGTCATGCCCCACGCCTTCGCCGTAGCGGCGAGATCGTCCGCTTCGGCTCGGGTCAGCCGCCGATCCTGAAGGGCCCGGTCGACGACTGCCAGGTACTCGGCCTGTCGGGCGTTGCGGGCTTCATCGCCCGGCATCCGCTCGACCAGGCGGGCGAGATAGGAGCGTTCCTCGGCTCTTGTCGCCGCGGCGGCATCACGGCCGACAGACCGGCCGGTTGGCGTCCTTCCGCCGAGCCATTCCAGTCCGGGGATCTCCGCGGTCTCGCACCCAAGATCCTCCAACGTCACGCGGCGGCGGGCGCTGGCTCGCTGGATGAGTGCCGCCAGCAGGTACGCCGTCGCGCGCGCATCCCCGAGCGCGGTATGTTCCTCGTCCTCCAGCAGAATCCCCACTTGCTCGCAGCAATACCCGAGCTTGCGACTCGGCGAGTCCGGCAACAGAGCGTGGGCCAGCGCGAGCGTGCAGAGTGACGGGAGCGGCGGTAGCCGGATGCCCGAGCGCTCGAACTCCGCACCCAGGAACCCGAGGTCGAAGCGGAGATGGTGGCCGGCCACGATGGCGCCGGCGAGGCGGGTTCCCACGTCGGCCGCGATCTCCTCGAAGAGGGGCGCGTGCGACACATCCGCAGCTTGGATGCCGTGGATGTCGGTTCGGCCGATGTCCCGACGGGGGTTGACCAGCGTCACCCACTCGTCGTCGATCTGGAACCCAGGACTCAAGCGCACCACCGCGACCTCGATGACACGGTCGTGGCCGCCGGGATAGATCCCGGTTGCCTCGATGTCGATGACCGCGAACGGTGTTTCGCCGAGCTGGGCGGGGCGTGCCATGGGCGGGGACCTCCCGGTCCGGCCCTTGGGGGGCCCTTGGAACCCGTGCCCGCGACCAGCCGAACCGCGGCTAACCCTACTCGATTCCCGCTGACTCGACAAAGGGAAACGCGCTCGACGATGCTATGGCCGATGGTCATAATCACCGACGTGACACCGGAGCAACTCAAGCGGATCCGCGGCCGGCTGAAGATGACCCAGGTCCAGCTCGCGGCCGCGCTCGGGGTCCGGCAGGAAACCGTGGCCCGGTGGGAAATCGGGACCCGCGGGATCCCCGAGCCGACGGCGCGGCTGATCGCGCGCATCGCGAAGGAGGTGCTGAAGCGGAAGCGTTGAAACAAGGTGGGCCGGCGCGTGCTGTGAATACGCCGAGCTCTCCGGCGACGTCGTCGGACGCCTGGCCGACCTTGTCGGCGAGGATCACGAGGATGCAGAGCACCTTCATCTCGCTGATTATGTCGCCAAGATCGTCATCGGCCATGCTCGCCTCCCGGACGCAAGCGCCCGGCCTTCTCCCACGTCTCGAACCCCTTCAGCCCGTCGACGCACGTGAACTCTCCGGATCCCGGTGACGAGGCGCGGGATGAAGAGGCCGGAGCGGAGGTTGAGGTAGGGCGAGCGCCCCAATCTGTGTGGAAGATGATCCCCGGCCGGGGGACACCACCGTCCGATGGGTGCCGCGTGCGTGAGGGCTGGCGTCCCGATGACGTCGCGAGACTCCAACCCCACGACTCTTCGCGAATAGCGATCCATGACCGTGGCGAGGAAGCGCCAGGCTCCGGCGACCTTCACGTTAGGTGGCGTCGCCGACCCAGACCTGATCGGGGCCCGTGGTCGGGCGGTCGAGCTGGCGATTCGGAATGTTCGTGAAGAACCTATGGAGCCCGGATCCGCTGGTAAGCTCCGAGGCGCGGGTCACAATAGTCGAGGGAAGACGACCGTCGAGGGGCCCGCCGTTTATTGCTCGAGCACGACCTTCACGACATCGGCGACTTCCTTGTCGCCCTCATGCCTGGTCGTGACGCTCAGGATCCAACCGAGCCTGATGTCCGAAAGCGAGAGCGCCTGTTCCACGAACCCGGCCTTCCCTGGGTCTGGCGGTCGCACGAACTTTACGATCTTCGACTCCGGCTTGAGCACGATCGTCACGTCGCGAGTCTTGCCCTTCGAGACGGTCTGAAGCGTCAGCGTCTTGCCCGCCGCGTCGATGGCCTTCACCGTGCCAGAGATCGGTGCCTCGTCGGCAGTGGCTGGGCTCCCGCCGACTACGCCGGCGATCGCGACTAGGGCGAGTAGTGTCAGAAGCCTTCTCACCGTTCTCCTCCTTGGTGTTGCTCTCGTCCCGTCTCTACTGTCACCGCGTGCCCACCTCTGCAGCCCGTCCCCGTTCCCGCGAGAGCGACAGCACGTAGTAGACGAGGTCCCATGCCTGGTCGGGCTCGAGCGAGTCGCCATACGACGGCATCGGCGTGCCGGCGAGCCCCGTCACGAGCGTCCGATACACGTCCTCAGGCCGCGCGCCGTTCTTGAACCGCTCGGGCCGGGTGAGATCCGTCGCGGCGATCGGCAGGCTGCGATTGTCCTTGAGCGTCGCCGCGGACGGCCCGTCGCCGCCGCCGCGTTCGCCGTGACAGGCCAGGCACTCGGCATCGGCGTAGAGCTGCTTGCCGCGGGTCAGGCGCTTCGGCGTCAGGGTGGGCGGCACGGGCACGGTGACGGTCTTGACCGCACCCCGCTCCCAGAAGCCGCGGTTCAGGCTCTTGACATACTCGAGGACCTCGAGCCGCTGCTGTACGGGCATGTACTCGAAGCCGGGCATGATGCGATGGCCGCGCAGGCCAATGGTCATCGGCCCGCCGCTGCTGCGCACGCCCTCCGTCAAGGTCCGGAACAGATCGGCCGTCGTCGGGAGCTGGCCCGACGGCGTCGAGCGGAATTTGAACTCGCCGCCGGTGAAGTCTCGCGGCTGCGGCGCCCGTCGAGGGGCAAGCATGGCTCCTACCGAGCCGTCGCCCTTGCCCGCGACGCCGTGGCATGGGACACACGCCATGGCAAAAATGTCGCGGCCCATCGCGACGCTCTCCGGGTGCTCCCAGGGCACGTGCGGCCCGCTATGCCCGGAGTACGTGTGCTGGTACGCCATTACTGCCCATCGGTCCTCGACTGAGAGCTCGCTCTTCCATGGCGGCATGGCTGAGCCCTTGCCCTTGAACGGATCGACTTGTCCGCCCTCGCTCACGCGCCAGAACCAGTAGTTGTCGCGCATCTCCGCGACGCCGTCCTTGTCGCGGAAGTCGGGCGGCTTGAGGGGGAGCGCGACGCCGGCGGGTCCCTTGCCGTCGCCCTGGTCGCCGTGGCAGACCGCGCAGCGGACGGTGTAGATCTCCTTGCCGCGGGCGATCATGGCGGGGTCCGTCCAAACGCTCAGCGGCACGTGGACGTCCGCATACTCAAGCGGTGCCGGCACGTGAGCGTGTCCGCCCTTTTCCTCGTGCTTGTCTCCATTCGCCCGAGTGGCCGGCGGGCGGACGAGCCAGAGCCCGACGAGCAGCCCGAGCACACCGATCGCCAACGATGTGAGGAGTTTGGTTCGCATGTCAGCCCTCTCCTCAGAAGTCCCAGTCGATGCCAACGAAGAGCTGATTGCGCCAGTTCCGCAGCGGACTGTCCTCGACGACGCTCCGGAGGTTCACGCTGTCGCGGACGAAGAAGGCGATGTTCTGCCAGGGATAGAACTTTGCCTGTAAGGACAGCACGGAGCCGTCCTGCTTCTCGTCCTTGAGGCCACCGGCCCAGAGCTGGTCGAACCGGCTCGACAGCATGAGCTTCTCGTGGACGAGATAGTCGGCTTGAATCGTGAGACCAGTCGCGGTGCCGTCGAAGGTCCCTCGCAGCTCCCCGGGCAGGCCGTAGAGCCGATCCCAGATCACCGCGCCGTAGACGTCGAGCTGCTTCCATCGGACGTTGGCCGCGATGCCGTAGCGCAATCGGTCGAGGCGGCCACCTGGCTGGTTGGGGTCCGCCGGATCGGGCGCGCGGACGACGCCGAAGCCCCAGTTCACGAGGGCGGAGACGCTGAACGTGAGCTCGCCGCGGTCGAGGAGGTCGAAGCGTGCAGCCGCGTAGGTGTTGAAACCCTCGTTCTCGCGGAGGAAGCCGATCTGGCCGAGGACAACGTCGTTAAACATCGCGTGAAAGTCGGCCCCCGGGGCGCCCGCCGTGTTGTACATGACCTGGTCCGTCACGAGCTGCGGCTCGCCCTCGTCGCGGTTCTTGAACAATCCGAAAAACTTCGACGCGAACGCATACGGGACGACTGGCAAGCGCTCGACTGCCCCGTGCGCGACTTCGAGCTCCGTCGGCGCAATGAGCTGGCGGTTGGTCGCGTAGGAGAAGTTCGTGTTCGGATCGACCTTCCCGGCCATCAGCATCGGCCCGTGCATCGAGAAGCCACCGTGCTGGCCCACCATCGTCTGGCCGCCCATCTCCATGGTAGGGGCCCCGAGCAGGCCGAGGAGACGCCCGAGATTGAGCATGAAGAAGGCCTCCTTGCCGAGACCGAACTCGCCCTTGTTGAAGTAGCGGCCGTTCTCGAACGCGACCGCGTTCGGCTCGCCTTCGATCTCGACGAAGATGCTCAGCTCGGGCAGAAGGGGCCGCGCCACGAATAGGGTGATCTCGTCGGGTGGCACGAACTTCGCCTCGGTCTCTTGAGGGGACGCCGTGTACTCGAAGAGCCCGCCCTCAACTCGAAGGGCCAGGCTGTCGATCAGCGTCTTGACCACGCCGTCCTCCCTGACGCTGGTCACGATTCCACCTGGCTGGGCGGCACTCGGAATCTGGAAGCCCATCATGTGGAACTGCTCGCCGAACCGGTTCAGTCTCGGCGGGCGGGTGTGACAGGCGTTGCATTGAAGGTCGTACTGCCGTGCAAAAGCCGGCACAGCCTCTACTCGGCCTGGGCTGGCGAAGGCGACCAGCCCTGCGATCAACGCGGGTAGACCTGTCGCCACAAGAATGACCACGGCGAGCTGTTTGGGCATGCCCCCCCTCCCTATCACCGGGAACCTGGACGGACGCCGACCGGACGGATGCCGGGCAACGGCCGAAAGCGAACCGCGTGGTGAGGGGGAGGGCTTAGATCAGCAGCGCGGCGTACAGCAGGAAGAGCGGCGGAGAGCTCGTCGGTACCGGGGTCGACGTTGGGTGCGCACGGAGTGTCTTGAGGTCGCCGATGATCGGCAGAACGATGCCGGTCGGGAGGAGAGCCGGCGCATCGACATCGGAGTCGGCGCGAAGAGCCTCGCAGGAGCCGCCGTGGGCGGCCTCGTCACTGCCGCTCTCGGGGTGGTCCTCACTGTGGGTCGTCACCGCTCCGGCGTGGGCGTGAATCGGAGCCGCGCAGATGTGGCCGAGCACAACGAAGATCGCGACACCGACGAGCAGCCAGGACGAGCGGCGCCGGCCGTTCATTGTGGTCAGACTAGTGAGCGGCTGGCGCCATGTCAAGCACCCCGGGGCCGTCGCTCAGACCCGTCCGAGCTGACCCGACTGGATGTGTAGGTACGATGCCCAGCTTCAGACCGCGCGCAGGGAACCGTCTCGGTAGAGCGCCTCGATCACCGCACAGGCAGTGCGCTCACCTGACGCGCATCTTGCGACGGTTGCCTTCAACACGCGCTCCATCCGGCGGAGGTCCGCGATCTTCGCCCGCACGTCCTTGAGGTGTGCATCCGCCACGACTCGAACCTCATCGCACGGACGCTTGCGCTCGTCCGCGAGCCGCAACAGCGTGCGGATCTCCCCGATAGAGAACCCGAGCGCGCGGGCCCGGCGAATGAAGTTGAGTCGCTTGAGGTGATTGGTGCTGTAGAGACGGTAGCCTCCCGAACTCCGAGGCGGAACGGGCAATAGGCCTACCCGCTCGTAATAGCGGATCGTCTCGATGTTGGTGCCGGTGTGCTTCGACAATCGGCCGATAGCGATCCGTTCCGTCCCGTCCATGCCAGCCCCTCCGAAATAGTCCTTGAGTCTGGAGCTACTACAGACTCTACCCTCATCTCAGGTGAGAGGAGGGCCGGACCTTGGCGAATCTGATGATCCTGACCGCCGACCAGTTGAAGGCCCTCAGCCCGCTTGAGCGGCAGGCCACTCGTCGGGCGGCCCGCCAGAAGTCTCTGATGAGGCTGATCCTACGCACCTTCCTCCAGCGAGGCGGGCCGATCCCTGTCGAGGACATCATCGCGGCCTCCTCCGGTGCTGCACCCGACACCCTGCATGATGCTTTCGTCGCACTCGATGATGAGGACCTGATCCGCGTTCGCGCTGGCCAGATCGACATCGCCTACCCGTTCTCGGCTACGCCAACTCCGTTTCGAGTGCGGCTCTCCGGCGGACGCGAGCGGTACGCCTGTTGCGCGACCGACGCGCTCGGCCTCGCGCCGATGGTCGGAGAACCCGTCGAGATAGGATCGTCCTGCCATCACTGCGGCGATCCTCTGAAGTTCGCCGTAACACCGCAGGGGGTGGGTCTCGAGGCCGAGGGCCTGATGGTCTGGTTCGGGAAGCGCGGTGACGACGGCTGCAAGGCCTTCGATTCGCTCTGAACGACGATCAACTTCTTCCGGTCGGAAGAACATCTGAGAGCGTGGCGAGACGCGAACCCAACGGCTGAAGGCGCGGGGGCGACAGCGGTGGAGGCCTTCAAGGTCGGCGACTGGATTTTCGGTGGCCTGCTCAGGGCAGAGGGAACATGACGAATCGGCAGATCATCGTCTACTGGTCGTCGACCTGACAGTCGTGTCACGCGGCGAAAGAGTTTCTTTCGTCTCACGGCATCGAGTTCACAGCCAAGAACGTCGCCGAGGATACGGTGGCTCGTGAGGAGTTGATCGCGCGAACCGGGCGCATGGCCGTCCCCGTCATCACGGTAGACGACGAGTTAGTCGTCGGCTTCGATCGCGGGCGGTTGCAGCGGCTCCTGGGCATCAAGTGATGCTTCGCGTGGCGTGTCCCGACTGTGGTGCGGTGATCGATCTCCCAGCCGACGTACACTCAGGAGACCTCGTTGGGTGTCCTCACTGCGCGGGCCATGCCCTCCGCGTTCGCGAGAACGCGGGAAACTGGTCGGCGACGCTCGCCTACCCGGTCAGTTGCCCTCACTGCGATGAGGTCATCACACTCGCCGACGACGTGAAGCCTGGAGACACCGTTCGTTGCTGCGGTCGCACGTTCCGTCTGACGTTCGAGTACGGCGCGTACGCCGCCGAGGATGCGTAGCGTATACGGAGTTCGCGTGGCTCTGGAGGTCCGTGCCGCTCGCGTTCGCCCTCGACCCGCCGTCCCGCTCGCCACAGCGCCGATGACGCTGCTGCCGTCCGAGGGCAGAATCCGGCGCTGAGTTTGAGCTGAGCCGCACTGGAAAACGCGGGTACAGGAGGGTACGAGCGGGTAAGAGGGGGTCGACTGATACGATCGGAAAACGACACGACGCGTCGAGCACGATGCGAGCGCCCGGGCCGGCCCGGAGTGAGCGAGCCGGCCCGGGCTGAGACCATCACGCCGCCGGCTTCAACCAGCGTTCGATGACGGCGAGGACCTTGCTCGCATCGGTACGCTCGTAGGTTTCGGGACCCATCGGGAACACGAACTCAGTGCATCCGTAGGCGGCCCCGCCATCTGGCGTGCGGACCGGCGCCGCTGTGTGGGCGAACAGGTGCACGCCATCCTTCTTCACCGTGAGGTCGAGCACCACAAGTCGAGTGCCGCGGTTGAGGGTGAGTTGACCCCGCTCGCCGCTGATGCGGCCGTCGTTGCTGATCTCGACCCGCGCATAGTTCCGCAGGTGCACCATCGGGTTCGCGATGCCATCGCGCGGGCTGTAGACGGGCACCCGCAAGACGCTGAGCCGGTTGGCCGGCACGCCATCGGCCTCGAGAACGAGCACGGTGCCCTTCTCAACCACCACTCCTTCGCGGGCCGGAGGAGTGAGGGCAATCTGCGACAACGGGAGGGCATTTTTCAGTTGCTGCTCGAGCGCATCGGCCCTGGCGGCGTGAGCGCCACTGGCCAGGAACACAACCAACCACGCGACCACTGTGATCAAGGGCGTCAGATACGATCTCATAACACTGCTCCTCTCCCGGCCGGCATCCGTCCTGGGCGATCCCAGACGCGGCCCGGCCCTTGTCAAACTTTGGGGTCTTGTGAGTTCGACGACCTAAGCTGAGAGGAGTGGTTTCGGAGGAGGAGCGGGCGGAGCCGGAGCGCCGGCCAGATGAACACCATCGATGGAGCCCGGCGTCCCATCTCGGGGCTCGGTGAGGTCGACCCGAGGGGTAGAAGCTACGCCCGGTGCGGCCGGACACGTCCTGTCACACATGTTGCACATCACCACGCACGACCCGTAGACCATGGCCAGAGGTCCAGCCACAAGCCACACGAGGACGAGGGCGAACGCGAGAAGCGGTCGGAGTCTTGGACCCATCGTCTAACGAATACCACGCCGAGCAACGAGGTCGATTCTCGGTTCAATCTTCATGGCCGGCCGCGGTGTGACCATCACGTGTGCCAAAAACTAGGATACGAACTGGCGGCAGAAAGATTCCGGTAGGGCTTGACCCGGCCCCCCAGGGGCAAGCTTTAGAGGGCCCGGAGGGGTCAAGACTCCGCCCCCCCCCACCCTCGGGGCGTGGCCGGCGTCAGCGGCTACCGCCCACTTCCCTCCATCATCTTCCCGTGCTTCATCATAACCTCGCCCATCTCCTTCATCATCTCGCCGCGCATCTGCATCATGCGTGGGGAATCGGACTGTCCGCCCATCATTCCCATCATCGGCATCATCCCGCCACCGCCCATCATCCCGCCGCCCATCATCGGGCACATGCCACCCTGCATTGGCATTTGGTGGCCGGGACTCGGGCCGGGTTGAGCCGGCGTCTGCTGCGCGAGGGCAGCACCGCTCACCAACACCAGCGCCAGCACTACGAGGCCAAGCACACGCTTCATAAGCTCCTCCAAAACGGGTAGTTCTTCACTGATAGTATCGCGGCGAAGCAGGCGGGCCAACCCGTCGCTCGTTGGAGCGTTTGACGGGCTGACCCCCCGTCAGACCTTCGACAACTGCCCGGACTGGATCAGGTCCACTAGAACGTTCCACTCGTCCTTCTTCAGGACCGCGAGATTCCCGGCCTCCCCGATCCGCACCTCGTCCCCTGTGATCTCGACCTCGGGGCAGGCGGTGCACGCTGGGCACAGGGACATCTTGAGAGTCTCCATCGCTTCTCCTCACTCCCGTGACGTGGTGGGGGCTCGTGGGGCTCGTTCCGTTAGGCACCGGCCTCTGGGGCTGATGACCGCTCTGGACCGCGTTCGCCTGTCGCCATGCATGGCCGTTCACCACGTCCCTTACCAACGTGCTCGCCAGCACCAACAGGCAAGTGGCCCAGCCCGCGTAGAGAACCGCGTGCCACGAGGTCCATAAACTCCCCGCGGCCGGGGTCCATTTCCGCAACGACATCGTGACCGGACCTGGCGGCTCGCAGATCCTCCTCGACGACCCATCCGGCAACCCGGTGGAACTGTTCCAACCTAGGCGGCTGTAACGTTCACAACTCTGACCTGACCGTCCCCGATGCCCCGCAGCAAGGGTGGACGCTCACAGCCGAACGATTCCTCTCCTGATCGCATGGTAAAGCATGAGGCCCGCAACATAACCCGCTCCCATGTTCCAGAGCGCGATGCCCGCCGTCATGACCGTCACGGTGCGGTCGGCCCGCAACGCGTCATCTCCATTAGCCGACGCCGCCAGTTCGATGCCGCCGAAGAACAGGATCACTCCGAGCACCGGCATCGGGAACAGACGGAAGAGGGTATCGACCGAGTCAGACAGGAAGAGCGCGATGACGAGAAGCAC
>Ga0137403_10002120_pt1 | contig 24404 bp, 26 predicted proteins | sample CZOMad2_1_16fung_FD_122057 | JGI IMG/M metagenome (GOLD analysis project Ga0137403, IMG submission 122057) | Vadose zone soil fungal communities from Angelo Coast Range Reserve, California, USA - CZOMad2_1_16fungal (Hybrid Assembly) | ecosystem: Environmental > Terrestrial > Soil > Vadose zone...
CGACATCGTCGGCGGCGCCGAGGCGCTCAAGCAAGGAGCGGAGGCATGAGCACGGGGAAGATCGTCCAGGTCATCGGGCCGGTCGTCGACGTCGAGTTCGAGCCGGGCCAGCTGCCCGCCATCTACAACGCGCTGCTCGTGCAGGGCGTGGAGCAGAAGGACATCTTCGCCTATTCCGAGAAGCTCACGCTCGAGGTCGCCCAGCACATGGGCGAGGCCCACGTGCGCACCATCGCCATGGCCGCCACCGACGGTCTCACGCGCGGGATGAGCGTGCTCGACACCGGCGCGCCGATCACCGTGCCGGTCGGCCGCGAGACGCTCGGCCGCATCCTCAATATCGTCGGCGAGCCGGTGGACAAGGGCCCCGCCATCCACACCAAGAAGACGTATCCGATCCACCGGCCGGCGCCGCCGTTCGACGAGCAGTCGACGAAGGTCGAGATGTTCGAGACAGGCATCAAGGTCGTCGATTTGCTGGAACCCTATACGAAGGGTGGGAAGACAGGACTCTTCGGAGGAGCCGGAGTCGGAAAGACCGTTCTGATCCAGGAGCTGATCAACAATATTGCCAAGCAGCACGGCGGCATCTCCTGCTTCGCGGGGGTGGGCGAGCGCACGCGCGAGGGCAACGACCTCTATCACGAGATGAAAGAGTCGGGCGTGCTCGAGAAGACGGCGCTGATCTTCGGCCAGATGACCGAGCCGCCGGGCTCGCGGCTGCGCGTGGCCCTCACCGCGCTCACCGCCGCCGAGTACTTCCGCGACGAGGAAGGCCAGGACGTGCTGCTCTTCATCGACAACATCTTCCGGTTCACGCAGGCCGGCTCCGAGGTGTCCGCCCTCCTCGGCCGCATGCCGTCGGCGGTCGGCTACCAGCCGACGCTGGCCACCGAGATGGGCCAGCTCCAGGAACGGATCACGTCCACCAAGAAGGGCTCGATCACCTCCGTGCAGGCGATCTACGTGCCGGCCGACGACATCACCGACCCCGCGCCGGCCACGGCGTTCGCCCACCTCGACGCCACCACCGTGCTGTCCCGGCCGATCTCCGAGCTCGGCATCTACCCGGCGGTGGATCCGCTCGCCTCGACCTCCCGCATCCTCGACCCGAACATCATCGGGGCGGAGCATTATCAGACCGCGCGGGCCGTGCAGTTGATCCTGCAGCGCTACAAGGATCTTCAAGATATTATCGCGATCCTCGGCATGGAAGAGCTGTCCGACGACGACAAGATCGCCGTCTCGCGCGCGCGCAAGATCCAGCGCTTCCTGTCGCAGCCGATGTTCGTCGCCGAGCAGTTCACGGGACTGCCCGGCCGCTACGTCAAGGTCGCGGACACCGTGAAGAGCTTCAAGGAGGTCGTCGACGGCAAGCACGACGAGCTGCCCGAGCAGGCGTTCTACATGGTCGGCGACATCGGCGAGGTGGCCGAGAAGGCCAAGAAGATGCGCGAGAGCTAGATGGCCGACCGCATCACGCTGGAGGTGGCCACGCCCTCGCGACTCGTCATCGGCGAGCAGGTCGACGAGGTCGTCGTGCCCGGCATCGAGGGCTACTTCGGCGTGCTGCCGGGCCACGCGGCGTTCCTCACCACGCTCGGCATCGGCGAGCTGACCTATCGCATCGGCCGCGACGAGCATCACGCCGCGGTGGCCGGCGGCTTCTGCGAGGTCCGCAACGACAAGGTCATCGTGCTCGCCGACAGCGCCGAGCTGCCGGGGGAGATCGATCGCGCCCGGGCCGAGCGCGCGCGTGAGCGCGCCGAGCAGCGCCTGTCGGGACGCGCCCAGGAGGAGATCGACTACGTGCGGGCCTCCGCCGCCCTGGCGCGGGCCCTCATCCGGATCCAGGTCGCCGGCCGTAGCCAGTGACGCGTAGACCACCCAGAGGAGGACGCATGACCCACCGCCGATCGGTCGCGCTCGTCGCGCTCGTCTCCGCCATCCTCGCCGTCGTGTTCGTCGCCCGCAGCACCGCCGGTCCCGACAAGATCGTCTTCCCCGCCGGCTGGAAGGACCACGTTCTCTACACGACCGTGGACCGGTACGACAGCAAGCAGTACCGGGAGCTCTACGCCAGCACGCAGGCCGCGGTGGACGCGATGAAGGCCGGGCGCCCGCTCCCCGACGGCACCGTGCTGACGCTCGTGCAATACAAGGCGCAGGTGGACGCCGCCGGCGCGCCGGTGAAGGGCGCCAACGACCGCTTCGTGAAGGGCGACCTCGTCGCCTTCACCGTGATGGAGAAGCGCGCGGGCTGGGGCACGGAGTATCCAGCGGAATGGCGCAACGGCGAGTGGGAGTACGCCGCGTTCAACGCCGCCGGGGTGCTGAACGACAAGGCGAACTACAAAGGGTGCTTCGAGTGCCACAAGCCGCACGAGCAGATGGACTACGTGATCTCGCTGGCGGCGATCCGGGCCGTGGGCGCCGCGGCCGCCTCGGCGACACCGAAGCCCGACGTCAGCATCATGGGCTTCGCCTTCGGTCCCACCAAGGTCACCGTGGATGCCGGCAAGCCCGTGACGTGGGTGAACGGCGACGAGTCGCCGCACCAGATCGCGATCACCGGTACGAAGGCGCGCTCGCCGATCCTCACCAAGGGCCAGAGCCACGCGATGACGTTCGCCTCGGCCGGCACGTACGAGTACATGTGCGGTCTGCACCCGAACATGAAGGGCACCGTCGAAGTGAAGTAGCCCGCTGCCCAGCGGAGCGGGCACCGCCGCCCGCGCCGCGCGGCAGTCGCTTCATCGCGTCTCGCGCCAAGTCTCCGCCATACCGTTGCTTCCCTCGTGGTACGCGCCTTGCGACAGCGGGCGCCATGCTGTCCGTCCTGATCGCTGACGACGAGCCGCACGTGGTCGAGCTGGTGCGCGTCACCCTCGAGGACGATCGCGTCCGCGTGTTCGAGGCCGCCGACGGCCAGACGGCGCTCGCCGTCGCCGAGGCGCTCGCGATCGATCTCGTGCTTCTCGACGTCCATCTTCCAGATCTCAGCGGACTCGACGTGTGCCGCGCGCTCCGCGCCAACCCGCGCGTGGCCGCCGCGCGGATCGTCATGCTCACGGCCGCCGCGCAGCAGGACGACGTCATGCGCGGGCTGGCGGCCGGCGCCGACGACTATCTCACCAAGCCCTTCTCGCCGGTGCGGCTCCTGTCGCTGGTCGACCGACTACTGCCGCGGGCCGCATGGCGCCTCGAGTAGAGCGCGACCCGGCGTCGGACTACCGGCGCCTCCACGCGGCCTACCAGCAGTCGCTTCGCTATGCGGAGGACGTGCGCCGCCTGTATCACCAGCTCCAGCGCGCGATCGGCCAGTCGCTCCTCGGGCTCGCCAACGCGCTGGAGGCCAAGGACCAGTACACGCGCGGGCATTCCGAGCGCGTGGCGGCGCTCGGCCGGCGCGTCGCGTCGGCGCTGGGGCTGGCCTCTGCCGTCGTCGACACGGTGGGGCAGGCGGGACTCCTGCACGACATCGGGAAGATCGGCGTGCCCGAGGCCGTCTTGAGGAAGCCGGGGCCGCTCTCGCCCGCGGAGTGGGAGATCATGCGGGCGCATCCCGTGATCGGCGCGCAGATCGTCGCGCCCTTCGAGTTCTTCGGAGACGCTGCGCGCGTGATCCGCCACCACCACGAGCGCTGGGACGGCTCCGGCTACCCCGACGGTCTCACGCGCGAGACCATCCCGCTGGAGGCGCGCATCGTCGCCGTCGCCGACGTCTTCGACGCGCTCACCTCGGCGCGCTCCTATCGTCCGGCGCTCACACGCGAGGCGGCGCGCGCTCTGCTCGTGGAGGAGGCCGGGCGCACGCTCGACGAGACGGTCGTGGCGGCGCTCCTCGGCGTGCTCGAGCTGGAGGCGGGCTGAGCGTGTACGCGATCGCGCGCCCCTGGGAATCGCGGCCGGGCGGACTGCTGTCCGGCGCGCCGTGGCTGCTGCTCCTCACGCTCGGCGTGCTCACCGCCGGTGCCGGCGCTCTCGCGAGGGCCGAGCTCGTGCCGCTGACGCCCGCGCGCGCGCTCGGCGCGGGCGGCGCTCAGGGCGCGCTGCTCGCCACGGCCGTCGCGTGGGCGGCGCCGCGCGGCGGGCCGGCGCCCTGGCTGGCCGCGACGGTCGTGCTCGCGGGCGCCGTGGGCGCGGCCCTGTCACCGCTCGGCGCGATCGCCTATCTCGCGGCGCCCGTGTGGCTCTGGCTGGAGCGTGCCCGGCTTCCGGGCCTCGGCCTCGCGCGTGCGCCGGCCGGTCTCGTCGCGGCGGGCGCCGCGCTGGGCGCGCTCCTCGGCGCGCATCTGCTCCTGACGGCGTCGCTCACGCTCGGCTCTGGCGGGCGCGTACCCACGCTTCACGGCCTGGCGCCGTGGCTCGCGTACGACGTGGGCGGCAACGTGCTCACGGCCGAGGCGTTCTTCCGCGGCGCGCTGTTCGATCGCGCGCAGCGCCGCTGGCCGTTCGCGGCCGCCGCCGCGCTCGTGACCGCGGTCTGCGTCGCGCGCTACCTGGTGGATCCACTGCTGCCGCGCAGCCTGGGGGTCACCGCGGGCGCCGTCTTCTATCTCACGCTGCTCAGCCTCGCCAACTGCTGGCTCTACTGGCGCAGCGGCAGCATCGCGCCGGGCGTGGCCGCCGGCGTCGCGTTCTTCGTGGCATACCGCCTGCTCCACGTCGTGTCGTGACGGCGAGTCGCCGCCGGACGGCGCTGCTCGCCGCCGGGCTCGTCGTCGTCATCACGGCCGGGCTCGCGGGCGCCGACGTGTCGCCGTCGACGCCGTGGCGCCACCTCTATCTCCTCCCCGTGCTGCTGGCCGGGCTGCGCGTCGGCGTGGCGGGCGGGCTCGTCGCCGCGCTCGGCGCCGTGCTCGGCTTCGGTCCGTTCGTGCTGCGCGAGATCGAGGGCCACGGACCGACGCGTGCCGCCGCCGAGGGGATCGTCACCCTCGCCGTGCTCGCGGGCTCGGGCGCGCTCGTCGGCAGCCTCGCCGCTCGCGCGCGGCGCCAGCGCGAGCGCTACGAGACGCTGCGGGCCGTGCAGCGCGCCCTCGCCGAGCCCTCGCCGCTCGGCCGCGTCGCGGCCCGGCTGGCCGCGGTGCTGACACGGCGGCTCGGCGTCGATGCGGCCGGCCTCGTGCTCGACGAGGGGCGTATCGTCGCGGGCGCCGACCGCCTCGATCCCCGCTCGCTGGCCGCGCGCGTGCTCGCCCGGCGCGAGCCCGTGTTCGTCAGCGACGCGAACACGGACGCCCGCGCCCGGCGCGTCGTCGTGGTCCCGCTCACGAGCGGCGGCGAGACCGTCGGCGCCCTGGCCGTCGAGCGGCTGGGCGACGTCTCGCGCGAGGAGCGCGACGCGCTGGTGGGGTTCGGCGCGGGGGTGGGGCTGGCCCTGGACAACGCGCGGCTGGCCGCGCGGCAGCGGCGCTTCGCGGAAGAGCTCGAGCACAAGGTGGGCGAGGCGACGGCGCGGCTGGCCGAGATGGACCGGCTGAAGTCCGGTTTCGTCGCGCTGGCCTCTCACGAGCTGCGCACGCCGCTGACGGCGCTGCAGGGCTTCAGCGAGCTGCTGGCGACGCGGGCGTTCGCCCCCGCCGAGGTCCGGCGCATCGCCGAGATCATGCGCGGCGAGATCGAGCGCCTCGGCCGCATCGTCAGCGACTTCCTCGATCTGGCCAGGCTCGAGCGCGGGCTCGCGCCGGCGATCCGCCGCGTGGTGCTCGATCCCGCGCCGCTCATCGTGGGTGCCGTCGAGCTCTTCCGCCGCACGCGCACCACGCACCGCCTCGAACTGCACGTCGAGGGCGCGCTGCCGCGCGTGGACGCCGATGCCGACGCGCTCGACCGCGTGCTGAAGAACCTGATCGGCAACGCGCTGAAGTATTCGCCGCCCGGCTCCTGCGTGCGCGTACGCGCGCGCGCCACCGACGGTGTGGTGGCCGTCGACGTGGAGGACGAGGGGCCGGGGATCCCGGCCGAGGAGCGCGCGCGCGTCTTCGAGCCGTACTACCGCGTGAGCGAGACGGCGGCGCTGGGTCCGGGCACGGGACTCGGCCTGTCCGTGGTCAAATCGCTCGTCGAGGCTCACGGCGGAACCGTGCGCGCCGACGCCGCGCCCGGGTGCGGCACGCGCATGACGGTGATGTTGCCCGCGCTTCCTTGACACCCCGCGTCGCACGGTCGTACTCTCCCGTGGTATGCCTCGACGCGAGGAGATTGCAGGACGGATGGCGGAGGCCGTCGTCAAGCGGCTGACGACACGCAAGGTCATGGACATCAAGGACGAGGCGGCCGCGCGGGCCGCCATCCGTCAGGTCGTGATCGAAAATCTCATCGCCGAGGATGCGCTCGACAAGGACGCCCGCAAGCTCCTGCTCGAGCACGCCAAGATGATCAAGGACTCGGCGGCGGACTACCGCCAGCTCCTCGGCAAGGTGAGGGAGAAGCTCGCGCGCGATCGGGGATTCATCCTCTGATGCGCATGGGCCGCGAGCGCATCTTCTTCCTCGCCGAACGGATCATGAAGGAGCTCGGCAACGTGCCGGGCGTGACCGTGAAGTCGCCCGACGAGGTCCGGCCCGAGATCATCCGCGCGCTGACCGACGAATCCAAGCTCGAGGAGTCGGTGGACACCGAGGTGCGCAAGACGCTGGCGTCCTACGCGCGGCCGATGCCCGAGGGCAGCCACGAGTGGGAAGTGCTCTACGACAAGACGCGCGAGGAGGTCTTCCGCCGGAGATTGCGGCTGTGACGCGGCTGGTGATCGGCGTCACCGGTGCCAGCGGCTCGATCTACGGCATCCGGCTCCTCGAGGTGCTCCGCGGCAGCGCGGACGTGCAGACGCACCTCGTGATCTCCGCCGCCGGCAAGCGGACGATCGTGGAGGAGACGAGCTACAGCGTCGCCGACGTCGAGGCCCTGGCGCACCACCGCTACGACGTGCGTGACATCGGCGCCTCGATCGCCTCCGGCTCCTTCCGCACCGTCGGCATGGTGGTCGCGCCGTGCTCGATCCGCACGGCGGCCGCCATCGCGTCCTGTCACAGCGATACGCTGGTGTCGCGCGCGGCCGACGTCACCCTGAAGGAGGGCCGGCCGCTGATCCTCGTCGTGCGCGAGACGCCGCTGCACCTCGGCCACCTGCGTGTCCTCACCTCGCTGGCCGAGATGGGCGCGGTGATCCTGCCGCCCATGCCCGCCTTCTACAACCGACCGAAGGATCTCGACGACATCGTCAACCACACGGTGGCGCGCGTGCTCGACCGCCTCAGCCTGCCGCAGACGCTCGTCGCCGAGTGGCATGGTGCGGCCCAGCGCGCGGCCCAGGAACGCTCCGGGGCGCCGCGAGAGCGGCTCGATGATTGACCTCTCGGTCGTGATCCCGGTCTACAACGAGGAGGACAGCCTCCCGCGGCTCTGGCCGGAGCTGCGATCGGTGCTGGAGGCCGAGGGCCTCGCGTTCGAGATCGTGTTCGTCGACGACGGCAGCCGCGACCGCAGCGGCGAGATCATCCGGAGCCTGCGGGAGAGCGATCCGCGGGTGCGGCTCGTGCGGCTGAAGGCCAACGCGGGCGAGACGGCCGCCACCGACGCCGGCTTCCACACCGCGCGTGGGCGCTGGGTCGTGACGATGGACGCCGACCTCCAGAACGATCCGCGCGACATTCCCGGCCTCCTGCGCCACCTGCAGAAGTGGGACGCGGTCACGGGCTGGCGCGTGAACCGCGGCGAGGGCGACTCGCTCGTGCGTCGGCTGTCGTCGCGCGTGGCCAACGGCGTGCGGAACTGGCTCAGCGACGAGGTGATCCAGGACAGCGGCTGCACCTTTCGCGCGTTCCGGCTCGAGTGCCTGCGCGGCCTCGTCCTCTATCGCGGCTTCCACCGCTTCATCCCGACGCTGCTCAAGATGCGCGGGTATCGCGTCCTGGAGGTGCCGGTGCGCCATCGGCCTCGGCGCTTCGGCCAGTCGAAGTATGGCGTGCTCAACCGCGTCTTCGTGGCCACCGCCGATCTGCTCGTCGTCCGCTGGATGAAGTCCCGCACGCTCCACTATGAAGTCGCCGAAGACCTCGGCGGCGATCTCATCAGGGAGTAGCCGGGGCCGTGAACGTCCTGCTGGTCGGCCTCGGCCGCTGGGGCGAAAAGCACCTGCGCGTGCTGCGCGAGCTCGGCGCCGGCGTCTGGGTGGCCGACGTCTCGCCGGCGCGCCTGACGTGGGCGGTCGGGCAGGGCGTGCCCGCGGACCGCACGACGACCGACTTCCGCGCCGCCCTCGGCGCCGTGGACGCGGCGGACATCGTCACCCCCGCCGACAGCCATCTCGCGCTCGCCTCCGCCTGCCTGGCGGCCGGCCGGCACTGCCTGATCGAGAAGCCGCTCACGGTGAGCGCCGAGGAGGGGCGGCGATTGGTCGCGGCCGCCGACGAGACCGGCCGCGTCGTGCAGGTCGGTCACATCTTCCGCTTCCACCCGGTGACGGCGACGCTGCGCACGGCGCTGGCCGACGGGCGCGTGGGCGCCGTGCGCTACGCGACGGGCCGCTTTTCCGGCTTCAAGCGCCCGCGCGCCGACGTCGGCGTCTTCCACACCGACGGCATTCACTACGTCGACCTCTTCGCTCACCTCCTCGGCCGCGAGGCGACGGCGGTGGCCGCGCTGCAGCGCGACTTTCTCGGCCGCGGTCTCGACGACCTGTCGGTGGTGACGGTGAGCTACGGCGAGGTGCCCGTCGTGATCGAGGCCGACTACTTCGTCCCGGGCACGCATCGCGAGTGCGTGATCGTGGGCGAGCGCGGCAGCCTCGTTGCTGACTATGGCGCCGGCACCGTCACCCTGCACGCCGGCGAGCACGTGAAGACGGGCGCGGCATGGGAGGCTGTCGATCGCGGCAAGGAAGAGCTGTCCGTGGCCGCCGACGAGCCGCTCAAGCTCGAGCTGGCGGCGTTCCTCGAGGCGAGCCGCACCAACGGACCGTCGCCCGTCGACGCGCGCGCGGGCCTGCACGCCGTCGAGGTCGTCGAGGCCGCCGCGCGCGCGGCGCGCCTGGGCCGTACCGTTCCGCTGACCGAGATCCGCTCCGCCTGACGTGGACCGCGTGGCCCTCGTGGCCGTCGGCGGCGCCGCGGGCTCGGTGCTCCGCTATCTCACCAACGGGCTGGCCGCGCGCTGGCTCGGCCTCGACTTTCCGTACGGCACCCTCATCGTCAACGTCGCCGGCTCGTTCCTCATCGGGCTCGTGCAGGCGCTCGCGGAGGAGGCGGCCGTGCTGCCCGAGCCGGCGCGGTTGTTCCTCTCCGTCGGCGTGATGGGCGGCTTCACGACCTACTCGGCGTTCTCCTACGAGACCGTGCGCCTGGTGGAGCTGGACGCCTTCGGCCGCGCGCTCGCCAACGTCGCCGTCACGACACTGGTCTGCCTCGGCGTCTGCGTGCTGGGAATCGCCGCCGGCCGCGGCCTGCTCGCGCTGCGCGGCTGAGCCGTCAGGGCAGCGCGCGGCGGCCGCCGATCATGTGGACGACGATCAACACCACGCCGATGAGAAACAGAACCCAGGCGATCTGGCCGGCGATGGCGGCGATCCCGAACAATCCCAGCGCTCCGGCGACGAGTCCGACGACGAGAAACATCAACGCGTAGTAGAGCATGTGGAAGCTCCTCCGCGCGGAATGATCGTGCAAGCGGAATGCCGCCGGGCTGCGCGCCCCGGGTGCTCAGAGCGGTGGAACGGAGCCCGTCGTCAGCGTCCGTCCTTGCGTCGGTCGAGCAAACGCCAAACCGTCGCCTCCAGATCCTCGGGGAGGCATGGCTTCGTCAGGAAGACGGCAGCGCCCGCCTCGAGCGCGCTATGTTGAGCCGCTTGGTGCGGGAAGGCGGTGAAGATGATCACCGGGATGTGTCGCGTCAGCGCGTATTCCTTGATGCGCCTGGTAGCAGCGATACCGTCGACACGTGGCATCGAGAAGTCGAGAACGATCACGTCAGGCCGCGACTCCAACGCTGTCTGAACCGCCGCTTCGCCATCCGTCACCGTCAGAACGGCGAACCCGTGCCGCGTGAGGTACATGGCGTAGAGTTCTCGAGTGTCGAAGGTGTCGTCCGCGATCAGGACGAGTCCAGCACCGCGAGAGCGAGCGGCGGTGGTGTCGTCGAGCGTGATCCTTCACGTCCCTTCCGCTGATGGCGGTGTGGAAGGTCTCCTTCAGGACACCCACGTCAGCCTCGGGCTGCGTAGTTCTACGTAGATTTGTGGCGCAGGCGGCACTCAACGGTCAAGCAAAATCGGCCTCGGGCTGTGCAATCTTTTGCCCACATCGTAAGTGGTGACAGGGCTTGTGGACCAGCGCGGGTGGTGAGCGAAGCGTCCCCCCGCGACGAAGAAGATCGTGCGCCACGCGGCATCGAGTTCCCGGCGAAACTACTCGGTCTCGCCATCGCTGATCCGAGCCCAGAATCGGAAAAGTTTTTCCTGTCTTGCTTTGGTCGCCTCCCGCCGTATCGTCGGTACATCTACGTATGGCGGCGGATCTGACGAAGCCGATCAGCTTCGACACCTGGTGCAGGACCGTCGAGCACATGGGAGGTCTCGAGCGGCGAGAAGACGACACAGCCGCGTGACCATGCAGCTCGGGTCACGCCCGGAAAGGAATTGCGATGAGCATCGAACGCGCCTCGGGCGACAGTAGCCCGATCGATGTTCTCGATCGCGTCCTCGACAAGGGAATCGTCATTGACGCATGGGTACGGCTTTCCCTCGTCGGCATCGACCTGATCACGGTCGAGGCACGCGTCGTCGTCGCCTCGATAATAACCTACCTGCAGTTCTCCGAAGCCGTCGGCATCTCACCCGTGTTGAGCTCAGCCACGAGTGCGGCACGAGGTTCGGCGTTCCCGAAGAGCGCCGATGTCGCATCGGATGATGCTGCCGCGCACCACGACGACGGACGGCCACCAGGCCACCAACGGTGATCGGCGAACGACGGCTGGTGCACGGGGGCCCATGAGCAGCCGGATGGCACAGACTCGCCTCCGACTGGAGCCGCCGGGAACAGGTGGTGCCGAAGGGGGGATTCGTTGGGGCCGCAGCTCGCACGCCGACGGCGACTTCACAATCTTCTTGATTCGACGATACATTGCACGGCATACGTGAGTGATACAGAGTAGCACTGAAGTGTCGGTTTTGACCCTCGCTGTACTCCCGTTTTGCTCTCGCAAGGGGCCGACGGAGCGCGACAGCGGTACAGAACGCTTGTTGATGAAGGGCTCAGTGGGTGTTTTACCGAGGCAACGCGGTTCCCGTCGAATTACGTCGGTGCAGATAGACGGCAATCGCAAGCTGGGCACCGAGCTCCTTACGTTCTTCCTCGCTGAGCCGATCCCACTCCGGATGACCGCATACCGCTCCATCAAAACCGTCCGGTCCCGGCCATTCGAATCTGACAGAACGCCGGAGCCCAGGGACGCTTATAAAGGCGCTGCCACGGCGCCCATCGTCGCTCGTCCAGATATCCAAAACTTCAAATTCGGTAGCTCGGCGTCTCCGCGCCATGAAGAGCCTCCTTGCCCATTAGGGTACCAGGGAGAATAGTCGCCGCGAACCGAGCCTTAGCCTGAATGATTGATGAAGACAGCGTCCTGACCCTCAACGCACCCGAGCACGGCCCAGATCGCAGTTTTTTGCGTCGCATGGAGATCGTCGGGGCACCTTTGGAGTTCCGTCCTCCGAGCGGCACGGCCGACGGCGATGGCCGACCGGCGAGACGATCGTGCCCGCCGTGACGGTGGCCATCATCGTGCGATGAGCGGCGTACTCGGGCGCAGCCAGCCCGATCACATAGGCCGAGCATTGGTATATCGATCCCCGCATCCTCTTGGAATCGGCCCTTGCCTCGCTCCGATGGCTCTAGGAGAACCAGAGGACCATCGCTGCCAGTGCGGCTGCGGAGAGGTGATCCGGGCTACACCTCCTCCACTGTTGGCGCGGGGCTCCCCGAGACGTCCACGGGCACCGGAACGGCCGCGGCCACTGGCTCGTGCTCCAGTTGCGGGAGGCCGGGTATCTCACGACATTCCAGGTGGCCAAGGCCCTGGTGATCGGGACATCACGACGCTGCTCCGGCGCGAGCGCGAGGGGACGATCTATCCTGATCGGCGGGATCCGGTTCTCGCCGGGAGATCTTCAGGCGCTCGCCGGGCGCCAGCCGCACTGATCAACTTCCGGGCCGACAAAAAAGACGGCGAGTCGTCTAGATCTGGTCAGATCCCGACTCCGCGATATCCTTGAACGATGGCCGACGTACCAAGAAATCCCGAGGAGTTCCGGTTTCGTGAACCGCGACAAGAGCGGATTCACCGGCGCCTGCTTCTGATCGGGCAGAACGCCGCGGCCTTCTACCGCGACATCTGCCGTCTGGTCGACGGCACAGCGCAGCTCGAAACGGCGACACACACCATCGGTCATAACTTGCGCGAGATCGAAAGCGCCCTGCAACATGTTCTGCTGCCGCTTGTCACTCCGGAAGTGATGGCCGAGGCCAAGAAGCGGCACGCCGGCAAGAAGACCGGTCACCTCGTCAAGGTCGAGGCCATCCTCCAAACGCTCGGGCTTGCCGACGTTCCCGTAGCGGCCGAGACGTGGCGGAAGCTCGCCGATCCCGATGGGGAAGCCGGCCTCGCTCGCCTGGCACACCGGGATGCCCTTGGCCGGCCTCGGCCGCTTAGCGAAGCGGTCCTTCAGTTTGTCGACGACGTGCAGGCACTCTTCGACGTCGCGCTTGCCCGGTTTGAGGAAGTGTTCGCGAACTATTTCCGCGAACTCGACCGCCTTTTGGCGACGCTGGTGCCCACGGCAGCGGACGTGGACATGCTGCGGAACAAAGTCCCGAACACGCACGCGACATTCGCATACTTCTTTGATCGCCTCGCACACCCCGGTTGGGTTGAGCCACTCAGGGAGGCGGGGTTCTTCAAGAACCCTCCTGACCCGGTTCCCCACGAGGGCGGTGGGCGGTCATTCGCATTTTGGCCGGCGTCGCGCTATCTGGTCCGGATGGCCAAAGTTTCCGAGGTGCAGGAAAGGGTTCTCGAGATCGCGAAGTCATTTCCGCGCACCGAGAACGTTCGCGTGCACGAGGATCTCGCAGATCTCGCACTTGCGCTTCCGCCTGTGCTCGCGGCCCAGCTCGTGCCGACGGCGAAGGAGTGGGTTCAGTCTCCGTATCACATGCTGCTCCCCGAGAAGCTGGGCGTCCTCGTGGGTCACCTCGCGCGCGCCGGACTCACGGAGGCGGCGTGTGATCTCGCATGGGCACTCCTCGACATCCAGCCTGATCCGCGAGCGCCGATGAAGACGCCTGACGGGGAGGTTTGGCCGCTCGAGGCATGCGCGCGCTTCGATCTCTTCCGGTACGAACAAGTCTTGAGGAAGAACATCCCTGACCTCATCGAGGCGGCGGGAGTGCCGGCGTTTGATAGTCTCTGCGACATCCTCGAACGGGCCGTGCGGCTCTCGCGCTCCCGCGACGACGCCGATGGCCCGGAGGATTACTCGTACATCTGGCGTCCGTCGATCGCGGATCACAGTCAGAACCACGCCCATACGCTCCGCGATGCCCTCATCACGGCCGTGCGCGAGGCGGCCGAGGCCTTGAGCGAGCCTGATCCCGGCAATATCACCGCGCTCGTCCAGAAACTCCTCGCCCGCCCGTGGCGCGTCTTTCAGCGGATCGCGCTGCACTTGTTGCGCCTTTTCCGCGAAGGAACGCTGCCGCTCGCCGTCGAGTTTCTAGTCGACCGAGAACGTTTCGATGCGGTTGGCATTCGCCCCGAGTACTGGCTCCTGCTCCGTGACCGCTGGGACGAACTGCCGCACGAAGCCCGTGCGGCGATTCTCGGCTGGGTCGAGGCAGGTCCGAATTTCGACGTCCGTGAGGCACTTCAGCGCCTGAACGGGAAGCCGCCGACCGATGAAGACGTCCGTCGCGCTGCCGATGGATGGCGTGTCGAGCACCTGTCCGCCCTCGTCCCCGTTCTCGACGAAGAGTGGAAAGGCAAGTACCAAGCCTGGCTCGGCGATGCTCCCGAGCCGGAGCATCCAGAATTTGCGGTCTATTCGACAGGGTGGCAAGCCTCGACGAGTCCCGTGTCGACCGCCGACTTGCTCAAGATGCCGGTCGAGGAAATCGTGAATCTCCTCCGCTCATGGGTTCCGCCGGCGGACTGGATGGGGCCGTCGCGAGACGGTCTTGAGACGGCCCTCACCGCCGCGGTCACTGCCGACCCGGGCCGATTCGCGACGGGCGCCACGCGGTTCAAGGACATCGAACCTGGATACGTCACGGCACTTCTTTGGGGGTTCCGCGAGGCGGCGAATAAGCACTCAGGCTGGGTATGGGGACCGGTGCTGGATCTGTGTCGTTGGGCGGCCGATCAGGTCGACCCCCAACCTGTGGTTACCGACGGAGAGGTGCGTCTCGATCGTGCGGCGAGGGGCCTTAGAAAAGCCATCGCATCTCTTCTCGAAGTGGGATTGAACGCAAGTGACGGGCAGATCCCGTTCGGGCTCCGTTCGGAGCTGTGGAGCGTTCTCGAGCGGCTGAGCCACGATGCGGACCCGACAGTTGAGGATGAGGCGCGGCATGGCGGTGACCCCTTTGACCCGGTGAACTACGCCGTCAACACCGTTCGCGGTGACGCGATTCACGGCGTCGTGCGGTACGCGCTGTGGGTGCGCCGCCATATTGAAAATGAGTCTGACGGCAAGGACCGCCTCACACGCGGATTCGACGAGATACCGGAAGTCCGCGCCGTCCTAGATGAGCATTTGATGATGGACGTTGAGCCGTCGCGGGCGATACGCGCCGTGTATGGCCAGTGGTTCCCTTGGTTGGTCCTCCTCGATGCGCGGTGGGCCGCAACACATGCGCCGTTCATCTTCCCGGTTGACCCCGCACTTTCTCCCTACCGGGAGGCGGCCTGGAACGCGTACATCAGGTTCAGCGCCCCGTACGACAACGTCTTCCCGATACTCAACGATGAGTACCGCGCAGCGGCCGAACGTTCCAGCGCGTGGGATCCAGAACGCGGGACGCACGGAGACCCCGACGGCTATCTCGGAGAACACCTCATGGCCTTCTACGGCCGGGGGAAGGTGCTCCTCGGTGAACCGGACAACGCCCTCGCCGTATTTTTTGGGCGTGCACCAGTTGCCCTGAGGCGGCATGCTCTCGCTTGGCTCGGGATTGATCTCGAGCGATCGTCCAAACCGCTCCGCCCAGAGATCAAGGAGCGGCTCATGAAGCTCTGGGCCTGGCGCATTGAGGAGAACCGCGCGGGGTGTGAGCCTCGCGAACTCGCTGAGGAGCTCGGGGCTTTTGGGTGGTGGTTCGTCTCCGGGGCCTTCGATGACGAGTGGGCAATCGACCAGCTCATCGAGATCTTGCCGATCGGTGGAAAGTTGGATGCTCATCACGATGTTATGGAGAAGCTTGCGGTGCTCTCACAGAGGATGGCGCTCAAAGCAGTGACGGCCGCACGGCTCCTCGTTGAAGGTGATCGGGACGGCTGGGTCGTTCTCACATCGAAAGATGTGATCAAAACCATTATCGCGACCGCCTGTGGCGTCGCTGACACTCGAGAGGCCGCAGGTGCCTTCGTGAGCGTGCTTAGCGCTCGCGGTTACGCCGAATTTCGCGAACTGCTCAAGTAAATCGGGCGCCGGCGGCGGCCCCGCCTCATCTTCGAGTTCAGAGGTGAGGCGTCGCTCTCCAGCTTTTTCGAGGGCTTAATTTCTGTAAGCGCGATGGTGGCCCCAACGGGACGTGATCGAACTTGCAGAATTCGAGTGCGCGATTTCATTGCGCGGTGATCATCGGCGCGGTCCCCTACCGAGAAGGCCGGCTCCATCAAGCCGCTCGCGCCGAAGCAGAAATAGCCGGGTGTCTAGTGGAGCCGCGTCCCTCCCCCGACACGCCCTGTGCCGAATCGTCCGGGGTGATAGGTGGTCCCGGGTCCCGAGCGCAATCCACCGTAAGCTGAGAATACCCGGAGTGATCCGCCTCGTGCTGCGTCAGCGAACCGCGTTCCGGCACTGGTAGCCGACCCGGCCACGCCTCCAGAGGAGACGTCTTCGCCAGGCACCTCGAAGGTCCATTTCCACTGTTGACCTAAGGACTGTGGCGAGTTTCCGCCTTCCACCATCGCGACGGCCGATTTATGGTCACTCACTCCGTCCGCGAAAAGTCCTGTCAGGGAATACTTGATTAGCGCTCCGGCCAGAGCTTTGACAAATGGGCGCAGAAGCGCATCGATTTCGTGTGGAATGATTCCACCAATAACAGCTTTCATCGCTTCAATCGCTGCTGCCTCCGCTTCCTCTCGAGCTTTCGTCAATCGACGCACTTCCCTCGTGACGAACCTCGCTCCAGACATGGTCGGCATGGTTTCGGACTTGTGCTCACTCCATTCTCTTACTCGCTGCACAACGTCGTTCTTGTCCCGGTTAACGGTCTCAATAATCCTGATGGCGGTGCTAGCAAGTTGCTCGGCGCCGCGATCCAAAATGATGTCAGGTTGGGCCTGACCGGCCGCCTTCGACAAAAAGTCTCGTAGATCTATCCTGATCGGGGGAGGCAGGCGACGTACCGAGCGGTCGACCCATACTAGAGCAACAACTTCCCGGCGTTTGACATCTACCGATTCTGCCGCCTCTCTTAAGGCGTTTCGTCTGCTGGCCACCCAGTACGCTTCAAAGCGATCCGCGGCCATGGGCGCGAAGAAGGTGAACGCGGTAATCGTGGTCACGACTATGAGGAGTACTGAGGCAAGCTTTCGGATTTTAGCGAAACGCTTCACCAAACTGAGTTGCGGCCATACAAATGAGAGGGTGAGAAGAAAACACACGCAAGGCAGCAATACCCGAACACTGAGCGCTTCCGCTAGAATGCGCTCGGCGGCTATGACGGACTCTTCCATATCATAGACCGCCTTAGTTGACTTCGAATCCACTAGAACCAGGATGGCCTGAACCAACGCTACGACTCCGATGCCTATAGAAATTCCTATCGAAGCATCTCGCACCTCAGAGATCACCAAAGCAGCGAGGCTCGGATGGCTATCCTCGGGCGTCTTGCTCCTGATTTCGGTCAGAACGAAATGAAGAATCACAGCAGTCGCTAGAGGGATTACCAGCCAGAGCCAGACCGGCCAAGCCGCAATGACGAAGAATATGAGAGCGGCAAACAGAAGGAGGGGTTAGGCAGCCTTCCATCCCAGTCTCCCACGGCAGCCGGCATCCCTGGCCGGTAGCCGGTCCTCGGTCTTACATGGGGTTAGGTTACTGGTTGCTCGTGTGCGGCCGCATCACTTGTCACTCTCACTGTCCTCGTCGTCCAGATCAAGAAGCTGGCGCTCGTCCCTCCACCAGATCAGGGTGAGTACCAGATCATCAGTGACTCGGACAGAGTCTTCGCGAACCGCATACTGGTGGGCATCGCGGTGAGAGATCCATCCGTCAGCGCCGATATCGACAGGTCCGGGCGGCGGGGCATTCTTAGTCAGGATGTCGTACGCGATGGTTCTGGGATTCAGGCGCTCGTGTGGCCAAAGCACCGCCGGCACATCGGGGCCGCGGCGGAACCACCGCCGCCCTTGCCGGTCGCTGCAGACGATCATGGCAGGAAACGAGCCGAACTCGACAAGACGGATTGCAGTCGCCGTGAGGCTAGTCTCAAACACATTCGCCAGGTCTCGCGCCGCGGCGAGAGTGATCTCGCGGTTCTTCGCCCGAGCGGAGAACATCTGCTGCGGCAGCAGGAGTTCCGCTGCGTACTGATTGGCCCGGCGTTCGGGATTGTCGTCCGACCACTCACGTGCAAACGCGCGGTCGGTGCACGCGAATGCGATCTTCCGCCGGTCGCACATCCAGTGGCCCAGCTCGTGGGCGCCCGAGTAACGCTGGCGGCCGCGCGGGGCAGCGCTGTTTACCGTAATGATGGCGCGATCTCCGTACCCGAGGATTCTCGCTTCTGTGCCCTCAAGCGGCCCGTAGATAATTGTTGCGCCACAGTATTCCGCGATCGCCTCGATTTTCAGATCAGCCGGCTCGCGGACGCCTAGCTCCTCCAGAATCGCTTCGGGAGCCTTGTAGAACGAAGGCATCCTACCTGTCCTCGAATTCCTGAAGCGCTCCCAATGCCGCAAGCTGTTCAAGAGCGCTCTGAATGTCGGCGTCCGTGAGGCTTCGGAATTCTCGATTTTGCAGCGTCACCAACGCCGTACCAAGATCAGGCTGGCGCGTCATGATGGCCATGAAGAGTTCCCGCCGCCTCTCCGGCGTTGCCGGGATCGCACGGCTCTGCGTGCGCATCGACTCGAGACGACGCCGATACGACTCTTCGGCGTCGCGCAGACGCCTCTGCTCGTAGGCGGTAACCGCGCGGCTCAGGATGCCGCGCACCCTCGCCGCGACTGCCTCGGGGTCCTCGCCGGATTCCCGCACCTCCGCGAGGATTTCTTCGTCCGAAGCCTGTGCGGCGGACTCCGCAAGCGCGTCCATGATCGCGCGCAATTCGGCTTCGTAATCACGCGGTCTTTCAGGCATCGGCACCTCCGGCGGGGAACATCTGTGATGCCTTGCGCCGCAATCGTCTCATCGCCGTTTCGTATTCCGTCTGGCTCAGGCCGAGTTCGCTCCGCACGTCGGGCGGGCTCATACCCTCCAGCATGCCGTCGAGAATGACGGAGACGACAGTGTCGGCGGCGAAGGCTGCCAGGATCTCCTCGACCTGCTCCTTGGCCTCGAGGTTCCTTTCGGCGTCGGGCTCCGTAGCGGCAAGTTGCTCGAAGGGGCTGAGCGTGCCGCCCTCGCTCGTTGTCTTCGTCAGTTCCGATTCGAGCACAGGATGCTCTTCGGGATCGAAGTCCCGGGCCCAGTGGCTCGAGATGCTGCGCATAGTGCCGATCAGGTGTCCGGTGAAGTCGACGTTGGCCCTGTTCCACCTGCGGGTCCCGGCGAGGGTCGCCGTCACCGCGTCGTTGAGGAGATCGCCGGCCGTCCGGCCGGCGGCCTTGCGCCCCAGGCGCCGGACCCGCCCCTTGGCAAACTCCTCGAGCTTGGCAGCCTGAGGAGCGGTGAGGGCATCGATCGCCGCACGCAGTTCCGCCGGGGTGGCCGCCCTGTCCTCCGGCACGCCGTGGGAGCGCTGTACCAGGCCTTATCCTCCCCCGCCGCTCGGCGGCGCTGATCCCGCACCTCCTTATGCCCCAACCGGCCGGTGCGGCCGACATGGTGGATCGATGTCGGCCGGGGACCCCGGCGCGGGCATGAAGAGGTAGGGGCCAGGGCCCGACAGCATGGAGCCCGGCGCCGGGAGCGATCAGATGGAAGCACACGAGCAGGGCGCGGCTGTCGAGACCAGGCGCCACGTCATCAACATCGTCGTCGAGGTGGACGGGCGAAACAAGCACGTGCGATTCGAGACCTCCCCGGTCTCAGGCCGGGACATCAGGGAGCAGGCGGGCGCGCCACTGACCGACGACCTGACCCGGCTCATCCATGGGAAACCGTCGGGCGGAAACATCGGTCTCGACGATCGGGTCGAGATCAAGGACGGCGATCACTTCATCGCGCTGCCCACGGGCACGGTCAGCCATTCCGATGAAGGCTGAGGCCATCGAGCAGGCGCTCCGGGACCTCGTTTCCGCCTATGGGGACGGGGTCCTGACCGGCCGCGACGGCTCCCGGACCCTGGTCCGGTTGAGCGAGATCGAACTCCCGCCCGGCTGCCAGCCGACCAGCACCCCGTTGCTGATCGTTTTCGATCCGGATCAGGCGAAGCCCATCCCCTACGTCCGGCCCGGGCAGCTTCTCGCAAACGGGCGGGCGCCCCGCAGCGCCTCCATCCAGATCGTCGGAGGGGAGTCGTGGATGCAGTTCTCTTTCAACATCCCGTGGGCGGAGGAGCATGGCATCACCCGGTTTATCGCCTCCGCCCGTCAGCGGTTTGCCCAGAATGACTGAGATCGGCCTGCGCGTCCCGCTCGGCGTCGGCGCGCCGCTGATGGAGACCGTATTCCGGCAGGGCCGCCACGAGTACGTCGCTCTCGGGCTCGTCTCCACGGCCGGCGACATCGGCCGGAACACGATGCTGCTGCGCCGCGTCTTCACGCTCGACGAGGCGGCTTACGTCCGCGCCCCCGGGCACGGCGGCGCCTGGCGCGGGACAGCGATGATCCCTGCGATCGAGGCCGCCATGAACGAGGGCCTCGGACTCGTGGTCTTCCACGCCCATCCCCATGACGGCCCTCCCCGGCTCTCGGGCGACGATCGGAGCAGCGCCGGCCGCCTCCTGCAAATGTTCGCCGCCAGGGTTCCCTACCGCCCTCACGGGTCCATCGTCCTGTCGCGGACCCAGGCGGCGGGCCTGATTACCATGCCGGGTGCGCCGATGGTGGAGATGGCGCCCAGGGTGCGCTGGCTCGGCGCATCCATCACCGACTGGCAGCCCGGCTCGAGAGGGCACCGGATTCTGGACTCTGCCGCCTTCGCGCGGCAGAACCTGGTCGTGCGTGATGATGGGCAGCTGACCCTCGCGGATGCCCGTGTCGCTGTGGTAGGACTGGGTGGCGGCGGCAGCCACGTGGCCCAGGATCTCGCGCATCTGGGCGTGGGCGAACTCGTCCTGGTCGATGCCGACCGCGTCTCAAGCACAGACCAGCACCGTCTCGTCGGGCTCACCTCGCTCGACATCTGGCTCAGGCGCAGCAAGACCCGGGTGATCAGGCGGGCGGTCAGGCGGATCGGCATGGGAACGCGATGCGAGATGATCATGGAGCGCGTCCCGGGGCCGAAAGCGATCGCGGCGCTGAAGCGCGCGGACGTCATCGTCGGATGCGTCGACAACCTTCATGCGCGGGCAGACCTTCAGGATATGGCCTGGCGCTTCCTGATCCCTTATGTAGACATGGGCGTGAACATCCGGACCATCGAGATTCCCGAGACCGATGGCCCGCGCGTCACGATCGGCGGCAACGTGCTGACGCTGATCCCGGGCGGTTTCTGCATGTGGTGTTGCGGCTTCCTGTCGAGGGAGAAGCTGGCAGCCGAGCTGCGGGGCCCCGGCCGGAACTACTTCGAGAACCGCGGGGGAGAGGCGCAGGTGGTGAGCATGAACGGGCTTGTCGCGAGCCAGGCGGCGACCGAGGTGCTGCAGCTCCTGACCGGCTTCGTCGGAACGGGGCTGACTCACGGTAGTCTGGCGCTCGACGGCCAGCCGGGAATTCAGCGAGGTTTTCGGAAACTCGACGGCGTGCGCGGCACGCTCCAGGACTGGGGGGCGTCCCGGCGGCCCGACTGCTCCTTCTGCAACGAGATCCTCGGCGCCGGCAGCGTTGTATGGACGTCACCAAGGTGAAAGGGAACAAGCCACCTTCAGACAGGATCTTGGCGAGGCCCGCCCTCCTCGGCGCGCTCAATCCCGGCGCAGAGCGGCCGCCCCCTCGCGGTTGCTGATCCGTCCTGCCAGCGCGGCACCGACCAATCCTGCCCGGGGCAACTCTTCCAGCTCATCGTGAAAGTCTCCATGTGAGGCCGACATTTTTACGGAGCGGTTACCCCACGACATTCTTATGTAGCAGTAGCATTAGTCAGTCGACGGACTTGACCGATTAGCGTTGCTACCCTAAAGTTTGCCGTGTTTCTCGGCAACTCACCCGTCCCGTAGCCGATGTGCACGGCAATGGAATGGCGGAGTTTTCTCTCTTATTGTCTCTAATCGCGGGGAGGGGAAATGCGTTGGCCGATTATGATCGTCCTGCTTGGGGTGGCAAACGGGTGCGCTCATGTGAATGTCGCCGCGCTTAACCTGGACGGCACCGCGGACAAGAGCAAAGCTGAGGGTCTTCAGTACTATTTACCGAAGCCCTACTTGCTGGTTGTGAGTCTTCCCGAGGAAGCGTCTCGGCCAAAGATGCAAGAGCAGACTCCGCCGAAGAAGGACCCCGCGGGTGACGCGACCCCCGATGGGAACAAGACGCCAGCCGCCTCCGTCTCAGACATGTCGTTCCTCGCTGCGACGAAACAGTACCAAGTGAAGCTCATCTATCTGCCCGACTTCTCCCGACGCTACGCAGTCTCGATCAGCGCTGGTTTGGGCACTGCACAGATGAACGCTCAACTCCAAAATGGGTGGATGCTCACATCGCTGAACGGGAGTTCAGATAGCAAGATTCCCGAGACTATTACGGCTCTTGCGGCCCTGGCGTCATCCATAGGCGGCGCGGTTACGGGGGCGGGAGGCGCGGCGAAGGCGCCTACCAAAACAGCGTTCGACGGCGGCGCGACGCCTTACCAGTTATTCCCAGGGCTCTACGAATTTGTCTTTGACCTGAAAAGCGGTGCACTGAACGGGCTACGGGCGGTCACCTATTTCTGCGACACCGGGCTGAAGCAACGGCCATCAAATCCCGATGGCACAGTCGGTGAGTTGCTCCCCTGTAAGTGACCGCAGACTGGATTGTTTCTCGTGTCTCCGCGCGGGCCACCACGACTATAAGGAGGGCAAGATGCAGACGGATCGCTATACGAAAGCAGTACTGACAGTGATTGCCGCCGCGCTCGTGTGGTCTTCGTTGAGTTCATTAACAGGGCCGGCGCGGCTTCTTGATGCACTTGGCCCCGGGCGCCTCGAAGCCCAAGGACAGTGTCCCGCGGTTAGTTCCAACCCAGTACCCGCCGGATACAGACTGATCGGATCCACTCCGAGGGGCCTGCTCTTCGAAAACGACGAGGAGTACGTGTTGGCGGATGTGGCATATTTCGCGAAAAACATTTCAAGTGGACAGTCCGACTGTTGGCTCCTGAAGGTTAAGAAGAAATGATCTTCAGTTCATGTCTCCGATGCTCCTAAGCAGACGGCATGGCTGCCCTGCGGGCAGAGCTTCGGCCCAAAGTGCAGTTTCTGGCGAATGAGACGGTCTCGTCCGGTTAATGCACCCGTAATTGCCTTCACCCAAAGGGAATAGAGAGATCGCCTAGTGCCCTCAAGTCGGGGGTTGTCCCGCTCGCTGTTGAACTTGGCTGAGTGCGGCGGCAGCGCATCATACTCTCCGTTCACGGCAGCACGGGGATACCGACATAGCGGCGCCCCCCGGCGAGAAGATCGATCCTGAGCCGATTGTGGCCTCGCGTTTTCGTCGACGTTGACCACGAGGACTCACGCGGCGCGCTCCGAGGCCGTGACGGTGCCGAGCGCGGTCACGAGCGCGCCCAGTTCGCCATGGTGCTTGATGCGTCGGAAGCGCTCGGCGGCGCGCAGCAAGCCGAGCCCGATCCACCGCCGTCGCATGTCGCCATCGCGCCAGCGCTTGATGTTCCGCGTGACATGCCGCAGCGTGCCGATCAAATTCTCGATGCAGTTCGTCGTCGCGAAGAAACGGCGCAGCGCCGGTGGCAGCCCCAGCTTCAGCACGGTGAGCGTTTCCTCCAGGCCTTCGCGCACACTGGCCGCGGCATCGGCATGGCCATTGGTCTCCAGCCACGTCGCGAGCGCCGTCAGCTGGCGGCGCGCGGCCGGCGCGCTGGCCGCCCGATACGCTCGACGCAGGCTCGCCCGGACGTAGGCGTGCCGCGTCTTCGGCACGAGGGCGTCGAGGTTGCGGCCCTTGTGCAGCTGGCAGCGTTGGATCAGCGCGGCGTCGCCGAGGACATCGCCGAGCGCTTTGCGCAGCCCCTTGCCCCCGTCGATCACGCACAGCACGCGCCCGTCAAGCGTGAGGCCGCGCGCGAGCAGATCCTGCAGCAGCTCCGTGCACACCACGGCGTTCTCCGTCGAGCCCAGCCGCAAGCCCAGCGGGACCTTGCCGCCGTCGCGCGTGATCGCCAGGACGACGATCACCGTCTGCTGGGCCACCACGAGGCCGTCCATGAACAGCGCCACGACCTCGAGCCCGTCCAGGCGCCGCGCGAGGTGCTCGTGCAGCCGCTGCCGGGTCCGCCGCACCACGGTCCGACTGACGGCGCTCTTGCTACTGCCCCGGGTGCGTCGCCCGCTCGGCCGCGCCTCGAGACTCCCGTCGTAGTCGCGCATCGAGACCCCGACAAGCAGTTGTTGCATCATGCGCGCGGTCAGCGGATCCCGGTCGCGAAACGCCGCCACCGAGGGCAACGTCGCTTCCCCGCCGCTCGTCGGCCGCACGCGGGGACGGCGCACCTGCACGCGCCGCCCGCCGAAGGTGAGCTCCGTCGCCGCCGTGCCCCAGTGATGATGGGTGCGCTGGGCTTGATGCCGGCCTTTGGGGCCCGCCAGCGCCACGGCCTCCTCGCGAAACAACTCGTCCAGCGCCGCCAGCCCGTGCGCATGGACCCACGCGAGCAAGTGCTGGCGCGTGGTCGTCATCCCGGCGAGCATCGGCTCCACCAG
>Ga0137403_10002121_pt1 | contig 24399 bp, 23 predicted proteins | sample CZOMad2_1_16fung_FD_122057 | JGI IMG/M metagenome (GOLD analysis project Ga0137403, IMG submission 122057) | Vadose zone soil fungal communities from Angelo Coast Range Reserve, California, USA - CZOMad2_1_16fungal (Hybrid Assembly) | ecosystem: Environmental > Terrestrial > Soil > Vadose zone...
AAGATTCACCGCGCCATGCAGCAGCGCCTGCCGCGTCATCTCGCGGATGACTGATTCAGTAAACTGACCGACCTTATTACTTAGAAATTGTTTGTCCACGGAAATTAGTTATTACAGTAACTGAGAACAGAGAACTGCAATCTGACAACTGATATTCTCAACCGCTAGTGCGCTGATTTCAACTTCAGGCTTTCTCGATAGAGATCGCACTGTTCTCCACGCAATTTTGTCTTCGCCACAACTTGTCCATCCTGGGTAAAAGAGACGAAGGCCTGCGAACTATCGAATTCGGGCCACTTGGCCAATGATTCTCCATTTGGATTACCAGTCCGCGCAAAATTCGCCCAGTAGCTCTCGATTGTTTCAGCAAGTTTGTGATCGAGGTCTCCAAACGCACCGCTAATGTTTCCTCTCCTCGGATAGTACCCAAAGACGTACGGCAAATCGGCGGAGTGGACCGCACCGTTGGCTTCCTGCCCGGGAATGGGTCGCCTGGCAAGAACCTGGCCGCGATCCTTACCGAGACGGCGAAAAGAACAGGGGTTACGCTTAACCCCGTAGCTTCCGGCTTTGTGGAGAAAGGGGCCGATTTCGGCAGCGGCCACGTTCATCTTATTCATCGGCCAAAGGTTGCCGTTCTTACGGGCGAAGGGGTCAGCTCCCTGAATGCGGGAGAGGTATGGCATTTCTTCGAACAGGAGCTGGACTATCCCATCAGCCAGATCAATGCCGGGGATGCCGCCCGGATCGACTGGAAGAATTACGATGTGGTGATCCTGCCCAATGGCCGCTACAAATTCCTGGAAGATAAAAGTACCGCCGACCCCCTGCGGAACTGGGTAAGAGAAGGGGGACGCATCATCGCCATGGAAAATGCCGTTGCGCAGCTCTCCAAGCTGGAATGGGGGATCAAACAGAAAGGCGGGGATGATAAAAAGGACGGTGACAAAGAAAAAAAAGTGGAGGATTATTCGGCGCTTCACCGGTTTGAGAACAGGGAGAGAGAGCAGGTGGCCAGCTCCGTGCCCGGCTCTATTTATAAAGTGGAACTGGATAATTCACATCCGCTTGCTTTCGGATATCCCGACCATTATTACACGTTGAAACAGGATGACCGTGTATATGAGTTCATCAAAGAAGGCGGCTGGAATGTAGGGATCATAAAAAAAGATAATTATATCAGCGGGTTCACCGGCAATAAGGCAAAGGAAAAATTAAAGGACGGGCTGATCTTCGGCGTGCAGAATATGGGCAGGGGAGAGATCGTCTTCCTGGCCGATGATCCCTTGTTCCGGAGTTTCTGGGAGAATGGCAAGCTGCTTTTTTGCAACGCGGTATTCCTGGTAGGGGAATGATCGGGCGGTGATGCGGCGGCGACCTGGCCAGCTGAGTGCGGGCCGGCGATAATCTAAAAAAATATTCAATGAGAAAGACGATGACTTCAGGGAAGACGAATAGTGTGATCATGATCTTCTTCTTTTTTTTACCGGTATTGCCCTTGTCCGCACAGACGCCGGAGACGCTGGGTTCGGCGGAGATCTTCCTGCGCCTGGAAAAATTGAACGTTCTTGGCTCGGTGCTGTATATCGCCGCACACCCGGACGATGAAAATTCAAGGCTGATCGCTTATATGGCAAAGGACAGATTATACAGAACGGGCTACCTGTCCATGACCCGGGGTGACGGCGGGCAGAACCTGATCGGGGATGAGCAGGGCGTTGAGCTGGGCTTGATACGTACGCAGGAAATGCTGGCCGCGCGGAAGGTGGATGGGGCCGAACAGTTTTTTACCCGTGCATTCGATTTCGGCTTTACCAAGACGACCGAAGAAGCCTTGAGGACCTGGGACAAGGAGAAAATATTGAGCGATGTCGTCTGGGTTATCCGCAGGTTCCAGCCCGATGTGATCATCACGCGATTTCCCGGGGATGGCCGTGCCGGGCACGGTCATCATTCTGCCTCGGCCCTGTTGGCGCAGGAGGGCTTTGCGGCGGCGGCCGATCCCACACGCTTTCCCGGGCAATTGAAAAATGGAGTGAAGCCCTGGCAGGCCAAACGGTTATTGTGGAACACCTTCAACTTTGGCAGCACCAATACTACCAGTGATGATCAGATGAAGATCGATGTAGGCGGTTACAACCCGATACTCGGAAAAAGCTACGGCGAGCTAGCCGCCGAGAGCCGTACCAACCATAAGAGCCAGGGCGCCGCGCTGACCCCGGCCCGCGGGCAGTCGCTGGAATATTTTACCCTGGTGACCGGGGAAGGCGCACATAACGATCCGATGGATAATGTGGTCGTATCCTGGAGCCGCGTGGAAGGAGGAGAAAAAGTGCAGGCATCGGTCGACCGGCTGATCAAAGACTTTTCCCTGGCCGATCCTGCGAAGTCCGTCCCTGCGCTGGTAAGCCTGTATAAAGAGATCTCGCAGCTGAAGGATGGCTACTGGAAGACCCAGAAGCTGAAGGAAGTGCAGCGGCTGATAGAGGCCTGCAGCGGTCTCTGGCTCGAGGCTTCCACGCGCGGCGGGTATGCGGTGCAGGGAGACGCTTTGCCCATATCCTTTGTGCTGAACAATCGTCTCGGCGCAAAGATCTCGGTCAGCGAGATCATGGTGAATGGCTTCGACACCCTCTACAAACAAGACCTCTCGGGCAATAGGAATTATTCCTTTACCCAGAATATCAATATCCCGGATCAGCAGCCGATCACTCAGCCTTACTGGCTGGCGGAAGAAATGTCCCCTGGCTCTTATAATGTAAATGATCAGTCGCTGATCGGGGATGCGCAGAGCAGGCCGTCGCTGGAAGTGAAGTTCAGGCTGAATATCGAAGGGCAGGACATGATCTTCAGCCGCCCAGTCCAATATAAATATACCGATCCGGTGAAAGGAGAATTGTATCAGCCGCTGACCATATTGCCGCCCGTCACCGCCCGGTTCGACCCCGAACTGGTATTGTTTACGGACGGGGAGCAGAAGGGTTTCGAAGTGCAGACGAAGATCCAGACCAGCCATGACATACAGCCGAAGATAAGCCTTACCGGCACGGGTAATATTTCCGTCAGGCAGACAAGCGGCGGAGGAAGCAATTTTGATTATTCGGCCAAGCCGACCGGCAAAGAGACGGAGCTTGTTTATTCCGATCTCTTATTCGACAAGAACGGGAAGCCGGATACGGCACGGGAGCTGAAGACGGTTGCTTACGACCATATTCCCCGGATCGATTATTTCCGCACTTCCAGAGAAGAATTCGTGGTAGCCGATATCCGGATCTCGGGTAAGCGTATCGGGTATATCGAAGGCGCAGGCGACAAGGTCCCGCAGGCCCTGGAACAGATGGGCTATGATGTGATCTTGTTAAAGGAAAAGGACATCAGCCCGGGCTTCCTCCGGCAGTTCGATGCGGTGCTCACCGGCGTACGGGCTTATGACGTTCATGGCTGGCTGATGGCGAAATACGATATACTGATGGATTATGTGAAGCAGGGCGGCAACCTCGTGGTACAGTACAACCGGAACAATATCGGGAATGCAAAGATAAAGATCGGCCCCTATCCCTTTGCGATCTCCAACAACCGGGTGACGGAGGAGAATGCAAAAGTCGATTTCCTGCTGCCCGATCACCAGGTATTGAATTTCCCCAATAAGATCACGGACAAAGATTTTGCAGGATGGATCCAGGAGCGGGGCATCTATTTTGCCGCACAGCCCGATCCGAAATACGAGGCGGTGCTGTCCATGCGCGACAGCGGGCCGGGGGAGCAGGACCAGAAAGGCAGCCTGCTGATCGCCGGTTATGGACAAGGGAAATTCGTGTACACAGGGCTGGTCTTTTTCCGGGAGCTGCCTGCCGGCGTGCCGGGCGCCTATCGTCTGCTTGCCAATATCATCGCGCTGAATCATAAAAAGGGATTTTAAAAATTAGCAATGAACCGGAGAAGAGATGTCGCCATCGTAACGGCAATAGTGGTAGGATTGGTGGCCGGGCGTGTTATCAAAAGGGTTACGTTCGGATTGTTGCTGGGTCTGGCCATCGGCTTGCTGATCGCCTCCCTGATGTCGAACAGGAACAGGAAAAAATAGAATAAAACACCTTGCCATGAATGAAGATATGGAGGAAGACGGATCGCCTTTATTCCCGAGATGGAGTTACTGGTATGCCCTGGTGATCGGCTTCCTGCTGGCGCTGATCGGCTTCTTTTATTTTTTGACCAACTATTTTGCATGAGCAGGCCAGACTGGATAGTACTGATCCTTACCCTGCTGGCGATCATCGCCTATGGCCTGTACAAAAGCCGGACGACCCGGGATCTTGACGGATATTTTCTTGGCAACAGAACCCTGCCCTGGTATATCGTGCTGATGAGCATCATGGGCACGCAGGCCAGCGCCGTCACCTTTCTCTCCGCTCCCGGTCAGGCCTATACGGATGGGATGCGTTTTGTGCAATATTATTTCGGTCTGCCGCTGGCGATGGTCGTCCTCTGCATAACTTTCGTTCCGGTCTTTCACAGGCTGAAGATCTATACGGCCTATGAATTCCTTGAGAACAGGTTCGATATCAAGACGCGCGCGCTGACCTCTTTTTTATTCCTCCTGCAGCGTGGCCTGTCCACCGGCATCAGCATCGCCGCTCCGTCCATCATCTTATCGTCCCTGCTGGGATGGGATATTACGCTGACGAATATCTTCATGGGGGGACTGCTGATCATCTATACCGTCACCGGTGGGGCTAAGGCCGTAGCCTATACACAGCAGCTCCAGCTGATCGTTATTTTCGCCGGCATGTTCATGGCCGGCTACATGGTGGTTCACCGGCTGCCGGCCCAGGTCGGCTTCCTGGATGCGCTGCATATCGGCGGGCAGGCTGGGAAGATGAATATCATCACGACCGGCTTTCGGGGGGGCGCGGCGACCGGGAGTAAGGGAGGATTCGACTGGAACGACAAGTACAATCTGCTCAGTGGCGTCATCGGCGGCTTCTTCCTGGCCTTGTCTTATTTTGGAACGGACCAGTCACAGGTGGGAAGGTATCTGACTGCCCGGTCGATGACGGAGAGCAGGCTCGGGCTGCTCATGAACGGGCTGGTGAAAGTGCCCATGCAGTTCCTCATTCTCCTGCTTGGCATCCTGGTATTCTCTTTTTACCAGTTCAATAGAGAGCCTGTTTTTTTCAACAAGACCCAAATCAACCTGCTGGAAAAGTCAAGATATAAGGATTCGCTGTTGATCGTGAACAGAGAATACGACGCGGCGGAGACGCTTAAGATACAAGAGAGGAATTGGCTTGCCGCCAACGAAGGGCTGAAAGGGCAGACGGCTTACCGGGAGGCGGAGGATCGGCTGCGTCAGGCGGAGACTCGTAGAGTTTGGGCCAGGACTTCCATCAAGCGCTGGCTGAATGACAAGGAAGTGGGGGGAGATAATAATGACACGAATTATATCTTCCTTCGTTTCGTAATGGATTTCCTTCCCCGGGGCCTGATCGGGCTGCTGATCGCTGCGATCTTCCTGGCCTCCTGGGGGTCCATCGCGGCCGCGCTTAATTCCCTTTCGTCGTGTACCATCGTCGATTTCCACAAACGGTTTTCCAAAAAGGAGCTTACGGGAATCCAGGAATACAAGCTTTCCCGCATGTACACGCTGTTCTGGGGGATCTTCTGCGTCGGGGTCGCTCAACTGGCCTATAATATCGGCAATAGCCTGATCGAGGCCGTTAATTTACTGGGCTCTCTCTTCTATGGAGTGATACTGGGCATCTTCCTGGTCGCTTTTTACCGGAAGAAGATCGGCGGGACGGCGGTATTTGTGAGCGCCGTGATCGTGGAGGCCTTCGTGATCCTGCTGAATATACTCAACAATAAAGGGATCGTGCATCTCAGTTTTTTATGGTTCAACGTCGTGGGCGCAGCAGGCGTCGTGATCCTGAGCGAACTTATTGGAACAGTCTCCGGGCGGCGGACCGGCCCGGAGACTGTCAGGTGATAGTTATTGCAGCGATGCGATCAGCTTCTCATTCAAGGTCACGTAGTCGCTGTTATTGGCCTGCTTCGCCAGCTCGATACCTTTCTTTGCGGTTGCGATAGCGTCCTGTTTCTTCCCCAGCTTGGCCTGGCAGCGGGCCTTCTGATAGGCCGCGAAAAAGGCGGTGGGATCCTGCTGGAGGGCTTTGTCGAACCATTCCAGGGCCTTGTTCAGGTCCTTGCCGTTCTCCAGGTAATAGAACGCGGCATTAAAATAAGGATGATTGTCCTTATTCATGATATTATTGATCTGCGCCATGACCTTGCTGTCCAGGTCGGTCGTTATGTGAAAGCTGACGAAGGTCCTGTCCCAGATCAGGCTCAGGTTGCAGCTTTCAGGGCTCAGGTCGGCGAACAGGAAGGTGAAGCTCTCGATAGCGAAAGGCAAGTCCTGGGCGGGGGCCGTCAGCCTTACCACGTCCTGATCCTGCTTGTAGACGGCGGGAGTGGTCACGTCCAGCTGCTTGGTAATGATGATCGTCCATTCCTGGGCGCCGGGGATCGTGAGTAACCCGTATTTGCCGGCCGGTATCTTCGTCCCGCCGATATTCACGTCGTCGCCGAAGGTGAGCGTAGTGGCCTGGTTAGCGCCGGTACGCCATACTTTTCCATAAGGCACCAGCTCCCCGAATATATTGCGGCCCTTCATTCCAGGCCTGGAATAAGATAATTCGATGGATGAGAGGCCGAAATCCTGCTTTATGTATTGAGGGGGAGAAGGGGCCGGGGTTCTCAACGTCTGTGCCTCACCGGGAAGGCAAAATAATCCTGCGAAGGCAAACAAAATAAGAAATCTGTTCATAATGCATAGGTTTTTGAATGCCGAATTTACGGCAATAGCCATAAAAAGGCCCGTTAAGTTTCTGTGAGTACATCAGAACGATATGATCAGGGTGGCGCGACCCTTCCTGCCTTTCAGTGGCTTCCAGGCCGGGCCTTCTTTTATCAGGCGGATCAGGGCCGAGTCATGCGCGGGAGAGAGTGATCGTTCGACCTTAAAATCGGATAATATTCCTTTTTTGTCCACGCTGAAAGAAAGGGCCTCTTCTCCCTTCAGGGTAGAGTCTGGGACGGCCAGCCCTTTATTTTTCTTCAGCCAGGTCTCATATTTCGGCCAGCCCTTCACAGGGGCGGCATGCTGGACAGGGCTGCCTGCTCCGGCAGCGCTTGGTTTTGCATTGTTGGCCGCCCCTGCTGTATTTTCCTTATCGGCGGTGAGATTCCTTTTCCTTTCCGTGCCGTAGCCGGTCACAACCACTTCATTCAAGGAATTGATTTGCGGCTGTAGGTGGATCGTATTGCCCGTGATATTCTCCGAGTTAAGGGTCATGGAGGCAGGCTCATACCCTACATAATTCGCCGTGAGCATCGACGCCGTATCCTGCCGCAGGACATTGAGACGGAAAAATCCATTATTGTCCGATATCGTGCTGAAGCCCGGGCGATTGGCAAGGGAAAGATTCACGCCGGACAGGGGCCTGTTATTTTCGTCCAGCACTTTCCCGCTGAAAATATAGCCTGATGGCGAGCTCTTCCTAAAAGCCAGGGCATTCGCAGGCTTTGCCGTCGATATATCCTGCAGGTCGGTTCGTGACGAATCTTTATTGAAGAAGGCCTCGAATTTTTCCCGTGCCCTCAGTTGCGCAAGACGGCTGGACGCGATCGACGAATCCCGCTGCCGTTGCTTTTCATCGTAAACATTTTTGTATTCTTTCTTCAGGTCATCTATATTTTGTTTATCCGCCGATCCCTTCCTGTCGGGGATCGATTCTATGGCGCTGACAGGGGCATACTGCAATGCCGGTGCCCGTGCGGCGGCAAGATCATGCTGCTGGAACTTTTCCTTATCTTTTTCAGACGGGGTCCGGGCCTTATCCGACCTTAGCGATCTGCGTGCCATAGCGACTTGACCTGCGGCCGCAGCAGGAACTCCCGAACTCGCCGTTGCATTGGAGGAGGAGTCGGCCGGAATGGTCTGCAAGACCCCATCCCTGAGCGTATCTGCGAGCCTTGCCTCTCCTTTATTGGCAGCTCCCGCCTGGATCCGTCTCTCTAAGGCAACACCGGAATCGGTTCGGGGGGGAGCTTGGTCCATCGCCACCATGGATTTCCTGCGCGGATTTAAAAGGTAGAGGTAACTGGTCGTGGCCAGTCCCAGGAGCAGGATAACGGCGGCAGCTACCCGCCATCCGGAACGGTAGAGGAAGAACAATGCGGGCCTGTTCTTTTTACGTGTGCTGTTCTCCAGCCGCTGGTTCAGATCGGCCATCTCCTCTTGTATCGACGTTTCTCCGCGAAGCGAACGGGCATTTTCCATTCCTTCGAGGGCATCGGCCAGGAACGGGTCATCCAGGGCCGCTTTTTCGAGGGCATTCATTTCCGGGGCAGAGAGTTCCCCCCTCAGATATTTCTGGATATCCGCAGCGGAATATCGGGCCATATTTTTGTTGTTCCCGTTCATTTTATCACAGTCTCCTTCTCGCTCCTTTCCATGCAGATCTTCAGGTTCCTTCTTCCATTCTGTATCAGGCTCCGCACTTTATTCCAGTCCAGGCCGGTGAGCTTTTCAATCTCCTTATAAGACCTGTTCTGCAGATAGAACAGGTCCACGGTCAATCTTTGCTCGGGAGAGAGCGTTTCCAGGCATTTCGACAGCTTGTCCAGGTGCTCCTCTTTTTCCAGCATACCATTCAGATGCACATCTTGCTCCATTTGCATACGATCGGGATCGAGTTCGCCGGTCTTTATCCGCCGGGACGAGCGTAACTGCATCAGGCAGTGGTTCTTAGCCAGCGTATAGAGCCAGCCCCTGAAGTTCTCCACCTCATGTTTGTGCAGCTTTTGTGCCAGTTCTTCGAAGATGATCATTACGGCATCTTTGGCTGTTTCCGGGTCAGGAAGGTATTTCAGGCAAACGCCGTAGACGAGCTCCATATAACGCTGATAAAGAGCTGCCAATATTTCCAGATCGGCGGATCGCTTGTATAAGATGACCAGTTCCTGGTCTCCGGCGGAATGGTTCGATATGTTTTTTAAAAATGGCAAAAGTCCCTGGTCTCTAAAGTAAGGAAAATTTATAAGCTCTTTATGTAAATTCCCCGGTAATGGCATCTTGTAAGCAGGCTATATCTTCTTATCAAAAAAAGGCTGCTATGTCTAAAAAGTTACAAATACAGGTTCCTGAGCCCTGCGGGGAGAACTGGGACAAGATGGGAGAGGCGGGGAATGGCCGCTTCTGCGACGCCTGTTCCAAGACCGTTGTCGATTTCACCCTGATGAGCGATCGGCAGGTGCTGTCTTACCTGGGTGACCGGAATAAAAAAGTTTGCGGACGATTTGCCCCGGATCAGCTGAACAGGGACTTCAGGATGTCGCAGGAGAAGGGAAGGAGGCCATGGTCCGTGGTCTGGCGTCTCGCATTGGTGGGTATGCTGCTGTCCCTGAGCCGGTACGGATCGTATAACCTGGGATTATTCAATGCGGCGGGCGCATTGATCGAAGAGCGGCAGATTGAAATGGCCGGCAAGTCACAGACAGAATCCTTCCTCATCCCCGCGACCCTGCCCGGCGGGGTCTGCTTTATCAGGCTGAGTTCTCCCGGATCCGGTAAGGTATATACGCAGAAGCTGGTCGTATTGTAAGAGGGGAGCATCTCACTTGCCCGGGCTTTTGAATGCCGGATGATAGCGGTGCAGGGTCTCGCGCAGGTATTCGCGGTCCAGGTGGGTATAGATCTCCGTGGTGGTGATGCTTTCATGGCCCAGCATTTCCTGGACGGCGCGGAGGTCGGCGCCTCCTTCAACAAGATGTGTGGCAAACGAGTGACGAAAGGTATGCGGCGAAACATTCTTTTGGATGCCCGCTGTCCGTACCAGATCTTTTAGCATCAGGAAGATCATGACCCTGCTCAGCTTGCTGCCTCGGCGGTTAAGAAAAAGAATATCATCATTGCCCGGCCGCGGTGGAACATGTACGCGGATCTCGTGAAGATAGATCTGAATGTATTTGATCGCGGAGCTGCCGATCGGCACCAGCCGTTCTTTATCTCCTTTCCCGATCACGCGGATAAATCCGACATCCATGTAGAGGCAGGAGATGCGGAGGTTCACCACTTCGCTGACACGGAGACCGCAGCTGTACATGGTTTCCAGGATGGCCTTGTTCCGGCCTCCTTCCGGCTTGCTCAGATCGATCTGACCGATAATAGCCTCGATCTCCCCGAAAGTAAGGGTATCGGGCAGGGCCCTTTTAAGCTTGGGTGCTTCCAGCAGGGTAGTGGGGTCTTTTTTGGCGATCTGTTCGATGGAGCAATACTTATAGAAGGAGCGGATCCCCGAGATGATCCGGGCCTGGGAGGCGGGAGTGAGGCCAAGCTCACTGATCCACCGGATGAACTGGCGCAAGTCTTTCAGCTCGATCTCCCCCGGTGTTCTCAGGGATTGCGTGGCCTGGAGGAACTGTGTAAGCTTGTCGAGATCCCTCCCATATGCTTCCACGGAATTATCCGACAGGGACTTTTCCAGTTGAAGCCAGGCCTTATATCCTTTCTTATAGGGTTCCCACATGCGGCAAGTTTAAAGTTTAATGGGCAAAAGCGGAAATTTTCTTTGAAACTCTCTCTCTTTGAGGCATATTTGTATTTATAATATATTCTTACATCACTCTTCATTCATGGCAACAGTTAATCTACGATCCTTCAGGCAGGTAGTCCGTCACAATAAAAAACGAATAAAAAATTTCCTGACCAGGCTGGAAAAAAAGGCGCCCCGGGGCCTGGACAGGATCGTCGTATCGGCGGACAAAGCGGTCTGGAAGAACACGGATTGCCTGGACTGCGCCAACTGTTGCAAGACCATGTCACCCACCTATACCCAGAAGGATATCCGGCGGATCTCTGCGCACCTGGGCATGAGCGCGGCTGCATTCCGGGAAAAATGGCTGTATAAGGACAGGAGCGGGGATTGGATGAATGTGAAGCAACCCTGTCAGTTCCTGGACCTTGAGACCAATATGTGCAATATCTATGCGGTGCGTCCGAGGGACTGCGCCGGTTTTCCGCACCATACTAAAAAAAGGATGGTGGATTATATGCACATGTACAAGCAGAATATCGAATACTGCCCCGCCACCTACCGCCTGGTAGAGGCCATTATGGAAAAGGCCGGCGACGGAACGCTGAGATAGATTCATTCATACACATCTGTAAAGAAAAAGTATTCCACTGTCTTATCCTTGTGCACGGTAATGGCCAGGACATCGTACTGCACCCTCCCCGGAGCGGGAAATTGCCGGAGCCATGCGACGGCTCCACGCATCATATTCCTGATCTTCTTTTTACTTACTCTTTCTTCCGGGTGACCATAGCCATCCGACTGTCCCGATTTGACTTCGATAAAATGATAAATTCCCCGGTAACGGGCGATGATATCCACTTCACAACGCTTCATCCTCCAGTTCCGGTGAAGCACTTCGAATCCTTTTTCAACAAGCCATGCTTGCGCCAGATCTTCTCCTTTTTTTCCAAAATCGATATGCCGGGCCATTATTCTTCTTTTTTGCTTTATTTTGTCGCTCGGAAGGCGGGGAGGGCGCCGCCGCATCGCGGGATCATCATTGATCACGAAAGATCGCAAAAAGGATCGTAGCGCCGCACTAAAAAAATCATGTATGGAACAGGATCGGACAGAACAGGGTCGGACAGAACAGGCAAGGACAGAACAGGGTCGGATGGAGCAGCCGGTGAAGCAGCAAAACAAGATCTTCAGGCTGAAAGGGAAAGTGCAGCATTATGCATGGGGCGGGCATTCTTTCTTGCCTGAGCTCCTGTCGGTCGACAACCCGGATGGGAAGCCTTTTGCCGAATATTGGTTGGGCGCGCATGATAATGCTCCTTCGGGGCTGGTCTTTACACCGCCGGCCGGGGACAGCGCAAACTGGTCGCTCACTGTAAAGCTGAACGACTATATCAGGGAATGGCCGGAGGACCTTTTGGGCGCTGCTGTAGCGCGACGCTTCGGGAGATTGCCTTACCTGCTGAAGATACTGGATGTCCGGGACATGCTGTCGATCCAAGTACATCCGTCCAAGAAAGATGCTGAAAAGGAATTTGCGGAAGAGAATAAGAAGGGGATACCGCTGTCCGCTCCCGACCGGAATTATAAGGATGATAACCATAAACCGGAGCTGATGGTGGCCTTGAGCGATTTCTGGCTGCTGCATGGGTTCAAGCCCGCAGACGAGCTAGGGCGGATATTGCAGCGCATTCCCGAACTGCGCTTCCTCGGTCCGGTATTTACGGAGCAGGGATATCAAGGACTATACAAGACCGTTATGGAAATGGAGCCTTTGAAAGTGAATGGGACACTGCAGCCCTTGCTGGACAGGATCCTTCCAGCTTATGAGGACAACCGGCTATCCCGGAATGAGGAAGACTTCTGGGCTGCCCGCGCCGCGCTGACTTTCAATGAGACGGGACGGATCGACCGGGGTATTTTTTCCGTTTATTTATTCAATCTCGTAAACCTGCTTCCCGGAGAAGCGATCTTCCAGGATGCCGGCCTTCCCCATGCCTACCTGGAAGGGCAGAATGTGGAGATCATGGCCAATTCGGATAATGTGCTGCGGGGGGGACTTACGCCCAAGCATATCGATGTGCCTGAGCTGCTGAAGCATATTAAATTCGAAGCGACGATGCCCCGGATCATACGGGGAGATGGAGATAGTATCGAAGGGCATATCTCTCTCTTCAGAACGCCGGCCCCGGATTTCGAGCTGAGCCGGATCGGACTGCTGGAAGACGAGATCATCACGATCAGCGCCCGTTCGGTGGAGATCTTCATGGTTCTGGAAGGAGAATTGCTGGTGGAAGAAGGCCAGGAAAAAGCTTTTGTCCGGACGAAGGGGGAAGCCTTCCTTGCTTTCGACCAGGCCAGGGTCGTTCTGCGGGCTCAAAAGGATAGCGTGATTTACAGGGCTTCTGTGCCGCTGTAGGAATAAACCGGCTATGAACGTGCCGACTTTTTTTTAACGGCCCGGCCAGAGGCTTTTTTTCGTGGGGCAGGTTTCCTGGCCTTTGCCGGGACGCTGTATTTATAGTCTGGAAAGGAGATCAGTTCAATACCCAACGCTTCTGAAAACTTAGAAATAGTTTCCAGGGTAAGGTTTTCGTGTCCTTTAAGGATCTTGCTGATCTGTTGCGGGGATACAGCCATTAGTTTTGCCAATTTTTTCTGAGTCATGCCTTTCTTATCTTCCATGGCTGCCAATATCCTGCTTGCAACCTGATGAGAATACCGCAACCATTTGTGATTTTTCAGCCTGTAATCGGCTTCCTTAGACCAGTTACTGACCTGGCCTTCGCTTAATTCATAAAGTTTTTTTTGTATTTCACTCATTTCCATAACTTGTATATTTATATTAAATGAGACCTTCTCTTGAACAAATTTTATGGCTATTCAAAAAATCCTGCACGAGGATCAATCTTTTATTCTCCTTTTCGAGATATGGCCTGTTCATTCTTAACTGCCCATAGATTGCATGAGCTTTTCCGCATTTCTCCAGCAAAAGTAGGCATAGTTTTCATAAAAACAACTTATAGGTTGATTTAATTTTGCATTCTTCCCTGCATCTCTGTCAGGGATTTTAAAAAATAATTGGACCCAGTGTAGTCTCTGGGACAGATTGATGATTGTCTTGCCGGAACGGCGACTCACCTTAATTGAAGGCAATCACTGTCGAAGTGTTATGCAATAATGGAGCATTATGAGCATGCCCTACCCCTCTTTTTTACAAAGCTAAAGTATATCCCAATAAATTTTTGCAGAACTTTCTACCGCGGATTCTCCTTCTCAAACTCCTCATCCACCTGCAGATCACGCCCATCGGCGGCGGAGGTAGCCAGGATATCGCAGCGATTGTTGTTGACATTGTCTGCGTGACCCCGCACCCAGACGAAACGGACATGATGCTTTTGCGCAAGCTCATTATAATGCAGCCAGAGATCCTTATTCTTTTTCCCGCCTTTGAAATGGGTAGCGATCCAGTTCTTCAGCCATCCCTGCTCCACGGCTTTGACGACATACTGGCTGTCTGAATAAATGGTGATCCGCATCCCTTCTTTTTTCAGGGCTTCCAGCCCCGCGATCACGGCCATCAGCTCCATGCGGTTATTGGTCGTGCGCCTGTAGCCGCCGGAAAGTTCTTTAACATGACCACCCCACATCAGGATCGTCCCATAACCACCCGGGCCGGGATTACCGCGGGATGCCCCATCCGTGTACATCGTAAGTTCGTTACTTGCCAATTCAAATTTTTTAGTTGATTATACTTGTGCGCAACCGCTGCTGCCGAACGTTCCGGCTGATGAGGTCGTCAGCGGATCCGGGTCTGTCATACCTGTATCACTCCCGTCCTGAATTCCGGCATGTCGGGATTGTGGGCCGCAGCCTTCAACCCCTCCGCGATGACCTGGCGGGTATCGCCCGGATCGATGATGCCGTCTACCCACAAACGCGCGGCGGCATAATAGGGCGTGGTTTGCTTTTCATATCGTCCCTTGATCTCATCGAGCAATTTTTTTTCTTCTGCCGGATCGATCTCTTTGCCCTTAGCGCGCAGCCCGTTCACTTCTATCTGCAGCATGGTCTTTGCCGCCTGCTCTCCTCCCATGACGGCGATCTTTGCCGTGGGCCATGCATAGATGAACCTCGGATCATAGGCCTTCCCGCACATCGCATAATTGCCTGCGCCATAGGAATTGCCGATGACGATGGTGATCTTGGGCACTACGGAATTGGCGACCGCATTCACCATCTTGGCTCCATCCTTGATGATCCCGGCATGTTCGCTGCGGGATCCGACCATGAAGCCGGTGACATCCTGGAGGAAGACCAGCGGGATCTTCTTCTGGTTGCAGTTCATGATAAACCGGGCTGCCTTATCGGCGGTATCATTGTAGATCACGCCGCCCATCTGCATTTCCCCTTTTTTATTTTTAACGATCTTACGCTGATTGGCCACGATGCCCACGGCCCATCCTTCGATGCGGGCATAGCCGCACAAGATCGTCTTGCCATAATCCTCCTTGAATTGCTCGAATACGGAATCATCCACGATGCGTTCGATGATCTCCAGCATGTCGTAAGGCTTGCTGGCGTCCGCGGGAAGAATGCCAGTCAGTTCTTTGACATCCTTACGGGGAGCCACGGGTGCTACCCGGTCGAATCCTGCCGACGGGCCATGCCCCAGCCGGCTCATGATCTTCCTGACCTGGTCCAGGCATTCCTGTTCTGTCTTGAATTTATAATCGGCGATGCCGGATAGTTCGGTATGGGTAACGGCGCCGCCCAGGGTTTCTGTATCGACGTCTTCACCGATGGCGGCTTTTACCAGGTAGGGGCCGGCCAGGAAGATCGAACCATTCCCTTCCACCATCAGGGTCTCGTCGCTCATGATCGGAAGATAGGCGCCACCAGCCACACAGGCCCCCATCACCGCTGCGATCTGGGTGATGCCCATGGCGCTCATGCGGGCATTATTGCGGAAGATGCGGCCGAAATGCTCTTTATCGGGGAAGATCTCATCCTGCATCGGCAGGAAGACCCCGGCGCTGTCCACCAGGTAAATGACCGGCAGATGATTTTCCATGGCGATCTCCTGCATACGCAGGTTTTTCTTACCCGTGATGGGGAACCAGGCCCCGGCTTTCACCGTCTGATCGTTCGCTACGATCACACATTGGCGTTTGCCCACATAGCCGACGCCTGCCACCGTCCCGCCGGCAGGACACCCTCCATGCTCTTCATACATCCCGTAGCCGGCAAATGCGCCGATCTCGATGAACGGGCTCCCCTCATCTGTCAGGTAGCCGATACGCTCACGGGCCGTCAGCTTATTCTTCTCCCGCTGCCGGTCGATCGCTTTTTTCCCGCCTCCCAATGCGATCTTAGCGAGCCGGTCTCTCAACTGGCCAAGCGCTATCAGCATGGCATCTTCATTTTTGTTAAAATCCAATAATTCTCGGTTCATTGCTGGCAATTATAGACCGCAATTTAACATGGATGCTGTAATATTGGGCGTATTTTTAAAGGGGATGACCATGAATCGAAAAATAGTATGGATCGGGCTGGCGGCTCTCGCCATCGGTATCAAGGTCTTCTCCTGGTACCCGGTGGCGGTGGAGAAATATTATTCGAACGGCTTTTATCCGGTGATAGCGCGCATACAACGGATCTTGCTGGGATGGATACCCTTCAGTGTCGGAGATATCTTTTACGGGATCGCCGCAATATGGCTCTTGTACAGCCTGTTCCGGTTCATCCGCACCATTGTCAGGAGGCAGGCGACCCGCGGATATTTTTTGTCCGTCACCAGGCGGCTGGCATTCTCCTTGCTGCTTGTGTACGTGGGCTTCAACCTGTCCTGGGGACTGAATTACGACCGCAGGGGCATTGCCGATCAATTGCAGCTGCATGTACATCGTTACGATACGAAGGAACTGGCCTTTCTGCTGCAGCTGATCGTCACCAGGCTGAATGCGCTGGACAGCCCGGCAAGGGAGTACCGCTCTGCCCTCGCCACTAAGCGCAATCTTTTTAATGGCTCTGCCCAGTCTTACAGGAACCTGGCGGATAAGGACGCCCGTTTTGCCTATCCTTTCCCATCCGTAAAGCCATCCATTTTCAGCTACCTGGGAAATTACCTGGGCTTCAGCGGCTATTATAATCCGTTCACCGGGGAGGCCCAGGTGAATACGACCACGCCTGTATTTACCCAGCCCTTTACGACCTGCCATGAGATCGGCCACCAGCTCGGCTATGCCAAGGAGAACGAGGCCAATTTCGCAGGTTATCTTTCCGCCCGTTCATCCAGGGATCCCGCCTTTCTGTATTCCGTCTATTTCGATCTGTATTATTATGCGGCCAGTGAACTGTATATCCGCGATTCCATGCAGGTAAGGCCCCTGCGTGATCAGCTGAAGCCCTCGATCCGTCAGGATTTTAAGGAATTGAGGCAATTCTATCAGAAATACAAGAACCCGCTGGAGCCTGTTATCACTCAGCTTTACGGGAACTATCTGAAGGCTAATAGTCAGCCGCAGGGAATGATGACCTATAACCAGGTGATTGCCTGGGTGATCGCCTATTATATATCGACCGAAGGCAAGGAAGGGATCTGAGTTTCTACCATTTATTCTTCCACATCATGCTCTCGACGGGCTTATTGATCTGGCCGCTGTATTTGGCGTCCTTTTTCTGATTGTATTTGACTTCGATCTCCCCATCCACGGGGAAATAGATGAGCTGGCCCACGGGCATATGCTTGTAGACCTTCACGGGCTGCTTCACCGAGATCTCCAGCGTCCAGTTGCCGCAGAACCCGACATCTCCTTTTCCCGCCGTGGCATGAATATCGATCCCCAGGCGGCCTGTCGAGGATTTACCTTCCAGGAAGGGGACATGGGCGTGTGTTTCCGTATATTCCTGCGTTACGCCCAGGTAGAAGATATGCGGATACAATACGAACCCGTCCTCCGGGATCTCGAAATACTCTATCTCGTTATGTTTTTTTGCATCCAGGATATGTTCCCGGTAGGTAGCCAGCCATTTTCCCAGGTGTATATCATAAGAATTGCTGCCCAGGCAGCTGCGGTCATAGGGTTCGATCTTGATAGTGCCTTTGCTGATCTCCTCGAGGATACGTGTATCGGACAGGATCATAGTGAAATTTGTTAAGTTTGCAAATTTATCGAAAGATGCCTCTATTTTATCAACATAATATCAACGGACAAACGAAGCTGGGGATCTGGCATATCACGGAACCCGAATCCTTTTTCCTGGAAAAAGTACCTTTGAAAAAAGATGTATCGCATCCCGCCAAGCGCCTGCAGCACCTGGCAGGGCGTTACTTACTGCCTTATCTCTTTGCGGACTTTCCGCTGGAAGAGATCCTGATCGCCGACACCCGCAAGCCCTTTCTTCAGAGCGAGAAATATCATTTTTCCGTTTCTCACGCCGGTCAGTTTGCCGCCGCCATCGTCAGCAGCCGCAACAGGGTAGGAGTGGATATCGAAAGGATAACGACCCGCATCACGGCCATTTCCCATAAGTTCCTCCACCCGGAAGAGGAACATTTTCTCAACGAGGATTATAACCACCTCCTGGAGCAATGGGCATTCAAGGAAAAAATTTAAATCGAACTGCTCACCCTGATCTGGAGTGCCAAGGAATCTATTTTTAAGTGGTATGGGATCGGGGAAGTGGACTTCAGGCGGCATATGCAGTTACAGGGGAATATCAGCACGGACGGGGACTGGCTCACCCTGCCCTTCGTCTTCGACAAGGGGCAGAGGATCGAGCTGACCATCGAAGCCCGGATCTTCGACGACATCGTCCTGGCCTGGGTGCTTACCTGAACCTTTCCGGGCATGCGCGCGGACGCGACCAGTAGCTACGATTTTTTCTTCTTATCGGTGGCCGACGCGGGCTTCTTGCCGCTGCCGCGTAAGTTGGAAACTTTATTCAGTATATCAAACCAGAAAGGCGCTCCCATCATCACCGCCAGCGTGGTGGCGAACAGCCCCACTATCTTGAGCAGGACCGCCAGGAACAAGGGGAATCCACTGTACTTTTTGAATTCGTTGTTACTCCACCCGAGGGGTATGACGTCCGCAAGCGCATTCTTTGCCTCTTTGAGGTCTTTCAGTTCACTCGCCACCGAATCTTTAATTTGTTGCAGGGTAGCGGAGTCTTTGGACGAAGCCTCTTTCGGGATGTCTATTTTTTGCACCTTCTGCTGAAAGATCGTATCCTTGGACGCATCATAAGCCGCCGTGGCGAGTTTTGTCCTGGCCTCGGGATTGTTATAGAGATATTTTGACAGGGAGATGCTGTCAGCATTCAGCAGAAAGACGATCACCAGCCCGAGCCAGAACGTAAGGGGCCGGGAATGGTTCTCTTTCAGCGTGCCCGTGATACGATCCATGGAGGAATCGTACCAGGCTTCCAGCTTCGACCGGAAAAGATCCATCTCGCTCATTGTCTTGGTTGCCAGCGCCGAATAGGTGCTTGAAGCTTCCGAAGCGTACAGCAGAAATACACGTTTTAACTCGTCGGAAAGGCCCGTGCTGGCCGCGATGGATGCAGACAGCGATGCCAGACTGTTTGGTACCGCCATGGGATTCGCCTGTACATACGAGATCTTTTCAATGAGGGCGGAAGTGAAGTTCTTTGCATCGATATAGGACGTGGATGCCTTTGTGCCGGATAATGCAGTGGTGGAACAATGGTCCATGATCGCTTCGGCCAGGGTCACCTCCTTCGGCCCGTCCTTTCCCGGTATCGTTACCGTCTCGCTGAATATCCTGCGCAGCCATGCTTCAAGGACTTTCGCTCTTGTCTTACTGAGCGTTAATACGATCTCTACGGCGGAGCTGCTGATAATGCTAAGCAGGAAATAGACGAATATCAATCCTGCTACCAGATCTAGGATGGGGAAATTGCTCATGATTATTAAGATTACAGGCTAAGGTAAACATTTAATGATGGCATTGCCTACCGTATAAACACGGTTTTTCCCCCCGGGTAAAAGACGTCCGGCGCCCAGATCCTAATCCAGGATCAGATCATCCTCGTCCTCCAGCAGGTTGATGTCGATGGCGTCCTTTCCGGCGATGCCTTCAATGGAACCGCGCACATGCGCGGCATTGAGCAGTACCTTCTCCAGCTGTTTCTCCCTGGACTTCCATAATTTTTCCATGACGTCCCGTTCTTTCTGGATCGACTGCTTCATGGAGAGGAATCCTTCCCGGATGGCCTTCCATTGTTCGCCGAACTCCCCGCTGGTGAGGTAATTATACAGCAGCTGCATCTTATCGCCCCTGTTCTCCTGGGACTTGGCCGCGTTGAAGAGCTTGATGATGCCGTCCCTCAGCACATATGAAAGCGCTTTTACTTCGGCAAACGAACAGATCCATACCCCGTTCTTTTCGCCGAAACGATCCATTTCCCTTGGCATGGTCTGAGTGACGATCACGGCGACCAGGGCTCCCTGGCTGCGCATGTCGGCCTTTAATTTCTCGATCCAGTCCTGGGAAAAAGTTTGGGTACGCTTGCTCTCATAAATGATCCTGCCGCATTCCTGTCCATAATTATTCCGGATGGTCTGTATACAATCCGCCCCTCTTACTCCCTTGCCCACCGGCCCGATCTCATCGAAAGGGAAAGTTCCCCTCAATAATTCTTCGAGGGCCAGCTCCTGGACTTCCCCCTGCAATTGCGTAGAGCCCTGCTCGACCCTTCTCGTCATTTCCTCTGCGATCTTTTTCTGATCTTCGGCCAGCTTTTTCTGATCATTGAGCTGTTTTTCCAGTTCTTTCAGCCGCAACTGGTAATCTGTTTCCTTAGCAGCAATCTTTTGTTCCTCCAGGCCGCGGATCTCTTCGGACAGCTTACCTCTTTCCTCCTGCACCTTTCTCTGGACGAACAGCTCCAGCTCGGCTTCCCTGGTCTTCAGTTCCTGCTCCTTTTTCAGGAACTCGAATTCCTTCTGCCGGGATGCCTTCAGCTTTTCTTCACTGTCCTTATGGGCATCCTCGAGCAGTCGCAGCTTATTTTCAAAATCGGTACCGATCGACTTACGGAGGGATTCCTCCAATGTCTGCTGCAACAGCCGCTTCTCTTCACCCAGTCTCCTGGAGAATTCCAATTCCTGTTTCTGTGACTGCAGCTGCCATTCCTGCTCCCTGCGGGCGAACTCTTCCTGTTTCTTCAGGAGTTCTCTCTCCTTATCCTTTTTAAAGGCCTGCATCTGATCTCTCAGCTCTTTCTTATATTCTTCCGAAACCGCCTCCTCCATGGGGAACAAGGTGCCACAGTTTGGACATTTGATATCAGTTGCCATTCATTTTTTTTTGTAAAAGTACTAAGGTTTTTGCTTTATTCTGCCCAGAAGACGCGAGAGCGGCTGATCTTAGAAGCGCTGCGATGCGTGTGGTTACTCCGACCAAGAGGGCGGACGGATGCACCGATCAGAAAGGCCGGCGATGTGAGCGGTTCATTCGGATCGTAAGCTCTTTACCGGATTTGCAAGCGCCGTGATGTACGGTACTACGACAGGCGTCCGGCTTCACCCCATCCCATGCTCCCTGAGATAATGTTGGGGGCTCTTGCCCGTGATCATTTTAAAATTCTTGTGAAAGCAGGTGAAGTTGTTGAACCCGCTCTCGTAACAGAGTTGTTTGATGCTGATCCTGTTGTCGATGAGTAGTTTGCAGGCATGCCCGATCCGGATCTCCGTGACGAACTGCGTATAGGTCTTGCCCGTCCGGGATTTGAAATAGCGGCAGAAAGAATTCGGCACCAGCCCCGCAATGGCGGCTATTTCCTCCAGGTAGATCTTCTTGGAGAAATGGCGGAAGCTATGATCATAGATGGCATTGATACGGTTGCTCTCGGATTCGGAGAAATCGTGCTGGAAGCCTATGGACGAAAGAAGATGAAGCTTGTCTGAACCGGCGAAACAGGAGAGGCATTCGATCAGTGCGACGATCCGGCCCACGCCTTCCGACAACCGGACCTTTTCGACCCCCTCCGCGATCTGTCCTCCTTCTTTTGCCGTGATCTGGATGCCCCGCTTTGCCTTTTCCAGGAGCGTCTTGATGGGCTTGGTCTCCGGCAACCCGAGAAAAGGCTCTCCCCAGAAATTCTCCGAAAAATGGATCACGGTGGAATGGACCTTCCGGGACTCCTCCTCCCTGAAATAAAGGTCATCGTACCTCCAGTAATGAGGCAGGTTGGATCCTACCAATATGATGTCGCCGGGATGAAAACGCTTGATATGGTCGCCCACGAACTGTGTGCCGCCCCCCTTATGGAAATAGATCAGCTCGACTTCGGCATGATAATGCCAGCGGTTGTTTATGAACGGATCCCTGTCCTCGCGTACGCTGAAGGAGTGTTCAGGCGTCTTGGGAACCTTGAGTAATTTCGGTTTCATCTGGAATTAATGTCTTTTTTTAGTGGTCAGATGGACCTTCGGTTCACCCTCCCAAAATTACATAATCTCATCTCTAAAACTGCAGATGAAAGCTCCCGAAGACCCCGAAATGCGGGCCCAGGATCGGCCGGGGCGCAAGTCGCCACACCAGGTCCATGCGAAAGTATTTGAAAATATTGTCCAGTCCCGTGCCTGCCTCGATATAAGGGGCGCCTTGTAAAGAGCGCAGATGATAGCTGCCCAGCTCCGTCCTGTTCAGCAGCCTGTTCTCCGGCGAGAGGTCGCCCCATACCGCTTTGAGATTCCAGAACTGGCGCATTTTGGTCCTGCGGATAAGCGGCAGCAGGTTCAGCAGTTTTTTTTCAAAATTGTGCTCGACGGTGAAGCCGGCATAACGGTCGCTGAAATATTCGAAACGGTTCATGAGATTGAAGGCCTGCTTGCTGTAATACCAGACCTCGTTGCCCGGATGCAGCTCCAGGAGCATGAAGGGCAAAGCATTGCTGAAGATCTTACCCGCATAGGTCCGGTAGCTGACCTTCCCCCAACGGGGTATGCGGAAATCCTGGGTCACCGCTACGCTCACTTTATCATAGGCATATTTTCCTCCCATCACTCCCGACAACCCCCTTGAATAGCGCGCTTCGAATACGGGATTGGAGCCGGGGAAATGGAACTCTTTGCGCGCCGTCACCAGCTTGTTCTCACCCGGGGCGTAACGCAGCCTGATCCCAAGTTCCGAATTGATCAGGTCGTTCTGATTGACGGCTATCTGCCATTTTGGGGGCAGGGGATTGAAGGTCTCGTAATTCGACCGACTGAAGATCAGTTGCGCAGAGAGATTATTTTGCCATTCCTTCGTGACGGAGGTCTTTATCTCGTCGACCTGCAGGAATTTTTGCCGGACGCCCGGCCTGCGGATCAGCTGGCTGAACAGATTATCGGTGGTGGGATCTTCATCGTTATAGCGTACGCGGCCATTGTCCAGGTCATGCAGGTAAGAAGTCTGCAGGGTAACGCCGCTGTGGCCGGGTATCCTGTAAATGGCTTCCGCCTTCCCCTTGAATGCCTTATCCTTAAACCCATAGGCAAGATAGCCGTGGAGCCGCAGGTGCTCGGAGAACTTTGCCGTGGTGGCAATGTCGAAACGCATCCTCAGCCTTTCCCGCTGATTGCCGCTGATCCATTTATACCAGGGCCCGATCTCGATCTTTCCGAATTTCTTGCGGCCATCCACGATGAATTCCACCGTGTTGGTATATTTCCTGAACAAAGGAATGTTCTTCAGGGTGTCGATCATCTTATACACCTTCTGCTCATTGGCGCTCAGAGGCTCGTACCGCTCCTTCTCCCAGTAAGCCGGACTGTGCAGGGCTGCGCTGTCGGTGACCACTACCTGCTCTTTCTTAGTGTTCTTCTTCAGGTTGTCGGATATAAGGCTCCGGTCATATCGTATATTCCGGTAAATGCTGGTCTTTCTCGCGATCAGCGATAATTTATCTTTCTTCAGAGGGGACAGCTCGGCTACTAATTTGTCTTTCGCAAAGACCCAGGTGCTGTCATTCGTGTGAGCGAATTCCTGGATGATATTCATCCGCTTCACGTAATTGATATTGGCCAGAGGGCTCACAGTGAGATTGATCTTTTTGATCGCCCAGCTCTCGAAATGTATCCAGCAATCGCCCGAAAAAACATTCTCCGTCTCCCGCTTGGGGAAAAAGAAAAGATGCAGATAGCGTTGCCCGGCAACGGTCTGGGTATCGCCGCCCCGGTAGTTATAATAGCCATCGCCAAGGCTGCCCAGCGGACTGATGAATTCCTTTCCCAGCAGGCTGATATAATTCTTATAGCTGTTTATTTTGGGATGCATCTCTTCCAGGAAGTGAAGCACCATCTCATTTTTAATGCCATTGGTCTGGATCGCCCTGATCTCTTCCCGGGTCTCATAGGGATCCGTGCTCATATAATAATCCGAAATGCTCTCGGTCATGAATACGGGCAGAAAGGGGCTGCTCTCCGACAGGCTGTCGATATTATTCAGGATGAACCCGAAGGGCCTCAGCAGCTTGTAACGATTGAATCCGTCGCGGTGGATATTGTTGATGTCCAGCTCGAGCTTGTTGTATAATTCGCAGGAATAAGCATCCGATCTTTCGGGGTCGTTCCGTGGCTTGTTCCTGACGATCTTTTTCCACCACAGATATCCCCTGTTGTACTGAACTTTTACCAGCACGCTGTCCGAATGCCTCGCCTCGGACAGATACAGGCTGAGCTCATCCGTATTTTTGAGGATATCGAGGGGAACGTACAGGGGAATGAAACCGCCGTAGCTTACCATCATGGTGTCATGGGGTATTGCGCTGAGCTGGATCCGGAAACTCC
>Ga0137403_10002123_pt1 | contig 24393 bp, 22 predicted proteins | sample CZOMad2_1_16fung_FD_122057 | JGI IMG/M metagenome (GOLD analysis project Ga0137403, IMG submission 122057) | Vadose zone soil fungal communities from Angelo Coast Range Reserve, California, USA - CZOMad2_1_16fungal (Hybrid Assembly) | ecosystem: Environmental > Terrestrial > Soil > Vadose zone...
CCTAAGGTCCAGTCTGTGGGATTTATTGTGGGTCGTTGCTGAGAGCAACAGAATTGTGCCAAATTCTGCGGATGATTACGCCCGAAAAGTTTCCTGTCTCATCACCGCCATGACGACCCTGCGCCGTGGGTTGGTCGCGCTCGTCGGAGCAACGCTCATCGCCGGGGCGTTCGGAGCACCGGCCCGGGCCGATCTCGCGAGTGCGCTCGCCGACTACGATGCCGGCAACTACGCAGCTGCGCTCCCCGAGCTGAAGCGGCTGGCCAACGGCGGCGAGGCGGCGGCGCAAGCCCGACTCGGCCGGCTCTACGAGCGGGGGCGGGGCGTCGCCGAGGACTATGGCGAGGCGCTACGCTGGTACCGGGCCGCGGCGGCGCAGGGCGACGCCATGGGCCAGACCTCTATGGGCGACATCTATAGCTTCGGCCTCGGCGTGCCGCCGGATTGGACCGAGGCGGTGCGCTGGTATCGGCTAGCGGCCGCACAGGGCGCGCTTTCAAGCGAGGTGAGCCTCGGCTTCGCCTATGAAACCGGCCAGGGCGTGCCCGAGGACATGAAGCAGGCGCTGCACTGGTACGATGAGGCCGCCAAAGGCGATGACCCGCAGGCCCAGTACAAGCTCGGCCAGTTCCACGAGCAGGGCGAGGCAGGGCTGGTGGCCGATCTGAAGGTGGCCCGATCCTGGTACGAGAAAGCCGCCGCCCACGGACACGGCGAGGCGGCCGCGGCGCTGGCGCGCTTGGGCGGGCCTGCGGACGTGCCGCTGCCGAGCGAACCGCTCGTGCCCACGACGCCGGTGCCCGCCGTGTTCAAGGCAGGAGTCGCCGCCTATGAGGCGCGCGACTTCGCCGCAGCCCGCCGGCTGCTATTGCCGCTGGCCGATTCCGGCAGTGCGGCGGCGCAATATTTGATGGGACATTTGTCCTACTACGGCCTGGGCGTCGCCAAGGACCCGGTCGAAGGCGTGCGACGCTACGGGCAGGCGGCCGAACAGGGCCACGCGCTGGCCGCGGTCATGCTGGGCGACGCCCATGAATCGGGCGAAGGCGCGGCCAAGGATCTCGCGGCGGCCCTGTCCTGGTATCGCAAGGCGGCCGACCAGGGCAATCCCTGGGGCCAGTACCATGTGGGCGCCTATTTTGAGCGGGGCTGGGGCGGGCTCACTGCCGACATCCGCGCGGCCCGGCGCTGGTACGCGTTGGCGGCGGCCCAAGGCCACGAAGGCGCACGCGCCAGCCTCGCCCAGCTTGCCTATCTGAAGCCGCCGGAACCGGCGGAAACCATCGCGACGACGACGCCGGAGCTGGCGCCGGCGGCCGCGGCCTACAACGGCGGCGACTTCGGCCGGGCCTTCGCCCTGTTGCGGACGCTGGCCGAGCAGGGCAATGCCGAAGCGCAGACGCTGCTGGGCGACCTCTATCTTCACGGGCGCGGAGTGGAAGGCGATGCCGCGGCAGCCGTGACCTGGTATTGGGCGGCGCGCAACCAGGGCTACGCCCCTGCCATGCGCGCGCTCGCCAAGTGCTACGAAGTGGGCCTGGGCGTGCCGCGCGACATGACCGCGGCCGAGCGTCTCTATGCCGATGCCGCCCAGCAGGAGATCTTCCATCTCGGGCCTACCGACGCGCCGCAATGAGCGCGTGAGGCTTCGTCGGCGCGCGCATCAACGGCGACGTCGTGGCGCTGCTCGTGTTCTTCGCTCCATGGGAATTACGGTGATGAGGGAATTGCGGTGACAGTGCAACTAATAAGCCGCTTCTGCGTCATCTTCATCGAAGAACGTCCGCGCCTCCATTGCCGCGCGGTGTAACGTGATGCGGCAGACCGGGAACGACGAGGCGGGTGCGGCGAGCCATGCCGCATGCTAGCTGCCCAACCGCGGCGTGCCAATTGGGTGCACGGTCACCGTAATTCCGGCGTGTTCACTCAAGGCGCCGAATTCCAGTCAATCGGGGAGATGTCAGGCCGCATTTGCACGGCTGGCTGAGAAGTGTCGCTCCGTCGCCGTTAGCCAGGCGAAGAAGCTGTGTTCCCCGATGGACGCAGGCAGCTCCGCGCTCGTCGATTCCGCTCAGATGGGTAACCACAATGCGTCCGAATTGACCATGCCTCACCGATCCGCCGGCTTCATCTACGACCTCGACGAGGACGTATCCCTCGGAGACGTGAAAATCACTCGGGTGAACGGCGCAGGAGATTGCGAACACGGCAAACTCGGAGGAACCATAGAGGTTGCTGATCGCGATGATGCCATGCGCTCGTGCTTGGTTGACGATCTCGGGGCCAAAGGTCCCGCTTGAACCGATCCACCAGCGCACCGCGTTACGATTAAAGAGCCCGGACTCTTGGTCGAGGAGCGTGTCGATCCCGACACTCTTGCCCCGGACTGTTCGTGCCGGCATGACGAGGGTATCGAAGTCGAACAGTCGCATCTGCTGCACGGTCGAGAACATTTCTTCAGGATGGTGACTGCGGTCGATAACTGTCGCGCCAAGCTTTTGCAGAGCCGCGTGGTAGAGGGGGCCCGTTACATGCGCCTGACTGTAGGCGTTGAAGACCGTCGGTGCGTCAATCGGCGCATGCCTGCTAAGCATGCGTGCCGTGCTCGAAATCAAGCTCACCCAATCCGACTGAGTCCAGAAGCTTGCTGTTGGCCGCCCCGTGGTACCGCTCGTCCACCGGCCAACCGCGACGTCCGCGCGCACCTCCTGGGGAACCAGCTCCATTGGCGGGACCGCACGAAGCTCGGCCTTGGTGAGAATCGGCAACCGCGCAAGGTCGGCGACGTTCTCAATCTTCTCCTCGTCGACGCGTGCCGATGACAGACGTTGGGACCAGTACGGGACTGCAGCTCGCATGTACCCAATCTGCTTGCGCAATGCGTTCACAAGCCAGGCTTCGTGCGCTGCAGGAGAAATGCCGTCAAAGCACTGTTCACCAAGTGTCACGGAACCCTCGTTCGGCCTCAAAGACCGTTTGTGCTGCGGCCCCCGAAACATCCGCGTGGATCCACAGTATCTGATTGCCTATTCGAGGTCAGAGATGGCTTCCGCATTGCTCCCCTCGACGATCAGGTATGCGCTATTCGCGCTATTCGGGGTCAGACACGTTTTTTGGCGCCCCAATTCTCACGCCGCCTCGACGGTATGCGCCTGAAGGTCCACGCCCAGTCTCTGGCAAAGCGCACCGACGATGGCGGCGAGATTGTCCATCCTCGGATTGCCCTCTTTCGACAGCATCCGGTGCAGGCTCTTGGCGGGCTTCGCGGTCTCGGCGGCCAGCGCTTCGAATCCAATGGTGGCGTTCACCAGATCACGAAGGATAAGTCGTGCCGTGTGCGGCTCGCCGTTGAGGAAGAGCGTGGCCGCTTCGTCGAGCAGCGCCCTGGCAAACGCCGGATCGCGCTGCGCGCGCTCTACCACCGTCTGCTTGAAATCGCGGGTCAATGCCATCTCGGTCACCTCTTGCCCTTTGCCTTCGCGGCGGCGGCCTTTCGCGCCTTGTATTCCGCCCACATCGCCGTCGCGCGCTCGATATCGCCTTGCTGACGCTGCTTGGTGCCGCCGCCGAGGAGGATGATCAAGGCGTCACCGTCCCTTGCGAGATAGATCCGATAGCCCGGCCCCCAGTCGATGCGATACTCACCGATGGCGCCGATCCACTTCACACTCGTCAGGTTGCCCGTTTCGAGCCGCACCGTCGCAGCGGCAACTTTCGCAGCAGCCTGCGCGTGAAGTCGCTCGAACCAAGCTCGGAAAGGATTGGCTCCGTTCTCCCGAATGTACTCGACGACGGTCAGCACGCTCTCATCTCCTATAGTAACGTATACGTTACCATCTGGTCAACCTCCGCACTCGGTCCGGCAAGGATGAGTCATTGACGTCGATCACGAAATGTTCTAGAACATCTAGAGAACTCCTGCAACCCGAAAATGCGCTTCTCGAGGCCGCCAATGACTCCTCACGCCGCGACACACCACACCGCTGGGCATGGGCTCCATCGCTCATCCCCGGTTGCCAGCCTTCCGCCACACCGCCGCGGCCGCCTGCGGAACGGCGCCGAGCCCGGCGACTTCCTGACCGCGCCCCGCTGCGGCGCCCACACTCGCGCCGGCGGATGCTGTCGCCAGCCGGCCATGCACAACGGCCGCTGCCGCCTGCATGGCGGCCTGAGCACAGGCCCGCGCACCGCCCAGGGCCGTGCCCGCTGCGCCCGCGCCCGCCTGAAGCACGGCACCTACTCGGCCGCTACCCGCACCCTGATGGCGGAAGGCCGCGCCCATTTTCGCCGCGTCCGCACCCTCCTCGGCGGGCGCGCCACCGCTGGGCATGGGGTGCTTCGCTCAAAATCGATCTCCCGCCTGAGCCCCCGCGCCGTCCACCTGCTCGCCCACACGGCGCTCCGCGGCTCGTTCTCCGCTGGGCATGGGGTGCTTCGCTCGCTTTCCACCCCGGGCCAGTTCCAGCGGGAATGATGGGCCAGCGCGCCCGGCGGTTTGTCGCGCCCGGCGTTCGCTGGTAATCTCCCCGCACCCCACCCCGATAACGGACCCCCATCATGACCTCGACTGTCGACGTCGCGAATTTCGACGCCTCCCCGAACAATCTCGAAGCCTTCTGGATGCCGTTCACCAACAACCGGCAGTTCAAGTCCAAGCCGCGCCTGCTCGTGGGCGCGGAAGGCATGCGCTACACCTCCCACGACAACCGCAAGATCCTCGACGGCACCGCGGGCCTCTGGTGCGTCAATGCCGGCCACGGCCGCAAGAAGATCGTCGAGGCCGTGCGCGACCAGGTCGGCAGGATGGATTTTGCGCCCACCTTCCAGATGGGCCACCCCCTCGCCTTCAAGCTGGCCTCCAAGCTCACCACCATGCTGGCCGGCGACTTCGACCACGTCTTCTTCACCAACTCCGGCTCGGAGGCGGTGGATACCGCCCTCAAGACCGCCATCGCCTATCACAACGTGCGCGGCCAGGGCACGCGCCAGCGGCTGATCGGGCGCGAGCGTGGCTATCACGGCGTCGGCTTCGGCGGCATCTCCGTCGGCGGCATCCCCGGCAATCGCAAGTTCTTCGGCTCCCTTCTTAACGGCGTCGATCATCTGCCGCATACCCACAACCTGAAGGAAAACGCCTTCAGCAAGGGCCAGCCCAATTGGGGCGCCCACCTCGCCGACGAGCTCGAGCGCCTGGTCGCCCTGCACGACGCCTCCACCATCGCCGCCGTCATCGTCGAGCCGGTCGCCGGCTCCACCGGCGTGCTGATCCCGCCCAAGGGCTACCTGCAGAAGCTGCGGGAGATCTGCACCAAGCACGGCATCCTTCTCATCTTCGACGAGGTCATCACCGGCTTCGGCCGCCTCGGCGCCAGCTTCGCCACCGAATATTTCGGTGTCGTGCCGGACATCATCACCTGCGCCAAGGGCCTCACCAACGGCACCATCCCCATGGGCGCCATGTTCGTGCGCAAGGGCATCTACGACACCTTCATGGAGAAGGCGCCGGAGGGCTCGATCGAGCTGTTCCACGGCTACACCTACTCGGCCCACCCGGTCGCCTGCGCCGCCGGCGTCGCCAGCCTCGAAATCTACCAGGAGGAAAACCTGTTCGAGCGCGCCAACGCCCTCGCCGGCTATTGGGAAGACGCCATCCACTCGCTCAAGGGCGGCCGCCACGTCGTCGACCTGCGCAACCTCGGCCTCATCGCCGGCATCGAGCTGGAGTCGATTCCCGGCAAGGTCGGCAAGCGCGCCTTCGAGGCCTTCGTGAAGGCCTACGAGGACGGCCTCCTCATCCGCGTCACCGGCGACATCATCGCCCTCTCGCCGCCGCTGATCGTCGAGAAGACCCACATCGACGAGATGTTCGACAAGCTGGGTAAAGTGCTAAAGACTGTGGAGTAGATCTGTCGAATCGGGATCTGACATTTCCTTTTGATGTCATTCCCGCGAAAGCGGGAATCCAGGACAACTGACGGGTCCTGCATCCCTGGATTCCCGCTTTCGCGGGAATGACAATGAAGAAAATACCATCGGGGGAAGACTAATGCTGATCGGCGTTCCCAAGGAGATCAAGACCCACGAATACCGGGTGGGGCTCGTGCCATCGAGCGTGCGCGAGCTGATCCACAACGGCCATAAGGTCCTCATGCAGACCGGCGCCGGCAGCGGCATCGGCTTCGACGACAAGGCCTACAAGTCGGCCGGCGCCCGCATCGCCGCCTCGGCCGAGGAGGTCTTCAAGAAGGCCGAGATGATCGTGAAGGTGAAGGAGCCGCAGCCCAAGGAATGCAAGATGCTGCGGTCGGGCCAGCTGCTCTTCACCTATCTGCATCTCGCCCCCGATCCCGAGCAGACGCACGCCCTCATCAAGTCCGGCTGCACCGCCATCGCCTACGAGACGGTGACGAGCGCGCGCGGCGGCCTGCCCCTGCTGGCGCCGATGAGCGAAGTCGCCGGCCGCATGTCCGTGCAGGTCGGCGCCCACTGCCTGGAGAAGGAGCCGGGCGGCTCCGGCATCCTCCTGGGCGGCGTGCCCGGCGTGCCCCCGGGCAGGGTGGTGATCCTCGGCGGCGGCGTCTCCGGCACCCACGCCGCGCGCATGGCGATGGGCCTCGAGGCCCATGTCACCATCATCGACAAGTCGCTCGACCGGCTGAAGCAGCTCGATGAGGAGTTCGGCTCCAAGCTCTACACCCAGTTCGCAACCGTCGACGCCATCGAGCAGAATGTCATCGGCGCCGACCTCGTCATCGGCGCCGTGCTGGTGCCGGGCGCCGCGGCGCCCAAGCTGGTCACGCGCGCCATGCTGAAGAAGATGCGGCCGGGCTCGGTCCTCGTCGACATCTCCATCGACCAGGGCGGCTGCTTCGAGACCAGCCACGCGACGACCCACGCCGACCCCACCTACGTGGTCGACGGCATCGTGCACTACTGCGTCGCCAACATGCCGGGCGCGGTGGCGCGCACCTCCACCTTCGCCCTCAACAACGCCACCCTGCCCTTCGCCGTGGCGCTCGCCAACAAGGGCTACCGCCGCGCCTGCGCCGAGGACGTGCATTTGCGCCACGGCCTCAACATCCACGCCGGCAAGCTCACCTATAAAGCTGTCGCGGACGCCCTGCGCCTGAAATACACGCCGGCCGAGGAGGCGCTGGGGCTGTAACGCAGCCCGCGCGCGATATCGCTGACCAAGGGCGGGTTTGAACCCGCCCTTACAGTTTCCAGGGCATGGAGGGCGCTTGACAGGGGGTCAATATGATCGTATATTTCTGTCATGACAGAAATAACAATATTAACTGTCCTTCACAAAACAACCCGTGGGGAACCGCCATGCTGACCGAAATCACCTACCTCCTCTACCTCGTCCTCAGCATCGTCATCACCGTCTGGGTCGCGCGGACCCTGAGCCGCAACGGCCTGGTGTTTCTGGTCGAGGCCTTCGGCCACGATGAGAAGCTCGCCAGCTCGGTCAACCATCTTCTGGTGGTCGGCTTCTACCTCATCAACCTCGGCTATGTCGCGCTGGCGCTGCGGCTGAGCGAGCGCCCCGACGACACTCCCACCGCCATGGAGATGCTGAGCACGAAGGTCGGCCTGGTCCTGCTAGTCGTCGGCGTCATGCACTTCTTCAACGTCTTCGTGATCGCCAAGCTCGGGCGCCGCCTGTCGCGCTTCCTGCGTCCCCAAGAGGATCCGGCGCCGTCCGATGAGCCCGAAGAACTGCCGCCCCCGCCGCGCACGACGACGAGCCGGTTCTAGCAATGGCACGCGGAGGTCTACGCCGGCGGCCCCTTGAGTTCCACCGTGTTGCCCTCGGGATCGTTGAGGTACATGGAGGGGCCTTGGCCGTCGGCGCCGTAGCGGCTGACGATCTCGCCGGGCGCGACCGCCTTCGATTGGAGATAGGCCTGCAATGTCGGACCGTCGAGCCGTTCGACGCGGAGGCAAAGATGGTCCATGTTGCGGCCCTCCTTGCCCGGCGCTGCGCCGCCCATCTGGCCGAGCTTGCCGGCGATGTCGACCAGATCGATCAGCGAGCGGCCGGCGCGCAACTGCGTGAGCCCGATCTCCGCCTGGATCTTCTCGACCGTGCAGCCGAGAACGTCGCAGTAGAACCGCTGCATTCCCGCCACATCCCGCACGCGCAGGACGACGTGGTCGATGCCGTGGATGACGATGGGGTTCGCTCTGGCCATGGATCCTTGCTCCTTGCGCTCGCGATGCCTACATCCAATCGCGCAGGCGATACCACAGCATGGCCAGCGCCAGCATCGGCGCACGCAGCAGCTTGCCGCCGTGGAAGGTGGTGTGCGGCAGGCGCGCGAAGACGTCGAACCGCTCGGCCGTGCCGGCGATGGTCTCGGCGATGACCTTGCCGGCGACGCCCGTGAGCGCCACGCCCATGCCGGAGAAGCCGTGGGCGAAATAGACGTTGCCGCCGAGCCGGCCGATATGCGGCGTGCGCTCGACGGTGATGGCGACGTTGCCGCCCCAGGCATGCTCGAAATTCAGATCGGTCAGATGAGGAAAGACCGAAAGCATGGTTCGCCGCATTGCCTGCTTGAGGTTGGCGGGCGGAAGGGTGGTGTAGCTGACGCGACCACCGAACAGCAGGCGATGGTCGGCGGTCAGGCGATAGTAGTCGAGCACGAACTTCGTGTCGCTGACGGCCGCATCGCCCGGAATCAGCGCGCGCGCACGGTTGTCGCCCAAGGGCTCCGTGGTGGCGATGTAGGTGCCGACGGGCATGATCTTGCCGCGGATGCTCGGTACCAGGTCGCCCATGTAGGCGTTGCCGCACAGCACGAGGTAGCGCGCTGTGACGGAGCCGGCTGCAGTGTGAGCCGTCGGCTTGTTTCCGAAGTCTATGCGCTCGACGCGCGATCCCTCGAAGATCTTTGCGCCGGCTTCGATCGCCGCGTTCGCCAAACCGAGATTGTAGTTGAGCGGATGGAGATGCCCGCCGCCGCCATCGTACATGCCGCCGTGATAGATGTCGGTCGCCACCATCGACCGGATCTCGTCGCGATTCACCAAGCGGGCCTCGCCGTAGCCGTGGCGCTCGCGCAGCAGATCGAGTTCGGCTCTCAGTTCGTCGATGTGCCGCGACTTGGCGGCACCGAGCAGATAGCCGGGCTTGAGGTCGCAGGGAATGTCGTGGCGCGCGACCCGCTCGCGGATGATGGCCTTGGCCTCCTCGGCCATGTCCCAGAGACGCTTGGCATCTTCGACGCCAACCCAGCCGGCGATCCTTCTCATGCTCGGCGAATAGCCGGAACAGATCTGCCCGCCGTTACGTCCGGAGGCGCCCCAGCCGATGCGGGCCGCCTCCAGCACCACCACGGAGTAGCCGCGCTCCGCCAGATTCAACGCGGTCGAGACGCCGGTGTAGCCGGCGCCGATCACGCACACGTCCGCTTCGATCGCACCTTCGAGAGACGGGCAATCAGGCGCACCGATGGCGGTGGCCGCGTAGTAGGACGGGGCGTGCTGTGGACGCTGCATGGAGACCAAGCGATGAGATGGGCTCGAACATCCTGCCCGCGATCCTCCGAAGGTCAAGGGTCGCGCCGGCGACAAAATCTGCGGCCGTGGTGCCGGGGTCCCATCTGCCTCACGCGACCGCTAAGTCGTGTGATATAGCGAGACAAGTCAAGCCGCTACCCAATCTTTCGAATCTAATACATCAACCCAGCCTTGTGGCCCGGCTTGCCAAGTTTTCGAGCGGCATGGTAGGCCTAGCCTCTGCCTCCCCGGCATTTCAAGGCGCGCCATCAATCCATGTCGAAACTCGAAGAATGGCTGACCGAGCGCAAGGTCGGTGAGGTCGAATGCCTGGTGCCGGACATGTCGGGCATCGCGCGCGGCAAGATCCTGCCCGCCACGAAATTCATCAAGAGCACGCGCGAGCATTCGCTGCGCCTGCCTGAAAGCATCTTCATCCAGACCGTCACCGGCGAATATGCCGAGGACGAGGACGACGAGGTGATGGGTCCGCAGGACCATGACGTCAACCTGCAACCCGACCCGGACACCATCAGCATCGTGCCGTGGTACGACGAGCCGACGGCGCAGGTGATCGTCGATTGTTTCAACCAGGACGGCAGCCCGGTCGAGATCGCCTCGCGCTATGTGCTGAAGCGAGTCCTGCAGCTCTACGACGACCGCGGCTGGAAGCCGGTGATTGCCCCGGAACTGGAGTTCTTCCTGGTGCAGGTCAACACCGACCCGGACCTGCCGCTGCTTCCGCCGATCGGCCGCTCAGGCCGACCAGAGACCGGCCGCCAGTCCTACGGCATCGATGCGGTCAATGAATTCGATCCGATCTTCGAGGATGTCTACGACTTCTGCGAGAAGCAGGAGATCGATATCGACACGCTGACGCACGAAAGCGGCAACGCGCAGATGGAGATCAACTTCAACCACGGCGACCCGCTCTCCCTGGCCGACCAGGCCTTCATCTTCAAGCGGACGGTGCGGCACGCGGCCATGCGGCACAAGATCTACGCCACCTTCATGGCGAAGCCGCTCGCCAACGAGCCCGGCAGTTCCATGCATGTCCATCAGTCCGTGCTGGACAAGGCCTCCGGCCGCAACCTGTTTGCCGACAACAACGGCCGCGACACCGCCCTCTTCCGCAACCATGTGGCGGGGCTGCAGCGCTATCTGCCGCTGGTGATGCCGCTGTTGGCGCCGAACGTAAATTCCTACCGCCGCCTGCAGCCCTATCTCGACGCGCCCATCAACGTGCATTGGGGCGTCGACAACCGCACGGTGGGCCTGCGCGTGCCGATCTCCTCGGCGGCGGCGCGGCGGATCGAGAACCGGTTGGCCGGCGCCGACGCCAACCCCTACCTGGCGATGGCGGCCTCGCTCGCCTGCGGCTATATCGGCATGGTCGATCGCCTGAAACCGACCGAGCAGATCGAAGGCAGCGCCTATCGGCTGAAGCATACGCTGCCGCGCACGCTCTATGACGCCCTCCACCGCTTCGAGCAGTGCAAGCCGATCCGGCCGCTTCTCGGCGAGCGCTTCATCCGGGCGTTCGCGGCAGTAAAGCGCTCCGAATTGGAGGCCTATCAGCGCGTCATCAGCTCCTGGGAACGCGAGCACCTGCTGCTGAACGTGTGAGCGGCGGCGCCCGCTCTACTCGATGGTGACATCGAGTGTCTTGGAGGCCTTATCGCGCAGCAGGGTCAGCTGGATCTTGTGGCCCACCTGCGTCAGGCCGACCCGGTTGCGGAGATCGGCAGCGCTGTGCACCGGGTCGCCGTCGACCGACAGAATGATATCGCCGGGGACGAGACCCGCCCTTTGGGCCGGCGACAGCACGTCGACGAAATCCACGATGGCGCCCTGCTGAGAAGCGACACCCATGCTCTCGGCCAGTTCGGGCGTAAGGTCCTTGACCTGCACGCCCAGGCGGCCGCGGTGAACCTCGCCGTTCGCGACGAGCTGCTTCATCACGCTCTCGGCCATATTGATCGGCACGGCAAAGCCGACGCCGACGTTGCCGCCGCCGGGCGTGAAGATGGCCGTGTTGATGCCGATGAGCTCGCCCCGCAGATTGATGAGCGCGCCGCCGGAATTGCCGGGATTGATCGAGGCGTCCGTCTGAATGAAATTCTCGTAGCTCTCGAGGCCGAGCCCGGTGCGGCCGAGCGCGCTGACGATGCCGGAGGTCACGGCCTGGCCGAGCCCGAACGGATTGCCGATGGCGAGCACGTAGTCGCCGACCTCCAGGCGGTCGGCGTCGCCGAGCGGCAATGCCGTCAGGTTGTGGGCGGCGATCTTCAGAAGCGCGATGTCGGTGTCGGGGTCGCTGCCCACGAGCGTGGCATCGAGCTTGCGATTGTCCTTGAGCGTCACGACGATCCGGTCGGCATGCGCGATGACGTGGTGGTTGGTCAGCACATAGCCGGCCTTGGCATCGACGATGACGCCCGAACCGGCGACCTCCGGCTCGCTGCTCGTCTTGCCCATGACGGCGATGTTGACCACGGACGGCGTGACGCCTTTCAGGAGCGGTGCCAGGCTCGGCACCTGCCCATCGGGACCGAAGATCGGCACGCCGGCAGCAACGGGAGCGGCCAGCGCCACGGCGACGGCGAAAACAAGCGTGAATAGTCGAGGCGAAATGGTCATGCCGGCGGCTCCCCTGCAGCGTCGACTGGGATTGTGGGGGCCAGCGGTTAGGATTCAGGAAACTCGGATGTTGTTGTGCGGCAACACGGTATCCTCGGGTTTAACGGTTTGTTAGAACCTCGCCGCTGAGGGGTGAGGCGCCACAAGCCCACCCCTATCCAAAGTGGCGTTGAATTGTGCTAAGGTTCGTAAATGGTTGAGGTCAGAGCACCCTCCGCTTCTTGTCGGAGCGCCTACGGACGAGATCGGCCGGGTGGCGCCTGCACCCGGCTGTCGCGCAAATTCGACCTGCTGATCCTCTGCGCCCGCATCGGATTCAGGCCATAGCTGCCGCTGAGTGAGTCTTCGCCGCCCGGCCTGTGGTCGCCGGCGGTCCGGCGTTCATTGCGCATCTTCACTCACGGAGTTTCCATCATGTCTGGTACAGCAACCGCCCCCCGCAACAGCACCGCCCATTGGCAGGCGCTCGACCGCGAGCATCACCTGCACCCCTTCACCGAGCATAAGGGGCTCGCGCAATCCGGCGCGCGTATCATCGTCAAGGCCGACGGAACCTATTTGTGGGATTCGGATGGGCGCCGGCTCCTCGACGCCTTTGCGGGCTTGTGGTGCGTGAATGTCGGCTATGGCCGGAAGGAGCTGGCCGACACGGCTCATCACCAGATGATGGAGCTGCCCTACTACAACACCTTCTTCAAGACCTCGACGCCGCCGGCCGTCGAGCTGACGCAGATTCTGGCGGACATGACGCCAGCCAACCTCAACTACGTCTTCTACGGCCTGTCCGGCTCCGACGCCAACGACACCATCGCCCGCATGATCCGGCAGTTCTGGAACCTGCAGGGCAAGAAGAGCAAGAAGACCATCATCGCCCGCGAGAACGGCTACCACGGCAGCACCATGGTGGCGGCCAGCATCAGCGGCATGAACTACATGCATCAGCTCGCGGACCTCCCGCTGCCGGGTTTCGTCCACATCATGCAGCCTTACTGGTATGGCCTCGGCGGCGACCTGTCGCCGGCCGAGTTCGGCTTGAAGGCGGCCCGCGCGCTCGAGGACAGGATTCTCGAACTGGGCGCGGACAATGTGGCGGCCTTCTTCGGCGAGCCGATCCAGGGTGCCGGCGGCGTCATCATTCCGCCCGATACCTACTGGCCGGAAATCCAGCGCATCTGCCGAAAGCATGATGTGCTGCTGGTGGCCGACGAGGTGATCTGCGGCTTCGGCCGCACGGGCCGCTGGTTCGCCAGCGATCACTTCCGGATCGAGCCGGACTTCATGGCGCTGGCCAAGGGCCTCACCTCCGGTTATTTGCCGCTCTCGGCTGCCATGGTCTGCGACCGCGTCGCCAAGGTGCTGTTCGAAAGCGGCGACTTCAACCACGGCTACACCTATTCCGGCCATCCCGTGTCTTGCGTCGTGGCGATCGAGAACATCCGCATCCTGCGCGAGGAAGGCATCGTCGAGCGCGTGCATGACGAGACCGGCCCCTATCTAGCGCAGCGGCTGCAGGAGCTGAAGCAGCATCCGCTCGTCGGCGATGTCCGCAACGTCGGCTTCATCGGGGCCATCGAGCTGGTGAAGGACAAGGTCAAACGGCAGACCTATGAGCCCCTCGGCAAGGTCGGCAGCATCTGCCGCGACCATTGCTTCAACATCGGCCTGGTCATGCGGGCGACGCGCGACACCATGCTGATCTCACCGCCGTTGATCTGGACCAAGGCGAATATCGACGAGTTCATCGAGCTGACAAAGAAAGCGCTCGACCTGACGCTCGCCGACGTCAGAAAACTGAACAGCTCAACGGCAGGCTGGCAGATTTGACCGAGCGCAGCCCAAGAGATCGGCCGCAAAGCCGACACAAAGTGCTGTCCAAGTTCCAGCATGGGAATTCGGGCCGTAGCTAGGATTGCGTTCCGTGGGGTCGACGGTTTGGCAGCGCTCGGCGTCGTCGGCACCGCCGCAGCGCTCGGGCTCGGACTGCTGGGGCGCGAGCACTGGGCGGCCGATCTCCTCTCCCATTTCCGCGTTCAATACGTGCTGGCGCTGCTGCTCGCCGGCGCTTTTTTTCTGGTCCGGCGGCGATGGTTTCTGCTGCTGCCGACCCTAGCCCTGGCGACCTATGCGGGCTGGCCGGTTGGAGAATACCTTCTTCCACGCACTACCGGATCGGGCGGCCATGACAAGTGGCAATTGCGCGTCATGTCGCTCAACGTGGAGGCGAGCAACAGCCGCGCGGATCTGGTCAAGGCGGCCATCGATCAGGCGAACCCGGACGTAGTTTTTCTACCCGAGGCCACGGCTGCGTGGGCCGAGGCCCTCGCGCCGTTGCGGACCCGCTACCGATACGGCACAGGCGATGGTGCCCAGGGTGTCTTCTCTCTGCTGCTCCTCAGTCAGCTGCCTGTTCGCGATGCGCGCGTCATCCAGATCTCCGATAACGGATGGCCCGCCATCGTCGCACGCATCTGTCCATCCGAAACCGCGGAAGAGAAGGAGTGCATCGGGTTCGTCGGGATTCACCCGCCGCCGCCGATGTCCGCCGATCTTGCGGCAGCGAGAAACGAGGTCTTCCGAGCATTGCCGGATGCGATCGCCAAGGTGTCACCGGGCCCGATCATCGTTGCCGGCGACTTTAATTGTACGCCATGGTCTCCCTTCTTCGCCGACCTTTTGACCGCCACGGGCCTGCACGACAGCGCGCTCGGCTTTGGCATATGGCCGACTTGGAATTCATCGCTGCTGCCGGTCGGCATCAAGATCGACCATGTGCTGGTCGCTGATGGCGTCGTCGTGCGCAACCATCAAGTCGGTGGGGACGTCGGATCGGACCACTTTCCGGTGATCGTCGATCTCGCCTACTGACTACGCTGCGGTATTGCCGCCGTCGACCGCCAGCATGGCGCCGGTCATATAGGACGAGTCGTTGCCGGCAAGAAACACCACAGCGCGGGCGATTTCCTCAGGCCGCGCCACGCGCCTCAGCGGCACCTGGTCGCCGAGATACTTCAGCCCGTCCTCATGCGTCATGCCGCGCCTGGCGATGCCGGAGGCCAGCATCGGCGTGTCGACATCGCCGGGGCAAACGCAGTTGACGCGGATGTTGTCCTTGGCGTGATCGACGGCCATGGCCCGCGTCATCTGCACGACGGCGCCCTTGCTGGCGCAATAGGCGAAGGCATTGCGGCCGCCGACGAGACCCCAATCGGAGGCGATGTTGACGATGGTTCCGCCACCCTGTGTACGCATCCGCCGCACGGCGGCACGGCTGAGGCGGAACACGGCAGTCATGTTCACGGCAACGACATCGTCCCACTCCACGTCGCTGCAGTCGGCGACCGTGCCGCGGTAGATGATGCCGGCATTGTTGATGAGAACGTCGAGCCGGCCGAGGCGCCTGACGGTTTCGGCGACGACCTCGTCGGGCCAGTGCGGCTCGCTCAGGTTGCCGGTGAGAAACTGCGCCTGCGCGCCATGGGCCTGAGCCCGCTTCAGAACGAGGTTGCCGCGCTCGGCGGAGCGGCCGGTGAGCATGAGCGTGGCGCCGGCAGCGGCGCAGGCGTCGGCGATGGCGGCACCGATGCCCGAGGTGGCGCCCGTGACCAATACGACCTTGCCTTCGAGCCGCATGTTTCCCTCGATCCGACAATCCGCGAAGTAGACGCGAAGCGGGCGCTCCTGTCGAGATCGGAACGCCCTACTCCGCCCCTTCCGTCCGTGCGATAATTTCCGGTCGCAAGAGACCGGTCGTCCACGAACCCAGGCAGGGATCAACCTGCCACGTCGGCGACTGACCGGATTCGGGGAGGAAGTCATGTCCGCCACGGAGACGCCGGCCGCGTCGTCGGCCTATGCCTATCCGCTCTTGATCAAGCAGCTGCTGCACACGCCGATGGCACTCGCAGCCGATCAGGAGATCGTCTATCGCGACCAGTTCCGCTATCGCTACCGCGATTTCCGCAGCCGCTTGGCAAGGCTGGCAAACCTGCTGGGCGGCCTCGGTGTCCGGCACGGCGGTACGGTGGCGGTGATGGATTGGGACAGCCACCGCTACCTCGAATGCTACTTCGCCGTGCCGATGATCGGTGCGACGCTGCTGACCGTGAATGTGCGGCTCAGCCCGCAACAGATCGCCTACTGCCTCAATCATGCGAAGGCCGACGTTCTGCTGGTCCATCGCGACTTCCTGCCGGTGATCGAGCAGCTTCGGGGGCAGCTCACCACGATCGGCCGCTTCGTTCTGATTGCCGACGGCGGCGATCCGGCGCTGCCGACCGGATTCGCCGGCGAATACGAAGGCTCGCTGGCGGCGGCCGACGCGGCGCACGCGTTTCCGGATTTCGACGAGAATACGCGCGCCACCAGTTTCTATACGACGGGCACGACGGGCCATCCCAAGGCCGTCGCCTTCAGCCATCGCCAGATCGTGCTACACACCCTGGGCATCGGCTTGAATTTCGCCATGCCGCCGGTGGGACAGCGTTTCCATTGGGGTGACGTGTACATGCCGCTGACGCCGATGTTCCACGTTCACGCCTGGGGATTTCCGTTCCTCGCGACGCTGCTGGGCGTGAAGCAGGTCTATCCCGGCCGCTATCAGCCGGAGTCACTCTTGAAGCTGATCGCGAAAGAGCGCGTCAGCTTCTCCCATTGCGTGCCGGCAATACTGCAGATGGTGCTAGACGCATCGGAGTCGGCGACGACGGACATGAAGGGCTGGAAGGTCGTCGTGGGCGGCTCGGCGATGACGGTTGGACTCGCCCGTCGCGCTGCCGAGCGCGGCATCGAGGCGTGGTGCGGCTACGGCATGTCCGAGACCGGCCCGATCTTGACGAGCGCACAGGTGAAGCCCGGACTGGTTCTCGACGGCGAGGAACAGCTGTCCCTGCGCTGCAAGACGGGCAAGCCGCTGCCGCTGGTAGACCTGCGCGCGGTCGATGCCGACATGCAGGAGGTTCCACATGACGGCAAGTCGGTGGGCGAGGTCGTGGCGCGCGCGCCCTGGCTCACACAGGCCTATGGCGGCGATCCCGCAGCCTCCGAACAGCTTTGGCGCGGCGGCTATCTTCACACCCAGGACGTGGCGCACATCGACGCCCATGGCTATGTGCAGATCACCGACCGTCTGAAGGATGTCATCAAGAGCGGCGGCGAGTGGGTCTCGTCGCTCGACCTCGAGAGCCTGATCTCGCGCCATCCGGCGGTGGCTGAGGTGGCCGTCATCGGCGTTTCTGACGCGCGCTGGGGCGAACGGCCGCTGGCGCTCGTGGTGCCCCGTCCCGAACTGAAGGTAACCGCGAACGCTGACACCATCAAAACCCACCTGCTCGCGTTCGTGGCCGCCGGCACGCTGTCAAAGGCCGCGATCCCCGAGCGGATACTATTCGTCGAAGCCATCGACAAGACCAGCGTCGGCAAGATCGACAAGAAACTGCTGCGCCAGAAGTACGGCACAGGCACGCCCGCGAGCGCCTAGAGCACCGCGTGGGGCAGGCCACGCCGGTCCAGAGGGTGCGCGAGGCCTTGAAGACTTTGGTGATATCCTTGGTCCACACCACAGCGACACGCCCGCAGACGGTGACGTTGCGGCTCTTCATGGTTTCATCGGCATCCCCGAACGCGATCGTCGAGAGCACGTGACCGATCTGAGCTTCGTTAACCACGGCGCCGGGGCTGGTCTAGGGATCGAGTGGATCGTCTAGGAATACTTTCTTTCACCTCTCGTCGATTCTGTGGGACGTCGCAATCGACATCCACGCCGCAGCCGAGCCCGGAACTCGTCGCCGAATCCGATCGACTATCGCGCAAATTGCAGCGAAACTTCATGCATATTGCTTCATTCACTCGCCTTTAAGGCGTCCACAGCCAATCTCCCCCGCGAGGTGCGAGAAAGCGCGCCCCTAAGTCATTCCACGAGGAGAAACCCGATGCCGCAAGACCTGCCGTCGAAGGCCGAGCGATTCCGCCACCTGCACACCGCCCCCGGTACGTTCATTGCGCCGAATGCATGGAACGCGGGCAGCGCGCGAATGCTCGAAGCCGCCGGCTTTCCGGCCCTGTCGACGACGAGCGGCGGCATTGCGCTCGCGCTCGGCCGTCCGGACTACGATGGTCGTCTCGCGCGAGAAGAGATGATGCAGCGACTGGATCGCATCGCGAAAGCGGTCGACGTTCCCGTGAGCGCCGATCTCGAGAACGGCTACGGCCCGCGCCCGGAGGACGTCGCTGAAACGATCCGGCAGGCCGCCGCTGCCGGTGCTGTCGGCGGCAACATCGAGGACTATACTGGCGACCCGCGCAAGCCGCTATTCGAGATCGAGTTCGCGGAGACGCGCATCCGTGCCGCGCGCGAGGCCGCCGACAAGACCGGCATCCCCTTCACGCTGACCGCCCGCACGGACTGCTACCTCTCCGGCCACGCCGAGCCCTTCAGCGAAGCGGTCCGCCGCGCGACGCGCTACCGACAGGCCGGCGCGGATTGCATCTCCGTCGCCGGCGTCACCGACCGTTCGACGATCGCGGCGCTGGTGCGCGCCATCAACGCGCCGCTCAACGTCGTCGTCGGCTTTGCCGGCAAGCCGTTGACGGAGCAGGATCTCGCTTCGATCGGTGTCAAGCGCATCAGCATCGGCGGCAGCTTGGCGCGCGCGACGTTCGCACTCATCCTGCGCGCGGCCAACGAGATGGCGCAGCAGGGTACGTTCAGCTTCGCCGAGGAGCAGATCTCCGATGCGGAGCTGGCAAGCTTCTTCGGCTCGTGGAGCGAAATTGCCGCGTGACGCCGTCATCCGCCGCACGCCGCGGCGGCAGTGACGGTAAGTCTCCGCTTACGCGCGTGCTCCACGCCGGCCGGCGCCCGCCTTGCGGCGGTTGCGCAGGCGCGTGATGTGACGCTCGATCTCCGCCTCCAAGGCCGGCAGATCCGCCGTCAGCAGCATGTCGCGCACGCGGCGGTGCTGGGGGCCCATGCCGGCGGCATCCTGTTCGCTCCGGATCTCGCGGCCGAAGACGATCAGCACGTGGCGGGCCAGCGTTTCCCACAGGGTGATGACGACATCGTTGCCTGAGGCCTGGCAAATCTCGTGATGGAAGGCCAGGTCGGCCTTGCTGATGGCCGTCCAGTCGAGCGCCTCGGCGGCGCGCTCCATGCCGGCGATGATGTGGTCGAGCTGGACGACACGCTCCGGCTCGCTGCGATAGATGACCATTGCATCGCGCAACCCGATCTTCTCGAGCGCCACGCGCGCCTCGCAGATGTGGTCGATCTTGGCGTCGTCGAAATCGGCCACGCGAGCGCCGCGGTGCGGCGCGCTTTCGAGGATGCCCTGGGCCTCCAGCATCTTCATCGACTCGCGCAGCGGCACGCGGCTGACCTGCAGCTGACGCGCGAGATCCGTCTCTACCAGCCGCTGCCCCGGACCGAGCGCGCCCGAGGCGATGCCGTCGACGATGACGTCGGCCACCTGCTCCGCCAGGTTGCGCGGGCGGACGAGCGGCAGCGCGGGCGCGAGCGTCGTCGGCGCCGGCCGGCGTCTGACGGGTCGGCGATTCCGGGCCTGGAGGCGACGGGTCACGGGAAAACTCCTTCTTGCCTCGATTGGCTAAATGTATACAATTCACGCCGTGCGCCGCAAGACGGCGCCGCGAGTTCGCTCCGCCCGAGGGGCGAACACCAAACAGCCGGCGGTCGTCCGGCAGTGCCAACGCTGATCTCAGGGAGTGAAACAATGCGTCTTTCCAATCTCATCAAGGGAGCCGCCGCCGCTGGACTGGCGGCTGTGATCGCCGGGTCCGCGTGGGCCGGCAGCGATGTCCCGGCGCCCGGCCAGAGTCCGACCATCGACAAGATCAAGGAACGCGGGGTGTTGCACGCGGCGGCCATCGGTGAATTTCCGTGGCTGCCGGAGAATACGACGGGAAGCGGCGACCAGTTTTCGGGTCCGGCCTGGGTGCTGGCCAACGAATATGCGAGCCGACTCGGCGTGAAGCTGGAGATCATTCCGGTCAGCCATGAAACGAAGGTGCCGATTCTGGCGACCGGGGAAGCCGACATCTCGATCGCGCCGCTGTCGGTGACGCCCAAGCGGCTGGAAGTGGTGGACTTCATCGTCTATTCGAAGTCGAGCCTGTGCTTCTTCGGCCTCGCCGACAACCCGAAGATCAAGGACGCCAAATCGGTCGACGATCTCGACAAGGCCGATATCACGATGGCCTATTTCACGGGCACGCCGCCGGAGACCTGGGCGCCGACGCGCTTCAAGAAGCTGACGCTCAAGGGCGTCACCGGATCGGGCGCCAACGCGCCGGTCGAGGAGATCATGTCGAAGCGGGCCGACGTCGCGCCGATCGACAATTCGGCCTGGCCCAATCTCGCCAAGCAGGTGCCGGGGTTGATGGTGTTCCCGCTCGGCGACGATTGCCTGAAGAGCAACGAGATGGCGACCGACGTCGGCATGGCCGTCGACAAGAAGGACACCGTGTTCCGCGACTGGCTGCTGGCCGTCTATGGAGAGGTGAAGGACAAGGTGACGGCCGAGGAGCTGCGCGTGCTCAAGGGCGGTTGATCGCCGGACCGGTATTCGTGGCATTCTAGGAGTCGGGGGCGGGTCTGGGACCCGCCCCTTCGACAATCGCCCTGAAGCTGCACGATGCTCGACTTTTCGCCGCTGGTGACCCGCTGGCATTTCCTGCTGAACGCCTTCTGGGTCACGGTCTACATCAGCCTGCTGTCGATGGCGTTCGGCTTCGTCATCGGCGTGGTCGTCGGCGCCCTGCGCACCTATGGCGGCCGCGGCATCGACCGGGTGCTGGGATTCTATGTCGACTCGATGCGGTCGCTGCCGCAGCTGGTGGTGCTGGTCTGGACGTTCTTCGCCTTTCCGCTGATCGCCGGCTTTTCCCTCAGCAGCATCACCGCGGGCGTCGTCGCCCTCAGCGCGCATCTGGGCGCCTACATGGCCGAAACGGTGCGCGCGGGCCTCACCTCGGTCCGCAAGGGCCAGATGCAGGCCGCCCTCGCCCTCGGCATGTCAGGGTTCGATGCCATCCGCAAGATCATCCTGCCGCAGGCGCTGATCCGCATGCTGCCGTCGCTCGGCTCGCTCTGCACCTTCGCGATCAAGGACAGCGCCATCGCCTCCGTGATCGCGGTGCCAGAACTCCTGCGGCAGTCCCAGATCGTGACCGGACAGACCTATCGCTACGCCATGATCTATACGACGCTGATGATCGTCTATTTCCTGCTGTGCTACCCGGTGGCGCGCGGCGTCGACCGCCTCTACCGCCGGGTGGCCCACCTGGGGTCGTCATGACGTCGGGCTGGTCGCTCATCTGGGAGAATGCCGACCGCTTTGCGGCCGGGGCCTTGCTGACGGTCGAACTCACCGTGCTGACCATGATCCTCGCTATTCCCGGCGGCCTCGTGCTGGCGTTCCTGCGACTGAGCCGCTGGCGCGTGGTCCGGTTCGCAGCGACGGCCTTCGTCGAGCTGTTCCGGTCGACGCCGCTGATCCTGCAGATCTACTGGGTCTACTACATCCTGCCGGTGTTCACGGAGATCCGGCTGCCGGGGCTGGCGGTGGCGCTCACCGGCCTCGTCTGCAACATCTCATCCTACAACTCCGAGACCTTCCGCGCCGGCATTGTCTCGATCCGGCGGGGACAGTGGAATGCCGGGCTGGCCCTCGGCATGACCAATGCGCAGGTGATGTTGCGGATCGTGCTGCCGCAGGCCGCGATGCGCGTGTTGCCGGCGCTCGCCTCGACCTGGGTGTCGCTGTTCAAGGATACGGCGCTGGTGTCCGTCATCCATGTCAACGATCTCGCCTATGTCGCGCTCAAGATCCGCACGGAGACCTTCGTCATCCTGCCGGTCCTGAACGCGATGGCGCTGTTTTACTGGCTCATGGGCTACCCGCAGGCCAAGCTCGTCGACTGGATCCATCGCCGCTACAAGGTGGCGGAATGAGCAGCACCGGCCGCGTCGGCGCCGATCAGCCGCCGATCCTGACGTTCGAGGATGTGACGAAGCGGTATGGCGACCTGTTGGCGCTGCAGGGCGTGAGCTGCCAGGTCAATCGCGGCGAGGTCGTCTGCATGATCGGGCCCAGCGGTTCCGGGAAGTCGACGCTGCTGCGGTGCGCCAATGCGCTGGAGACGCTCGAGGGCGGGCGGATCACGTTCGATGGGGCGGACGTGCATGCGGCCGGCGGCGATGCGCGCAAGGTGCGGCAGCGGATGGGGATGGTGTTTCAGAACTTCGAGCTGTTCCCGCATCTGACGGTGCTGCGCAACGTCACCATTGGGCCGACGACGGTGTTGGGGCTCGATCGCGCGGCGGCCGACGCTAGGGCGCGGGCGCTGCTGGCGAAGGTGGGGCTGTCCGACAAGGCGGGGCAGCATCCGGCGGCGCTCTCGGGCGGGCAGCAGCAGCGGGTGGCGATCGCGCGGGCGCTGGCGATGGAGCCGGCGCTGATGCTGTTCGACGAGCCGACCTCGGCGCTCGATCCGGAGACCATTGGCGAAGTACTCAGCGTGATGAAGGCGCTGGCCGACGAGGGCATGACCATGGTGGTGGTCACGCATGAGATGGACTTCGCCAAGCGGGTGGCCGATTGGGTGGTCGTGTTCGACCAGGGCCGCGTCATCGAGCAGGGGCCGCCGCGGCAGATCTTCGAGGCGGCGACGGTGCAGCGGACACGCGAGTTCCTGAGCCATCTGGGCTGGCATGGCGAGAGCATTGCCGAGGTGGCGGCGGGCGAGTGATGGGAGGAGCGAGGAGCATGAAGGATCTGAGGATCGACCGGGCCGAGGTGTTCGTCGTCGGGCCGGAGACCGAGCGCTACACCTGGGCCGAGGGGATGACGGAACAGTACATGGCCAACATCATCCTCAAGCTGACGACGGCGGGCGGGCTGGAGGGCATCGCGGGGGCGGCGATGATCTCCTCGCACACGTTCGATCGCGCGGTCGGGGAGACGTTGCGGTGGGTGTTGCCGGATGTGATGGGGGCGACGTTCCCCGAGCGGGAGGCGGTGTGGGCGCGGATGCGGACGCTCGGCACGCCGCAGGTGCCGCAGGCGCAGTCGCTCGTCGACATCGCGCTGTGGGACATGGCGGCGAAGGCGGCGGGCCTGCCGCTCTATCAGATGCTGGGCGGGGCGCGGTCCAAGGTCCTGTCGTATGCGAGCACGCCGCTGCTCCACTCCAACGAGGGCTATATCGACTATGTCGCGGAGCGGCAGCGCGAGGGGTACAAGGCGATCAAGTTCCATTGCTGGTGCAACCCGGCGCTCGATCTGCCCATGTGCGAGGCGGCGCACAAGCGCTTCGCCGGCAGCGGGCTCGATCTCATGCTGGATGTCGAGCAGCGGTATGACCGGCGCTCGGCGCTTCAGGTGGCGCGGCGGCTGGGGGAGATGGGGTTCGGGTGGTTCGAGGCGCCGCTGCTGGATACGGACATCGAGGGCTACCGGCTGTTGCGGCGGAGCACGACGGTGCCGATCATCGCGGCCGGCAATACCTGGCTCGACCTGCAGATGATCGAGCAGGCGATCCGGCTGGAGGCCTGGAGCGCGGTGCGGGTCGACGCCACCATCTGCGGCGGCATCACGCCGATCCGCAAGGTCATGGGGCTTGCGGAGGCCAACGGAATGAACGTCGAGGTGCAGTGCTGGGGCTACACGCTGACCCAGGCGGCCAACCTGCACGTCATGCTCGGCTTCGGCAACTGCACCTACTTCGAGCAGCCGGCGCCCTACCCCGCGTTCGAGTATGGCTCGCTCGACGTGATCCGCACGGACGGCGAGGGCTATGTGCATGCGCCGCCGGGGCCGGGACTGGGCGTGCGCGTGGATTGGGAGGCGGTGAAGAAGGCGACGATTCTGAATTTCGAGGTGCGGGGGAAAAGCTGACTCCAGGAATTTACGCAAAAATGTTTCACGTGAAACATCGCGGCGCCGACTCTGAGTGAGCGGGGGTGGAGAAAATGGTTTCACGTGAAACATCGGGGTGTTTCACGGGCTCGAGGGTCCAAAAACACGGAAAGTGCAAAACAACCCCATGCATTAAAAAATCGCCCTTGAAATTCAAGGACATGACCTTGCGCACTTGTGGTACCTCAGTGACCGTCGAAAAGCGCTCGGAGAGCGGATTTGGAGGGTGAACGGCCATGCAGAGACGGCTTTTGGGGAAGCGGGCCCTGGTCTATGGGGGCGGCACGGGGATCGGGTTTGCCTGCGCGGAGGC
>Ga0137403_10002124_pt1 | contig 24360 bp, 23 predicted proteins | sample CZOMad2_1_16fung_FD_122057 | JGI IMG/M metagenome (GOLD analysis project Ga0137403, IMG submission 122057) | Vadose zone soil fungal communities from Angelo Coast Range Reserve, California, USA - CZOMad2_1_16fungal (Hybrid Assembly) | ecosystem: Environmental > Terrestrial > Soil > Vadose zone...
TGGTTGTGCCGGCGGCGGTGGCGCCGCCGATGCCGTCGGTACCGCCGAAGGCGTTGGTCTTGCCCGACGCGCCCCCCGTCGCCTTGCTGCCGCCGCTCTTGCCGCCCACGCTCGACGTGCCTGCCGAGTCGGCGGGCTGGAGCGTGTTGACCTCCGAGGCGCAGCCACCGGGCAGCGCAGCGGAGGCGGCGAGGCAGATCAGGGTGCTTGCGACGCCGTGACTAAGGAACGAACGCTTCATGAGCCGGCGAAGCGCAGCTCAGCCTTGGTGCGCCTTCCTGTTCGGTGGCGCTCCCGGCGCCTTGCGAATGCCGAGCGCGGCACCGCTCTCGGAGGCGCGCACTTCGTCGTCGGTTTCGATGATCTCGTCTTCGCCGACCATGTCGCCTTCTTCGGGCTTGGCTTCTGGCTTGCTGTCGGTGTCCTCCGCCGGACGCAAGCTCCAACCGCCTTCGACTTCGGGCGGCTTGGCATCCGCCTTCTTCGGCGCGTAGTCGTGCTGTTCGGCGATCAGCGGCACGACGACTTTGTCCCACAGGTAATCGAGGGGGACGTGAGTCACCAGGCTGCTGGGCGGCGCGGCGTGGAGCAAGTCCTCTTCGTTGAACTTGTCCGACTTCTTCAAGCTCGCCTCGATGATTTGGCCGAGAAGCTCGGACGGCAGCCAGCCGGCGAGCTTCACGACGCCCAGCGCCGACACGATCTCTTCGTGCGAGATCAAAAGGTTTTCGATGGCGCGGTCGATGACGTACGCGATGTATTTTTCGGCGCGCGCGTGCGCTACCGCGTCATTCGGCGAGGCCTTCCACGGCTGGCCTTCGATGTCGAAGGCCCACAAGTCGTGGCGGTTCAAGTAACGCTGCCGATCGTCGGGCTGGAACAGGCGCACGATTTCTTTTGGCGTGGTCACGCCTTCGTCGAGCGCAATCTGCAAGGTCTCGCCGGCGTTCTCGGGCGACAGCTTGTTTGCGACTCGTTCGTGCACGCCCGTCAGCTCGCTGATGATGCGCGCCCGCTCCATCGGCCGTGACGCGAGCGAGACCATGATTTTGCTGCACGTGAACAGGCGCAAGAAGTCTTCCGGCGTGCGCTCGCCGATGCGCAGGCAAAACTCCGTTACCTCGGAGTGAAAGGCTTCACGACCCTTACCGAGGCCCGACACGAATGCATCACTCGACTCGACCATGACGACTCCTGGCTCGCGTGCAGCTCGACGGCCACACCGACCCATGACTTTACGCCCGAGTCAGCCGAACCAGGGACGGTTTTTCTCTCCGCGTACGTTCGGCTGTGGAGTCGGGCGCCGGAGTTTGTTTCTCGGCTGCGTCAGTTTTGGTAGGCGCCGCAGGGGTTGTCTCGTGGTCGGCGGGGCGCGGTATCGTTTGTCGGCGGGGCGCTGTCTGGTTTGTCGGCGGGGCGCCGACCCCGCCTTCCCCCGCTTTCCCCTGCCTTCGCCGCCGGATTCGATTGCTGGGCTCGTGTCAGTTCTGGTAGGCGCCGCACGACTCTCTGACCACCAGTCTTGGCGTCAAAAGGAGGCTTCGGGCGGGCAGGGTTGGGTCGGCGATGCGCTCCAGTAAGGCGTGAAACGCCGTGACGGCGATGTCACGGCACGGCTGGTGGATGGTGGTGAGTGGCACACCTACCAAGGTCGCGTACTTGGCGTCATCGAAGCCGACGACGCGAATGTCCTTCGGGACCCGCACGCCGTTGCGGTCGAGGCTGCGCAGGAGCTGAGCCGCGGTCAGATCGTTCGCGCACACGATGGCGTCCGGCTTGCCCTTCTGGAGCAGCTCGCCGACGACCTTGGCGTCTTCGGGCTCGTTTACGTCGAGCCAATCTGTCGCCAGCTGCAGATCATGTCGGGCGAGCGCCTCGCGTACCCCGGTGATGCGCGCGTCGACCGTGGCTGCCGCGAGCGGGCGGCGCAGGAACGCGATCTTGCGGCAGCCGAGCTTGAGCAGGTGCTCGGCGATCAGATAGCCAGCCGTGAAGTTGTCGATGCCCACCAAATCGAGATCGCAGCGGGTAGGAAAGGGACCGAGATCGCGATCGAGCAGCACGACTGGAACGCCCGCCTCCTGAAAGCGCTCGGCGATGGCGCGATTGGTGGCGTCGCCTTGGTGGCGCAGCTCGAACGGGGCGAACAGCACGCCAGCCACGCGCCGCTCGATCAATTGCTCGCACAGCTCGAGGGCGTGCTGCTCGGTCTCGTCGGCGTGGTCGTTGCGGCCGGCGGCGCCGCCCCAGACCAGCGTGTAGTCTTGAGCGCGCGCGAGGCTCGCCAGCTCGCCGCAAATAAGCTCGAAGATCTCGGTCGAGCGGAAGCCTGGAATCATCAACGCGAGCTGCCGCGCCGGGGGTCCGGGCGGTGCCTGCTCCTTGACGTAGGTCCCCGAGCCAGCTCGGCCCACGACCAAGCCCTCAGCCTGCAGGTCACGCAGCGCCCGCGCGACAGTAGGGCGCGAAACGCCGAACCGCTTTACCAACTGCACCTCGCTGGGGAGGCGGCCGGATGCGGCGTATTTTCCAGCGGCGATTTCGCTCAGGAGGGCGTTCGAAATCTCGCGGTGCTTCGACTGCTCAGCCATAGGCAGTCATTATCAGTTTCAAGCCTGTCATGCTAGTGGCTTGAAAAGCTGTAAGCTTACTAGCTGCTGGTTTTGCCGCCCCGTCATTGTCACAAATCATCTTGAATTCGCCACGCGTTCTGCCGGCACCTGAGACTCCCCAGCTATTCTTGCATTCGAATGATGTTCAGGCCGACGCAAAGCGATTGTGTGAGATGGCTATGTTTATATTGGCAACTCATCGTTCTATGGCCCGGCGAACAGATCGAATCAATCCCAGGCCATCGAACAGGGCAAGAAAGTTCGTGCGGCAATTGTGCTGTTTAAGACTGAATACATGGATACGCTGTCCGGCGTTGTGCCCTACACTGTTGCAAACCCGCCGGTGGTCTCGATAGTCAACACGTCTGGAACTGTCAACACTTACCGGTCGGGCGGCTATGCGAGCGGTAACTACAATTCGAGTGGTACAATTCGAGCGGCACGATTACGACCCCCGGTGGTTACAGCACCTGCGACATACCCTATTCTGTTAATCGCAATACGATCTTCGGCAGTTATTGGGTAAAGCAAGATGTTAGCAAGTTGCATTTAGGCGTGCAGAGCGTGTCTCTCAGCGATGATTTGCAAAGGAAGCTCGAGCGAAATACGGGCGTAGTGATAGCCATCCCCTCTGCAGAACCTAGTCTCCCGCATGACCGCGTCGTCGCGCTGATTGTCGCAACTAATTGGTGGCCAATCTCGGCTCGGCTGGCCATGCGTTTTCTAGCGCACGGATGTGAGGTCGTAGCTCTCTGTCCCCGTGGTCACGTCCTTTGCCAGCTGACTGGAATCAGAAGTGTCCGAACCTATTCGGGGCTGAACTCCCTTGCAGCTCTCGAGAGCGCGATTCGGTCATCGAGTCCGACCATAGTGATTCCATGCGATGATCGTGCCGTCTGGCAGCTGCACGAGCTGCATCGACAACTGCCGGATCTGCGTGATCTGATCGCGCGCTCACTCGGTGACTCCGCTCATTTCGCCACGATTCGTAGCCGGGCACAGCTGCTGGAAGTGGCAGCGCGTTCAGGAATCCGCGTGCCGGAAACCCGTCGGATTTCAACAGGAAACGACATTACTGATTGGTTCAGCAAGGTACCCGGTACCGGTGTGCTGAAAATGGACGGAACTTGGGGCGGCAGCGGAGTCTCTGTAGTCCGAACGGAAGGCGAAGCCCAGTCTGCGTGGCGCAAATTTGCCTCTCCCGAAAAGCGCGGCTCGCGCTGGAAGACGCGCTGGATGGAATGGCTCGTCTATTCCGACCCGCTTGCCTTCTGGGACGATCCGGAGTTCGGCGGGCGCGAAATATTACTGCAACGTTATGTTGCAGGTAGGCCGGCGAACGCGATGTTGGCTTGCTGGCGTGGCAAATTGCTCGGTATGGTGAACGTTGAGGTGCTTTGCACCGAGCAGGCGACTGAGACTGCCCCCAGCGCGGTCGTGCGTCTCATCGATCATCCGGAAATGGCGCACGCCGGCGAGGTGCTCTGTACCACGCTCGGGCTGTCAGGCTTCCACGGTCTTGACTTCATCCTCGAACAGGGAAGCAACTGCGCCCAGTTGATAGAGCTGAACGCTCGGTGTACTCGGCTGGGGCATTTACGCCTGCCAAGGCAGGACGATTTGGCCGCATTGCTCGCGAGGCATATCGGCGCGATGCTGCCCGACACTGATGCCGAGGCGATAGTTGATCACGAAATCGTCGCCTTCTTTCCGCAAGCCCTTTCGGTGAATCCGGATAGTCCCTATCTTCGTGAGTACTATATCGACGCGCCGTGGAGCGAGCCGCAGCTGATCGCGGCGCTCCTGCGTCGCCCGTGGTTTTGTACTCGACCGCTTTTCAGGCTCTATCACGATGCGCTGAAGAGGAGGCCAACAGAGCCGCCGCCAAGTATTCCGCGGTTCCTGCGCATAGCTGAAGAAACCGGACACTCGGGCGAATTTGGCCCCGATTTGAACTTGCTGTAGGCGGCGCGCATCGAAAGTGTCGGTAAGTCGTGGTGGCCAGCCGTGCTCGAAGGCGACCTTGATGTTGAGAGAGTCCGCCAAGCAGGGTACGAACTCTACAGCGTGGGAAAACCGATTCCGATGGCAGCCATTGCCGCGAGGCAACGAAGTCACGGGGCTTTTCTGGATTGCGTTATTGCCGGCACTTGCAGTGTCGCTTGGGATGCGGTATTCGCTCTAGCTGTGGCAAAGTGCGGCTGGCTATCGAAGGTGTCGAATGGTAGCGTCGATCACGTACGTCAATCGGGGTGATGTAAAGTGAGAATTGTTAAAAGAATCTTCGCCAGCATTGCGCTAGTAGCTTATGCATCGATTTGTCATGCTGCCGAAAACAATGCGTTGAGTTGGCTTTATAACAACGACGTCGCTAGTTTCAATAGGTACTTTGATGGCATTCAGCGTGGCTTCGAGAGTGGGTCAGTATCGGAAGTGGATTTACGCAATGCCTATAGACCTATTTATATGCTTGACGCAACGGGCGCTAAGAATCTGACTATTTGGGCGGAAGGCGCGCCTCGCTCCTACGTGGCCCATCTCGCACTTGGTATTTATTTAAAAAAGCTCGGAGAAAAAGTCAGGGGCGAAAAGTTTGTGGAAGAAACTCCCGTGGAAAAACTCACCGAGGCGGAAAGCTATTTTACTCGCGCAAATCGTGAACTGAGCAAGTCTCTGTCACTTACATCGAAGCCCTATCTCAGTATTTTTCACATGTTGTCAATCGCTGCGTGGATGGGTGAGCGATCCAATGCAGGAACTCTCCTTACAGCGGCTAATAAAATGGTCCCGTCCAATGCGCTGGCGCGCTGTCGGTTCGTAAAGATACTGTTGCCAAGGTGGGGTGGATCCTATGGCGAAGCCGATGCTTTTATTGCGGCCACTCAAAAAGAGGGGGTAGCGCCCGGAATAATTTATCAACTTCAAGCGATTAAGGAGGATGATATCGGTCATACGCTGGCCTCGAAGGGCGATCACGCTGCCGCCAACGAGCACTTCGTGAGGGCGCTTCAGCTTGCCGAGCGGTCCGGGGGAACGGTCAGCTCGGATTGGTTGCAGACCTCGCGGTACTTCATCTGTAGGAACGGCAGTGCGGTCTCTTATTGCCAATAATTGGGGCGATCGCCGGTCGGGCCAGTGGGGGGGCCTCGTAGTGGACTTGGAGCCGACTGGTAACCAGCGTGAGTCGGTTGCGCCAACGCTCGGCAAATCTAGGCGGAAGCGCGACGGGGAATCGTTGCAAGTAAGTGACGAATCGACCCCCCGCTACCAACTTTATAGTGTCCATTCCGAGCACATAACCCATGTGCCCGAAAGCACACCTTGATTCTAAAGGGTTTTCCTTCCAAGCCGAACGACGAAGTAGCTACCCACAAGCTTCTGGCTGTTCTGTCCTCTCAAAGAACTCGCAATAGCGCGAAGCTGAGCAATGTCGCTCGCGAATCGCGCAATGCTCACCGGCTAGCAATAATTCATCTTTCGGTGTGGCACCTGCGGCAAGAACCAGAGCGGGTTCAGCCAAATCGGAGGCATCACCCGCGACCAATCCATGCGTTGCGAACTCGAGCACCCGAACCTGTGCGAGCCGGCCATCTGCGTTTCGGCGCATCAATTGCGCTTTGGAGGCATCGTTGCCGGTGAGCAGACTGCCCGGCCGACCGTTCAAGGCGCGCATAAGCGCCTCACCTTCGACTCGCGTGCCGGGTAAAGGGGGTACGTCGTCAAGCTCCTCGGCAATCGGAGTGCCATCGCGGAAGTAGGTATCCACGCCGCGCGCTGCCGCAACACGCCCGGGTTTCTTGACGGCTTGCGGCCTGACGAAATTCGGGTCCGCGAAGACCAGCACGGGATCGGATGCGGTACCGCGCGCCGCGGGCAGAATTTGCCGCAGCATCCGCAGCGAAGATACGCTTGGCAGCACGCCGACGGCTTTGGAGCGCAGCAACCAGGAGGTGGCACGCAGCGCCTCGGGATCCTTATCGCCCTGACGATCGCCCTCGGGCGGCTGGGTTACCAGCAATGCCGGCGGCAGCATGGTCAAAGGACCTGAGGGTACGAACAGCATTACGGCCTTATCGCGGATTACCGACTGAATTGTCGGGTCGCCGAGCAAAGGCACGATACATGTCGTAGGCAACTTGACGATCAAAGGCGCCGGCCGCGCTGTCGCTGCTGCTCGTCGATGCGCCGGGCACGGCGTAGCCTTCCGGGTCAATTTGCCGGCGAAGGCGCGTCACGCGCTCCTGCAATTCCTCTCCGCTGAGCCCGATTCGCGCCCAAGCCGCGCTTTGCTTACTGACCGCGAAGGTCAGCCCGTTGGCGTTGCCCGGCATCAGCAAGAATACGATCAGCACTTCATTGTCGCTCAATAACGCCGCGTCGGCGCCGCTGCGACTTTGTAGCGCGCCGATCGGTACGGGCTCGGGCGAGCGAAAATCCCAGTACAGCGGCGCTTTGCTTTTCAGTTCGGCTGCGAGCATGTCGATCCGTGACGAGAGCGCGAGGCGGGTCTTGCTCAATGTCGCGCGCCGTTCCACCCCTTGGGTAGCGTCAGTGGATTCTGATTTGGCGAATTGTTGATCCAGTTGATCCCAGGACAACAAGGCGGCTTCATAGGCTTCTGCCTGAATGCCGACGCCGGTTGCCTGAGCCGCCGCCAATGCGGCCGAGCGCGCCATGGCGGCGCCAGCCGCTGACTGCACGGCGCGCTGACTGGCATCGAATGCCTCAAACAGAAGCGCGAATGGCTAATCCTCCGTTGTGGCACCGCCGCCCTCGGCCGCCCAAGTGGCCAGCGATAGGCTCAGCCTGATCCAGCAACTGTTCGCATCATAAAGCGCCGATTGCGCAGCATCGCCACTCAGATCGCGCGCGCTGCCGAAAGAGCGAGGTACGCTGCAAGCGATTCGGAATTGCCGGGACGCATCACCCCACTTTTTTTGCTTGACCGCACTGTCCGCCATGCCGCGCCGAGTCGCGGCGACTTCTGGATGCGTCGTACCGAGCGTCTTCTCCTCGATCGCCAAGGCTTGCGCGAAGAGCGGGTCGGCTTCGGCGAAGCGATGCTGTAGCATCAAGTTGGTCGCAAGCTTGCTTAGCACCATGCCGGTCTCCGGTTGCTCGGGGCCGCTGTACTGTCGAATCGACAGTGCCCGGCGTAACAAAGGCTCGGCTTCCGTGTATCGGCCTTGCGCCTGCAGCAACAGAGCGAGATCGCTGAGCATATCGGCAATATTCGGATGTCCCGCCGGCAGGCTCTTTTCATCGATAGCGACGGCGAGTCGCAGCGTCGCAGCAACGGTTCTGCCTCTTTGTAGCGTCGTTGCCGCAACATCAGCAGGCCAAGATTGCTTGCTTCGGTGGCGATCCGTGGGTTGCTTTCACCAATCGCCTTGGCGTCAACGGAAATTGCCCGCCGCAACAGCTCTTCCGCTTCCGAATGATGGCGCTCCCTTTCCAGCAGATCGCCGAGATTGTTCATGCTGCCGGCCGTGAAGGAATGTTCGGCGCCAAGCGCATTTTCACGAACGGCGAGCACGTGGCGAAAGAGCGGTTCGGCTTCCTCGTAGCGCCCTTGCAACTTCACCGCCGTGGCAAGACGTTCCTCAACGATCACGCTCTTCAGGGACTCGACACCGAAGAGTTTCTGACTGATGCCGAGCATGCGCCGATAAAACGCTTCAGTGTCCGCATAACGACCCTCCGCCATTTCAATCGAAATCGACGCTTACGAGCTCCTGGTTCGGGAGAGAAAGGACCCTAAGGAGTCCTTCTCGCGCGTCATCCGCCGTGTGCTTTCGGAGCGGCCCGCACTGACGGCAGGAGATCTGCTGGACGCCATGAAGGCCTTCGAAGGCAGAGGCGCTGGGCCGCGGCGGCGGCGCTCACGTGATGCTGCTGCTTGATACCAGTTTCTTGATCGAGTTCGAGGATGAGCTGGCCCATCGAAAGATAGGCCCCGCGCGCGACGTGTTGGCAGCGCGCCGGCGGGAGCCAGTGGCGATCAGCATCATAACGCTTGGCGAGTTTGCGGAAGGCTTTACCGATCCGCGCGCGCTCGTTGAGTTTTTGGCTCCGTTTCGAGTCGTAACAGTCTCGCGTGCCATCGCCTGGCGTACCGCGGCTCTGCAGAGTTCGCTCTCTCGGCGACTTGGGGAAAATGACGCGTGGATCGCAGCGACGGCGTTGTCTCATGAAGCTACCTTAATCGGCCGTGAGAAAGCGTTTGAACGAGTACCTCGACTCGATTACTTCTCAATCTAGCGATTAAGCTTGAGGCTGAGGTCTGTGTCCTGCTGGTCTCGAATATTGCATTTCTCGCTCGTCGTTACATTGGCTGAAACGGTTGGATGGGAAGCAAAAATGAGCAGATCTCACTATCGCTGGGTGATTGTTGCAGCTGGCGGCCTTTTGGGCTGCGTCGCTATAGGCGCTATATACGCCTCGTCGAAGTGGCGAAGCGCCTCCTCGTCGTACTCAATGGTCCGTTCCTCCGTAGGTTCCGCGAATCCCAGCGGCGCCTCGCCGCGTGCGTATCCGATCGCACGGTATGCCGCGAGGCGCTTCTCGAACATCCGAAGTAGCATCGGAACCTCACGATCAACGTAGTCGTAGACCCGAACCTCAGTCTTCGCCGGGTGACGTCGATGCAGCCGACCGCTGTACTGAATCAGCGTGCCCCTCCAGGAGACCGGCATCGCCAGAAAGAGTGTGTCGAGCCGGGCGTCATCAAACCCCTCGCCGATGTAGCGGCCCGTTGCGAGGATGAGCCGCTCGGCGCTGTTGGGAATGGATGCGAGCTGATCGAGGCTGCGAGGCCGTTCCTGGCCGGACATCCCGCCCTGCAGGACCACGATGTGGCGTACGAATCCTCGGAGTTCCCCAACCAAGTATTGGAGGTGATCCTTACGCTCGGTGAGCACGATCGGCGAGCGGCCTTCCTGCATGACCGCGATCACGTCGTCGACGATTCGTTTATTTCGGGCGACGTCGTTCGCGAGAGCGTGGTAAAGCTCCTGGATGCCGATGGTCGAGCGATCGCCGTCCATTCCAAATCCGGTCTCTCGCACGATGAGCCGGTGATCGAACGGCCGGCGCGCGGCTTGGCTTTTCGCATCCACGCGAAATCGCACGGGACCCAACTGCATCTGAGTGATCGGATGGCGTCCGTCGCGCCGCTGGGGCGTCGCGGTGAGTCCGACGAGATAGCGCGCTTTGACCTCCGACAGGACTCGCTCGAATGAAAACGCCGGCAGATGATGACATTCATCGACAATGACGTGTCCATAGCCGGCGACGAGGTTATCGACGATGTCGTCGTGATAGAGACTTTGAATCATTGCGACATCGAGGCGGCCGTTGGGCTTGCGCTTCCCGCCCCCGATCTGACCGATTTGTTTTGCATCTATACCAAGGAAGATCGCCAGTTGCGCGATCCACTGCTCGAGGAGCGGCTTACGATGGACCAGGATCAGAGTATTGCAGGTGCGCTGCGCGATGAGATAGGTCCCAAGGACCGCCTTCCCGATGCCCGGCGGAGCAACAAACACGCCGGTGTCGCTCGGATGATGAAGAGACGGTGGCCCCCAGGGCCTCGTATTGCAGCGGCAGCGCGATGAGATTGCCAAAACCGCCGCGGGGCATCGTGTCTTGATTGGGAAAGAGGCGGTCGTAGGATGTCATGCTCAGCTCATGCCGGCGACTCATCGTCTCGGTGATCAGGTAGCAGCCCATTCGTCTCGCTACGTTTGCGGACACGGGTGCAGCAAAAAAGATCCACACGTGCCCGCCATTGCCGGAGCGGGAGCGCTCGATCGAAACGGAAACGCCGATAGATCGGCAGGTTTCGGCGAACGCCGTCACGTCGTCTTTCCACCCACCCTTGTCGAAGTCGACTGCGAGAAACCAACAGGTCTCCTCTTCGAGGAGTGGGTAGACGCCCATGACGTGCCGACCCTGCAGATGTTCGATGAGAAGCTGGTCGCTAACAGGGACAAAATCCTGATTCGGGCAGTCGCTGCACTTCCCTCCGCTCTTGAGCAGGCATCCTGGTTCCCACTTGTTGAAGCACGCGGGAGCGTAGCCTGCCTTCCCCGTCTTCTTGCTCACGAACCGAAGCGGGAACATATCCCCGCGGCCGCGAAATAGTGATCGGAACAGTTGCAGTTTGTCGGCAGTGGTGCGGGGCGGCTTGCAATCAACGGCGAGCGGTAGTCGGGGAGACAGCGACGCCGCGGCGGTGACGCAAGTGAGCTCGAACGAAGCGATTCGATCCTGGCTCGCACCTCATCCCGAGTGCGCTCAAGGTCCGCCAACCTCGCTTCCTCGCGGGCGAGTTCTTGCAGAACAGGATCTCTCGGTCGCGTCATAGCTGCGTATCACATAGCGCAAGAATTTGTCGATCTTGTAACGGTCTTCATCATTGTGAGGGCACTTGGTTTGGGGAAGGTCATCGGTACTCCGGTGACTTCTCGATCGCTACGTATAATGCCGGATCGCAGGGCATTTCTTCGAAGATTCGGAGCTCATTGGCCGCGAACGGTTGGTCCACTACCCTGATCCGCGACGAAGGTGCCGTCGGTTTCTCGCTGGATCTGCGCACCGAAAAGTTTGGCTGTCTCTTATCGCTGCCATTTCCATTCGGCAGGGCGCCAAATTCTACCGCTATCGGCAAGCAGTGGATTGATAAACCCCGTCACCGCGGTGGTGAGTTGTTCCAGAGTCGTCCACGCAAGCTCATTCGCTCGTGCCATCTCGCGATAGGGGATCGACCAGTTCGCGGGTGGATCCGGAAGAGACGACGGTATGGAATGAGTCGCGCGAAATTCGAACGTGCGTTCCAACGCCGAGCGCAGTCGCACTGCTTCGAGCGGCCGCGTGGTGGCGAGCAACGCGATGTCGGGAAGGTCTTTGATGCGAGTATTGGGGCGCGCACGTGGCATCGTGTATGCATGCAGCTTCTCGGCGATGTGGGTCTCAATCGGATACAGCCGCACCACCGGCGGTGCAATACCCGCGAACTCGAGCACATCGTCGGCGACGACGGTTTCGGGCTCGCCCAGAATGGGATCGCCGAAGGCGACATCAACGCCGAATGCTTGGCCGTATAGCTTGCCAGCCAATCGGCACTCGGCGCGGAATCTCAGGCCTTCGTACTTCATTCCATCGTTTTGGATTTTGGGCTGTTCCGTGTCGCGACTCACTTCGAAGGCCATGAAATCGCCGAGTACCTGCCGTCCAGCTTCCTGAAGATCTGCAAGTACGGTCTCCGGCGAACCGGTCAGCCGCAGGTCGATATCTTTAGTGGTCCGAGCGCGTTCCAGCCGAAGTTCAAGTACGAGCCCGCCTTTCAAGAGCACCGTGTCCCTCAGAACGGCGACGACGCGCGCCAAGAATCGGTCGAACACCAGTAGCTGTCGTCGGCGCGCAAAGTCGACACCGTTTTTCGATGCGGACCTCAGTCGTTGTTCCAGCGCCTCTTTGAAGGCTTTAGGAGAGCTGTACGTTCGTGCCGTCATCCCCTAATTCCCCCAAAGGGCTTGAGAGTCTTTTCAACATCGGCAAGTTCCGCCTTCGTCACCAGCCCGCGGGCGAGGGCTTGCTTCGTAGCTTGGCGGAGCAGATCGGGAGAGAGGCCCGCGAAGGCGCAGTCGTTGAGCGTGCGGCGGGTGGAAGTCACGGGCACTGCGCCGTTCCATGATCGATCTTGTGCCGGTACATCGGCGTAATGGAGCACGAGGCCTTTCGGGACGCGAAGCCGCCGTTGTCGCCATGTCAGCGGTAGAGTCAGATGAATTTGTGCCGGCAGCGCATCGGAAAGGCCTTGTAGCGACAGCGCCGTTTGATGCGAAAGCACGCCCATTGCGTCGGTCCACAGCCACGCGGAAACTAGCTCCTCCTGCTCGCCGGTCGGGAAATGAACCAGGCGATAAATTCCGCGGCGTATTCGCACGATGCGCCCAACCTTTTGATGGTGAGCTAGAAGCGGGTCCGAGTAGCCGGCGGCAGCGGCCTGACGGGTCGTGAATAGACCGTCTTGGGACGCGGCAATGTCGTAAAGCGCTTGCCAGTTGGGTTCGGCGACCGGGACTGAGTTCATACATAAAACTTAAATTATATTGAAGTTTTGTGCAAGCCTAGACCGATTAAGGTGACGCGCAGACCTGCCCAATAAACGATAATTCTATTAGCATTATCATGCACTTAACAGGTTTGTGGCTTCACTTTTCTACGGATGATTTCTTGGATGCCATATCGAAGAAAATCTCATGGTGGGCGGACTGCCTATAATTCCGAATCATGGTGCGTCCTGACGAACAAACACACAAGACGGAGCAAGCCGGCGAGCGTGCGGGTTCAGGCTGCATCGACTCCGCGGGTGAGAGTCCCGCCCCGGTAAGCGCCGAAGCGCCGGGAAGCAGACCCCACGGGGAGCGTGAGAACGCTCAACCGCGAGCGGGTGTCAAGAGCCTGCGCATGGCGGCAGGGAGCGAAGCGGCGGGCCGCAACGAGTAGTGAACGTCGAGCAAGCCTCGTCAGATTATCAGCCGAAAGGTGATTGGGAGCGCCGAGCTGATCATGTCGCAGCGAAGGCCATGCACAGTGGGCGAGAGTCGGAGCGCGCACTGGGGCTTCCCGGGGTAGTGGCGGCGGCACGTCGCGAAGGGTTGATGCGGAACAGGAGTCTCTGCGGTCTTTCGTCGTTGTATTCCGTGGCTCGAGCAAGCGCTCGGTCACCGACGCGATCCCGATGTGGACGCGATAAACGAATGAAACACAAGTGTCGGCAGTCGGGGACGGAAGTCGACGGAAGTCAAGTGCAGGTGTAACTCTTTGGCGACAACAACACTCGTTAAGACACGCACGGACCATCAGACGGCTGAATAACGTGACGCAGTTCCGCGCCGCCGAGTGCCGCGGCTGCTTTCATGGTTGCCTACATCGCGGATGGGGACAACTCGATGCAGGCGACCGAGCACATCATTCTCGAAGCGGAGACACGCGAAGTACCGCAGCTTCAATCGCGGCGCAGGGTGCACGCGTCCCTGAGGTGTCGCTCCCGGCTGCGGCGGCGAAGCTTGCATCTCTCCATCATCGACTATTACTACCTTGGGATCCGAGTGGGTCGGAGCGGAGCTGCCGACCGGGAGTACGTGCTCGATCTGCGCTTTGTCGATCCCTCCTTTGCGCTGACGCGCCACATTCCATGGCGTTGCATCTGGACGGCGCTGGCGCTGACGGCGGTCACAGGCGCGGGGGCCATGTGGTATGCGGCGGAAACGGCCTCGCGACTGCGGCATCTTGCTGCCGAGGTTTCCGCGACGCTGTTTGCCGGGGCGACGCTTGCGTATCTGGCAGTCGCGGTGCGGCTGGTGGAGACCGTCGCCTTACACAGCCTCCATGGTCGTGTTGCCGTGCTGGAGTACCGCGGCGGTGCCGGCACGCTGCGCAGGATCCGCCCATTCATGCGCAAGCTCGGGGCTCATGTGCGACTGGCCGCGGCGGCGCGCCGTTCCACCAGGGCCGAGCACCTGCGCGATGAGCTGCGCGAACACTATCGATTGAAGGAGGCCGGAGTGCTGGCCGGCGAGACTTACGATACCAGCAAGGCCCGCATTCTGGCGCAGCACTGAGTGAGGCTCGGCGCCGGGTGTTTTTAGCCGGCTGCCGGTAGCGAAAGGAGGGTTGAGGAGCGCTCCGGAGCACGGGGTGTGGTGTTACTGATAAGGCCGCCCGGCTGAAACCCGGGCAGCGTTTGGATTCGTAAACGGCAAACCCACCGAAAGGTGGCGACGCAAAGTTTCCGGTCTAAGGAGCCTCGGCTCTACGACAGCGGGACCGCCGAACTCCAGTCCTTCCACCGGACTGCATCGGTGCACGTTGTTGGTGCGTCACGGCAGCGGGTGGAAAGGAGAGCAGAGCGAATGCACAAGCATTTCTTGATCGTGATGAGCGCGCTGCTGTGCATCTGGGCGCGGCCCAGTCCGGCGGACGAAAGCGCCCGGGCACAGATGAAAGGTCTGGACGAGCAGGTTCAGGAGGTCAAAACCGACGTCCTGAGCATCGCGGCGGAGCTCAACCAGCTGGAAGAGAAGCTGCTCTATCCGTCCGACACGCATCTCGCAGTGTTCGTGTCGCTGGCGCACGGCGAGACGCTGCGCCTCGATGCCGTGCAGATCCAGATCGATGGACATCTCGCCACTCACTATATCTACAGCTTCAAAGAGCTCGATGCCCTGCGCAGAGGGGGCGTGCAGCGGGTCTACAGCGGAAACATCGCAACCGGCACGCACGAGATCGAGGTCTCGGTGAGCGCCAAGCTCGCCAACGGCAAGGACTACACCCGGACCGAGCGCTTTCCCTTCACCAAGGAGATCAAGCCGAAGTTGCTCGGGGTGATGCTGGCGGGCCCGGATACCCCGCAGCCCGGGATTCATCTCGGGGACTGGTAGCCGATGCGTATCCGGTCGCAATGGCTGTCGATGGGAGTGGTGCTGGCCGCGGTCGCGGCTCAGCCGTCCGTCGCTGCCGAACTGCGCGACCTGTATTTCGGAGAAGCACTGTATCGGGCCTATCAGGGTCAATACTTCGACGCGCTGGAGCGCCTCGATGCCGAGTTGGCCCAGCATCATCGCGTCGACGAGCCGGAGCTGGATTCACTCCAGTACCACATCAGGCAGGCGGATTTCTCGGTCGGCGACTTCGAGCTGCGCTACCGCATGCATCTGCGTGCCGGGCGGGCCATCAAGGCAGTTCTCGATGCCGACGTGGAGCAGCCCGTCAAGAACGAGGCGGCGTACCGGCTGGCGCGTATCCAGTTCCAGAAGGATCAGCCCGAGGATGCGCTGCATTCGCTGGAGCGGATTCAGGGGACAGTGCCGGACAACATCAAGGACGATCTGGAATTCCTCCGTGCCAATGTTTACTCGGCTCTCGGGCGGCCGGCGGACGCGGTGGAGGTGCTCAAGCGCCTGCAGGGCGCGGAGAGCCTGAAGGGATTTGCGGCCTACAACCTGGGCATCGCGCTGCTGCAGGCGGGCCATGACGCGGAGGCGCTGGGGCAGCTGCAGAAGGCTGGTCAGATCGACAATCGCGTCTCGGCCACGGCCGCGGTCCGCGACAAGTCGAACATGGTCCTCGGGAGCCTCCTGTTCAAGTCGACGGAGTACGGACCAGCACAGCTGGCCTTCGACCGCGTGCGCCTGGACGGACCGTATTCGAACCTCGCGCTGCTGAGCACCGGGTGGGCCGAGGTCACCGCACACGACTATCAGAAGGCGCTCGTGCCCTGGGGCATGCTCATCGAGCGCGATGGAACCGATGCCGCGGTGCAGGAGGCCAGGCTCGCGCTGCCGTTTGCTTACAGCAAGCTGCAGGTGTACGGGCGCGCGGCGCTCCTTTACGGCCAGGCGCTCGATGCCTTCGGCAAGGAGCTGGAGAAGGCGGACGCGTCGATGCGCAGCATCCGCGCCGGGAAGTTCCTGCAGGCCCTGATCCGCGAGGAAATCAACCAGGACAACCTTTGGGTCGTGCGCCTGCGCACGTTGCCCGATACCCCGGAGACCTTCTACCTGACAGAGCTGATGGCCTCGAACGATTTCCAGACCGCATTGCAGAACTATCTGGACCTGGAGGATCTGCACCGGCGGCTGCTCGTCTGGCAAGACAGTTTCGGCGCATTCGAGGATCTGATTCGACTGCGGCGGGCGAATTACGAGCCGCTGCTGCCGCAGGTCGATGCACACTTCCGCGAACTGGACTCACAGATGCGCCTGCGGCTGGAGCAGCGTGAGCATCTGCAGAAGCGTCTTCAGGACATTCTGACGGCGCCGCGGCCTGAGTTGCTGGCGACCGCGGACGAGCGCCTGGCGCTGGAGAGCCTGCGCAAGATCGGCAGGGCGCTGCGATCCGGCAGTGGTGCGGAACAAGACGCGCTGCAGGCCCGGGTGCAACGCCTGCAGGGCCTGCTGACCTGGCGCCTGTACACGGAGTATCCGGAGCGCCTGACACAGGCCCACCAGAATCTGCGCGATCTGAACGAAGACGCGCGACTTCTGCACGAGCGCTACACCGCGTTCGTGCGGGCGCGGCAGGCCGCAGTGCACAGCTATGTGGGCTACGACCAGTCGATCAAGCGGCTGCGCACACATGTCGGCGAGGCGCTGCAACACGTGGATACGTTGCTGGCGCGGCAAGGCCAGGTGATCGAGGCGGTTGCCATCGACGAACTCAACACCCGCCGGCAGCGTCTCGAGGCCTACCAGGTCCAGGCGCGCTACGCGGTGGCCGACAGCTATGACAGGGCGTTGAAGCAGCATGCCGGCGGAGGTACGCCATGAGGCCGTCCGTTCGCGCCGCACGCGCCGCGCTGCTGCTGCCGCTGTTAGGGGCTTGCGCGCATCACGTCGACCAGGCGGGGACCCTGGCGAGCCTCCATCAGGTGCGGCCGGATACCAAGGAGGTGCCGGTCGACCAGGGTCTTGACCAGGCGGTGCAGAGCTACCGCGACTTCCTGAAGGAGGCCCCGGACAGCAAGCTGGCACCGGAGGCCATGCGGCGCCTGGCGGACCTGAAGATCGAGAAGGAGTTCGGGATCCAGGGCGACGGCAAGCTCGTGGAGCTGCCCGCGTCGCAAAGTGGCACGCAAGCGAAGTCCGTCGCGCCGGCGTCAGGCGCCGCGCAGACCGAACCGATGGGCAGCCCCGGGCGAGACCAAGCTACCGCGTTGCGCGCGCCGGCAGTCACGAAGTTCGATGCGCGCACCGCGACGCGGTCCCACGCGGAGGCGCGGGGCTCCGGTCCCTCGGCGGCATCGGAACGTGATCTGGAGCAGCGGGCTGCGTCCCAGCCGGGAATCCCACCCGCGAACGCGGCTCCGCAGTTGGCGTTGCCGGGCGGAATGGATGGAGATCCCGCGAGCGCCGGCCCGCTCGAGGCGATCAAGCTGTACGACGAGCTGCTCGCGAAGTATCCGCAGTACGCGTTCCGTGACCAGGTGCTCTACCAGAAGGCGCGCGCCTACGACGAGCTGGGGCAGACCGAGGAGGCCTTGAGAGTCATGGAGCAGCTGGTCGGTGAAAATCCGCGCTCGCGGTTCGCGGACGAGGTGCAGTTCAGGCGCGCGGAGCGCTTCTTCATCGCAAGGAAATATCGTGAGGCGGAGAGTTCCTACGCGGCAATTGCGGACCGCGGGAGCGGCTCGGAGTACTACGAGCTCGCGCTCTACAAGCTGGGATGGACGTTGTACAAGCAGCAACTCCACCAAGAGGCTCTGCCCCGGTTCTTCGCACTCCTCGACTACAAGGTCAAGAGCGGCTATGACTTCGATGCGAAGCATACCGAGGCCGAGCAGCGGCGCATCGAGGATACCTTCCAGGTCGTCAGCCTGAGCTTCTCGAATCTCGGCGGTCCGGAAGTGATCGGCTCGTACTTCGCCACCGACGGACATCGAGCCTACGAGAACCGTGTCTACCGCTACCTCGCGGAGTTCTACCTGTCGAAGCTCCGGTATCAGGACGCCGTCACGGTCTACAAATCATTCGTGGCGCTGTACCCGTTCCACGAGGCGTCGCCTCACTTCAGCATGCGGGTGGTTGAAATCTATGAGAAGGGCGGATTCCCGCAGCTCGTGCTCGCGGCGAAGAAGGACTTCGCGGGCACATACGGCCTGCACGGCGAGTACTGGCATCACTTCGATGTGAACAAGTCGCCGGAAGTACTGAGTTACGTGCAGAGCAACCTGAAGGACCTGGCGAACCACTATCATGCGCAGTACCAGGACCCGAAGCAGCATGAGCAGCAGGCGGCCAACTACGCCGAGGCCACGCATTGGTACCGGGAGTTTCTGACCTCGTTCCACACCGATCCGCAAGCACCGCAAACGGACTATCAGCTCGCGGATCTGATGCTCGAGAATCATGACTACGCGGCGGCGGCGCACGAGTATGAAATCACGGCTTATGATTACCCGCCGCACGCGAAGTCGGCGGCGGCGGGCTACGCGGCGATTTACGCACATCGCGAGTATCTCAAGGTCGCCGGCGCCGATGTGAAGGACGCGGCCCGCCGCGACACGATCAACAGTTCGATCAAGTTCGCGGACACGTTCCCGCAGCACGAGCAGGCGGCGGTCGTACTGGCCGCGGCGGCTGAGGACGCGTACGAGATGAAGGACCTCGTGCTCGCGCGCGACTCCGGCCGGCACCTCATCGAGAAGTTCCCGAATGCGGCCGTGGGCGTGCGCCGCGATGCGTGGCTGGTCGTCGCACACTCCACCTTCGGCCTCGCGGAGTACGCAGACGCGGAGCAGGCCTACGGGCACGTACTTGAAGCCACGCCGCGGGGAGATGCAACGAGTGCCGGGCTGGTGGAGAACCTGGCCGCCTCAATCTACAAGCAGGGCGAGCAGGCAAGCCAGGCAGGGGATTACCGCACCGCGGCCAATCACTTCGTGCGCGTCAAGCAGGTTGCTCCCACGTCGAAGATCTGTGCGGCGGCGGAGTACGACGCCGGCGCGGCCTTGCTGCGCTTGAAAGACTGGACGGCCGCGGCTCAGGTTCTGGACGAGTTCCGGCGCAGCTTCCCCGAGCATGAGCTGCAGAAGGAGGCGACCAAGCAGATCGCCTACGCGTACCAGCAGGCCGGGCAGCTGGCGCAATCCGCCGGTGAGTACCAGCGGGTGGCGGTGGAGTCGCCGAATCCGCAGCTGCGCGCTGAAGCGTTGCTGCAGGCGGGCGACCTGTATGTGCAGGCTAACAACGCCGATCGCGCCCTGGAGGCGTACTCGAAGTATGTCGGGGAGTTCCCCAAGCCGATTGAGACCGCGGTGGAGACGCGCTCCAAGATTGCCGAGATCTGCAAGTCGAAGGGCGATCAGTCCCAGTACCACCATCAGCTCGAGGAAATCGTGCGTGCCGACGGTGCGGCGGGCAGCGAGCGCACGGACCGCACGCGCAACGTCGCGGCGCGCGCGGCATTCGAGCTGTCCGAGCCGATCTACGCGCAGTATGCGGCGCTCAAACTCGTGCAGCCCTTCGAGCGTAGCCTCCAGGAGAAGCAACGCAGTATGGACAATGCGACCAAAGCCTTCGGCCGGCTGGTCGACTACCAGGTCGGGGAGGTCACCGCGGCGGCCACCTTCTACATGGCCGAGATCTACGCGAATTTCAGCCGGGCCCTGCGCGAGTCAGAGCGCCCGGCCGATCTTCGCGCGGAGGCTCTCAAGGACTACGAACAGCAGCTCGCCGAGGCCGCCCACCCGCTCGATGAGAAGGCGATCGCGGTCCACGAGAAGAACCTCGAGCTGATGAGGAGGGGGCTCAGCAACGCGTGGACGCAGAAGAGCCTGGACCGTCTCGCGGCGCTCGAGCCGGACACCTACGCGCGGGCCGAGATCAGCAGCGGATTCCTCGGATCGCTCGAGCGGTATGTCTATCAACCGCCGCCGCGTGTGGTTGAAGCAGCCGTCGGCAATCCGACGGCCCCGGAAGCAGCGCCCACGCCGGCAACGGCCTCCGGGCCGGCGGACAGTGCGGTCGGACAGACCCTCACAGCGGGAGCAGGCAATGCAAACTCGCACTGATCTCGAGCGGACGACGGGCGCGCGGCGAGTTGCGGCCGGACTCGTGCTGGCCGTGGCTCTCCTCGGCTGCTGGACCACTGTGTCGGCGGGCACGCCGCGCGTGGGCGGATCGACGCTTCAGCCGGAGGCGGGCGGCTTCCAGCTCACTGAAAAAGTACGCATCCCCGCGGACGTTCGTGTCGATTACGACAACGCGATGCGCCTTCTGGAGGCGAAACAATACGATCAGGGAATCGCGTTGCTGCTCAGGGTCACCCAGAAAGCACCGAATGCCGCCGCGGCCTACGTCGACCTCGGAATGGCCTACGGCAAGTCCGGCGATCTCGACGAGGCGCTCGTGAGCCTCAAGCGCGCAGTCGACCTCAACCCCCGCCAGCTCGTGGCGCACAACGAACTCGGCATCGTCTATCGCAGGAAAGGTGAATTCGCCGCCGCTCGCGAAAGCTACGAGCGGGCGCTGGGAGTCTTCCCCGGATTCCATTACGCAAGGCTGAATCTGGCGATTCTTTGCGATCTGTACCTGGGTGACCTCAGGTGCGCTCGCGACAACTACGCCGCCTATCAGCAGCTGGTCCCGGACGACAAGCAGGTCGCGAGGTGGATCGCCGATCTGGACGCCAGGGCAAAGCCCTAGGAGCACTCATGCTTCGCACGCTCATCCTCGGACTCTTACTGCTCGCTGCCGCGCGCGGCGCGGCGGCCGACGGGACGGCGCCGGGCACGCCTGCGGCTGCGGGCACTGCGCCGGCAACTACCCACTCCGTCGACGCAGCCAAGCGAGGGGCGAAGAAGCAGACCGCCGGCACGAAGTCTGGTGATGGCAAGGCGGACCCGGCTGCGGCGGCCGGCCAGGCAGCACAGCCCGGCGGCGACGTGAAGATGTCGGGTATGTCGATCCTGGGAAACGAGGACGCCCCGAAGTCGCTCGTGCTCGTGCCCTGGAAGAGCTCGCAGCTCGGAGATATGCCGAGCGTGTCCAGACTGCTCGACTCGGCGGCGCAGCCGGTGGACAAGGACGTCTTCCTGCGCGAGCTGGCGTACTACGAATTCAAGTCGGGCTCGAAGTGAGCGCAGCGGCTCGCGCGAGCATCAGTTTGAGAGTGAATCGTTCAGTGGTTTGACAGATCCGTAACGTTCAAGAGGTTCGCATATGGAATTCTTCTATTCAATGATCAAGTTCTTTACGGCCGGCGGGTTATTCATGTTACCCATCGTGCTCACGGGCGCGATCGCGATCGCGATCTCGGTCGAGCGCTACGTCACGCTCGCGATGATGGGTGCGCGCAACCGGCGCACCTGGGCCAGGGTCGAGTCGGTGCTCACGAGCGGGGAATTCGACCAGGCACGCGAGCTCCTGAGCAAGGACGAATCGCCGCTATCGCGAGTGCTGGGCATGGGGCTCGCCCTGCAGGGCGCGGTGCGGCGGCGCGACGACGTCGAAAAAGCCATGCAGGAGAGCTTGATGGAAGTCGTCCCGCAGCTCGAGAAGCGTACCCACTACCTCGCGACGCTCGCCAATGTCGCGACGCTGCTCGGCCTGCTCGGCACGGTGAGCGGCCTGATCCACGCCTTCAGCGCCGTGGCGACCGTCAACCCCGCGGAAAAGGCGAACCTGCTGGCGGCGAGCATCTCGGAGGCCATGAACTGCACGGCCTTGGGGCTCGTGACCGCGGTGCCGATCCTGGTCGTGCACGCCTTCCTGCAGTCGAAGACCACGGGGTTGAGCGACGGACTGGAGACGGCCGCAATCCGCTTCCTGAATGCGCTCGCGGCCCGCCAGGCGGCCCGCGCCCAAAGCCGGCTGGAGTTGGTGCAACCGACACAACAGGCGAAGTCGGCCTGAGGGGGATCCCATGCGCAATCTCCTCATGCGACGCGAGCGCAAACCGGCCGAGCTGTTGCTCGTGCCGATGATCGACATCTTCACCGTGCTGGTCACCTTTTTGCTGATGACCGCGGTGTTCTCGCGCATCACGGTCATGCAGATCGACCTGCCGAGCTCCGCGGCTGCGAAGCCCGCCGAACCGCTGTTCCGGCTCGAGGTCATCCTCCGCAAGGACGGCTTCGAGCTCAGCGACGGGAAGCAGGCGATCGGCACGATCCCGAAGGTCAACGACGCCTACGACCTGAGTGCGTTGACCGCGCGAGTGCTGGACGTGAAGCGCGAACACCCCGCCTCCGAGGAGGCGTCGGTGCTCTCGGAGCGGAAAGTTCCCTACGACGATCTCATCCAGGCGATGGAGGCGATCCGCAGCACGGAAGTGCCCGCTACGGATGCGCTCGTCGCCGGTCAGGCGGTAACGGGCGCGCAGACCGTGAAAGTCGCGCTGTTCACGAACATCGCGCTGGGAGATGCGCCATGAAGGTGCTGAAGCGTGGTCTCGGGCTGATGCCGCGCAAGGTGCGCGAAGATGCGCATCTGAATCTGATTCCCATGATCGACATTCTGTCGGTGCTGGTGGCATTCCTGCTCGTGTACTCGACGGATGTGGAAGTGCTCCAGAATTCCGAGGGTGTGAGCATTCCGCAGTCGCGCACCGACGTGCGCCCGAAGCAGTCGGTCGTCGTGATGGTCACGAAGGACGCCGTGTTGGTGCAGGGGGAGCTGGTCGCGAGCATCGCACAGGCGAGCGACCCGAGCACGCAGCTGATTGAGCCTTTGCGCGCAGTGCTGCAGCGCCCGATCGCCGGGCTCGACGCGGCAGCGCGTGACGCGGCGCTGACCTCGCAGGAGGTCACGGTCATGGCCGACAAGGAGCTGCCGTACGAAGTGCTGCGGAAGGTTCTGGCGACGTGCACGGCGGCCGCGTACGGCAAGATCTCGCTCGCGGTGTTGCAGAAAGAGAAGCCGGTGCTCGTGGTCAAGAGCCTCTAGCGGCCTTCTTAAGGGGGCACGGTGACCGTCATTTCATCTCAAGGAAACGGCATGGATTCGGAAACAGCGCAAAATCAGCAGACGCTCGAGGACCAGCGGAGGCCGCAAGATCAGCAGGCGCCGAACGATCAGGCCCTCAAGGATCAGCCAGCGCTCGTCGCGGAACTCAGCACGTCGCAGGAGTCCATCGATGCGCTGGTGGGCGAGCTGCGGGCACTCGATGCGCAGCTGGAGACTCTCGCGATCGAGCGCAACCAGCACCGCCTGCTGCACCAGGTCTGCGACGCCCTGGGTGAGCTGGGCAAGCTCGGGGGCGCGCAGTTGTTCTGGGGTAGTTCGGAAGCGGTCGCGACCGGTGAGGATCAGCTGGGTCGGGTGCGCGAACGTGTCATCGCCTTCGAGAGCCGCGTGGGCGAGTTGGAAGCACGCCGACAGAGTACCCGCGAACAGATCGACAAGGAACAGTATCGTGTGGAGCTGATCGAGGACGAGCTCTTCGAAGCGCACGAAGAGGAGGAGCGGCTCCAGCAGGAGTGGGTCGTCGAGCGGGAGGTCAGCGGACTTCACTCCCGTCCGCTGATCATGCCTTGGACCTGGGGAGGAGAGGATGACCGGCGCTTTCAGAAATCGCTGCTGGGCGCGCTGGCGGTCTGCCTCCTGCTGACACTGATCTTTCCCTTGATCCGTCTGCCCCTGGAGCGAGCGCTCGAGGAGCCACCGCCAGAGCAGGTGCTGCACATCACCATGGCGCAGCTGCCGAGGCCGCCTGCGCCGCCGCGCCGGTTGCCGCCGCCACCGAAGCCGGAGGTCCAAAAACCCGTGGAGAAGCCGACACCGCAGCTGGCGCGGAAGCCCCCAACGGAGGAACCGGTCAAGCCGGCCGTCGAGGCTCCGATCGAGCCGAAGCCCGCCGGGCTGATGGTGTTCAAGCAGCGGCTTGCCGCGCTCGCGGACACGCAAATCAATCCGGCACTCGGCGCTCAGGCACGCATCAACAACGCCGACAACTCGGTGGGCAATCCGGAGCGCGCGATGCTGACCACCAGCGCGCCGGGCGCGAGCGGTGGAATCAACCTGGCGGCCGTGAGTCGCGGCTTGGGCCCGGGCGGTGGTACCGAGCGCAACGCCATTCGCGGCGGCACCCTGACGCAGGCCTCGAGCGGCATCGGATCGGGGGCGGCGGCGAGCCGCCCGGTGAGCGGCGGCCCGGGTCCCGGCCGTACCGATGAGGAAATACAGATCGTCTTCGACCGTCACAAGGCCCAGCTCTATCGGTTGTACAACCTCGAGCTGCG
>Ga0137403_10002125_pt1 | contig 24354 bp, 26 predicted proteins | sample CZOMad2_1_16fung_FD_122057 | JGI IMG/M metagenome (GOLD analysis project Ga0137403, IMG submission 122057) | Vadose zone soil fungal communities from Angelo Coast Range Reserve, California, USA - CZOMad2_1_16fungal (Hybrid Assembly) | ecosystem: Environmental > Terrestrial > Soil > Vadose zone...
ACCATTTGATGTCCTCATGACGGGATTGGCCATGTACACGGTTGCGCCAAAAGGACGGAAGCACCTGTCCGCAGATGCTCTCTTTCGCTTCGTTCGAAAAGGTTTTGGAAACATCCTGGATGAGCGTCCTCCCGGTGCTGATATTTCGTTGTCTGACGCTCTCATGTCCGGTTTTGCCATGTTTTCTCTGAAATCGCCCTCGTTGCTGGCGTTTGATGAGAGACGAGCAGAGGGCAATTGGGGGACGATCTACGGCATTGAGCACGTGCCTTGCGACACCCAGATGCGAGAAATCCTCGATCCGGTATCCCCCGAGTTTGTCCGCCCCGTGTTCAAGCGCGTGTTTGCCCAATTGCAGCGAGGCAAAGCGTTGGAGCCGATGGTGTTCCTCGATGGCTGCTACCTCCTGGCGCTCGATGGCACCGGCTATTTCTCCTCCAAGACGATTCACTGTGCGTCGTGTCTGGAAAAGGTCCATCGCAAGACGGGCGAGATCACGTATTATCATCAGATGTTGGGGGCGGCAATCATCCATCCGGATTTCCGGGAAGTGATTCCCTTCATGCCCGAACCGATCGTGAAACACGATGGCACGACGAAGAATGATTGCGAACGCAATGCTGCCAAACGGTTTGTGACGAAGCTGCGTCAGGATCACCCGCACCTTAACCTGATCGTCACGGAAGACAGCCTGAGTTCCAATGCGCCCCACCTCCGGACATTGCAAGACCATCAGCTGCACTATATTCTGGGTGTCAAAGAAGGCGACCATGCCTTGCTCTTCGATCACGTGCGAGCCGCTGAGCAAGCGGGGCAGGTCACGTTGTATGAAAAGAAGGACCCTTCAGCAGACATCGTGCATCGGTTTCGCTTTGTCAATCAGGTTCCCCTCAATGCCTCGAACGCGGAGCTGCTGGTCAATTTTATCGAGTATTGGGAGATCAGCGGCGACAACGTGCAACACTTCTGTTGGGTGACCGATCTGCGGGTGACCAAGCGTACTGTCTATCCCCTCATGCGTGGTGGGCGGGCACGGTGGAAGATCGAAAATGAGACGTTCAATACGCTCAAAAATCAGGGCTACAACTTCGAGCACAACTACGGGCATGGCCAAAAAAATCTGTCCGTCGTGTTTGCCATGTTGATGATGCTGGCGTTTCTGGTGGACCAGACCCAGCAGCGTTGTTGCACCTTGTTCCAGGCGGTATGGGCGAAGATGGGCAGCAAGCGCATGCTGTGGGAACGGCTGCGGTCCCTGTTCTATGAATACCAGCTTGAGTCCATGCGAGAACTGCTCGAAGCCCTGTTTTACGGCTGCAAGAAGCCCAAACCGATCTTTGCGCGTGATTCTTCTTAACCCCAATCTGTTCCCTCTGCGATAGCGTTCCACAGAATCAGGCGGCGCCCCCTCGTCGTGAGGAAGCTACGCCCAGATCATGCCATGATCCCATGCGCAACGAGCCATCTTGTCATTTCTGATCGCGGAAATCTCTGTACCTGACCAAAACTGCGGGTTAAACCGCCAAGAGTTCGTTCCGTTGACGCGGACGTGAATAGCGATGAGACCATCAGCGGGAATTGCTGGCGAACCTTAAGTTATGAGGCTCCATCTTCCTCAGTGCTCTCCGCCTGCCCCTCCAACCACCTGTTAAAGGCCGCCACGGAGGTCTTGACACGCTCTAACAGCGATTTGACCCCGCGTCCGAGGGTCAGGACCCGTTCAGCCTCTAGCTCGTAACCATATATGTGCCGGATTCGATGACGGAACCGCCGGTACTCGTCCAAATCCAACAACAGTGACCCACTGAATACTGGCGGACGCCCATGACCGCCAGGCTCCCCCATCTGCCCTAGTAACACCTGATGCCAGCGCTCCCCCTGAGGCAACCCACCATCGAGTGCTACCGCTACCCGCTCACAGAGACGCTCACACCCCTTGTAGAAATCATCAACGTAGCTGGCTAGCGCTCGCATGGCGAACTCATCTAGTGCCTCTCCAGCCCGCTCCAGTGCCATCTTCAATCCCTCGGCGATCCGCTCCAGACCAATCAGTTCATCATGCAACCTGATGCTCAGCGCGAGATATGGAGACTCGGGCATGGTCCGTTCTCCTAAGATATGGCTTCGCACCTCTGGAAAGGCATGCTCCAAAGGCATTAGGTCCACCTTAAGCCACGGCGGCACCATGGCCTCTAGGTCTTTCTCTGCCTGCCGCAAATCCTCGGACGATATCCCCTCCACTGCCAAGTCTAAGTCCGATCGTTCGTGCCAGACCCCTTCCTCCAGTACGGAGCCAAACGGAATCACACGCCTGGCGCCGTACCGACTTTTTAACACTTGGGTACATGTGGCCACGATCGCCAACGCCTCTTGCCGTCGACTTTCTAGCTCCTGACGCATGCGCCGCCTCTACCTTGCCGTCTAACTGTAAGATGGCACATCACCTGCCAGCCCTGGCGATCGATGGCGACGATAATTCCCATGCCGTCGAAGAGCATCTGCTCCATCTCGTGCCAGTGCTCGCGAATATACTGGGCGTCGCGAATGCCCCAGCCGTAATAGATGACCTTTTTTGCGCCGGGCGCTTGCGCCCAAGTGGGGACACACCAGAAGGCAAGGCACAGCACACACCATGGCAGCAGAGCAGCAACACCGTCCATTCGCATCCGCAGGGGGCTTATCTCCGGGCTCACGCGCGGCGGGTGGGGAGAAACCACTTCCACAGTCGCCAAAGCACTAAGATTTCCCAGCTTGGATGGTAACGCTGATCTCGCCTGGCAACGTCAATTCGCGTGCGGAAGCGTTCAGGAACTCCACGCTGACTGGCTCTCCATCCTCGCTATAACTGACGATCACCCCTCCTGGCTCCTCAATGGCTTCCACTGGGGGATTGTTCCGAAGCGCCAGCATCAGGACATCCGCATCTGGGTCATAGCGTATTTTCATGCTACCTGTCCTTCCGGTCCCTGCCTATTCTACTCGTCCAGTATACGGTCAAGATTTTGCCATCTTCCCCAACGCTGAGAAAAGGGACACGTAGGAGCCCGTCGTCTCTTCGCGATGGGGCTATCAGAGCGCTTTGATCGCCTGCCACGATCTGCTCGGGATGGTGCAGCGCTTCCTCCACCTCTTCACGCGTCACTTCGACCTTCGTTTGCCACTCGTGTTGACGGTCTTCTGCATGCCTTGTCCCAAGACACTCCATCGAGCTGCCTCAGACAATAAGGCCTCTTCAACCATGGGATTTACGTATTGCCTCAATTATATCGTAAACCGACGACTTACTATACCGCCAACGTCTGGGCTGGCCGTTCCGTCGCCGCCGGCTGATCCAGCTCCATCCGATAGTAGGCGATCAGCCATTCCAGCATGCGCGGCAGGTCGAACGTGGGTCGATAGCCGATGATCTGCTCGATCTTGGTTAGATCTGGGAGACGGCGAGCCATGTCCTCGAAGCCCGACTCGTAGGCCTGCTCGTAGGGAATGAAGACGATCTCCGAGGCGCTCTCCGTCATCGCCTTCACCAGCTCAGCCAGCTCATAGATCGAGATTTCATCGGTGTGGCCAATATTGAACACTTGGCCATACGCCTCAGGGTGCTGGATCAGCTTGATCATGGCGTTGACGACATCGCCCACCCAAGTGAACGAGCGCCGTTGCGTCCCATCGCCATAGACCGTCATCGGTTTGCCCAGTAACGCCTGCGTGACGAACCGCGGTGCCACCATGCCGTACTGCCCGGTTTGCCGCGGCCCAATCGTGTTAAATAAACGCACGACCACGGTAGGGAGGTATTTCTCTTTGAAGTACGCCCTGGCCAAAAACTCATCGATGATCTTGGACGCCGCATAGCACCAGCGGGCGCGCGAGGTCGGGCCCAGCACGACGTCGTCGTCTTCGCTGAACTTGTGCTTATCGAGCTTGCCGTAGACCTCTGAGGTAGAGGTCAGCAAGACCGGCTTCTGCTTGCGTGCACACAGATCGAGAAGGAGTTCCGTGGCCTTGATGTTGGTCTCAATCGTACGTACCGGCTCCTCGACGATCAGGCGGACGCCAACCGCGGCCGCCAGATGGAACACGACGTCGGTCTGATCGATTAACTCTAGCATGAGCGACCGGTTCATCACACTATCCAGGACATAGGAAAAGCCTGGATGCGCTTTCAAGTGGGCCACATTTTTGATACTTCCGGTCGAGAGGTCATCAAGTATGACGACCGGCCAACCGCGCTGCAGGAGTATCTCTGCGAGATGCGATCCGATGAACCCCGCCCCGCCCGTGATCAGTGCTTTCGTCATGCACCCTCCATAGAACTGTCCTGGCGACACCGTCGCTGCAAGGTCCACGCGCGCCACCCCATGCCCTGCACCGGGCTGCAGATCACCTCGTGCTGGCGGTTGGTCCAGGGTTGACACGCCGTAGGAATCTTGCATCATCGATTGCTACAGAAGCGGCTACAGGCCGCAGCCTTACGTGCGGTGCGTCCCCGCATGGTCGGTTCGTGCGGTCATCCAGGAGTATAGAGTACCTCACAGCGGGAAAGGGCATGATCACTAATCGAGTGCTGCTGCTGATCGTGGAGTGAGGAAGGGTGAGAAGAGTGGGGGCCATAAGGCCGATGCGAGGTGAAGTGCGGAGTATCTTGACGAGGCTTGATGAAATCGTTCGCAGCCGATGGCTATCGGTTCACCAATGGCCTGCAGCGTGTGATGTTGCATCATCAGGCTGCAGTCTGTGGTCAGCATATGCCCAAAGGCCAGGACTGGATGGGATGCTCCACTTAGGCGACGACCACTGCGGTCGCATCCACTTCCACTGCGATACTGCGGCGTAGGAGCTCGATCGAGAGCACCAACAACCCTTTGTTGAGCTTACTTTGGACCAGGATGCCCTCGACCCCGGTCAGTGACCCATGCGTAATCCGCACCCGCTGGCCCTCGCGCAGGTAGGGGTGGGGAGCCACCGGTAACTCGGCCTGTAGCACCCGTTGAATGGCGTTGATTTCATTCTCAGGCACCGGGCTGAGCCGATCCCAGCGCTCTCCCAAGACGCGTACCAAGCCTCGTGCCTTCGAGACATCAATAAAGCCAATTTTATCCATGATATGGTGCAAAAAGAGGTAGCTGGGAAACATCGGCATCGAAATGCGATGTCGGACGCCGGCACGGCGGGACCATACGTCCAGTTTGGGGAGAAAGACGGAAAATCCTCTGGCAGCCAATTGCTCGTACACTAACTGTTCGCAATGACTGCGGGTATAGAGGGCATACCACTGGGGACGTGTCTGGTGCGCTCGTGTTACGTCTAATTCGCCGCCCCCAGCGGCGCGGTCGAGGTCAGTCTCCGCGTTCTGTTGCAAGGCTCCGCCCCCTTTGGTAAGGTCCTTGATGCACGCCCATGTCCATCTCCGTATCGATCAGGCTCACGGCCATCCAAGTGAGCAGTATGAATCCCATTGGCACGCGCGCTTCACCCGTTTTTGCGCGTGCCAACTGGGGGACGAAAGTGCACTATAGGGTTGCCACCTCGGGGGTGTCAAGCACTTTTCTCACAAATGAGACAGCCCTGGCGGTATGTGCCGGTTTGATAAAATATTATCAATTCAGCAAAGAAAGATATATTTCCAGCGGCAAGGTCCGAAGCAGGGCACAAGCGTCCCCATGGGGATTCGAACCCCCGTTGCCGCCGTGAAAGAGCAAGTACGGCACTAGTCAGCAATGCAAATGGTTGAAAAGTCTTGCTAAGGCATAATATTAACCGGACTTAAATTTTACATAATAGGCGAGCCGTGTCGCAACTGTGGAGCAAGTTCTTATGAAGGGCTCATCGTTCGGAACATCCGTGTAGACCTGCTCGAATATGTAGGAGAAGCGTTCAGACGGCGGTAATCGGTGTGGAGCTGGCGGCTGGCCCGGACGGCCTGGCAACGACCAAAGGTGTAAGCTATCACTTGCGTCTGAGGGGTGGTCCTTTGCCCGCTGCGATAGATGACCAAAGCGGTGGCAATCCTGCTGGCGGCCCTTTCAGAGTATCCTGGTCTGGCAGCTATTTGACAGCAGTCGGAGTGACATTTGGTGATATTCGGCCCCCAGAAGTGTCCTGACCGCGAGCTATCGGCGACGCGGTGCCGCGGGCCAGTCGGAATAACCAGCCGGAATTTGATCTCGCCATGATACCCAGAGTATTCGAGGGTTATCCGCACCGCATCAATGATCGGCATTCGCTCCATGGTGCCGAGCTTCACGGGTGCCCCGGCGTTACATCGCCCAATGGGCAAGAAGGACTCAATGATCGGGAGGAGCATGGAATCTGGGCTCAGCGAGGTGACAGCGTCTGTCGCCATATGCTAACGCCGAAGGGGCACGGCGTCCAGCTCGGCGAGGAGAGCGCGAAGCTTCGGGATGAGCAGCGCCCGTAGATCCGGTTCGTCCGGCTCATAGTCGTCCGGCACGTCCAATAAGCGCACTTTCGCCATGTGTTGCGGCCATCGGCGCGCGATCAAAGCCTGGTGCGCTGGCTCCATCACCACCACGACGTCGGCCCAGGCCAGCTCCCGCGTGGTCAGCCGCCGGCTAGCGCCGGATGCTAGCCCGACCGAGCGGACTCTATGTCGGTTGGAGGCACCGGTGAGTTCATTGAACAGGGCCGCGGCCATGGGACTGCGCGCCACATGATGGGTACAGACGAAGAGCACGTTCATCGTCGATCCTGCTGAGCCATCAGCCGCATTATGATTCCGGCGTCACCACCTGGCCATCCGTTAGTTGCCAAACTTGCAGCTCCCGCGCCCGACTGGCCGCCTCTGGCAGGATCGCCTTGCCCGCCACCACCGGCATCGCCATTACGCCCGTCCGGCGCAGCAGCTCAGCCCGATGTGCCGCCCGCTCCACATCATAGGGCCCCACCCCCATGAGACTTCTACCACCAGGAAGACCTCTGCGTTATCCTCCCGACGCCTCCCCCGAATGACGAGATCGGCCAGGGCAACCTCGTCTGCCTCGAGTGCCGACAGCTCCCATGTTCCACGATCGGCTCCAGTAAGTCCATCACCTCCGCCGCCGTCATCACCCTGGACCGCCGCACCAGGCGGCCGAAGTATGCCGGACCATGCTCCCGATAGCGGCGTTCGAGCATATCATCCTTCGGGAATTCAAACCATCCTGCCACTCTGCCCAAGCATGTGACATCATGTCCTCCTGGCGTATCATCCAACACTGCCAGGTCTCAATCTCGCTACCAAACCGTTCTCTTGTTAGACGACGGGGCTCGCTCTGCCAGTGGCGTTATTGTACCATCCCTGAAGCCGGCCGTCACGCCACCCCATGCAGGAACGAGAGGAGTGGGCGGTGATGCGGAGGAACTGTCCGATGTTGCGCGCCTGACCGATGCAAAGACCTTCGGCGAGGAGTCGGGCCAATGGCGGGGAAAAGAGGGAACTATACTCACCCCAGCAGCTCATCAACCGTGACGATCAGCTCAGGGAATGCCTGCGGGGAGAGACGCATACCCCGCCGCAGGGTTCGGACCTGCCGGTAGCCCTCCGGACCCGGGGCTCGGTACACCTCGATCGACCCCTGTGCCACATCCACCAGCCAGGTCTCCGGGATGGCGAAGCGGGCGTAGAGAGAGACTTTCACCTCCCGATCGTAACTGGCTGAGCTGTCCATCACTTCCACCACGAGGAGGACATCCGCTGGACTGGGGTGCTCCCGGGCATAGAAGTCGGGGTCGAGCTTTAACAGGGCCAGGTCTGGCTGAGGCTCTGAATACTCGCCCAAACAGCCAGACCATCAGCCTCGATGCGATAGCCAGTATACGACATTGCGGCCACCCAGGCCAAGACTTTGTTCAGATGGACTTCAGGGGCCTTTTGTGAGGCCACCGCGTTCTATTCATTGTCCTAGCTGGCAATAAGCCCCCTTGGCATGAAGAATCGTCACGCCAACCAGCTCCTCACCCCGATAGTGGTAGATCAAATCCCCTTCCATGCGACTATCCGTGGCTTTTTGAGGCCGGCGGAAGCTGACATACAACACGTCCGCTTCCTCATCATAATCCATCCACAGCTTTTTCACCCCAAGCTTGAAAAAATCGGCCACCGCTCCTAGGATGTCTGCGGTTTCTGCCATAGAATCCCCTTTCGCAAAATCGTCTCCGGGCGTGACGTCATAAAAGCCGTAATCGGAAAACCATCATCGCTAAATTCCCGGTATACGGCAACAACGTATTTCTCGGAAAGCACGGTGGTCTCGTAGTGGCGCAGGGCTATCAACTCCCCCTGGCTCCCTGCCACCATGGCGTCGGGATCCTGAAGAGTGTCTATGACCAACTCCAGGTTACCCGCCATATAATCATGTGCCTCCACAACATGTATCCAGCGTTCGTCAGAGATCCGTATGGGAATCCCATGTCTCGAGACAGCAATTTCCATTGGTCTATCTCAAGTGGTCGGTGCGCGGCGCGCACTGGCATGGAACGTCGCGACCGTGTTGCCGAGCGTGTCGAAAACTACACACTGCATCCCCGGCGCGGATACCTCAGGTTGTGCAGAATTGTTTCCCACCGTTGCCACACCTCGTGTCCCATCCCCCGCAAGCTTCTTTCTTGTTCAGCCCTCAGCTTACTAGCCCCGCAGACTTTGGACCTTGGACCGTTTGCACAATTGGATCTTATCCCCGCGATACAATGATAGGCCTCCTCACACTCCTAGCGCGGTAGCCTGCCATTTATCAACGGTATGATGAATGGTGAGGGCGCATGTCAGACGTGGGCATCCCAGACTAAAGCACTGCATGAACAGATTGTCCAGAGTCTGGGCCAAGTTGTGCAACATCCTCCGATCTCCCTAGGATCTCGGCGTCACGCCGTCCCATGCAGGCACGAGAGGAGTGGGTGGTGATGCGGCGGAATTGTCCGATGTTGCGCACCCAAACGATGGCGAGACCTTCGGCGAGGAGTCCGGCCAATGACGGGGAAACGAGGGAACTATGCGAACCCTAGCAGCTCATCAACCGTGACGATCAGATCGGGGAATGCCTGCGGCGAGAGGCGCTCACCCCGCCGCAGGGTTCGGACCTGCTGGTAGCCCTCCGGACCGGGGGCTCGATACACCTCGATCAATCCCTGTTCCACATCCAGCAGCCAGGTCTCCGGGATACTGAAGCGGGCGTAGAGAGGGACTTTCACCTCCCGATCGTAACTGGTTGAGCTGTCCATCACTTCCACTACCAGAAAGACATCCTGCGGACCAGGGTGCTCCCGGGCATAGAAGTCGGGGCGGGGTTTTAACAGGGCCAGGTCTGGCTGGGGCTCTGAATACTCGTCCAAACGGATGGGATTTTGCACGCTGATGATGGCTTTCCCAGACACCTGTAAGGGGAGAAAGCTGTTCATCAATCGGTTCACGCCACTGGCATGCCCAGGCCCAATGGGAGGCATCTCGACGATCTCCCCTTGCAACAGTTCCAGCCGGTCATCCTCATGAAAGATACCCGCGTCCGCCATCCGATGGAAGTCCCGCACTGTAAAGCGATAGGTCACTAGCTGGACAGCCATCCCTGCCTCCAGAAGTTCATCTTCTAGACCAGCCTCTCGTCCTCCGACCTCTAAGAGCCGTTCATAGGTGACCGGCTCGCCTAGAATATGGGAGAACATCTTCCCCAAGAGGACCATCAAACTTGATGCAATAGCAAATATACTACGCTGGGGTCATCCAAGCCAAGGCCTCGTTCAGATGGACCTCTGAGGCCCGATCCCGCCTCTCAAGCCGCTTCAGCCGGTCGCCAGGTGGCGTCAGAGGCGGCCCCCAATGTAACCCCACCCATCCAAGAGTGCTCAGACTACACGATCTATCTCGGATTTGAGAAAGATATCCCATCCATAAGATTTTGCTCACGGAGGTGTAGCTGCTGCCACATCTCCCTCGACCGACCGCTCGCTCCTTCTCACCTATGAGACGTCCACCTCACCCCCGCAACATACTGTCCTACCACCCTCCTTCACGCCATCCCTGTACAGGCCCAGCATTGTCATAGTTCCACGCGAAATATGACACAGTGTTCTACTTTGGTACGAAACTTGTTTATATATAACAATTGTGATCTTTTTGATGTTCTAAGACGTCTCGACCTGCTCGGGCCTTTCTGCCGTTAGCGCAAGAGTTATCCCTCCAATCCTTTGCGATTTGGTGTTGATAAACGCGCTTGAGGAGTGACCAGAGCCATTCGTTCCAACCTGGTCGTATGCGGTTCGTTATCTCTGGGTTGGACAGGTTCTATGGCTCCTCAGCGATGTTGCGAGGGGTGAAGAGGAATGACACATGCGAAGCACACGAATCGTTCTCTTATGGCTCATGGGGGCCCTCAGCGTCCTGCTTATCTGGCCCATGCCGCTGGCCCAGGCACAAGGACAGGAATACAACGTCCTGGATTATGGCGCCTCGAATGATGGGGTCACACCCACAGAAGTCGCCGTCAATCGTCTCTCTGAGGAGATCAGTGAGGCACCGTCCACACTAGTGTTCCCCGGTGGAACATACCTCGTCTGCGGCATCCTGCGTTACCATTCCAATCAAACCTGGAAGTTCCTCGACCACGCCACGATCAAACTCGGCAACGGCTGTGTCAGCCGACTCATCGACACTTCCCTCGGCATGACTCTGGTGGGAATCTTGCAGCCAGCCGCACGTGGACAGTCGAATATCACTTTTCTGCATCTCGTGATCGATGGCAACAAGAGCAATAATCCGACAACCAACAGTGGTGACGGGCTGGAATTGATGGACGTTTCCAATGTCCTCGTATCATCTCCGAGGATTGAAAACGTCCCTCGCGATGCCCTCACCATTGGCGGAGCTTCGGGTATCTCTAGCAATATCACCATTCATCGGCCCGTGCTACTTAACAACGGGCTACCGGGGGTCAACGGCGGCAGCGGGCTCGCGATCGTCCGCGGCCGCGGCATTGTGGTCACTGGGATCTGGGCGGCCGGAAACGTGCTTTTTGACGTTGATCTCGAACCCAATCCGCAGGATCCACCCGACGCCATCAGCGACGTGCAGATCAAAGGGGGGGTCCTGGGGTCGATGATCGCCGAATCTCCTGGTGCACTCATAGGCTTCGCCATCGCTTCCAGTAAGGGCGTTCAGGTCAGTGGGGTGCTGATTAGCAAGGTCATTTCTGTAGGTAACGGCCGAGGGTTCTCCGTTCAAGGTGCTAAGAACGTCCAATTCCAAAACTGTCTTGCCTATCGTAATGGGCAGGACGGATTCTATATCACTAATGCTACATCCGTGGTCTTGAAACGAAACAGGGCCATTGAAAACAGCCAATCCTGGTTCAAGCACTACTCAGGTTTTCGCATCAACGGCACTGATAATCTCATCGAAAGCAATCAGGCTAATGATAATCAGGATATTCCCACCCAGAAGTACGGGTTTGAGGAAGGCGTCGGGGCCGACAGCAATACCTTCGTGAACAATATCGCAAAGGGCAATGCCGGCGGCAGCTACCTGTTGGTTGGCCCATACTCAGTTTGGCAGTAGTTCCATGCATGACCCAGCATCTGTAGGTCTCACCGGGCCATCTCTTCGATGATGTGCGCCACCTGTTTGATCTCCTCTCTGGTAACTTTCGGGATACTCAAGTCCTGGAGCCCAGAGAGGAGTTTCTCATGTCTCCCATCAATGGCGATTTCAATGCCCATTTCAGAGCCGACCGTGCTGGTAAACCTTCAACGTCTTCTCAACCACGATCCGTTCGTCAAACTCCCGCTGCATCTTTTCCCGGCCCGCCTTGCCCATGCGTGCCCGCACGGCAGAGTTATGGAGCAGGTGCACCATGGCGCGAGCCAAAGCCTCCGCGTCCTTCACAGGTACTAGAAGGCCATTGACCCCATCATCCACCACCTCCCGACAGCCGACCGTATCCGTGGTGATGAGCGCTTTGCCCATGGCCGCTGCCTCTAACAGCGCCCGCGGGATGCCCTCGCGATATGAGGGTAACACCACCACATCGGCCTGACCCACGAGCGGACGCACGTCGGGAACTTCTCCTAGCCAGTTCACCAGCCCCTCGGCCTGCCAGCGCTCCAGATCGGCTTGCGGCACCACCGTCGGATTGCGCTCATCGCGCCCCCCCAAAAGTTGAAAGCGCGCCTCGGGGAAGTCGCACTTCACCCGACGGGCCGCCTCCACAAATTCCTCGACCCCCTTTTCGCGCAGCAGACGGGCCACCATCAGGAAGGTGAGCGGCTGCGCCGCTGCCGGCTCTGGGATGGCAGCAGGCGCGAAAAATTGGCAGTCGACACCCGACCCCGGCAACAGGCCAGCTTTCTCTGAGCTGATCAAGCGGCGCGCACGAAAGAGCTTCCAGTCATCGCCATTTTGGAAGAAGGTGAAATGCGCACAGGCCAGCGACAGTCGATACTGCCACTCCACCAAACGCCGTAGCCAGGCCAGGCGCTCTTCTGTGAAGACGAAGCCCAGGCCGGTCACCGTGTTCACCACCCGCGGCACCCCGGCCAGGCGGGCCGCCAGGCTGCCATAGATCACCGGCTTGATGGTAAAGTGGTGCACCACATGCGGTCGCTCCCGACGATACCAGCGGTACAGGGTGCAGAAGAGCCGGGCGTCCGCGAGCGGATTGATCGCCTTCTTGGAGATAGGTAAGGAGATAAACGGGACGCCTAGGGCGGCGATCCGAGGCTCGAAGCCATCGCCTCCGGCGCCGCCGCCGATCACTATCACGCCCTGTTGCTTGAGGGCGCGCATCAAGCCGGCGCGAAAGTTATACAAGGTCCAGGCGCAGCGAGAAACCAGAAGGATTTTCTTATGCATGATCGATGAACACCTGGTGCCAGATCTCAAGCGTGAGCAATGCCCACAGCCGGTGGCCGTGTTCACGTTTCCCACTCTGATGTTCATTAATGAGGCGTCGTAAGGCTTCCTCTTTGAAGTAACCTCGGCGCATGGCAAGGGGACTGAGAAGGACCTCCCGCACGTAATTTTTGAGGTCGGTGCGAAACCACCGGCCTACCGGCACGCCAAAGCCATGCTTTTTGCGACGGATGATCTCGTGGGGGACAAGGCCCTCTAACGCTCTCTTCAGAATATATTTGGTGGTAAAGCCCCGAAGTTTCAGGCACGAGGGGATGCGGGCGGCGAACTCCACCAGTTCCTGATCCAGGAAGGGCGAGCGAGCTTCCAGGGAATTAGCCATACTCATGCGGTCGGTCTTCACCAGCAGGTCGCCATGCAGGTAAGTCTTGGTGTTGACGTAAAGCAGCTGGCTAATGGCGTCTAAGCCCTGCACTTGGTCAAAGCAGGTCTGGAAATGAGCCACGGGATCTACATCAGTGTCCTCGGCCAGGAGCTCGCGGATGAAGCCGTTGTGAAAAATGCCGACCCAGCCGAGGTAGCACTGGGCCAGCGGCAGCGGGGCGTTCTCCACGAAGCGGCGGGCACGGCGGACAAAGCCATTGTAACGGGTGGATTCAGGCAGGGCGCGGAGGAGATGGGTCAGGGCTGCCTGGACGACCTGCGGCGTGCCCCGGTAAACCTCGGCCAGGTGAGCGGCGGCGAAGCGCTCATAGCCAGTGAACAGTTCATCACTTCCATCCCCTGTTAGAGCGACCGTGACGTGTTCTCGGGTCAGCTTTGAAACGAGGTAGGTGGCAATCGCTGAGGAGTCGGCAAAGGGCTGGTCGTAGTGCCAGACGAGTTTGGGAAGCAGATCAATCGCATCAGGCCGGACGATGAACTCGTGGTGCTCGGTGCCGTAGGTGCGAGCCGCTAGACGGGCGTATTCCAGCTCGTTAAAAGTAGGATCATCCTCAAAGCCAATGGCAAAAGTCTTGACCGGCTGGCTCATGAGCCGAGTCATAAAAGCCACCACAGCCGTGGAGTCTAACCCGCCGCTCAAGAAGGCTCCTAGGGGTACGTCACTGCTGAGACGTTTGCGCACAGCTGCTTCAAGAAGTTCCCGCAACCGCTCACGGCATTCCTGTTCGCAAAGCTGATCGTCAGCAGCGCCAGCAAGCGGGACCTCCCAGTATTGGCGCACGGTAATCTGTCCATCCTGGACGGTGAGGGTGTGGCCGGGTGGGAGCTCATGGATACGTTCAAACATGGTATAAGGGGCCGGGATATAGCCATAGGCCAAATACAGAGGGATGACACGCCGGTTGATCCGGCGAGGGACAGAAGGATGAGCCAGAATGGCTTTAATCTCCGATGCAAACATGAAGCACTCAGTGTCGTGGTAGTAGTAGATGGGCTTTTTACCCACGCGGTCACGAGCGAGGAACAGACGATCACTATTGGCTGATGGCTGGCCACAGCGCATGGTGGCCTGTGGTCTACCATCATAGATAGCGAAGGCAAACATCCCCCGCAGAGGTTGGACGCACTCGCATCCCCACTCTTCGTAAGCATGTAGAACGACCTCGGTGTCGGAGCGGGTGTGGAAGCAGTGCCCCAGGGCCTCCAGTTCTTGACGCAGGTCGCGGAAGTTGTAGACCTCACCGTTGTAGACAATGCCGAGGGTTTCCGCATCGTTGATCATAGGCTGGTGGCCTGCGGTCAGGTCGATGATACTGAGGCGGGACATGGCCAACGCAGCCTTGTCAAAGATTGCCACTCCAGCATCATTTGGTCCACGGTAGACCAAAGTAGTATTCATGCGCTCCAATATCGAACGTCCAGTTGTCGGCCCTGAGTGGAAACTGATCCATCCGCAAATACCGCACATAGGATTACATCCCTTGGAAATATCCTAAAGCGCGAACAGATGAGTGGCTGATGGGTCGAGAAAAAACGCGATCTCTTCAAGCCGATCAGTGTGCTCCTCTCATTTCTTTCGAACATGCAAATACAATGCTAAAAAATGGTGCTTCACCTGTTCACGAACAGCCTCTTCTTCGTTGAGGAACTCCTCAAGTTCAAACCATAAACGCATAAAGGTATTTTTTTGATTCGTCGGTATGATGTGGTTATGGATGAACTTCAAAGGTGCCAGATTATAATAGCCGCAATTAACGACCTCTAAGCCTTCCTGTTTGCATATGGCCGTTAGTTCCCGGTCGAACCATGGAAGGTCATAATGTCGCTCATTGCCAAGCCAGCTTAGACCCTTTTTGATGAGGTTTTTTACCAACCGACCAGGCTCCCGTAGATCAAAGCGAGAGCGCCAATGAGCTGAATCCACGGTGAAAAACCCGTCCGCACCGGGTTTCAAAGCAATGAAGGCCTGTCGCATAAAGAGGGGGAGGCGTGCCACATGCTCGAGCACTTGCGTGGCAACAGCCACATCGAAGGACTGAGGCGAAAAGAGCTCGCTGAGTTTGTAACCATCCCCCTGTCGGAGAACCACCCTATTGTGCCAATTTCGCTGCGCCACGAGCTTCTGAGCCGTTTCAATGCCCCGCACATCTATGCCGGTGAGACGAAAATGATTGTCGTACGCAGTTAACAAAGGATTCCAGAATTCTAATGGCTGGGGGCCAACACATCCGATATCCAAAATCGCGGGGGTTAACCCCTGGGCAATCAAACCATGAAGCTCATGAAGGACCTTCACCTTAGCGACATTACCCGTCACAACCCATGGACCCGTATAGAGTTCATGCCATCGATTTTTGGTCATACTGTGTCCTAGCCAGCTCATCATAGAGCGACATGACCTTAGCCACCATTTTCTCTGCGGAGAAGTGGCTAGAGATGCGTTCACGCCCCTGCATTCCCATGTGTTGTGCCTCTTCAGGATGCATCAAAAGCCAAGATACAGCACGGGCAAACGTCTCCGGCTTCTCTGGTTCAACCAACAACCCTGTTCCACCATCCACGACGATCTCTGTCAGTGGAGGGATCCTCCTCGCCACCACTGGCTTCCCTGCCATCATTGCCTCAATTACAACCTGGCCGAAACCCTCCGAACGTGAGGGGAAAGCAAATACATCGAGCGCCCCAAGGAACGAGGCTATGTCTGCCTGAAAGCCGATAAGCCGCACCTGTTCCTCCAATCCCAACGCTGCAATGAGTGCATGCAGGTCTTTGCCATATCCCCATGGGTCATGTCCCGCAATCAGGAGAGAGGCATTCGGCACTTGCTCGAGAATGGCTGGCATAGCCTTTATCAAGCAATCATGGGCTTTTCTAGGTTCAAGACGTCCTATGGAACCGACGACGGCACGCCCTTCGAGACTCCATGCCTGGCGGAGGTCATCGGCCGGCCGGGCGAATCGCTCTGGCTCGATCCCGTAGTGGATCATTCTCACGTTTGCAGCAGGCACATGCCTCTCCTGCACCAGCCACTCCTTAACGGCATGCGAGATAGCGATGACGGTGTCGGCACGTCGCCATACGCAATTCAACAACGGCAGCGTCCATTTCCCAGACCAATGGCCGCCATAGATATCATGCACAGAGCAGATCCAGGGGATGGACGGCAGCAACCAATGACTGATAGCCCCGGCAAAGTCAGCGCGGGGCAGATGGGTGTGTAAGAGGTCGGGCCGCTCACTTCTGAGTAAGCGCACCACGCTGCGCGGGAAGCGCATATCATATCGACCGTCGGCCAGGAGATCGACCACGTGAATCCCCGCATGCTCGAAATCCAGACGCAGGGAGCGGCTCCCTTTGATATGTTCCCGTAAGTAGGCCACGACAACATCCACCCCATGGTGTTTTAGATTCCGGCACAGGGTCAGCAGATGCAGCTCGGCCCCGCCAACGGAGAGGGTATTGATGAGATGAAGGATTTTCATCTCATGCCACCGTCTTTACCAGTCGTCTCGTGTTGGAGGCTGCGCTTCTCACCTTGTGCCATAGCAGCCAGAGCGCGATGAATGTGAAGGCCAGCAGGCTCTCAGTTTGACCACCGTAGAGCGGATTGGTGTTCCACCAGATGAGCAAAAAAACCAAGCCGAGGGCGTAGAACCGCGCCCACATCTTGTCGGGAGATTCCGCGGGGATAGCGCGCAGTGTCGCCTTCACGGCGTGACCGACCCGAACGCCCCCACGCACGAACAAGGCGAAGCCAATGATTCCCAGTTCGGCGAGGAGCTGGATATACATGTTGTGCAGAGATGTCGGCTTCTCTAAGAAAAAATAGCGCGTCGGGAGATTCTTGAAACTTTGCATCAAAGCGGCGTTCAGAGTGGGAGTACCAACGACCGCCTCCGTCGCACTGGCCTGCCAACCGACGCCTATTAATGGATGGTCTCGGAAAATTCGCAGTCCCGCATCGGCAATCATCAAGCGATGGGCGAACGACCCGCTACTCTCATCCATGAGATTGACCACGTCCCCTGGTCGTAAGGTCCATATGACTACAGCGGCGATCATCGCCATACCACCCCCGATGGCGAGCCATCGCAAGAAATGTGTTCCCTGGGCTCTTCGCGACTTCATGGCCACCACGTAAACAGAGGAGGTACCCGCAGTAGCCAGTATGGAGCTGGCAGATTTAGCCAGGAAGAGTCCGATCAAACCAAGCACAAGTGCGGCAATCCACCACACCGGGTGACAAGGTACGTCTCTTTTGAGCAAAGCATAGACAACCAATAGGCCCGAGATGAGCCCCAGTGTGCCAACACCCATTAGACCCCCAAAACGCTCGCCAAAACTGCCCACCGGACCGCTTACAATCCCCGTCCATGCCTGCCATCCTCCAATGACCACGGCAATCACGCTCAAGACGATGATAGCCCTATGGAACATGGTCATATCACGTCTCTCGCTCAAGGCGAGGTATAGCCAAAACGCAAAAGTAGCTGTGTAAATCAGTCTTAGGTATGAGGCGAGAGAGGCGGTAAAGAAATCTGGAACTGTGATACGTACTACAGCTAGAGAGGCGCCAACGTATAGGAGAAAGGGCAACAGAGGTGCAAACAGGGTTCTGACCTCAGCGGCACCCTTCTTCCCACGTTGAACAGCTAGCCGACCGCAAACCACGCAGATGAGTATGCCGAACGCGACGTCTACATAGCGGAGGGACAACTCTCCCAGTTCCGTCAGAGGCGGAATCAACGAGGGGTTCACGAAGGCGAAGACTAGAATGACAATTCCAGCCAATACAGGACGTAGGGCCAAGAGTACTAGGATTGGCAGGGCAAGAAGAGCAAGTGTCAGCGGGAATTTGCCAGTAGCGGTGAATTCCCCTATAGCACTTGGGATGTACCAGCCCAGAGCAACAACTAGTGGCCCAAGAGCCGTCATTGTGATGAGTCGTCGGATTGAGAGCATTGCTGATGCCCCCCATAGCTATCATGTGACCCGAGACGCTATCGACTCAATCTGGGCAAATCTCGAAGAAGTGTGGAAACCAATGAGAGATCAATAGGTTTATGTACGGGTGCCACTTGTTGCAGCGCCCCTAGTGGTTCCGTTAGATGCTCAATCATTTCAACTCGACCTTGGCTATTCAGGAGGAGAGTCCCAGCCGAACAGGCAAAGGCCAGCATGCACTACCTCCGGCTGAGGTGAAGTCTGGAGTAAACGCAGACATCCCCAAATTACCGAACAGTCTATGCCCTTGTAAAAAAAGTCTCGATCGCAGACGGTTTTGCCCGGCCTATCGCTTCGAGGAAAATAGCCAAAGTCGATTAGCACCGACTCTATTCCAACGCTATACGACCGTGCTCAGGGCTGCAGTAAGCTTTGGCAGGGCTATTAACATTCAAGCGAAAATCGGACCATGATCGCCTCAGTACGCTCCTATGTGCTTCCCAAACTCGTCAATAATAGTGCGTGCTCTATTGTCCCATGAGAACTTGGTTGCAGCATCCAGTGCTCCGGAGGACAGCCGATCACGCAGAGATCTATCGGCGAGCAAAAGTCTTATTCCCTCTGCTAGGGAAAGCGGATCATCAGTTTCTACTAACCATGCGTGTTGTCCATGCCTAAGAACCTCCGTGATGCATGGAACATTCGTTGCAACTATAGCACGACCCGACGCCATATATTCAAACAGCTTCAGAGGAGAAGTATAATAACTCGACCACATGGATTGACTAGATTGAGGAATGACCAAAACATCTGCTGCCTTAAGATAGAAAGGAACTACTAAAGGCGATACATATCCAGCAAAAATTATATTCTCTAACGCAGTCTTTTTCGTCAAGTTCTGAAGCTGATCAATTTCTTCCGGTTGGCCCCCCACAAGGATGAAAATGGCACGTGTTAGAATTAAAGCAGCTCGTACAAGTGTATGTACTCCTTTTTCAGCAGATAATTGTCCAGTATAGATTACTAGATCCCTGTCCAAGGGTAAACCCAGGTGTTGTCGCGCATCATTCTTTGATATCTCACCATTGAATCTGTTCATATCTACACCGTCATGGAGAGTAATCACCTTGCTTTGAGGAATACCTGTTCTTATCAAATCGTGCCGGAGGTGCTCGGTAACTGAGACGATGAGCTTTACACTTTGACGAGTGGCTGCCTGCTGAAGGATATTCCTATCCAGAAAGGAACTAGGAGATGTGTGGATTTCTAAAACGGTAGGCAGCCCAAGGTATCCCAACCACCAAGCTACCATTGCCTCACGAGTAAAAAAAAGTGATGCATTCCCACGACGAACTAGATAAGTCATCAGACCCGACCACAGAAACGCATGGACGTACATAGGAAACCATCTCCACCCCTGCCATGTGAAGCTTTTCCGCAAGGGTAAAATAGCTCTTGGGAGTGTCTTCAAGCCAAACGGCGTGGCAACACCATAGTATTTAAAGATATCATCACGTAGAACCGGCGAGGAGATGTAATATAGGCTAACTTCCGCACCCAACTTGGCGAAAGCTTCACACATCCGGACCGTCTGAATGCCGTTGGCTTGACGGGTAGGCAACCATCCAGTTCGAACATATGCCAGTCTCTTTAACATGACAGCAGCCCCGATCCATTTCTACCTCGTTTGGCCATGACTGCTCAATACAACCGCGTCCAAAGGTCAGGGGTTAAGAAGTAAGTGGCTACTAAGCGATTCGTCACTAACGGGCCAGAAGAGCGTCGTTTCCTTTCAGCTAGTACCTTTTGCATGCTTTTATAAAATCCACTATAGTTGGTTTAAAAACTGCACTCCGTTACCTCTCAAGGACGCAATACAGGTTACATTTGACCAATGAGTGATCATCCACTAAGGGCAATACCTTCTTTTGCCGTTCATCTACAACATTGATGCTAAATCCAAGTCGTCTTAGTATGCTGACTACATTTGTGGCGCACATACCGGAATCCCCGAGCGCGGAGGGATTGATTTCCACCATGATCACAGCGGATTTCACTTCGCTCAAAATTCCCTCCATCCCTTGTAATGCAAACGGTTCATGACCCTCTATATCCAGTTTAACGAGAATTGAGCGCACATGGCTAGATAGGTCTGCATTGAGTGTTGTAATAGGTACAGAAATGGGCTTTGTGGGGCCTATCCCGCTCCGTGGAGAGAGAGAACTGCCTATCGTCCCAGAGCTGCTCCAAAAGGTCGAGACGCCTAGTCTATTGGAAAGGGCCTTTTGAAGCGGCATGACGTTTTGGCACCCGGTTCTCGTGACGTTGTATGTCAGAACCGGGAAGTTGAAAGGGTCAGGTTCGAACGCGAGAACCCTCCCGGTGTGGCCGAGGAGCCTGCATGCTAGGAGACTATATAGGCCAATGTGAGCCCCGCCGTCTATGACGGTCATATCAGGCCTCACCGAGGATTTGAATAATTCACGAAAATAAGACTCATACATTTCATTTGCCACGCTTTCCAGAAAACTTCTATGACGAAGCAACCCACGCAGCTCGAAGCCTTCTACCCGGATTTTTAAAAGGGGTGTGCCAAGCCGGATGCATTGCACATCGATAAAGTCCCGAAGACTATTTAGGAGGCATCCCGCTCCTAGTTGCCTTGCCAAGCTAGCTAGTTGTCCTAATGTGTGGAGCAATTCCATCCTCCTAACGATCTTGGTCACTGTGCATCAGGAGATTGACAACATCTTTCGCGACAACTCTTCCCGGACACCTCGCCGAATAGGATGGCCAAGCGGTTCGCCAAGCGCTCCAGACCATGCAAGCGTAGCACCTGGTTCTGAAGGTATGCCCCGATCTGATCTTTCTCCCTTTTCCTTGAGAGGAGGATCCATTCCAATCGCTCTGCCAGGGCCAGCGGGCCCCCATACCGGAAGATGAGATGGTCGCCCCATATGCCGAGCGTCTCGCGAAATCCTTCATTCGCTACCAAGCATGGCCTGCCACAGGCCATCGCCTCCCATACAACCTTGTCGCCAAAACCGATCGGAGTTAGGTTCACGTGAACAGTGCAGCGCCGATACCAGGATGGCAGGCTCGCCATAGGGACCGCTGGCTGGAAAAGGACGATACCCTCAAGTGCCAGCTCTTTGACCTGCTGATGAAGCGACCGCACATAAGGCTCGTCCTGCGGACCAGCGGGCTCTCCAACGATCACCACGCGAAACGGGTTTCCCAATCGTTCCCGGACGAGGGCTGCGGCTCTCAGGAGCGTTGGATGATCTTTGACCGGGGAGAGACGTCCGACGCAAAGGATCAATGGTGGATTATCAGGCGGCACTTGAGGGTCGGGCGTGAAGAGTTCAGTATCGATGCCCTGCCCAACCACAATCAATTTATCGTGCTTATAGGGGTAGGCCGTCGCTAGGCTCGTGACCATACAGTTCGAGAGGCGATGTGCCAGTTTCAGAGTCCATGTCAAACTGGGGTGGGCATACCAGGTGACGATGGGGATGCCTTTGCGCTTCAGCACTGGAGCGGCGAGGAGGGTGAAGATGGGCATCATGTGCGAGAAGCAAACATCGATGCGCTCTTCGCCTAGAATGCGAAAGAGATGCCGATAGAACAGCTCTGCCCGGCGGGGTTCGCTGTAACCCTTTTCTTTGCCCACAGAATACACTCTCACATTCCCAGGCACCTCGACTCTTCCTGCCCGCATCGTGATTATGTGAACGCATTCCACCCGCTCCGCCAGTGCCTGCACCCAGCGCGTGGTGAAGCCCAGGATGGGGTCGTCCAAGTCTGTTGCCAGATTAAAGAGGAGAAGGCGCATTCGTCGTCGCCTCGCTTACCGCCCAGTCTGAGATGCCTCGAAAATCTGCTTGTACCCCTCAAAGTATGCCTCAGTCGACAGAAAAGTCTTAGCAAACTCGCGGCCACGGCTCCCCATCTCACGAGCCTCTTCTGGATGCTCAAGCACCCAACGCAGCCGGTCGGCCAGCGTGCTCTCATCCTTCGGCGGTACAAGAAACCCTGTCACGCCATCCTTCACCATCTCCGGGATGCCGCCCACATCGCTGCCGATGACGGGAGTGCCAGCCGCCATGGCTTCTACGACCACACGTCCTAACCCTTCCGAGGTGGAAGGTAGGACAAAGACACAAGCGCTCCGCATCCGCTTGGCCAGGTTTGCCTGTGGAATCTCTTCCAGAAACTGCACCCTTCCACCCAAGCCATACCGCGCGACCTGGTCTTTCAAGTCAGCGGTGTAACTTCCATTTTCCTCGCTGCCTACGACAACGAGCCTCGCCTGCGGGAAATCTTTAGCAATCGAAGTAAAGGCGTTGATGAGATGGTGCACTCCTTTCAACGGGATCAGCACACCCGCATAGAGGATGTCTTGGAGGGAATGATTCTCACTGCTTAGGCCTGCTTGCAGAAAGACATCGATATCGGTCCAGGTAGGGAATTGGACAACTGGCTTGCCTGGACTCTGCCGCTCAAGTTGCTCTTTCGTAGATTGAGAAATTACTCGCAACACATCAGCATGTTTGAGAGAGAAACCGGCAACCTGCCGCATCAAGAAGCAGTACAGCCGTGGCAGGATGATGCGCCGTTGCAAGAACAAACTCGCCTCAAAATCGCCGTGACTTTCTACAACCAGTGCGACGCATTGCCCAAGCCATCCAGCCAACTTCTTCGCCCAGGCGGCAGCGAACCCCTCATAGGGGCTTTGCGCGACCAGCACGTCAACCCCATGCCGCATGATCAACCAGAGGGCGAGGAACGGTGTCAGTAGAAACATCTCAGCATATCGCAGCAGCGGGAGGGGCAGCTTCGGCAGCAGATAGAAATGCGCTTGCTCCGTGAACCGCCGTGGCGAGAGGTCTTGTGAGACGCCTATGACAAACAGTTCACCCAGCGTTGTCAGCGCTGCAAACTTCTTCGCACTGGTCGTATCTAACGGCTGACCATACCGGGCGCCACCGATGAAACACGCCTTGATGCGTCCATTCGTGGACTTCATGGCCATCATAACCTCAGAGCTGTATCATCAATGGCAAGTTGACACCTCACACCGGAGGAGTGGACCTCAGTTGAGTGAGAATCGTCGAGGCCCGTTGCAGCCAGGTATAGTGCTTGGCATCGCTCCGCGCTTGATCGGCAATCCGTTACGCCAGGCTGGTATCGCACAGTATGCGACAGATACCCTCAGCCAAAGTATTCGCATTCCCAGGCTCCACCAGCCAGCCATTCTCCCCATGGCGCAGCACCTCCCGGATGACAAATCGGTGGCCACAATCGGCATCCCCGCCGCCATGTATTCGAAGAGCTTCATCGGGGAAGTGAAATAAGCGGGAAATTCGGTCCGCAGCCAGTGAATCGTGACAACATCACATACCCGTATCCACAACGGCACCTGCGCATTGGGCACCCGGTCCACAAACCGAATTCGCTCTTCCGGGACACTAGGGCGACGAGCGACTTCTATACAGGCGAGGACCCCTTCCATCGGCCCGCCGACGCACAGCAGAAGCGGTTCCTTTCCGTTGTGCGAAGGGATGGATGCCATCGCTTCCACTAATTCCGGAATGCCCTTCTCCATATCGAGTGTGTGGAAGCGTCCGATGTAGCCGATGATGGCGCGATCGATGGGCAATCCCAGTTGCCGGCGGCACTCCTCTGGCGTGGGTATGCATGCAAAGCGCGACAGATTCACCCCCTCGGGAACCACGATGACCTTCTCCCTGGATGTACCCATTTCCTCGAACGCCCGCTTGATAAATGAGGTCAGCACCACCACTAACATCAACGCCGGTTGACCTGCCATCCGCCGCCGCAGCCAGCGCTGGGCACGCTTCGGGACGACATGCGCTTCATACACCGTCGGCAAACCGAATTTGGCCAGCTAATAGGCAACCGCGCTGTCTCGGGTATAGTAACCAATGGTGCTAGTTTTCTGAATTGAAGTGGTCATGCGATTCCTCCAAGCTGGTAGGGCGCGTGAAACCCTGACCCTGCGAGGAGGAGCACCTGACCACCATGGAGTTGATCATCGCCTTATTCTGCCGGGTGGATGACCACATGCAAGGCCTCCCGAACCATCCCCAAGCCACCTTGTGGCCCAG
>Ga0137403_10002126_pt1 | contig 24346 bp, 20 predicted proteins | sample CZOMad2_1_16fung_FD_122057 | JGI IMG/M metagenome (GOLD analysis project Ga0137403, IMG submission 122057) | Vadose zone soil fungal communities from Angelo Coast Range Reserve, California, USA - CZOMad2_1_16fungal (Hybrid Assembly) | ecosystem: Environmental > Terrestrial > Soil > Vadose zone...
GCCATGGGGTCGATTTGGCTGGCGCGGCGGGCGGGGAGCCAGCAGGCCAGGGTGGCGACGGCCAATAGAAGCGTGGGGACGCCTAGGAAGACGCCGGAGTCGAATGGGCCGTTCGGGAAAGCGTGAAGAGAAACCAGGAGGGCAAGGAGCCATCCCACGGCTGTGCCCTGGGCAATGGCACCCAAGTTTTCGCGAATGATTTGGAGGACGACGCGCTTGCTGGTGGCGCCGAAGGCCAGGCGGACGCCAATCTCTCTCGTTCGCCGGGCCACGCCGTAGGAAACCACGGCGTAGATTCCGATGGCCGCGAGGCCGAGCAGGAGGGGGCCGAGCACGGCGAACATGCGCGCGGGAATGCGGCGGAGATAGAGGTTTCGGTCGATGTGCTGCGAGAGTGTTCGCACGTCGTAAAGAGGGAGCATGGGATCAAGTTCGCGGAGAACGGCGCGAGTTTCCGAGGTGAGCGCGGCTTCATTGCCGCTGCGCGTCTTCAGGTGAATTTCGCCCTGGTATGACGGACGATCGCGGTAGGAGAAGTACATTGCGGGCTGCGCGGGCTCGCCGAGTGCGTCGTAGACGGAATTGCGGGCCACCCCGATGATGGTGAAGGTACCTGCGCGCGCCTGCAGTTGGCGGCCGATGGCATCCGCGCCATTCAGGTAACGACTGACAAACTCTTCATTGACGATGGCCTGTGGGGGCGACGCCTTGTCTCGCATTTCGGCAAAGTCGTTTCCTTCAAGAAGGGGGATACCCATCACCTTGAAGTATCCCGGGGTAACGGTGTTGGAAATCGCACGATCCTGCCCGAGTTCCGTGCGCACGCGGCCTTGCACGGTGAACGGCCGGCCCGGAATTCCGTGCAGATCCACGGGAACATTGGTGGCGATGGCGGCGGCCTCGACGTCGGGCAAAGAGCGAAGCCGCTCCAGGAGGCGGGCGGCAAATTCACGATCGGAGGCGTCGTCGGGATTTCGTCCGCTTAGGTCGTAGGCGGCCAGCAAAACGCCTTCGGGGCGGAATCGCGGGTCGGTTTGGCGTGCGTTGCGGAAACTGTCCAAGAAGAGCGCCGCAGCGATCAGAACGACGGATGCGAGTCCGACTTCCACACCCATGAGAACTTTGCGGGCACGGCTGCGGGGCGGCGTGTTCGGACCGGAGCGGAGACCGTTCTGTGGATCCAAGCGCGCGAGATGGAGCGCGGGGGCAGCGCTGAAAATTAGACCGCAGGCAATACCGAGCACTATCGCGAAGGCGAGAGTGAACTCATCCACCTTTGTCGGGAAAAGGATAGGAAAGGCGCCAATCATGGGCGCGATGCGCAAGGCGGTGGTGCCCCAAACGGCGAAGGCGGCGCCTAAGCCCGCTCCGAGGAAAGCTAGCAGCATGTTTTCCGAGAGAACCAGGCTGGCGATGCGCCAGCGTCCGGCACCGAGTGCAATGCGCACCGCCATCTCGCGCTGGCGGGTGCTTCCACGAGCGAGCATGAGGTTTGCGGTGTTGCCGCAGACCGCCAACAAAAGGAGGAGCATAACGCCTTGCAGAATGGCCAGACCGCTGATGATCAAACGCTGCGGACCGCGCGGCGCTTCCCAGAAGGAAAGAATTTCGCCGCCGATTCCGGCGCTGGCGTCCGGATAGTCGCGGGCAAGCTGAGCCATGGCGTTGGTGAATTCGGTTTGGGCTTGCTGGCGCGTGGCGCCGGGCTTCAACATACCGATCAGCGAAAAGGCGCGGCTGGTGCGGTCGTCGAGGTCGCGGACTCCGCCGAGCAACGCCGACGTCATGGTGGCCGGGGCCCACAGCTCGAACTTCAAAGGGACCAATGTTCCCTGGAATTCTTTGGGAGCCACGCCGATGATGGTCAGGTCGCGCTCGTTGACGCGAAGCGTTTGTCCCAAGGCGGTTGGCGAGCCACGAAAGCGCGTTTGCCAATAGTCGTAAGAAATCACAACGACGGGCTCGGTGCCGAGGCGCTCGGCTTCCTCGGGCCGAATAAATCGACCGATAGCGGGTTTCAGTCCCAACGCGGAAAAGAAATTGCCGGAGACGAGTTGGCCGTGGGTGCGCTCGGTCTGGCCGGGCGCGCCAACGTTGAAGGGCACCATTTGTGATGCGATGAGGTCGCGCAGTGCCGGTAGTCGCGACTGCAAGTCGCGATATTCGAGCCAGGAAGCGCCGGGATAACCGCTCGTCTCTGAGCGAGGCTCGACCAGCAGAAAGTTCGATGCGCCGCTGACGGCGGGCAACGGCTGGAAGAGGATCATCTGAATCCAGGAAAAGATCGTGGTGTTCACGCCAATTCCGATAGCCAGGGAAAAGATGATCACGGCGGCAAGGGCGGGCATGCGGGAAATCGTTCGCGCGGCGTTTCGCAAATCACCTAGAAGATTCTCGATCAAGAGAAGTCCATGCTGGGCGCGATAGTCTTGTTTCATGGCTTCCACGCCGCCAAACTTGAGCATGGCCTGGCGGCGTGCCTCGACGGGCGATAAGCCGGCGCGGAGATTTTCTTCGGTTTGCAGAGCGATGTGCTCCGCAATTTCTTGCCTCAATCGTTCGTCGTCGCGCCGCCTCGTCGCGAAGTGGCCCAGACGTGAGAGAAAGCGCCTCAGAGATTTCATGACAAATCCTCCGCTTTGGCATCGAAGAATCGACCGATGATGGTCGCCGTTTGCTCCCAATCCTTGGTTTCGGCCTGCAACTGCTTGCGTCCGGCGCGTGTGAGGCGATAGAAGCGCGCTTTGCGATTATTCTCCGAGGCGCCCCATTCGGAGGCGATGGCGCCTTCTTGCTCCAGTTTCAACAGGACGGGATAGAGAGTGCCTTGATTCACGGCCAGCAGATCTCCGCTGATCCGCTCGATGCGCCGCGCGATGCCGTAGCCGTGGAGCGGACCCAGAACATCGAGAGTCTTGAGGACCATCAGTGCCAGCGTGCCTTGCAGGACGTCGGTTTTTTGTTGCATAGCAACTCCGTGTGGGTTTCCAACAGGAAGGATGGCATAGTTCCTTTTGGAAAACAACAGGAAGGTGGCAGGGGCGGATGGAGGCCGCCGGCTGATTCAGCTACTTGAGCGCGTACTTTTTGACGTCCATGGTGAATTCGGCGCCGTAGATATTCCCGCGAGCGTCGGCTGTGAGCCCTTCCGCTGAGGTGGACACCGCCGAGGGGGAATAGGGATAGGGCGTAGAATCGGGTAGGAAGTATTTCACTGAGCCGTCTTTCGCGCTGCCGATGCGAATGCCGCGGCGGCAGCCGGGGTTGTAGCCGTAGCCTGGCTCGCCATCGCGGGATTCGGAGTCGCCGACGTACAGCACATCGTTCTTATCGATGAAGATGCCGCTCGGGCGGCCGAACTGCTTCCACTCGGCAATGAACTGGCCGTCCTGGTCGAAAATCTGGATGCGGTTGTTTTGGCGGTCGCCCACGAAAAGGCGGCCTTGAGAGTCGAACGCCAGGGTGTGCGGGAGGTCGAATTCGCCGATGCCCTTGCCTTTCTTTCCCCAGGTTTTGAGGAACTTCCCATTTTTGTCGAATTTCATAATGCGCGCATTGGCGGTGGGGGCCATGCCGTGGCCGTCGGCAACAAAGATGTCGCCGTTGAGAGCAATGGCGGCCTCGGTAGGCTGATCGAAGGTGTCGAGACCGGGACCAGCCACACCGGCCTTCCCGAGTGCGAGCAGGAGCTTGCCATCTTGGTTGAATTTGAAAACCTGCTGGCCCTTGCCGTCTTTCATACCGTTATCGGCAACCCATAGATTGCCATCATGGTCGACAGTGATTTTGTGGGGGCTGACGAAGAGCCCGTGGCCGAATTTCTTGAGGAACTTGCCGGAGGTGTCGAATTCGAGGACGGGGTCGAGCGGGGAGCCGGCGCAGTTAGTGCCTTGCGAGCCAGAGACGCCACAGCGATCGAGAGCCCAGATGTTGCCATCCAGACCGGTGGCGACCCCGGCCGTGGAGCCCCACTTTCTTCCGTCGGGAAGCTGGCCCCAACTCACGCCGGCGCGATAGGGACTGGGGAGATCGTTGGGAGCGCCGAGGGGCGACACAGAGGGCCATGGTGTGGAAGCAGGGGAAGACTGAGAGGCGAGATGGGTAGTCAGGGCGGCCAAGCTTGCAACAACGCAGGCGAAGGCACACGTGAAAAATAATCTTGCTCTCATGGGACGGACGCTCCTTGAGCGGATGGTGGAATCGTACGCTCGACGCCAGGGCAATTCAACTTTTCTGATGAATAAGTGGAGGTTGGAGAACGACTGGGGCTACTGCAGAGCGAGGCTGGCGTTGGAGCAACCGGAGCCAGAGGGGTCGTAATGAATGACGCCAGTCTGGTCAGAACAGTACATATTCTGCCCGGAGGACCCAATGCTTTGAGGAATGCCCGTATCCACGAAACTGACTGAAGGAACGGCGCCGTCGCCTGTCCAGGCGAAGGAGTATCCAGCCTTGGTACCTTGGGCCAAAATGTCGTCGATTAGACAAGATTGAGTGGAAGAAGCCGAGCAAGGATTCACGCCTCCAAGAGTGGTTAGCTGCGCCGGGAAACCCAGGTCGGGATAGGTGATGGAATAGGTGATGGCGGCGGTGTTGATGACACGAAGAGAGGCGACGGCGGAAGCTTCATTGGCGCGGAGACGGGAACGCAGGAAGTTGGGGACGGCGATCGCGGAGATGATGAGAATCACCGAGACGACTAGCAGCAGTTCGATCAGAGAAAAGCCCTTCTGATTGCGCATAAGTTCCTCTAGGGCTTGCACTTAACCCAAACGCGTCCTGCGGAGACGCATTGCCGCCAGAATCCTTGAAGGGCGGACAACCCTAACACCACTATTCTACGCCAATTTCAAAAAATTTATGCAAGAAAAGTAAAGGTGGCGGGTCGATAGTGGGGTGAGTACTGGAACTCTGCTCCGATGGAAGCAAGTTTCTCACCTGATTGTTTTGAAGCCCGGCTAAGAGAGTGCTTCTGAATCGGGACGCGCTGTTGGAGGGAGTGGCGCGGCGTGATAGAAGTGGACTGTGAGCGGAGGGGGCGAGCCGTGAAACAGGGCAAGGTGAAGTGGGGAGTGCTGGGTGCCGCGTCGATTGCGACGAGGAAAGTGATTCCGGGAATGCAGAAGGGGGAGTGGAGCGAGATTGCGGCAATTGCGTCTAGGGATTTGAAGAAGGCGGAAGAGGCGGCAGCGAAGCTGGGGATTGCGAAGACGTATGGGTCGTATGACGAGCTTTTGGCGGATGGAGAGATTGAGGCGATTTACAATCCGTTGCCGAACCACTTGCATGTGCCGTGGTCGATCAAAGCGGCGGAGGCGGGAAAGCACGTGTTGTGCGAGAAGCCGATCAGCCTGACGGTGGCGGAGGCGAAAACGCTGCTGGAAGCGCGGGAGCGTTGCGGAGTCAAGATTGGCGAAGCATTCATGGTGAAGACGCACCCGCAATGGCTGAGGACGCGGGAGTTGATTCGCAAAGGCGTGATTGGAGAGCTGCGAGCGATTGTGGGGGCGTTCAGTTATTTCAACCGGGATCCGCAAAACGTGCGGAGCAAGGTGGAATGGGGCGGGGGCGGGATGCTGGATATCGGGTGCTACCCGATTACGACGTCGCGGTTTATATTTGGCGAAGAGCCGGTGCGCGTGGCGGGGCTGATTGAGAGGGATCCGGATTTCAGGACGGACCGATTAGCATCGGCGATTCTGGAATTTCCATCGGGGCAGGCGGTGTTCACCTGCAGCACGCAACTGGTGGCGTACCAGAGAATGCAGTTTTTGGGGACGACAGGGCGGATCGAGATCGAGATACCGTTTAATGCGCCGCCGGATCGGGCTTGCCGGATATTTATTGATGATGGGCGCGATGTGTTTGGGGCAGGGATTCGGATAGAGACGATTCCGGTTTGCGACCAATATACGGTGCAGGGAGATGCGTTCTCGCGGGCGATTCGAGAAGGGAGCGACGTGCCGGTGCCGCTGGAAGATGCGATTGGGAATATGGCGGTGATTGAGGCGGTGTTTCGGGCGGGGGAGTCCGGGCGGTGGGAAAAACCGCAAGAGATATAGCACTAAGCGCACAGAGGACACAGAGATCATAGAGAAGAGGAAGAGACGGAGATGGCGATTCGGACTGTATTGCAACTAGGTGATCCGGGGTTGCGGGAGATTGCGAAGAAAGTGGACGATCCGGCGGCGCCGGAGATTCGAATGCTGGCCGACGATCTAGCAGATACGCTGGCGTTTTGGCGGAAGACGACGGGATACGGGCGGGGCATCGCTGCGCCGCAGATTGGCGCAAATCTGCGCGTGGTCTTTCTGAAATTGGACGGGGAAAAGCCGTGGCTGCTGGTGAACCCGGAGATTACGTGGCGAAGCGAAGAGAAGATCGTCGTGTGGGATGCGTGCTTGAGTTTTCTGTCGATCTTCATGCAGGTGGAGCGCCACAGGGGAATCGCGGTGCGCTATCAGGATTTGAACGGGAAGCCATGCGAAGTTCGCGCGGGCGAAGAGCGGAATTTATCGGAGCTGCTGCAACACGAGATCGATCACCTGGATGGAATTTTGGCGGTGGATCGCATCACAGATTTAAAGACGATGTGCACGCGGGAAGAATTCGAGAAGAGATACCGGGCGGGGAGTCCGTATGCGGTGCAGGGGATTGTAAAAGATGCAGCGAAGTAAGGAGGCAAAGGAAGTAAGGATGAGGAAGGAACTTTTGGAGAGTTCGAGAAAGCCGGAGAAGATGAACGAGGTCTATTACACAAGATTCGAGAGTCCGGTTGGGGGGCTGTTTTTGGCAGGCGATGCGAAGGCGCTGCGGCGTGTGAGTTTCGAAAATGGAAAGCGTTCTGTGCCCCCGGAAGCGGGCTGGAAGCTGAATCGTGCGCCATTTGCCGAGGTCATCCGACAATTGCAGGCTTACTTCCGTGGCGAACTAAAGAGATTCGATGTGCCGCTGGCGATGGAGGGAACGGAGTTTCAGCTTCGCGTGTGGAATGAGCTGCGTGCGATTCCCTACGGAGAGACGATTTCTTACGCGCAACTCGCGGGGCGCATCGGAAACTCCAAAGCCGTACGCGCCGTGGGATTGGCGAACGGGAGCAATCCGATTCCCATTATCGTGCCGTGCCATCGCGTGATCGGAAGCGACGGCAGCTTAACGGGATTTGGCGGCGGGCTTCCTACGAAAAAGATGCTTCTGGAACTGGAGAGCAAGCAATTGAGTTTGCTGTAGGCAATTGTTGCGGACAAAAAACGGCGGCCTGCAATAAGCAGGCCGCCGTAAGTTTTTTGTGTCGGTGAATTCTGCCCTAGAACAACGCCGTGGGGCGCCGCGTCCAGGATTTGCCTTTGGCTTTGGCGATGGACTCGACGTCATTCACATAAGCGCCGGCCTGGGTCAAGACATGGTGCAGGTCGTTGCCGATGCTGATGAAGGTAAAGCCTTTGTCGAGGAATTCACCGACGCGCGCGGTCCCGAATAGGAAGAGTCCGAGGATCACGTTGTTCTTGCGCGCTTCGGCGACGAGCTTGTCGGTGGCCGCTCCGAGTTCGGGCGACGTGTACATGTGCGGAAACTCATATTTTTCGTAGAGACCCATGGACATGCAGAGGTCGTTCTGGCCGAGGAAAAGAATATCGACGCCGGGGACCGCGGCGATTTCCTGCATGTTCTTAATGCAGTCGGCGGTTTCGACTTGCAAGGCAACGATTAGATTGCTGTTGGCGTTTCCGGCGTAGCCGAGGAGACCGGCTCGATTCATGCTGCGCTGGGGGAAGTAAACGGAGCGAGTCCCGGCAGTCGGGTACTTCGTGCAACTGACGGCCTGACGAGCCTCTTCGGCAGAATTGATATAGGGAATGAGGACGCCGTCGGCGCCGAGGTCGAGGGCCTGTTGAATTCCGGGGCGGTCGCTGTAGCCGCCTACGCGAACCATGGATTTAGCGCCGCCGTTCAAAATGCCCGAGAGCATGGCGGAAAGTTTCTCGTAACCCATAGGGCCGTGTTGGGTATCGACGAGCAGCCAGTCGTAGCCACTAAACGCAAGCTGCTCGGCGACGGTCGGGCTATGAGCGTTCAGAAAGAGGCCCAGCTTGGGCTGGCCTGCGCGCAACTGTTTCTTGAATTCGGCGCCACTTACTGTGGCTTCGGACATAAGAGTCTCCTTGATTTGAATAAATAAAAATGAGGGGGTAGTGTACTCGAAGTCGCGCGACACGAGGATAAAAACGCCGGGAAGAATCAGGCGACCTCTGGCCGAGACGGGCTGCGCGCACCCAGGCGATAGAGCAGAAGACCCAGTGCGTTCGCGCCGAGCAGAACGGCGACGGTTTTTACGGCGTAGGCGGACGCGCTCTTCACGGGAATGATGGGTGACACGGAAAAAATCACAAAGAGAAGCGTGACGAGGAACCCGGAGACTGCGGCAATGCGCAACCACAACGCCGGACGGATTCCTAGTTTCTTGCGGGCAAACATTGGTATGGCAAAGAGAGCCAAGTAGGCCAGGCCATAGAATGTGAATCCCCAGGTTTGAAGAAGCACGAAAGCTTCCTGATCACCGACTCCGACGAGAACGACGACGCCGATAGCCATGGTGATGCCGCCGAGAAAGAGAATGGAGTTCACGGGCGTCTTGTATTTGACGTGCAGGCGCGTGAACCACTCCGGCAAGAGATGGTCCCATCCGGCAACCATGGGGAGGCGCGTGTTTGCGGTGAAGTTGAGGCCGAAGGTAGAGAGGTAGTTGGTGAAGAGCAGTAAAATTGCCAACGGCACGATGATCCTGGCCAAGGCGAGGCCCGCGAAGCCGGCGCTGAGTGCCTGAGGTATGGGGCCGATGACATCGACGGAGTCGGGGGAAACGTAGGCGAGGATAGCGCTGGTCCCGAAGATGTAAAGAAGTGCGATGAGCGGGGCGGTGATGAGGATGGCGCGCTTGAGGTCTCGCGCGGGATTGCGCGATTCACCGGCAAAAATCGCGGCGTACTCGAATCCGCAGAGTGCGCCGAAGGTCATTTTGCTGAAAACGCTGAGGCTGAAAAGCGTAAGCGGCGGGGCAACAAAGCGGAGCGGATGATAACCAGGCAGAGAGGCGCGGCTGCTTTGCAGGAAAGGCATGAACGCGAGGAGAGCGATGACCAGAACGGTGAGGAAGCTCCCCGCATTTGTGACCCATTTTCCGACGCGCAGGCCGAGTAGCGCGATGAACATCAGCAGAGCGACGGTACCGACAGAGGCGGCCAGCACGACCCAACGATTTGCCGCCAGGCTCGCAGCCGAGGGACCGATGGCATAGGTCACGTAATTGACGGTGACCAGTCCCGCCGATGCAACGTACAAAACCACGTAGAGCCACAGATTCCAAGCCACCAGGAATCCCATCCTGTCGTTGAAGGCCAGGCGGGTCCATTCATAAAGACCGCCTTCGAGCGGCATCAGCCGGTTCAGATGCGCGACGACAAAGGCTTGCGGAATGAAAAACAGAAGAATGGCCAGCAGCCAAAGAACGACGTGAGCCGGACCGGCTTTCACGGCCGTACCAAAGAAGTCAGGAATAACAACGAGCAGGATCGCGGCGAGAACCAGGTCCAGAAATCCCAGTTCCTTGCGGAGCGCGGCGCTGTGCTGTTGGAGAGGCGCTTCGGCGGCACCGAGCAGGTTGGAGGTTGCAGTGGTCAAGTTGCCGACGCGTGCCCGGGACGGATTTTAGTGGACACCCTCAAGAATTAAGGTGCGCTAGTTTGCATCGGAGGGGAAGGGGAATCAATCCTTTTCGCGAGGGGCCAGCCGGACGTTTTGTTGGCGCGAAGCTGAAGGCATGGTGGGAAACGAGAAGCCGCACCGCAAGGCTAGATTTCCCGAATATCCGAAAGAAGGGAAGTAACAGCCCGCACTGGCGCATGAAAGACCAGCAGAGCCAGGGAAGCGAGAGCGTAAATTACGAGTCGAAGCCTCATATTGATGAAACACCGTCGAACGCAAAATGTTGCGGCGTTCTTTTTGAAATGGCGAAGTGGGCTCCGACTACCTCAAGGTAAGATCGCCGGCCCCTACGTGAGCGTGGAGTTTGTATTTACCGTTGCCATCTTTATGGAAGGAGCGGAAAAGCCCGCCGTGTGATTCGCCAAATGGTGCAGCTTCGAGACCCCCGGTGCTGACGGAAGCCTCCACATGGGAATAGTCGCCGGGATTGCCAACGCCAACGATTAATTCGCCGGCGTGAAGTTGCACGTCCTTGTCCCCACGGATATCGCTTACTTCAAGTTGTCCGGCAGGCATGCGAACAAAGAGACCCGTGGATTTGGGGATTTCGATGGTGATGCGCAGGTCGTTTTTGGGACCACCTGAAACGTCCAGTTCGGCGGAATTGTCAAAGCGTTCGAAGCGAACTTTGACTTCCTTGGCCTTCTCGGCGTCTTTGGCGTCCACTTTGACGGACACCTTGTTGTCATCGCGGCCAACCACACGGACGTCGCCTGAGCGCACGTGAATGTTGAGTTGGTTGCCAGAGGGGAAATCAACACTAAAAGGGTGACCCGCGAGGTCGGTGACTTCCATCTTTTTGGATTGGCCCGAGGCTAAAGGGGCGAACAGAACGGCGACGGCGAGTAAACGAATGACTCTGTGCATGGGCATACTCCTCGCGCTGCTTTGTATAAGGAACGTGAATATGGGGCGAAATGTTCCCAGATTTTTTGGAGAGAATGCGCATTCGGAGAATGCCTGCGCTGGCAAACCAGAGACCGGCTGAGGCGCCAGGCTTCTAGAGTCCCGAACCGCCGGCGATGGAGGGGACCAGAAGAACACGATCGCCTTCCTTCAGCGTGCAGGATTCGCCGCCCAGGAAGCGGATGTCTTCTTCATTGAGGTAGACGTTGAGGAATTGGCGGATTTGGCCTTGGTCGTCGCGGACATGGCGGCCGAGATCGGGGAAGCGGGCGGTGAGTTGGTTGAGGGCTTCGGCGACGGTCGCCGCGCTACAGTCTACTTTTGGCGCGCCGCCGGTGAAACGGCGGAAAGCCGTTGGGATTTCGATGGTGACTGACATCTTTCTTTCTCCTTGGTCTCGCAACTGTTCTCAGTAATCAGTTCTCAGTCTTCGGTAAAGAAAAAACGTTTGGCAATACAAACTTCTTGGTCTGTCACGCTTTGGCGCTGGCCGCGGTGGCGCCGAGTTGCGCGTCAAGGTAGGCCTCGAAAGCTTCCAGGCGCGGAGCGATGGCTTCAGTGGCCGGGAATTCGGCGGCGATGGCGTCGGTGGTTTTCAGGCCGTTGCCGGTGATGCAAACGACCGTGGTTTCATCTGGATGGATGCGGCCCTGAGCAATTAGTTTCTGCGTGACACCTGCAGTCACCCCACCCGCCGTTTCCGTGAAGATGCCTTCCGTTTCGGCAAGCAGCTTGATGGCCTCGACGATTTCGGGATCGGAGATATCTTCGGCCCAGCCGCCGGATTCGCGGATTTGCTTGATGGCAAAGGGGCCGTCGGCGGGATTGCCGATAGCCAGCGAGCGCGCAATGGTATTGGGCTTCTGGGGCTCAAAGCGCGCGAGGTTGCGCTTCACGCCATCGGAAATCGGCGAGCAGCCGGTGGCTTGTGCGCCGAAAAACTTTACTGGCTTTGCTTCCACCCAGCCGAGAGTGACCAGTTCGCGAAAGGCTTTCGCAATTTTGGTGATCAACGAGCCGCCGGCCATGGGCACGACCACGTTGTCGGGGAGCGTCCAGCCGAGTTGTTCGGCGATTTCGTAGCCATGCGTTTTCGACCCTTCGGAATAGTAAGGACGCAGATTAACGTTGACAAGGCCCCACTGGAAGCGGTCGGCGATCTGCGCACACAAGCGATTCACGTGATCGTAGTTGCCGTTAATTCGTACGATGCGCGCGCCATAGACGGCAGTGTTCAGCACTTTTGCGGGCTCGAGATCAGCGGGGATGAAGACGCAAGCGTCAAAACCCTGCTGTGCGGCTTGCGCGGCGACGGCGTTGGCGAGATTGCCCGTCGAGGAGCAGCCGACGGTCGTGAAATTAAACCGGCGCGCGGCGGAGAGCGCGGTGGCGACGACGCGGTCCTTGAAAGAGAGAGAAGGGAAGCACACGGCGTCATTTTTGAAATAGAGATTTTTCAGTCCCCATTTCGCGGCGAGCTTGCGCGAAGCCACCAGCGGCGTGCCCCCTACGGCGTTCGGACCAGTGAAGCCCTCGGGAAGAGGGAGAAGCTCGGCGTAGCGCCACATGTTGAAGTCGCGGCCGGCTAGATTTTCGCGGCGGACGGTTTTCTTGAGGGAATCGTAGTCGTAAGCGACTTCGAGGGGAGAGAAGCAGTCTTCGCAGAACGAGCGGGGGATGTTGCCCCAGGTTTTGCCGCACTCGCGACAGCGGAGTTGATACTGGTCTGACATAAAATGCACCTTTCGTAACGCTGTTCCTGCCGTTGTAGCGGCCGCCTTCCGAGGCGGGCGTCTTTGAGCTTATGCGCCACGTGGAATTCGATTAGGGCAGCAGGGAGGGGAGAAACGAAAAACCCTCCGTGCCAAAGTGCTCGGAGGGTCTCAGAAAATCTTCTAAGAAACTCGAAAAGCTCTTTAGCAGTTTTTTACGTGGAGCAAGTTGCCCTAAATCGCCACGTGTCGCCGCAACCGCAGCTCCATTATTTATGCCTGAGCCGGAGGCGGATGTCAATAGTGCCGTTTGAGGCCGCAGCTGAGCGCGCGGTATTGGAATAAGCCAGTAGGGCGCCCGCCGCGGCGGACGCCCTACAACGGACCCGCGACGATTGCTCTAATTTAAAGAAGTGTTCTTCGCGAGCATTTCCGACATTTTCTCGGTTGTGGGTCCGGCAAAACGCGTAGCGAGGTTTTGGGCGAGGAGCGGATCGCTCTTGGAGCCCACTATGGCTTTCTGGGCGTGCTCGCGGTGTTCGGCTTGTGGGCCGGAAAGGGTGATCAGGGCAGCGGCAAATTCCATCTGCGGGTCGTCGCCATGAAGAGCGGCGCTGCGCAGGGCCAGTGCCCTTTTCACTAAAGCGTAGCCGTCAACGTCTGCGGCTGGATTGGGATCCATGCGCATGCCGTCCGTCATGTGCGGCATATTCTTCCCGATCCACTGCTTGTAAGTTTCCGCGAGGTAGCCGACGTCGAACCAGGCCAACGCGTCGGGGTGGCCGGAAGATTCCGCGGCAGTCGCTCGAGCTTGCAGCCGAGTGAAGAGTTCTTTCGCGGCGATAGGGTCTTTGCGCGAGTAAAGCGTGGCGCGGCGAAGCGTTTCCATGCGAACGACGACGGGCGTGCCCGGAACGAGAATCTCCAGTGTGTCCCGGACCAGGTTTTTGGTGTCATATGTTTCCCCACCGCTGAGGTTCCAACTGTGGCTGATCCAAGGCAAGGACTTTGCCTCTCCAATTTCGATGGTGTGGCAAATGAGCGGCGGACCAGCCTGGGACAAGGACGCAAGACTCAGCACAGCGACGATCAAAGCGATGGCAAACCGAAGTGAACGAATCAGTTGGCATATCATGGATTTTCGAGTCTCCTTCCAAAAGTTTTGGAACCTCAGGAGGCAAGACGGCAATGAGGAGATGACTGTTAACAACTCACTTGGAGCTAGCCGACGGTTGCGACCAGTCGCGCTCGTAGGTGCGCCACAGGTGGATGTCGCCGAAGCCGAAGGAACTCCACCACGCATCCAGCATGGTGCGGTCGAGGCGGAGGATGCCTTCGCGAGTTACGCCGTTGGGCGGCGGAGCAAGCGCGGCGAGCCGGTCGTAGACACCCGGGCGCTCGGTATCGCTGACGCGGGAGAGCAGATGCCACAGAGTGAGTGCATCACTCTTGCGCGCGTCAACGAGCAGAATGCCGAGCAGGGCATTGCGCTCTGCCGGGGTGCTGGTTCCAAAATCGAATCTCGACAAGGCCTCTTGGAACGATGCGGAAGCGTCTTCCATGTACGGCGTGCCCGGACCGATCTTTGGGCGCGTCTTGCAGACGGCGCCCGCCGGGATGAAAGACTCGTGGCCGTTCAGCTTGAAGCCGACCCAGCCCATGGTGGTGCGCAAGAGGCCTGCGCCGGAATCGTCCACGTGCAGCGTGTACTTGCAGCCGAGATCGACGGCGACGGCGGAAGGCGTATCCACGACAAATTCGCCGGGAGGCGCCCAGATGAAAGCATGAATCGTGCCGCGTTCGAGAGAAAGCCGCTTGTGATCGCGGCCGTTTGTGACAAGACGAAGGCGCGAGTTGCCATCGACTTCAACCTGGCCGGTTTCATCCAGCGTAATGCTTGCTCGCGAAGAACCGTCTGTGACCAGTGTTTGGCCAACGGTAAGCTTTGCCGCGCCGGAGTTTGCGCCGATCGCTTTCCATCCAACCTTGGGTGTGCCCTCCAAGCGAGCCACATCCCACCCCGGCCCGGAATCGATGATGGGTTTCGGCCCAAGCAAGAAGTAGTAGACCGTGGCCGCAACGAGCAGGGTTGCCGCAACTGCGGCTAGTTGAAATGGAAAGCGCAGGAAGAAATATCGCTTGGGCGGCCTCGCTTCCGGAACATCGGCGATTTGATCGAACGCAGGCGCAGGTCGACTGTGGCGATAGCGCCCCAATGTCTTCTCGAGTTTTTGGACTTCCGGGTCGGGCTCCCCCGAGCGGTCCCACAAGTAATCGTCTTTCATAAATTTTTCCTCGGGCTCATGATGCGCCTCGCGCCGTCTCGCCCAGCTTTTCGCGCAGCAATTGCATTCCTCGGCAAAGGTTTACGCGAACCGAACCGTGCGTTAGCCCCGTACGCGCCGCGATTTCTGGACCGGTCATCCCTTCCACCAGCCGAAGGATGAGCGGCTCGCGGTACGGCTCCGGAAGTCCGCGCACCACCGCCAGAATCACCCCAGCCTGTTGCTCGGAGGCGTCGTTAGCCGTGCGGCTGTCAGCCTGATCCTCTGAAACCGGCTCGGTAACCTTCTTGTCGGGAATTGATTTCCTGAAATAATCATTGGCGCGATTCCGCGTGATGGTTCCCAGCCACGCCCCAAAACGAGAAATATCTCGCAGGGTATGAAGCTGCCGCAGCGCCAGCAAAAACACTTCCTGAACAAGGTCGTCCACTTCGCGCGGGGGAACGCGCGCGAGAAGAATGCCGTGCACCATGCGTGCGTAGCGGTCGTAGAGGCGCCCGAACGCCGCGCGGTCACCGCCGCGAGCGGCGCTGACGAGCGAGTCCTCCTCGCGCGTTTCCGTCATGGGCCGGACGGTCACGCTCTGACGTTCCCTGCTCGCGGTCCGAAAGTCAACACTGTATCCCAAGGTTAAACCATCGAGCGCCAATGCCTTCACGAGAGCTAGACGCCAGGGAGGAGGGAAGTGTTAACGCGAGCATCTGCTTCAGCAAATTTATCTGTCTGCTTACTCCTTGAATCCCAAGCGTTTATGCCAATCCGCGCTGGAAACTTTCCAGTCTTGACAACATTTTTATGATTTCATGCGTCCAATGGGGAGGAGAACAAAAATCAGAAGGTACCCCCGGCCAGTGGGATAGTTATTGGTTGGCCTATTCGTTTACTGCAAGCAACCCCTCCGAGTTAGCGGTGTTATACTTTAGAGGTTGTGGTGCGGCTGAATTGGAGCCGGTCGATCGGCGTTCAACCGGGATGGAAATGGCTGTGGGGGCCTCAACTAGAGGAGTAACAGACATGGGCGAGCAAGTGAGAGAGCTTTTCAATTGGGCGCGGCGGCGCAAGATACTCGCGGGTATATTTGTCGCCTTTACCCTAGCAGTGGGAATTCTGATCGGGTCAGTGGTTTCCGGCCGGGTTTCGGCGATGAAGAGCCTCGGATTCGCGGGCACTTCGGCGACGGCCTTGGCCGTGCCAGACCCAATTCCCGCGTCAAACTCGTTTGCATCAATCGTGAATCGAGTCGAGCCCGCGGTGGTGAACATTGCTACGACGCAGGTGTTGGAGCGCAAAAAGGGTCCCAAAACACGCCGCACGCAGCCGAACGATCAGCAAGAGGATCCGATGCAGGATTTCTTCGACCGCTTCTTTGATGGACGGCAGGACGGCCCGCCGCAAGCGGAACGCAGCCTGGGCTCCGGCGTGATTGTTGACAAGCGCGGGTACATCCTGACGAACAATCACGTAGTCGAGCAAGCGACGAAAATCCAAGTGCAATTGAACGGCGACACCACGCGCTACACGGCGAAACTTGTCGGCGCGGACCAGGAAACGGACTTGGCGGTCATCAAAATCGAGGCCAACAAAGACCTGCCCATCGCAAAGCTGGGAAATTCCGATGGCGTGCAAGTGGGAGACTGGGTGCTGGCGATTGGTAGTCCTTTTGGCCTGCAGGCTACCGTCACCGCTGGAATTATCAGTGCCAAGGACCGCGGCGGAATCGGCAACCGCCAGTTTCAGCGCTTCTTGCAGACCGATGCGGCGATTAACCCGGGGAATTCGGGCGGGCCGCTGGTGGACCTTGCCGGGCAGGTGATTGGAATCAACACGGCGATTATCACGGGCGGACGCGGCTACGAAGGCGTCGGTTTTGCGCTGCCGTCAACTGCCGCAATCAACGTTTACGACCAAATCATCAAGCAGGGCCGCGTCACGCGCGGTTCTATCGGCGTCAGCTTTCAAGAAGAGTTAAGCACAAACGCGATTACCCTGAAGTCGCTGGGCGCTCAGTATGGCGTGGTGATTGAAGGCGTCGCCCCGGGCAGTCCCGCCGAGAAGGCCGGCCTGAAGGGCGGCGACGTGATCACCAGCGTGAATGGCCAAGCGGTGAAGACCGGGAATGATTTGGTGAACCCGATTGCGCAAGCGCCGATCGGCAGCAAGGTGAAGTTGACCTACATGCGGGACCGAGCACAGAAAGAAACAGTTGCAGAAGTCGGAGACCGCACGAGAGTGTTCCCGAATTCGGCAGGACCGCTCGGCGACCAGCCCGGCGAAACCGTGCCTCCGGAATTCGGCCTGCACGTTGAAGAACTCACACCGGAACGCGGGCATCGCGTCGGTGTGGAAGGGCAGAAGGGCGTGCTGGTGACGGAAGTCGATCCGGCTTCGTTTGCCGACGACTTGAATTTCATTCGCGGCGACGTGATTTCGCAGGTCAACGGCGAAGCGGTGAGTTCGGTTGCCGATTACAAGAAGGCCGTGGCCAAGCTGAAGCATGGTGAAGATGTGGTGTTCAAAGTTCTTCGCCGTCAGGACAGCGACCAGATCCTGACCCTCTTTTTGTCAGGCAAAGTTCCGGCGGATAGCCAGCAGTAAGGGCAGCAGTTACGGCGGAATTGGACCAAACAATAGATTAACTATGCGATCTCGAAACGCGAATCACCTGGCCCTGACGCTTCTTGTAGCGGCGGGGCTGGGTGTTTGTGGAGCTTCGGCGCAAACGCCGTCTGCGGCGCCAAAGAAGTCCAGCGCTTCCAAGCCGGGCAGCTCGGCGCACCGGTCGAAGTCTTCGAAAAAAACAAGTCGCCGGGAGCGGGGGCAAAAAACTCCCACTCCCGAGCGCATTTCCGAGATTCAGCAGGCGCTTGCTAAAGATGGTTCCTTCGCGGGAAAGCCGAACGGGAAGTGGGACGATTCGACGATTGAAGCAACCAGAAAATTTCAGGAAGCGCACGGACTGAATCCCTCGGGAAAACTGGATGCGAAAACTCTTCAGCAATTGGGGCTTGGTTCCGGAACAGCGGGAATCGCGCCACCTGTGCCTCCGGTGAGTTCGTCCGCATTGCAGAAGCCAGCGCGTCCGCAAACAGTCCGCCAACCGTAATCCTTAGTTCTTCGCGGTTGCATTCCATCGACAACTGAATTAGAAGTCAGACAGTGCGCAGCCTGTTTGCTGGCAGGCGAAGGAGCAAGTGTGCGATGAAAACAGTGAGGATCATCCTGGCGGTTCTTCTCGTCGCCTTGTGCAGTGACGGAATTCTTGCCCAGGACAAACCGGCCGCCAAGCCGGTAAAGGCGGTGCGTTTCGGAAAGCTCTGGGACGCCAAAGGAAAACTCTGGACCAACGCCATAGTGATCGTGGAGGGGGAACGCATCCGCGCGGTTACGACCGATGCTTCGGCAATCCCGGCTGGCGCGGAAACGATTGATCTCTCGAGATATACGGGATTGCCCGGGCTGATTGATGTGCACACCCACTTGACCATCTATACTGACGAAATTCCCGGCGAGCCGATGCTGAAGCAACTCAACAATCCCCCTGCGATGGAAGTATTTCTCGCGCGCAAAGGCGCGATGCGCACGCTGGAAGCCGGCGTGACGACGGTGCGCGATCTCGGTGCGGATCAATACATGGACATCGCCATGCGCGATTTGATTAATCGCGGAGAAATGATCGGGCCGCGCATGTTTGTGGTCGGCTACGGGCTGAACATCACCAACACGCCTTACAAGCCGGGTGTGAATCCCCCCGCTGGCGGAATTGCCGATGGCGTGCCGGAAATTTTGCGCGCAGTGCGCCAGCAGATCGCTGCGGGCGCAGACCTAATCAAGATGTATGCTTCGACCGGAACGGACGACGATGTAACCGGGTTTCAAACTTACAACTATGAAGAGATCAAGGCGGCCGTGGATGCCGCGCACAAGTTTGGAAAGAAAATCGCGATTCATTCGTACGGCCCCGATGGCGCGCGCGACGCGGTGCGCGCAGGAACGGATTCGCTGGAGCATGCCACCGACATGGATGACGCGACGATCCAGGAAATGGCGAAGCGCGGCACATTTTATGTCCCAACCATTGATCACAACCGCTACTACCTGGACAACTGGCAGAAGATTGGGTACGCGAACGGTTTTCAGGAGAAGACCAAGGCGTTTATTGAGCGCAACTTGGAGACGGCGCGGAAGGCGTTCAAGGCCGGCGTGAAATTTGCCATGGGCTCTGATGCGATTTACACCATGTTTGGGCAGAATACTCGCGAGCTGGGCTGGTTCGTGAAAGCGGGAATGACGCCGGAGCAGGCGCTGCGCACGGCAACGACGAATGCCGCTGAGTTACTTGGAAAAGAAAAAGAACTCGGCGCGGTCGCGCCGGGTTATTTTGGCGACCTGGTGGCGGTAGAAGGCGATCCACTGGCGGACATCGATGCCGCGATTTACAAGGTGAAATGGGTGATGAAGGGCGGGGCGGTGGTGGTGGACAAGACCAAGGGACAAGTTCGCTAGTGAAAAACTGAACCGCAGAAGGACCCATCCTTTCAAAAACGAAAGACGAAAGGATGGGGCAACCGAGAATCGGCTCGCAGGTCGGTCTGTGCCCCACCCGCCAGAATTCCTTTGGACTGCGAATGGCGCATTATCGGCAGCCCAACACTTCCGATTCTTGCGATAAGATATAGATTAAATCCAGCCTCAACGAAGAACGGCATGGCTTGGGGGAGGTTACTTTGAATTACACAGCATTCAGAGCTTCGAGCGAACAGACACTGGCGCCAAATCTCATATGGCGAACCATTCTTGTCAGCGCAACTCTTGGCGCATTATTGTTCCTGGCGTCGTGCACGAATAAAACGGCTTCCGGGCAACATGCAACCATTCTGATGCGCGATGGCACGACGCTAACGGGCAAAGTCACAGCGACCTCGCCAGCGGAAATCACGCTGGCGGGCGACGATAACGCGGCGCATACGGTCCCGATGACGCAGGTGAAATCGATAGAGTATGACGAAGCGCCGGCGGCGCAAAGTCCGGCTACCCAAACTTCCGATGCCAACAGCGGGGCACCGGCTACGCCCACGCGGCGCTCTGCGGCATCCAGAGCGAACGACGCTGCGCACGAACATCACTATCATCCGACGCAGGCCGAGATTCATACCAAGACCTACGTACTGCCCGTGAGCACTAAAGTTCCCGTGCGAACGGAAGAGACGATCGATTCAGCTACAGCGGCCGAAGGGCAGACCTATGCGGCTGAAATGGCCGACGATGTTTTCGACGCCAACGGCGACGTGGTCGTTCCCCGCGGTGCAAACGCTCAGATCGTCATTCGATCGGCTACCAAGGGAAACCGCTTTCATGGCACCTCCGACCTGGTACTGGATCTGCAATCGATTTCGGTTGGGGGTAAGCAATACCTAGTTAGCACAACCGATTTGCAACAGAAGGGAAAGCAAGGGTTTGGTGCGAACAAGAGGACCGCGGAATTTACGGGTGGGGGAGCCGCGCTCGGCGCTATTATCGGCGCGATTGCAGGCGGCGGGAAAGGCGCGGCGATCGGAGCCGGAGCAGGCGCAGGGGCGGGCGCAGTGACCCAAGTCACGACCAAGGGCGGCGCGATTCGAGTCCCGGCGGAGACGGTGCTAACCTTCCAGCTCGACAAGCCCGTTCAAATCGTTGAGGCAAAGTGATCGCGCTGCGACGCTGAGGTTGGAATACAGGGCACTTCAACATGACGAACGGCAAACAAGAAGTCGTTCGGTTCTTTCCGGCTTCCCCGTCGAGTCTTGTCAAACAAGTATCAGAAAACGTTCCTGTCCCCATCTCCCCCATCTCCCCCCATCTCTCAAACGACGGCCGGCCTCAACCCACACGGAACCAAGGGAACCAGACAGGACGTTTCTGATATTTATCTGAACCATGCCGCTGGGCCAATACTGGCAGTCGTGACCAGGCAGAGAAAATAGAGGCGTCCGCTCCTATGTGGTGCGCGAGAAGAACACAGCTGGAGAAACGTGGAATCGTTTGCTCAACTTCTCAATGTGGGCTCTGTTGAGATCGCGCTTTCTGTGCAAGACTTCGGACACGATGCTTTCCGAGCCAAAGACGGAGACCAGGTCTTTTTGGCGGAGATTATTGGCATCCATCAACGTGCGAAGAACTTCCACCGGGCTCGCATCGGGAATGGAATGATGCTCTTCTTCGTAAGCTTCGATTAACGTGATCAAGACCGCGGCATACTTTTCTTCATCCCTGGTCGGGTTTTCCTTGCTGGCCAGCTTATCCAAGACCGAAAGGTATTCCTCGTGCTGGCGTTCAGAGGTAATCGGCGCCGGCGAGCTGACTTCCAGCGCATATTTTTCGGGCACTCCAATCATCATGTCTGCCACTCTTTCTCGTCGTAATCGGCGTGACTCAGAATGCGCCGGATGTAAACCATTCGCCACCTGTATTTGATGGTGGCAATCAGCCCGGCCTTCGTCTTCGGCGACGTTTCCTCCAGTCGGCCCACCATTGCGGTTGCGTTCATAGCGCTTCCTTCTCCTGTGTGGGGCTGAACTCCAACAGGTCACCTGGCTGGCACTGCAGTGCCTCGCAAATGGCCTCGAGCGTGGAGAATCGGACGGCGCGCGCCTTTCCGGTTTTCAGGATCGACAGGTTGGCGAGCGTGATTCCGATTCTCTCGGACAGCTCGGTGAGTGTCATTCGACGCTCGTGAAGCATCTCGTCCACTTTGACGATGATCGGCATGGTTAGACCGTACCTTCGAGATCTTCGCGCATGCGCGCGCCCTGCTCGAAGACCGCGCCAACACGAAGAGCAGCAGCACCGTGAGCCAACGCGTCAGGGAGAAGCCGGAGCTGATGTTGAGGGGCGCGGCGGCGGTCGATAAGTAACGGTTGCGATTCGGGAGGCTAGTCGACGGCAGGAATCATCTGCCGCCCACTAGCGTATTCATCCCAGAAGCCAGCGTCTCTCCCGAAGAACTCACTGAATCGAGACGTTGTCAAAGGTAGCGGTGGCAAGAGTTGAGGTGCTGCCACTGCTCACTACTAGACCGACGTAGACATTTTGGGCCATGCTGATCGTCTGGCTAGTCCCAGTTTGTACCCAGTTCAGGCCGTCCGGCGAACTGTAGGCGGTCAAGGTACTCCCACTGCGAACCACCTTCACCCAATACGGAAGGGACGCGTTTGCCCCAATCACTTGGCCCGTGGTTCCTCCGGTGCTCGTGCGGTAATCCGTATAGACGAAGGAAGGATAGAAAGCCGAGAACACGTCAGTGGCGTTGGCATTGAGCGTCTCGCGAATCATCACTCCGCCCGTCGAGGACGAACCGACGCTCGCTACGCGAGCCACGATGGCGCCGTCGCCGCTCAAAGGCTGATAGACAAAATGGAAGCCATCGGCGGTAGACCAAACGGAGGTTCCCGCACCGTTGACGGTGAACGTTCCGTTGGCGTAGGTGGCACTACCCGCTACCCCCACTTGCCCGACATCCTGATTCAGCCAACCCGCTGGCAGCGGTTGCGTGGTCACCGTGAACGTCACCGGATTGCTGCCATTCGAGCCGGCAGCCAGGTAAACCACCATGGGACCCGAGGTTGCACCCGAAGGAATGGTGATGTTGATGGAGGTGTCGCTCCAAGTGTTGACGGTGGCTTGCGCGCCATTCAGCTTTACCATGCTGCCGTTCTGAGTGGGTCCGAAGCCAGTTCCCGAAATCACGACCTGACTCCCGAGCATTCCCGTGGTGGCGGAAACGCTGGTGATGACTGGCGCTGGCGCCGCGGTCGAGCTGATGGACACGCTGTCGAAGGTGGCGGTCGCCAGGCTGGCGGTGTTGCCACTGCTGACTCCTAGTCCTACGTAGATGTTCTGTCCCATGGGGATCGTCTGATTGGTCCCAAACTGTGTCCAGTTGACGCCATCCAGGGAGGTATAAGTGCCGAAGGTGCTTCCGCTGCGCACCAACTTCACCCAGTAAGGCAGACTGAGAGTTGCCGAGCTGACTTGGCTGGTGGTTCCGCCCGTGCTGGTGCGGTAACTGGAATACATTTGAGAGTTGAAGTAAGACTCGAAGATGCTCATGGCGTTAGCGTTGAGGGAATCGCGGATCATGATTCCGCCGGTCGAGGATGGGCTTACAGTCAGTACCCGGGCCACGATGGTGCCGTCGCCGGAGAAAGGCTGATACATAAAGTTAATTCCGTCGGCGGTGCTCCAAGCAGAGGTACCCGCTCCACTAACGGTGAACGTTCCGTTGGAGTTGTTACCGCTCCCCGCGAGCCCGACGGAACCTATATCCAGATCCGTCCAAACGGGGGAGGGGTTAGATTGGGATGAGACGGTTACCAAAATTGTCGTCGTCTGCATCAGGCTGGCTGATGTTCCGGCAATGGTCACTGCGGCTGTCCCGGTTGTTGCTGTGCTGCTGGCGGTCAAGGTTAGCGTGCTCGTTGCTGTGGCGGGGTTCGGGCTGAACGAAGCGGTAACGCCGCTCGGCAGACCAGCCACCGACAAGTTGACGCTGCCACTGAAGCCATTTTGGGGAGTGACTGTGATGGTACTCGTCCCACTGGTCCCCAGAACGAGAGTCTGGCTGCTGGGAGATGCGGAAAGGGCGAAGTTCGGTGAAGGCGGCCCAGGGGCAGTAACCACTACGTTGTCGAAGGTAGCAGTGGCAAGAGTTGAAGTGTTGCCACTGCTCACTACTAGACCGACGTAGACGTTTTGGGCCATGGGGATCGTCTGGCTCGTCCCAATTTGTACCCAGTTGACGCCGTCAGGCGAACTGTACCCACTCAAGGTATTTCCAGTTCGAACCGCCTTCACCCAATACGGCAACGTCGCGCTGGATCCAACCGCTTGGTTTGTAGTGCCGCCCGTAGTCGAGCGGTAGTTCATGTACGTGCTCTGGGCGTAGTAGGTCGGGAACACTTCCGCGGCGTTGGCATTGAGGGTCTCGCGAATCATCACCCCGCCCGTCGAGGACGGACTGACGCTCGCAACGCGAGCCACGATGGTGCCGTCGCCGCTCAAAGGCTGATAGACAAAATGGAAGCCATCGGCGGTAGACCAAACGGAGGTTCCCGCACCGCTGACGGTGAACGTTCCGTTGGAGTAGGTGGCACTACCCGCTACGCCCACTTGCCCGACATCCTGATCCAGCCAACCCGCTGGCAGCGGTTGCGTGGTCACCGTGAACGTCACCGGATTGCTGGCATTCGAGCCAGCAGCCGCGTAAACCAGCATGGGGCCGGTGGTTGCTCCCGAAGGAATGGTGATGCTGATGGAGGTGCTGCTCCAAGTGTTGATGGTCACCTGGGCGCCATTCAGCGTCACCATGCTCCCGCTCTGAAGGGTTCCGAAGCCAGTTCCTGAAATCACTGCCTGACTCCCAATCATTCCGTTTCTCGGAGAAATGCTGGTGATGACCGGCGCTGGCGCGGCGGTCGAGCTGATGGACACGCTGTCGAATGTGGCGGTCGCCAGGCTGGCGGTGTTGCCACTGCTCACTCCCAGACCGACGTAGATGTTCTGTCCCATGGGGATCGTCTGGTTGGTGCCGAACTGTGTCCAGTTCACGCCATCCAGGGAGGTATAAGTACCGAAGGTGCTTCCGCTGCGCACCAACTTCACCCAGTAAGGCAGACTGAGAGTTGCCGAGCTGACTTGGCTGGTGGT
>Ga0137403_10002127_pt1 | contig 24342 bp, 17 predicted proteins | sample CZOMad2_1_16fung_FD_122057 | JGI IMG/M metagenome (GOLD analysis project Ga0137403, IMG submission 122057) | Vadose zone soil fungal communities from Angelo Coast Range Reserve, California, USA - CZOMad2_1_16fungal (Hybrid Assembly) | ecosystem: Environmental > Terrestrial > Soil > Vadose zone...
GCACGAGATCGACGCGGTGCCCAGGCTCTCGAAGAACGTGAAGCACTCGGTCGACGTGGTGGTCGACCGGCTGAAGGTGCGTCCCGACGCGAAGCAGCGGCTCGCCGAGTCGTTCGAGACGGCGCTGCGCCACGCCGACGGGCGCGCGATCGTGATCGAGCTCGGATCGGGCCGCGAGCACCTGTTCTCGGCGCGGTTCGCCTGCCCGGTGTGCGATTACTCGCTCGCGGAGCTCGAGCCGCGCCTGTTCTCGTTCAACAACCCCATGGGCGCATGCCCGAAGTGCGACGGCCTGGGCACGATCAGCTTCTTCGACCCCAAGCGCGTGGTCGCGCACCCCAGCCTGAGCCTCGCGGGCGGCGCGATCCGCGGCTGGGACCGGCGCAACCAGTTCTACTTCCAGATGCTCACCAGCCTCGCCGCGCATTCCGGCTTCGACGTCGAGGCGCCCTTCGAGAAGCTGCCCGAGGCGGCTCAGGCGCTGGTCCTCAATGGCAGCAAAGAGAAGATCGCCTTCTCCTACCTGACCGAACGCGGGCGCACGGTGGTGAAGGAGCACGCCTTCGAGGGCGTCCTGCCGAACTTGGAGCGCCGCTACAAGGAAACCGATTCGCTGGTAGTGCGCGAGGAGCTGGCGAAATTCCTGAACACCAAGGCCTGCCCGGTGTGCGAGGGCACGCGTCTGCGACTGGAAGCGCGGCATGTGAAAGTCGGCGACCAGGCCATCTACGAAGTGAGCGCGATCCCGCTCAAGCAGGAGCTGGAGTTTTTCCGCGGGCTCAAGCTCGAAGGCAGCAAGCAGGCGATCGCGGAGAAGATCGTCAACGAGATCGTCGCGCGCCTGTCCTTTCTCAACAACGTCGGGCTGGACTATCTCTCGCTCGACCGCTCGGCCGACACGCTCTCCGGCGGCGAGGCCCAGCGCATCCGCCTCGCCTCGCAGATCGGCTCGGGCCTTACCGGGGTGATGTACGTGCTCGACGAGCCCTCGATCGGCCTGCACCAGCGCGACAACGGGCGGCTCCTGGACACGCTCAAGCACCTGCGCGACCTCGGCAACACGGTGATCGTGGTCGAGCACGACGAGGAGGCGATCAGCTCGGCCGACCACGTTCTCGACATGGGGCCCGGCGCGGGCGAGCACGGCGGGCGCGTGGTCGCCGAAGGCACGCCTTCGGAGATCCGCGGCAATCCCGCTTCCCTCACCGGCCAGTACCTGTCGGGCGCGCTTTCGATAGCCGTTCCCGGAAGCCGGCGGCGCTTCGACAAGACGCGCCTCTTCAGGCTGAGCGGCGCGCGCGGCAACAACCTGAAGTCGGTCGATCTCGCCTTGCCGGTGGGCCTGTTCGTCTGCATCACCGGGGTATCGGGGTCGGGGAAATCCACGCTCATCAACGACACGCTCTACCACGCGGTCGCGCGCGAGATCTACGGCTCGATCCACGAGCCTGCCGCGCACGACTCCCTGAAGGGCATGGAGTTCTTCGACAAGGCGATCAGCGTCGACCAGAGCCCGATCGGGCGCACGCCGCGTTCCAATCCGGCGACGTATACGGCGCTGTTCACGCCGATCCGCGAGATCTTCGCCGGGGTGCCGGCCGCGCGCGAGCGCGGCTACGGGCCGGGACGCTTCTCGTTCAACGTCAAGGGCGGGCGCTGCGAGGCCTGCCAGGGCGACGGCGTAATCAAGGTCGAGATGCATTTTCTTCCCGACATCTACGTGCCGTGCGACGTGTGTCACGGCATGCGCTACAACCGCGAGACGCTGGAGGTGCAGTACAAGGGCAAGAATATCCACGAGGTGCTGCAGATGACCGTCGAGGCGGCCCACGAGTTCTTCAACGCCGTGCCCGCGGTCGAGAGGAAGCTCCAGACGCTGCTCGAAGTGGGCCTGGGCTATATCCAGCTCGGCCAGCCGGCGACGACGCTCTCCGGCGGCGAGGCCCAGCGCGTGAAGCTCTCCCTCGAGCTCTCCAAGCGCGATACCGGCCGCACGCTCTACGTGCTCGACGAACCCACCACGGGCCTGCATTTCAAGGACATCGATCTCCTGCTCAGCGTCCTGCACCGGCTGCGCGACGCGGGCAACACGGTGGTCGTGATCGAGCACAACCTGGACGTCATCAAGACGGCCGACTGGGTGATCGACCTGGGCCCCGAGGGCGGCGACGGCGGGGGGCGCATCGTGGCGCAGGGCACCCCCGAGGACGTGGCGGCGTCCGAGGCGAGCTTCACCGGCCGGTACCTGCGAAACGTTTTAAACAAAAAAGTGAAGCGGGCGGCTTAGACAAAAATACCGCGACTGCGTAGAATCGCGTGCGTCCTCATCGGGAGATTCACATGACTCGGACTGTCCAGCTGTTCATCGCAATCCTCACCGCTGTCGCGTTCGCCGCGCCGCTCTCCGCGCAGGAGGGCACACTCCAGAAGATCAAGGCCAGCGGCTCGATCACCATCGGCCACCGCGACGGCTCGATCCCGTTCTCGTACTACGACGACCAGCAGAAGCCGGTCGGCTACGCCGTGGACCTGTGCCTCAGGATCGTCGACGCGGTCAAGGCCGAGCTCAAGATGCCGAAGCTCGACGTCAAGTACCAGCTCGTGACCTCGGCGAACCGCATCCCGCTGATGGCGAACGGCACCATCGACCTGGAGTGCGGCTCGACCACCAACAACCTCGAGCGGCAGAAGACGGTGTGGTTCACGGTGACGCATTTCGTGACGGCCAACCGCTGGGTGGCGAAGAAGTCGGCGAACCTCAGCAAGCTCGTCGACCTCAAGGGCAAGACCATCGTCTCGACCGCCGGCACCACCAACATCAAGCAGATGACCGAGCTGAACGCCGCCCAGAACCTCGGCATGAACATCATCTCGGCGAACGGCCACCCCGAGGCTTTCCAGATGGTCGAGACCGGCCGCGCCGTGGCGTTCGCGATGGACGACATCCTGCTCTACAGCCTCGCGGCGCAGTCGCGCAATCCCGGCGACTACGCCATCTCGGCGGAAGCGACTTCGGTCGAGCCGTACGGAATCATGTTGCGCAAGGACGACGCGGCGTTCAAGAAGGTGGTCGACGCCGCCATGGTCAACCTCTACAAATCGGGGCAGATCAACCCGATCTACGAGAAGTGGTTCCTGAAGGCGATTCCGCCAAAAGGCATCAACCTGAACATCCCGATGAGCGATCAGTTCAAGAAGGTGGTCGCCAACCCGACGGATTCCGGAGACCCCGCCGCATACAAGTAATCCTGCAGCTTCACGCGGCGGTCTCGGGAGAAGCGTGAACTACAACTGGCACTGGCGGGTCCTGCTCGAGACCGAGCCAGGCGGGACCGGCAGCTACCTCCACTACCTCATCGTCGGCCTGGGCTGGACGCTCGCCACCGCGCTCGCCGCCTGGGTGATCGCGCTTGCCATCGGGGCGCTCGTCGGCACGTTGCGCACGACCCCCTCGAAGTGGGCGGTGCGCCTTGGAAATCTGTACGTCGAGATCTTCCGCAACGTGCCGCTGATCGTGCAGATGTTCCTGTGGTTCTTCGTGGTCCCGGAGCTCCTGCCCAAGGCCCTCGGCGACTGGATCAAGCAGATGCCTCCGCCCTGGGGCTCGTACGTCCCGGCGGTTCTATGCCTCGCCATCTTCACCTCGGTGCGCGTCGCCGAGCAGGTGCGCGCCGGCATCGGCTCGCTGCCGCGCGGCCAGCGCATGGCCGGCATCGCGATGGGGCTGACTGAAACGCAGGCCTACCGCTATGTCATCCTGCCGCAGTGCTTCCGCATCATCCTGCCGCCCCTCACCTCCGAGTTCATGAACATCATCAAGAACTCGTCGGTGGCGCTGACCATCGGGCTGCTCGAGCTCACCGGCCGGGCGCGGTCGATGCAGGAGTTCAGCTTCAGGGTGTTCGAGGCGTTCACCGCGGCGACGGTGATTTATATCCTCACCAACCTGATCGTGGTGCTCGCGATGCGAGCTCTCGAGAAGAAAGTGCGCGTGCCCGGCCTGATCGCCGCCGGCGGTGCGCCACAGGCAGGGCATTGATGGGCTTCGATTTCGACGTCATCGAGCGCTCCTGGGTCTACCTCTTCAGGGAAGGGATGACTTTCACGCTCACGCTCACCGCGCTGGCGATGGCGGGCGGCATCGTCTTCGGCACCCTGCTCGCGATGATGCGGCTCTCGAGCGTGAAGCCGGCGGCCATGCTGGCCGGCGCCTACGTCGATCTGATGCGCTCGATCCCCCTGGTGCTGGTGATCTTCTGGTTCTTCTTCCTCGTGCCGTACATCGGCGCCTGGGTGATCGGCGCGAAGCAGCCGATCCAGGTCGGCGCCTTCTGGTCGGCGGCGATCACCTTCACCCTGTTCGAGGCCGCGTACTATTGCGAGATCATGCGCGCCGGCATCCAGTCGATTCCGCGCGGCCAGGTATGGTCGGGTTACGCGCTCGGCCTGGACTACTGGCAGACCATGGCGCGTATCATCCTGCCGCAGGCGTTCCGCAACATGCTGCCCGTGCTCCTCACCCAGACCATCATCCTGTTCCAGGACACTTCCCTCGTGTATGTGATCTCGGCCACGGATTTCCTGGGCGCGGCCGCCAAGGTCGCCAACCGCGACTACCGCCTGGTCGAGATGTACAGCTTCGTGGCCGTGGTGTATTTCGTCGTCTCGTACGGGCTGTCGACGCTGGTGAGGCGGCTCCAGGAACGCATCGCAATCGTCAAGTAGGGATCCCATGATCTCGATCAGGAACGTCAGCAAGTGGTATGGCAGCCTTCAGGTGCTCACCCGTTGCTCGACCGAGGTGAAGAAGGGCGAGGTGGTGGTCGTGTGCGGCCCCTCGGGCAGCGGAAAATCGACGTTCATCAAATGCGTCAACGGCCTGGAGCCGTTCCAGCAGGGCGAGATCACGGTGGACGGCGTTTCGGTCAACGACCCGAAAACCGACCTGCCGAAGCTGCGCTCGCGGATCGGCATGGTGTTCCAGAACTTCGAGCTCTTTCCCCACATGTCGGTGACGCGCAATCTGACCCTCGCCCAGGAGAAGGTGCTCGGCCGCAATTCCGAGGACGCGGCGCGCAAGGGCCTCGCGCTGCTCGACCGCGTGGGGCTCCTCGCCCACAAGGACAAGTACCCGGGGCAGCTCTCGGGCGGCCAGCAGCAGCGCGTGGCGATCGCGCGCGCGCTCGCGATGGACCCGATAGCGATGCTCTTCGACGAGCCGACCTCGGCGCTCGATCCGGAGATGATCAACGAGGTTCTCGACGTCATGGTCGGGCTTGCGCGGGAAGGCATGACCATGATGGTCGTCACCCACGAGATGGGCTTCGCGCGCAAGGTCGCGCACCGCGTCATCTTCATGGACCGCGGGGAGATCGTCGAGGACGCGCCCAAGGACGACTTTTTCGGAAAGCCGCGCTCGGAGCGCGCGCAGCATTTCCTCTCCAAGATCCTGCAGCACTGACGCCGCGTGCCCGAGCGGGGCAATCGCGCTGTCCCGCGATCGGGCTCGGGTACACTTGCGCCTACTGTAGATTCCCGGGAAAACCATGAACCGCGACATCAAGCTGCTGTTTGCCCTGTTCACGCTGTCGGGTTTCACCGGCCTCATCTACGAGTCGGTCTGGTCGCACTACCTGAAGCTGTTCCTCGGCGCGGCGGCGTTCTCGCAGTCGTTCGTGCTCGCGGCCTTCATGGGCGGGATGGCGCTCGGAGCGTGGCTCGCGAGCCGCTGGAGCGCGCGCGTCGCGAACCTGCTCACCGCCTACGGCTGGATCGAGGCGGCGATCGGCGTGGCCGCGCTGATCTTTCACGAGCTGTTCGTCCTGCTGACCCAGCTTTCCCTCGACCATGTGATTCCGGCCCTGGGCTCGCCTGACAGGGTCGAGATCTACAAGTACTCGCTGTGCGCGCTGCTCATCGTCCCGCAAACTGTCCTCCTCGGCATGACCTTCCCCCTCCTCTCCGGAGCGGTCATTCGCCGCGGGCCGCAGGCGAGCGGCCATCACTTGGCGATGCTCTACTTCACGAACTCGATCGGCGCGGCGGCGGGCGCGCTGGCGTCCGCGTTCTTGCTGCTCGGCTGGCTCGGCATGCCGGGCACCATGCGGCTGGCGGGAGCCTTGAACCTCGCGCTTGCCGCCGCGGTGCTCGCCCTCGCACGCCGCGGAGAGCCCGCGGCCGTCGCGGCCGCGCCCACGGGCCCGGCCGCGCTCTCCGGGAAATACATCGTGCGGCTTTTCCTCGCGGGCGCGTTCGTCACCGGGCTCGCGTCCTTCGTCTACGAGATCGTCTGGATCCGGATGCTCTCGCTCGTCCTCGGCTCTTCCTTCCACGCGTTCGAGCTGATGCTCTCGGCCTTCATCACCGGACTCGCGCTCGGCGGTTTGTGGATCCGTCGGCGAATCGACCACATCGCCGACCCCGTGCGCTACGCCGGCCTCGTGCAGGTCCTCATGGGAGTCGCGGCGCTCGCGACGGTTTTCGTCTACCACTGGACTTTCGATTGGATGGCCTGGGCGCTCCACACCTTCCAGCGCAACGACAACGCCTACCCGCTGTTCAACCTCTTCTGCCACGGTCTCGCCTTTGCGGTGATGCTCCCCGCCACCTTCCTCGCGGGCATGACGCTGCCGCTCTTCACGCATGTCCTGCTTCGCGGCGGGAGAGGGGAGCGCGCGATCGGCCAGGTGTACGCGGCGAACACGCTCGGCGCGATTGCGGGCGTTCTGCTCGCCGTGCACCTGCTCATGCCCGTCGTCGGGCTGAAGCTCGCCCTGGTGCTCGGAGCCTCGACCGACATACTGCTCGGCGCCTGGCTGTTGCGCTACTCGCAGTCGGCGGCCCGGCGGATCCATGCCATGGCAGCGGTTCTCATCGGAATGCTTGCCGCAGCCGGGACTGCGCGCGCCGAGATCCTGGATCCCGAACGCCTCTCCTCCGGCGTGTTCCGCTACGCGCAGGTGACCCCGGATTTCGGGCGCGTGGTCTTCTACCAAGACGGCAAGACCGCTTCGGTGGCGGTGCGCGGCCAAGCGAGCAGCGGCATCGTGGCCATCGTCACGAACGGCAAGCCCGACGCGGGGCTCCGCCTGGATCCGAAGCAGCCGCCGACCGCGGACGAATACACGATGAGCCTGCTTCCGTCCCTGCCCCTGCTCATTAAACCGGACGCCAAGACCTACGCTGGCATAGGATGGGGTTCGGGCTTCAGCGCCCATGTTCTGCTGTTGCACTCCGGGCCGCAATCGCTGGACAACATCGAAATCGAGCCGGCCATGTTCGCCGGCGCGCGCGCATTCGGCGAGCGCACCGAGCGGGCGTACCGCGACGAGCGCAGCCGCGTGTACTTCGAGGACGCGAAGAGCTATTTCGCCCGCCATGGCAAGCGCTACGACGTCATAATGACCGAGCCTTCCAACCCATGGGTCAACGGCGTCGCCGGCCTCTTCACGACCGAATTCTATCGGGACACGAAGCGCTATCTCGCGCCGGGAGGCCTGTTCGTTCAGTGGGTGCACAGCTACGAGCTCAACGATCAGCTTCTGGGCTCGGTGCTGGCCGCGCTCGGGGAGAATTTTTCCGACTACGAGATCTACGAGGCCAATTCCGGTGACCTCGTGATCGTCGCTGTTGCTCAGGGAGAGGTGCCGCGCCCGGGTCCGCTTCCGGAGAAGGAAAGCGCTTTCCTGAAAGAGATCGGGCGATTGGGCCTCACGCGCGGCGGCGCGATCTCGGCGCGCACGCTCGGCCGGAGGAAGCAGATCGAAGTGCTGCTCGCGGTGTCCGCTCCCCGGGTCAATTCGGATTTCCATCCGGTCTTGCAGCTGGAAGCCCCGCGAGCGCGGTTCGAGGGAAGCGCGGCGCAAGGCATTCAGAGCCTCGGCACGGCACCCTTTCCGGTTCTTCAGATGACGGGCGGAGCGCCCCAATCCTATCTGAAGGAACCTGCCCCTCAGTACGATCTGTCGCCGCGAATTCGCATGCAGTCGGTAGCCCTGGAAATCTCGCGCCTGCTTTCGGATCGCGCCTCGGATCCGCTGCGCTCCAGCGAGAAGTCCGCGACCGATGTCGCCCTCGTCCTGAAACGTCCGGACGCGCTATGCGCGGAAAACCCGTCGCAGATCGCGATCGATGCTCTTCACGATGCCGCCGAGACCACGATCGGCGGCCTCGCGCCCGATCAGGCCCGCGCTCTCTGGGGTGAACGCAAATGGCTCGGATGCGCACCCCGATCCGCGCACATCCGAGACCGGCTCGATGTCTATGCCGCCGTCGCGGCGCGCGACCCCAAGGCGATGCTGAGCCGCGCCCGGGCGCTGCTCGCCGGACCCGCCCAGGGCGGGGACAACTGGGGACGTTATCTGCTCTCCACCGCGATCCTCGGTGCCTGCGCCGCCGGCGAATATCCGGAGGCGGCGGAGCTATGGAAACGATACGGGCGGGCGCTCTATCCGAGCGGAAACGTTCCGCCCTACCTGGTCTATCTCCTGGGCCTGCAGGCGACAATGGCTCGGTCGCTCAGCCCTTGAGCGCCCGGGCGCGGATCGCGTCCAGCGTCGTAGAGGTGGTGATCGCCTGCGGATCGATACGGACCTCGATCAGCGCGGGCCTGCTCGAGGATTCCGCGGCCTTGACCGCGCGCTCGAAAGCCGGCACGAAAGCGGCGGTGTCCTCCACCGCTTCGCCGTGGGCGCCGTAGGCCCGGGCGAGCGCGACGAAGTCCGGGTTGTTCAGCGTCGTCGCGTACACCCGCGCCGGGTACTCGCGCTCCTGGTGCATGCGGATGGTGCCGTACATGCCGTTGTTGACCACGACGAAGATCACCGGAAGCTCGTATTGGACCGCCGTGGCGAGCTCCTGCCCGTTCATGAGGAAATCGCCGTCGCCGTTGATCGACACGACGAGCCGCCTGGGTTGCGCTACTTTCGCAGCGATGCCGGCCGGCACGCCGTAGCCCATCGAGCCGTTGGTGGGCGCGACCTGCGTGCGCAGGCCCGGGTAGCGGTAGAAACGCGAGATCCAGCCCGCGAAATTGCCTGCCCCGTTGGCGATGATCGCGTCCTGCGGCAGGCGCTCGCGCATCCACGCAACGATCTCGGCGAGCTGCACTCTGCCCGGAATGGGCGCGGGCCGGGTCCATTCGAGATACTCGGCGCGCGCCTGCTCGCGCGATGACTTCCAGGCCGCGCCGTCGAGCCTCAGCCCCTTGAGGGCCGCGGCGAACTGCGGCATGCCGGAGTTGATGAGCAGCTCCCCCTGGTAGACGCGCCCCAGCTCCTCGGCGCCGGCGTGCACGTGGACCAGCTTCTGCTTCGGCCGCGGCGGCTCGATCAGCGTATACGCTCCGGTCGTCATCTCTCCGAGGCGCGCCCCGATGACGAGCAGCACGTCGGCGGTGCGCACTCGCTCGGCGAGCTTCGGGTTGATGCCGATGCCGACGTCGCCGACGTAATGGTCGTGATTGTTGTCGAACAGGTCCTGGAAGCGGAACGAACAGGCGATCGGCAGGCCGCTCGACTCGGCGAAGGCCTGCAGGTCGCGGCACGCCTCGCGCGTCCAGACCGTGCCTCCTAGAATGACGAGAGGCTGCTTCGCCCGTGCGAGCAGGCCGCGGAGTTTTTCCATGTCGCCCGCGGAGGGGCTCGCCTGCACCACCTGGTAGGGCGCGACATCGCCGACGGCCGCCGTCTGCGTCAGCATGTCCTCCGGCAGCGCGAGCACCACCGGCCCGGGCCGGCCCGACATCGCGAGGTGGAAGGCGTGGCTCACGTACTCGTGCATACGCTCGGGGCGGTCGATCTGCGCGACCCACTTCGCCATCGGCCCGAACATGTGGCGGTAGTCGACCTCCTGAAAGGCCTCGCGGTCGGCGAACTCGCCCGGCACCTGGCCGATGAAAAGGATCATCGGCGTGGAATCCTGGTGCGCGGTGTGCACGCCGATCGAGGCGTTGGTCGCCCCCGGGCCGCGGGTGACGAAGCAGATGCCGGGCTTGCCCGCGACCTTTCCATAGGCTTCCGCCATGTAGGCTGCGCCGCCGTCCTGGCGCGCGACGATGAGCCGGATGAAGTCGCGCGCATCGTAGAGCGCGTCGAGCACGGCGAGATAGCTCTCCCCGGGAACGCAGAAGGCGGTGTCGACGCCGTGGATTTTCAGCGCGTCGACGAGGATTTGCGCGGCGGTTCTGGAGGGGCCGGTTCCTGACATGAGAAAAGCGACCGATGCGAAAGGCTGGAACTATAACAGCCAGGCGGCAGCGGTCCAATTCGGCCAGTCCGAGAACGCACTCACATTCAGGGAAATTCCTTGAAATCGTGTCAGGTATTCCCTCGCCGGATATCGTGCACGCGAGAGTCCCTTGCATCCCGCAGGTGTTTAGGACTATAAGACCTTGCCAAGTCGAAATAGACGGCCGTTTGGGGTGTGGGTGGGTCGGCGGCACGTATTTCGCGGCACGATGCAATCGGGATTTCGCGCATCGAGACTCGACGTACGGGATCCCGTAGCCGCGAGCAGTCAGCCTCAACCCTGCTCCACCTCGACCGAAATGGGGTGAGGCATGTCCGCGACGCTTTTTGATTCGACGGTTCCCGCCGCCTTCGGCGACGCGCAGATAGTGTCTGCGCGCGCGAGCTCGTAATGAAACACGTGCCGCTTTCTGCAGGCGCGGGAGCCCTGCTTGTGCTCCTCGGCGGCACGGTGATGCTCGGCTGGTTGCTGCAGCTTTCGCCTCTGGTGCGCGTGCTGCCGGGGTTCACGCCGATGGTGTTCAACACCGCGCTGTGTTTTGTTCTGGCGGGCGGCGCGCTGCTGATGCCGGTATCCGATGCGCAACGGCACCAGCGCGTCACGGCCGTTCTGGGCGGCGCCCTCGTGACCGTCGCGACGCTGGTGCTCGCCGAGCATGTCCTGCATCTGAACGTCGGCATCGACTGGGCCCCGCTCCACGCCTGGCTGCGCGACTCCAATCCGAACCCGGGCCGGATGTCCGCCGGCACCGCCTCGGGTTTCCTGATGAGCGGAGCGGTGCTGATCCTCGCGAGCCGCGTGCGCCGCCCGTGGATGGGCCGCGCGGTCCGGCTGCTGACCCTGGGGGTCGGCACCGTCGGCGTGCTCGGGCTAGCGGGCTATCTGGTGAGCGCTCCCCTGCTTTTCCCCGGGTATCTTTTCGCCGGCGTCGCGGTGCACACTGCCGCGGGACTGCTCGTTCTGGCACTCGGCCTGCGGTCGGCCTGGAGGCAGCTCGAGTGGGGCCGGGTGCCGCTGTTTGCGAGGGACGACGACCGGATCACGTTCGTCGGCGCGACGGTCTTGGCCGCGATCGCGCTGGCCGCCGGGATCGCGAGCTTCGCCATTCTTCAGGACCGGGTCCAGACCCTGGTCGGCGACCACGTCCATGCCGAGCTGATGGGCCGGACAGACATGTTCCGGGACTTGATCGAACTGCGCGAAGTCAACGCCCGGATCGCCGCCACCCGGCCCGCGGTGATCCGCAATCTGCGCGCCATCCACGCCCGCCGCGACGACAGCTCGGATCTTGCAAATGTGAAAGCGGTCGTCGACAGCTTCCTGAAGCAGGGTTTCAGCGCGATCGCCTATCACGGCGTCGACGGCAAAGTCATCGCGAGCGGAGGTGCTTTCGTGCAAGCGCCCGCCATGACAGTGACACTCGCAACCCCCGACAAGGCGGAGTTGCTCTGGGACGGCGGCTTCCTGCTGCACCACCGCATCCCCATGCGGGACTCCGCAGGGGAAGCCGGCACGGTGCTCACCGAGCAGCCGCTCCCGGTGCTGACGCGGCTCGCGCAGAACGTACCCGGGATGGGCGTGACCGGGGACATGGGCTTGTGTGTCCTGAACGGAGAACAGATAAATTGCTTTCCCCAGCGCCTCAACCCGCGGGCGTTCTCCGCGCCGCTGGTCAACGTCGCCGGCGAACCCCTCCCGGTGACGCGCGCCCTGCGCGGCGAGACCGGCGTGGTCGTCACACGGGATTACCGGGCGCAAAATGTGGTCGCCGCCTACGGCCCAATAGGCGATTGGGGTCTCGGGATGGTGATCAAGATCGACGCGCTCGAGATATTCCAACCGATCCGCGAGCAACTGCAGATCGTCATCACTTTGCTGTTCCTTCTCGTCGCGGGAGGGACGGCGCTGCTGCGCTCGCAGGTGAGGCCGCTCGCGACCAATTTGCACGAAAGCCGCGAGCAGTTTCGCGCCGTAACAGAGACCGCCAGCGACGCGATTATTTCAGCCGACGGGCGAGGCACCATCATCTATTTCAATCAGGCAGCAGAGCGCATCTTCGGTTATTCGGCAATGGAGGCACTCGGCGAGCCTTTGACGCTGCTGATGCCGGAGCGGTTCCAGCAGGCGCACGCGCTGGGCCTGCAACGGTTTCTCGCCACCAGGCAAGCCAGAATCATCGGAAAGACTCTCGAGCTGGTCGCAAGGAAGAAGGATGGAAAAGAGTTCCCCATAGAGATTTCCGTCGCGAGCTGGGAAACGCCGAAAGGAACCTTCTTTACGGCCATTCTGCGCGACATCACCGCTCGCAAACAAGCCGAGGAGATCCTGAAAGGGCGGAGCGCGGAGCTCGAGGCCACCAACAAGGAGCTTGAAGCCTTTTCCTATTCCGTATCGCACGACCTGCGCGCTCCGCTGCGTCATATCGACGGCTTTGCCGCGATGATGGCGGAGGAGTGCGGTTCGGTCTTGGACGCCGACGGCCGGCGCTATCTCAGAATCATTTCAGAATCGGTGAAGCAGATGGGCAAGCTGATAGACGACTTGCTCACGTTTTCCAGGATGGGCCGGGTCGGGATGCGTCAGACCCGGGTCAGCATGGCTGAACTGGTGAGTCAGGTGCTGCAAGACCTGGCTGGCGAGGCTGACGGGCGAAATATCGAATGGAACATTCATCCCTTGCCGGACGTGCAGGGAGATTTTTCCATGCTGAAACAAGTCTGGGTCAACTTGCTCTCGAATTCGATCAAGTACACCCGTCCCCGCGATTTGGCGAAGATCGAAATCGGGTACAGCAGGAAGAACGGCGAGCTGGAATTCAGCGTGCAGGACAACGGAGCAGGATTCGACATGAAATACGTCGAGAAGCTGTTCGGGGTGTTTCAGCGGCTGCATCGGGCGGAAGAATTCGAGGGCACAGGCGTGGGCCTCGCCAACGCAAGCCGGATCGTCGCCCGCCACGGCGGCCGGATTTGGGCCCAAGCGAAAGTCGACGAAGGAGCGATTTTCTATTTCACCCTTCCCGATTCCGAAAGGAATAGCTCATGACGAAGCTTAGACCGATTCTCCTTGCCGAGGACAATTTGAAGGACGTCGAATTGGTCCTCGCCGCCTTGAAGAAAGACCATCTCGCAAACGAAGTCGTGGTCGCCCGCGACGGCGCGGAGGCCCTGGACTACCTCTACCGGCGGGGAAACTTCCGTGCCCGGGAGGATGGGCTTCCGATCGCGATATTTCTCGATTTGAAAATGCCCAAAGTGGACGGGCTGGAAGTGCTGCGGCAGGTAAAAGCCGACGATGTGCTCAAGGTCATCCCGATAGTGATGCTGACTTCGTCGCGCGAGGAGGCCGACCTGGTGAAGAGCTATCAATTGGGAGCCAATGCTTATGTCGTCAAGCCGGTCGGCTTCCAGCAGTTTGTCGACGCCATCAAACAAATGGGCATGTTCTGGGCCGTCATCAACGAACCGCCTCCCGAAACCGAGGGTTGAGCGATCGAATGCGGAACAATATGACAGAGCCGATCAGAATTCTGCTTGTTGAAGACGTCGAGCGGGATGCCGAGCTGGCGCTGTATGAACTGAAGCGCGCGGGACTCGTCTTTCAAAGCCGCAGGGTGGAGACCGAGTCCGACTTTCGTCGCGAACTCAGTGATTTCAAGCCCGATGTCGTCGTGTCGGATTTTTCGCTGCCGCGCTTCAGCGGAAGGGCGGCGCTCGCGATCGCGCGCCAGGTCGAAGGCGACATTCCCTTCATTTTCGTATCCGGGACGATCGGCGAGGACGTCGCAGTCGAGGCGATGAAGGCCGGCGCCAACGACTATGTCATGAAAATCAATCTCGCGCGGCTGGGCCCTGCGATCCAGCGCGAGTTGCGTGAAGCCGAAGGGCGGCGGAAAGGAAATGTCGCGGAAGCAGCTTTGCAGCAGAGCGAGGTCAAATACCGCGATCTCATCGGACAGGCGTCGGATGGAATTTTTGTCACGGACAGGGGAGGTAAACTTCTCCTCGTCAACCCCGGCTATTGTGCAATGCTGGGGTACAGCGAAGCAGAGCTGCTCGGGCTGAACGTCGCGGACACTTACCCCGAGAACGAGCGGGCCGCCCTGCAAACGCGCCTCGCTGATCTTCCCAAAGTCGAAAGCAGACTGTTCGAGCGGATGATGCGGCGCAAGGATGGCACCTCCTTTCCCGTCGAGATCAGCATCAGGTTTCTTGCCAACGGCACGCACCAGGGCATCGTGCGCGACATCACCGAACGCAGGAAAGCCGCCGCTGCGCTGGCCGAGAGCGAGTTCCGCTTCCGCCAGCTCACCGAGAACATCACCGAGGTGTTCTGGCTCACCGATCCCTCCAGGAACGAGATGCTCTACGTCAGCCCCGCGTACGAGAAGATCTGGGATCGCAGCTGCGAAGCCCTCTACGCGTCACCTCGCGAGTGGCTCGACGCCATCCATCCCGAGGACAGGCAACGGGTCCTGGAGGCGACCATCGCAAAGCAGGCACAGGGAGGCTACGACGAGGAGTACCGGATCGTCCGGCCGGACGGCTCGATACGCTGGGTCCGCGACCGGGCCTTCCCGGTTGCGGACCCAGAGGGTCGGGTTTACCGGATCGCCGGTGTGGCCGAAGACATCACCGAGCAGAAGCGTGCCGGCTTGCTGCTGAGGCTCGAGCATGCGGTAGCGCAGCGTCTTACCGACGCCAACAACGCGTCCGAAGGACTGAATGCGGTGATGCGCGCGATATGCGAGACGGAGCGATGGGAGTGCGGGCGGTACTTTCGCGTGGACGAAATAGCGGGCGTGCTGCGCTTCAGCGAGTCCTGGAGCGTGCCGGATCCTTTAATCGTGCGATTCGTCGCCGGCTCGAGCGAGGTCTCATTTGCCCCGGGGGCGGGATTATCGGGACAAGCATGGCAATCCGGAGAGCCGCTGTGGACGACGGACGCGAGCGAAGACCCGCGAGTGATGCAAACCACGCTCGCGCGCGATGCCGGTATACGCGGTGCGTTCGTGTTTCCGGTCATGTGGGAGGGCAAGGCGATCGGCGTGCTCGCTTTCAGCAGCCGCGAAGGTCGGGAGCCGGAAGACCGCCTGCTGCAATCGGTGCGCGTCATCGGCCACCAAATCGGCCAGTTCCTGTCGCGTATGGCACAACAGGAACATATTGCCCGTCTCAATCGCATCTATGCCGTCCTAAGCGGGATCAACACGCTTATCGTCCGGGCGAAGCACCGGGAGGAGCTGTTCCGGGGCGCATGCCGTATTGCAGTGGAGGCCGGGCGGTTCGTCATGGCCTGGATTGGCGTGTTGGACCAGGAAACGCTCACCGTAAAGCCTGTCGCCTGGGACGGTGAGGTACACGGTTTTTTCGACGCGGCGCCGCTGGCCCTGACGGCTGTCGGAGTCGGGAAGCAGGGTCTTGCCGGTCAGGCTGTCGGAGGCAGGAAGGCAGTGATCTCGAACGATGCCCAGAACGACCCGCTGACATTCATGAAAAAGGAGCTCAAGGAGCGGGGGATCAACTCGCTCGCCATTCTCCCTCTGATTGTTGCGGACGTGAGCATCGGCGTGCTGGCCCTGTACGCCAAGGAGGTCGGGTTCTTCGACGAAAAGGAGATGAAGCTGCTGACGGAACTCGCCGGCGACATCTCGTTCGCGCTCGATCACATCGAGAAGGGGGACCGGCTCGACTACCTGGCCTACTACGATGCCGCGACCGGCATCGCGAATCGCAAGTTGCTTCTCGAGCGTCTCGATCAGCGCATGCGGATCGCGGCGGAGCAGAAAAGCGGGCTGGCGCTGGCGATCCTGGACGTCGAGCGGTTCAAGAGCATCAACGATACGCTGGGGCGGCACGCGGGCGACCAGCTGCTCAAGGTGCTCGCGGAGCGCTTCGTGACGTTCCTCGGCGACCCGGACCGGGTGGGACGGGTGTTCGGCGATCAGTTCGGGATCGTCATTCCCTATGTGCACAGTGCAGACGAAGTCGCGCGCCTCGTCGATCAAAAACTCAAGGAATGCGTTGGGCCACCGGTGACGCTCGGCGGCAGCGAGCTCCGGCTCTCGGCCCGGGTGGGCATCGCCCTGTACCCCGACGACGGTGCCGACGCCGACACGCTGTTCAAGAACGCCGAAGCCGCGCTCAAGCGCGCCAAGGCGGGCGGAGAGCGTTACCTGTTTTACGCGCAGCAGATGACCGAGCGGGTCGCCGAGAACCTGGCGCTGGAGAACAAGATGCGGCTGGCGCTGGAAAACGAAGAGTTCGTACTGCACTACCAGCCCAAGGTGGACGCGACGACGCGGAGAATCGAGGGCATCGAAGCCTTGATCCGCTGGCAAAACCGCGAGCTCGGTCTGGTTCCGCCGATGCAATTCATCCCCCTGCTCGAGGCGACCGGGCTGATTCTCGAGGTCGGCGCCTGGGCCTTGCACCGCGCGGCGCTGGATTCCCGACGCTGGTCGGAGCGGGGCTTGACGGTCCCGCGCATCGCCGTCAACGTCTCGTCGATCCAGGTGCGCCGGCGGGACTTCGTCGAGAGCACGCTCGACTCGATAGGGGAAAACGGCAACCGTGCGGCGATCGATCTCGAAGTCACCGAGAGCCTCATCATGGAAGACATCGAGGCGAACATAGTAAAGTTCGAGGCGCTGCGGCTGGCCGGCATGGAAATCGCCATCGATGACTTCGGCACCGGCTATTCGTCGCTCGCGTACCTCGCCAAGCTCCCGGTGCAGTCGCTCAAGATCGACCGCTCGTTCGTCATGTCGATGCTGAAGGATCCCGCGGTCATGACCCTGGTTTCGACGATCGTGTCCCTGGCACACTCGCTGAAGCTCAAGGTCGTCGCCGAGGGCGTGGAATCCGAGGAACAGGCGGGCGCGCTCGACCGGCTGGGCTGCGACCAGTTGCAGGGCTATCTGATCAGCAAGCCCCAGCCTTTCGACGAGATCGCGAGGCTGCTCGGCTCCAGCACATGAAGTGGAAGCGCTGAATGCCGATGCGGCGGTGCGCCGCGCGGGCCGATTCGATAGAATCGTCCCGAACGCCTCCAGAGAATCCATGGTCGACGATATTCCCGGTTTGCGCCGCATCCTCAAGACCAGCAAGGTCATCGCCGTCGTCGGTCTTTCCGCCGACTGGTTCCGCCCGAGCTACTTCGCGGCGAAATACATGATCGAGCACGGCTATACCGTTATCCCCGTGAACCCGCGCTACGACAGTATCCTCGGGCAGAAGTGCTATAAGTCCCTGCGCGACATTCCCGTAAAGGTCGACATCGTCGACTGCTTCAGGAAGACCCAAGACATCATGCCGATCGCCGAAGACGCGATCGCCATCGGCGCGAAGGTCCTGTGGCAGCAGATCGGAGTATTGAACACCGAGGCGGCGAAGAAGGCCGAGGCCGCGGGTCTGGAAACCGTGATGGACCGCTGCGTGAAGATCGAGCACGGGCGGCTGTTCGGCGGCTTGAACTGGTGCGGCGTAAACACGAAAATCATTTCGGCGAAGCGTCCGCAATGGCTGTCGTACTGAGAGTGCCGTACCTTGGCTGACCGCAAGTTCGGCATCGAGACGCTCGCGCTGCACGCCGGCCAGATCCCCGACCCGGCCACCGGCTCGCGTGCGGTGCCGCTGTACCAGACGACTTCCTACGTCTTCGACTCGGCCGACCACGCCGCGTCCCTGTTCAACCTCCAGACCTTCGGAAACGTCTACACCCGGCTGTCCAATCCGACCACGGCGGTGCTCGAGGAGCGGGTCGCGGCCCTCGAGGGCGGCCGCGCGGCGGTCGCCACCGCCACGGGCCAGGCCGCGGAGATGACGGCGATCCTCACCCTGTGCGAATCGGGCGATCACATCGTCAGCGCCTCCACCCTCTACGGCGGCACCTACACGCTTCTCGAGGTGAACCTGCGCAAGCTCGGCATCGAGACGACGTTCGTCAATCCCGACGACCCCGAGAATTTCCGGCGCGCACTGAAACCAAACACCAAGCTCCTCTACGCCGAGACGCTCGGCAACCCGCTCATCAACATCGTCGACATCGAGGCGGTGGGGAAGATCGCGCGCGAGGCGGGCATCCCACTCATCGTCGACAATACCGTGCCCTCGCCGTACCTGTGCCGGCCTTTCGAGTGGGGCGCCGACATCGTGGTGCACTCGGCGACCAAGTACATCGGCGGTCACGGCACCACCATGGGCGGTGTCATCGTCGAGTCCGGAAAATTCCCCTGGGGCAACGGCAAGTTCCCCGGGATGACCGAGCCCTCGCGCGGCTACCACGGGGTCATCTTCCACGAGACTTTCGGCGATTTCGGCTACACCATGAAGGCGCGTATGGAAACGCTGCGCACCTTCGGCCCGTCAATCTCGCCCTTCAACTCCTGGATGCTGCTGCAGGGGCTGGAGACGCTGCCGGTAAGGATGGAACGGCATTGCGCCAACGCGCTCGCGGTGGCGAAGTTCCTCGAGCAGCATCCGCGGGTGTCATGGGTCAACTACCCCGGCTTGCCGAACAACAAGTACCACAAGCTCGCGCAGAAATACCTGCCGAAGGGCGCGAGCGGCCTGCTGAACTTCGGCGTGAAGGGCGGCGCGAAGGCGGGAGAAAAATTCATCGAGGCGGCGACCTTCATGAGCCATCTCGCCAACATCGGCGATGCCAAGACCCTCATCATCCACCCGGCCTCGACCACGCACCGGCAGATGTCGGAAGAGGAGCAGGCCAAGGCGGGCGTGACACCGGACATGATCCGCATTTCGGTGGGACTCGAGACGCTGGACGACATCCTCTGGGATGTGGACAATGCGCTTTCCGCCGCCGCAAAAGCCTAGATTTCGATGCTGCAACGAGCCGTAAAACCCGTCGTATTCGACACACCCTACCCCACGTTGCGCCGTCCGACTTTGGCGCGCAACGTCGTTTCCACCTCGCAGCCGCTCGCGGCCCAGGCCGGGCTACGGATGCTCCTCGCCGGCGGCAACGCGGTCGACGCGGCGCTCGCGACCGCGATCACGCTCACGGTGGTCGAGCCGATTTCCAACGGCATCGGCAGCGATCTCTTCGCCATCGTCTGGGACGGAAAAAAGCTGCACGGCCTGAACGCCTCGGGCCGCTCTCCCGCGGCGTGGACCCCGGAGTATTTCAAGGGGCGCACCGAGATACCGGCGCGCGGCTGGGAAAGCGTTTCGGTGCCGGGCTGCGTTTCGGCGTGGGTCGAGCTCTCGCAGAAATTCGGCAAGCTTCCCTTCGCGAAGCTGTTCGAGCCGGCGATGGACTACGCGGCCAACGGCTTCCCGATTTCACCCTTCGTCGCCGAGCGCTGGGATCCGCAGGTGCCCGAGCTGCGCGAGCAGCCGGGCTTTGCGCAGGCCTTCCTGCCGGGCGGCCGCTCGCCGCGCGCAGGAGAGATCTTCCGCTTCCCCGATCAGGCCAAGACCCTGGAGAAAATCGCCGCCACCAAGGGCGAGGCCTTCTACCGCGGCGAGCTTGCCGAGAGAATCGAGGCCTACGCCAAGAAGACGGGCGGCGCGATGACGCGCGCCGACCTTGCGGCGCATACCAATGACTGGGTAGGCACCATCAGCCAGGATTACCGCGGGCTCGCCGTCCACGAGATTCCGCCGAACGGACAGGGCATCGTGTGCCTCATGGCGCTCGGGATTCTTTCCAACTTCGACGTCGCCGACTACCCGGTCGATTCGGCCGACAGCGTGCACCTGCAGATCGAGGCGGTGAAGCTCGCGTTCGCGGACGCCCGGCGCTTCGTCGCGGACCCGAAGGCGATGACGGTAAATCCAGAGCAGTTGCTCGATCCCTCGTACCTCAAGTCGCGCTCCAGGCTGATCGACATGAAGCGCGCCCAGAATTTCGGCCACGGCACGCCGCCCAAGGGCGGCACCGTCTACCTCACGGCCGCGGACGCAGGCGGCATGATGGTGTCCATGATCCAGTCGAATTTCATGGGATTCGGCTCGGGCGTGGTCGTGCCCGGGACCGGCATCAGCCTGCAGAACCGCGGCTCGGGCCTGGTGCTCACCCCTGGCCACCCCAACCAGGTCGCCCCCAACAAGCGCCCGTTCCATACGATCATCCCGGGATTCGTGACGCGCGGGGGCGAGCCGCTCATGAGCTTCGGGCTGATGGGCGGCAGCATGCAGCCGCAGGGCCACACGCAGATGCTGGTGCGCATGGCCGACTACGGCCTGGGGCCGCAGGGCGCGATCGACGCACCGCGCTTCCGCGTGGTCGACGCCCTGAAGGTCACTTTCGAGGACGAGTGGCCGGCCGCGACCATCGCCGAGCTCGCTTCGCGGGGTCACCAGGTGATGAAGCTTCCGGAGGACTACAACGCCTTCGGCTGCGCCCAGATCGCGTACCGGCTCGACGACGGCTATCTCGCCGCCGCGGACCCGCGGCGCGACAGTCTAGCGGTCGGTTTCTGAAGGGCACCGCGCCCTGCTAGCGGGCCGGGGCGGGCGCGGCCTGCGTCTTGTCGCCCGCTTCGATCGCCTTCACCAGGGCGTTTCTCGCCAGTAGATTCGCGGCGGGATCGTCCAGCGTCTGGTATTTCCGCACGATGCTCTGGACCGAATCGAATGCGGTCTTGTCGATGCGACCGCGTTCATAGAAGAGCGAGGCGGTCACCATGATCCCGATCCGCTCCACCACCGGACTTTGGCTGATCACCGGTGTGGCGGAGACCTTCTCGAGGTACTGCGAATAGAACTCCGACCACTTCATCTTTCCCGATTCGGCCAGGGGTTCGTTATTCGCCGCCCAGTTGTCGACGTCCTGGATGCCGTAGGTCTCGGTGAACATCGCGCAGCCGCCGAGCGAAAGCGCGAGAGCGGCTGAAAGGGCGATGACGAAGGTGCTGTGCCGACTGTTCATCTGTGGTGCCTATGTTACCGCAGCGAGCGCGGTGCCCCGCGAGGCGGGTAGAATGCGCGGCAACGAACAGCTGTCCATGACAGGGAGGCGGAATGCTGGTCAGCAATCTCGAGATCGTCCCGGGCAAACGCATCGTCAAGCACCTCGGCATGGTCCAGGGCAGCACCGTGCGAGCCAAGCATGTCGGCAGGGACATCATGGCGAGCCTGAAGAATATCGTCGGCGGCGAGCTCTCGGGGTACACCGAGCTCCTCCAGGAGACGCGCGCCGAGGCGACGAAGCGCATGGTCGATCAGGCCCAGGCGGTGGGTGCAAATGCGGTGCTCAACGTCCGCTATTCCACCACCTCGATCGCGCAGGGCGCGGCCGAGATCCTCGCCTACGGCACCGCCGTGATCCTGGAGTAACCGTGAGTGCTTTCTTGCTGCAGCATCCGGATTTCGTAGTCTTTCTGGTGCTCCTTGCAGTCGGCTACTTCGCCGGGCGCGCCGCCGAGAGCGCGCACTATCGGTCCATACGCAGGCGCGAACGCCAGCTCGCCGGAATTCTGATGTTCGCGACGAAGTTTCCGCCGGCGGTCCAGGTGAGGCAGACGACAACGCTCGTTTCGGGCAGCGTGGTAATCTCGTCCGACTACTTCAAGCTCTTCGTCGCGTCCCTGCGCAAGCTCTTCGGCGGAAGGTTTCGCGTCTACGAAACCCTCCTCGACCGGGCCCGCAGGGAGGCCGTGCTGAGAATGAAGCGGGAGGCGCTCAGGCTGGGCGGGCACGCCGTTTTCAACGTCAAGTTCGAGACCTTCAACGTCACCATGGGCGCACGGGGCGGCATTGCCGCCGTCGAGGTGCTCGCCTACGGCACGGCGCTGATCGAGCCGAAGAAGTGAGCCGGAGCTACGAAAATCCCCCTCAGCCGGAGCAGGTCGAGACGGGCGACGGGCATCCGCTCCTCGAAGTCGCTATCCTCCTGAGCGGTGTCGTTGCGATCGGGGCCGTGTTCGTAGCGGTCATCGCGTTCAGCGTGACTTGGGTCGCTCCGAAGGTCCCCTTCCGCTTCGAGCGGCAGCTCGCGGACCCCTTCTTCGAGGAGCGCAAACCTCCGTCGGACAAGGACGCGTTCGCGCGCGAGCGGGAAATCCGGGCGATCGCCGACCGTCTGGTCGCCGCGATGGATCTGCCGCGCGATATGTCGGTAACGGTCCACTATGACCAGGGTCCGGTGCTCAATGCCTTCGCATCCCTCGGCGGGCACATCGTGATCTATCGGGGCCTGATCGAGCGCATGCCGAACGAGGACGCGCTCGCCGCGGTTATCGCGCACGAGATAGCGCACGTGCAGCACCGCCATCCCGCGGCGAGTCTCGGGCGCGGCGTTGCGATGGCGCTGGTGCTGTCGGTGATCGGGATGTCGACCGGAAGCGGCATCGCGGACCGCGTTGTCGGGGCGGCGCCGAATCTCGCGCTCCTGAAGTTCAGCCGCGACCAGGAAGAAGAGGCCGACGCGGGCGCCATGCGCGCGATCGCCAGAGTCTATGGGCATGTCGGCGGCATGCAGGATCTCTTCCGGGTTTTTCAGGATGCCCGCCCGGACGCACCGCGCGGGGCCCAGTTCCTCCTCACTCATCCGGTCACGGCGGAGCGCCTCCAGGCAGTGGCCTCGTCCGCGGCGCGCGAAGGCTGGGCGACCGACGGGGAGCGCAAGCCGCTGGAAGGTCCGCTCAAAAAATGACCCATACGAGGGAACCGACATGCTGAAGCTTTGGGGCAGGATCAACTCGATCAATGTACAGAAAGTGCTTTGGGCGCTGGAGGAGCTGAAAGTGCCGTACGAGCGTACCGACGCCGGCCTGCAATACGGCGTCGTCAACGAGCCTTTCTACCGCAAGATGAACCCCAACGGCCGAGTCCCGACGATCGAGGACGACGGCCTCGTATTGTGGGAATCGAACGCAATCGTGCGCTATCTGTCGTCCAGGCACGGCGCCGGGATGCTTTGGCCGGACGATCCCAGGCAGCGCGCCGACGCCGATCGCTGGATGGATTGGGCGACGAGCACGGTGGCGATGGGATCGAGAGCTTTTGCAGGGAGTGTGATGTCGATTCCCTCCTCGCCCTTTTTGATCTTCAATGGTGTGTGGTGTTTGTCCGCTAGCAGATAAGCTCCCGTTACGGTACGTGGCAGCTTGTCGAGATGGAAGGTGCCGTTGGGCCACTCGAAGATCTCGATGTAAATCTTGTCAGCTGCTGTGGTGGAGCGCCACTTCCAGCTCGCAACGAACTTCGGCTTGCCCTTATCGTCTTTTGTGTTGGGATCAATGGCACCTGCCTCGGCACCGAAGAGTGTCGACTTGGTTCCGTAGATGGATTCGCCGTTGACTGCGAGCCATCTGCCCATCTGCTGCAGACGCTCCGACTCGGCTGCAGGTACTTCGCCTGTCGATTCCGGACCGATGTTGAGGAGGTAGTTGCCACCTTTGCTGGAGATGTCGATGAGGTTGCGAAGCAGCGTCTCAGTCGACTTGAAGTTGAGATCGGTGGATTTGAAGCCCCAGGTATCGTTCATCGTCATGCAGGACTCCCAGTCGCGGCCGGGAAAGCCCTGTGGCGGGATGTACTGCTCTGGTGTTTCGGTGTCGCCGTCGTAGCCTCCACCGAGGCGGTTGTTCCAGATGAGGTTTGGGTGTTTGTTGAGCAGGGTTACAATCTCCCCGGCGAGGGCAGGTGTCATGTCTTTGGTTGGTGTATCGAACCAGATGATGACGGGGAAGTCGCCATAGTTGGTAAGGAGTTCCTCTAACTGTGGGATGGCCTTGGTGTGCAGATACTGAGCAAAATCACCGTCCTGCGCTTTGTCCCAGTGCTCGGGATCATGGTAGGCGGCTCCGCCGGGTGCGGTCCAGTCCTGATCCTGCGAGTAGTAGAAACCGAGTTTGATGCCTTGCTTTTTGCACTCCACTGCCAGTTCACGGAGCGGATCGCGCTTGAACGGCGTGGCGGCGACGATGTTGAAGGGATCTGCCTTGGAGTCGTACATGGCGAAGCCATCGTGGTGTTTCGCAGTGATGACGATGTACTTCATACCTGAGGCTTTGGCGAGCGAGACAATCTGGTGCGCACTGAATTTAGTCGGATTGAACTTTGGCGCGAGAGCTTTGTAATCGGCGACGGGAATCGAGTAGTTGTTCATGATCCATTCGCCGGC
>Ga0137403_10002128_pt1 | contig 24336 bp, 22 predicted proteins | sample CZOMad2_1_16fung_FD_122057 | JGI IMG/M metagenome (GOLD analysis project Ga0137403, IMG submission 122057) | Vadose zone soil fungal communities from Angelo Coast Range Reserve, California, USA - CZOMad2_1_16fungal (Hybrid Assembly) | ecosystem: Environmental > Terrestrial > Soil > Vadose zone...
GGCGTCATGCCCTCGGAGAGCGTGGTGAAGCCGCGGATGTCGGTGAACATCACGCTGAGTTCTTTCTGCTCACCGCCGGGGCGGATGTAGCGCTCGGGATCTTTGTCGATGAGAGCAATCACACCGGGCGAGAGATATTGCCCGAAGGTTTTGCGGATCTTGCGCTTCTCGCGTTCTTCAAACATCGTCCGGAAGCTGATGATGGCGGCGTACGTTGCTACCAGCGTGCCCGCCGGGATGACGAAGCTGTACCAGCGTCCCCAGGCGGTGAAGGCGTAGTAGATGAAAGCCGTGAATGCGGTCAGCGTAACCAGCGTCAGCAGGGTGGCGTAGAGAGGGCGCAGGCGATGGCAGAAATACCCGAGGCCGAGTCCGAAGAGCAGGATGAGCCCCAGGTCGGTTCCCTCCTCGCGCAGGCCGCGGGTGAGAAATGTCCGCGCTGGCTCGCCATAGTGCAGCAGGTTGTCGATGATGTTGGCGTGGACTTCGACTCCCATGTAGGCGCTTTGGAACGGAGTGTTGCGCAGGTCACCGATTCCGAGCGCCGTGGCTCCCACGAGAACAATCTTGTCGCGAAAAGTGTCGACTGCTGCACTGCCATCTAAGACGCTCGCCATGGAGACATGCTTGTACGTTCCGTACGGCCCTGCGTAGTTGATCAGCACCCTGCCATCGTGACCCGGGCGTAATTCACGCTTCCCAAACTGGATGCGCTCGATGCCGTTTTCGGCGATGTAGACGATGATGTCCTGATCGGGAATTTGCTCGTACTGCCGCACGGTTTCCGTCGCGAGGGGCGGAAAGAAATCCTGATCGCGATACCGTTCGATCAGGGTGGCATGTCGCAGGGTGCCGTCAGCGTCGGGGAGGATGTTGAGAAACCCGTAGGAAGCGGCGGCCTCAGCGAGCTTCGGAATATTGGCCTCGATGCCCTGTCCGACCAGCCCGTTTTCCTGCCACGCTTTGTTCAGGTCGAAGGCCTTGCCATCCTTCTTCACTGGCTGGATTTGCGGGTAAGCCTTGCCCCAAACGATGTTGTAGTAGTCGTCCTGCAACTTTGGATCGGCAAGTTGGGCACGTTGGGCGTCGAGAAAGATGTGGCCTAGAACGACGTTCCCGGCTTGCTTGAGAACGGCGGCAAACTGGGCGTCCTGGTCGGCTTCCGTGCGCAGGTGAGAGATGTTTTGCAAGAGAACCGGATTCGCGCCTGTTCCACTTCGCTTAAGGTCGCGTTCTAAAGCGTCCAGCGCGGTCAGCGCGGAGTTGTTGGCAACCGTCGGAAACGTGGCGTCGAACGCAACAACCCGCGCACCTTCCTCATGCAGGCGTTGGACAAGTTGTGCGTAGGCAAGGCGGGGAATCGGGAAGGAGCCAAGCTTCTGCAGTGTGGTGTCATCAATATCGACGATGACAATACGGTCGTCGTGCACCCGCTCGCCGCGGAAGGCAAAGCGGAAATCCAGAGAACGCAGTTCGATGTTCTGCAGAAACGCAAATCCGGCCCGGGTGTTGCCCCCGATGCCGGAATAAGCGAAGAGCACGACTGCCGACGCTGTGATGGCTAACGCCAGAGCGAAATCGAGAAATCTAACCGGGATCCGAGGAAAGCGAAATCTCCGGAGCGGGCGGCTTTGCGCGGATGTGTTCATGCAAAAGCAGCCCGTCCCATCAACCTAAAATCGGTTCCCTCAGCACTGGTTCCCGCAGCCTTTGACCGGTGGGGGCTGTGGGGGCTGTGGCGTGGTATGGCCTGAATCCTTGGTCCCCACTACAACCCCCGCTGATGCGCCAGCCACTGCCAAACCGATGAGGATTGCATGCCATCCGATCCCGCTACCTACACCAGCAGCCACTCCCGGAATGGTATCCGATATTGAGGTGCCCGCCATGCTCGCCTGTTGCAATTCGAGCGGAGTCGGTTGCGGCAGCAACCCGGCTGGAGGCACTACTGAACCCACGACAACGGTTTGTCCGGCCACGATGTGCACCGTTCCGGCCGCCTGGCCGGCCGCCAGTGCGCCACTCGCCGGACTCACCCAGACTTCGCCGGTATAGCAAATCACTCGCGTGTTGCCGCCGGCGAATTCGACATAAAAGTCCGTGCCGACAACGCCAATCACCGCGTTTGGCGTCTTCACCTGAAACTTGCCGCCGGGCTGCGTGATCTTGACGACTTTGCTGCGCAACTGGCCGGCGCCGATTTCGAGCGAGGTCTGCTGCGACGACGCGTCGTGCTGTACCACTTTCAACTCGCTATTCGGGCCCAAACTGAGGATTGAGCCATCAGTCAAGCTTGCGCGCACGCGCCCGGAAGCCGCGGTCTTGATCACGTCATTCCAGTCCAAATCATCTTTCGCTTTGGCAGGCTTGTCGTTGCGGGTAGCGGCTGGCATCAGAGCGCTGATCTGCCCGGCGCGCTGCGCGTCGGCAGCGAAAACCTGCAGATTCGATACCAATAAACAGAGGAGGACAGCCAGGGCGCGTTTCAGGTTGGTCACGGAGAAGCCTCGTTTTCAAAGTTGTCAAAAAAGGACGTCGCGGGGGCTATATCGATTGTGCCAGAGGGAAAACGGAAGTCAATCATCAGCGGTCACCACGTGATCTTTGTGGTTACCCGGAAGGCTTACTACCAGCGTGTCGCGCGATGCGTTCTATAGTGAGGAGACCGAGTCATTGATGGAGGCACGGGCGTCCTCGCCCCTTGCGCAAAGAGTTCGGATCGCGTTCCCATGGACCGTGTCTTACACAAGCTCGCAAACGCGACGACGCAGGAGCCGTTGCCAGGGCTCACCGCGCTACTTCCCGCAATCCTCATCTCGATCCTCGTCTCAACCACTGTTTCTTGCAGCGGAGGGAGGGGCACGCCTTCGCCCCCGGTCGTCACCGTCGTCCCTCTGACCGCGGTGGAGGTGCAGAGCGTGGTGCAGGATGCGGCTCAGTCTGTCGCGGCACCGATGGTGATCGCTGTAACGGATAGGGCAGGCAATATCCTGGCGCTGTTCCGAAATCCCACAGCCCCAGTCACCGCTATCGGCAACTACGGAGCTACCGTGGATGCGAACGAACTCGCCGTGGCACTGGCACGCACGGCGGCTTTTTTCAGCAACAATCAAGCTCCACTGTCTTCGCGGACGGTGCGATTCATCAGCGGCATTCACTTCCCTCCCGGCGTGAACGGTACAGGTCCAGCCGATCTCTATGGGATCGAAAACACGAACCGCGGCTGTCCCCTCAACACTACCTTCCTGCCTGGACAGGCGATCAGTCCCGCGCGGTCGATCAATGGCACCACAACAGGCCTCGGAGTCATCACCGGGAAAGCGGATACCAATGACAGCGACCCTAATGCGGTCAATCCCGGAGGCGTGCCTCTGTTCAAAGGGGGCGGTGTGGTTGGTGGCGTGGGAGTAGTCAGCGACACGCCAGCGAACGCGGAATTTGCCGCATTCTCTGGGGCGAACAATGCCGGATTCCTCCCGTCAGCGGCGCAATTGCCTCCACCCGGCGTGGTCATCGTAGGAGGAATTGCCCTGCCGTTCGTGAATCAGGCCACTTTACCAACTGGCGTGAATACTGGTTCCACGGCAGGAACATTTCTTGTCGGTCCGGCAGGAGGAAGTCTCCCACCAGAGGGGGATCTGGTTGGGCCGAGCGCTGGGACCGGAGGACTGACCCAGACGGATGTTGCCAGCATCATTCAGCAAGCCGTCGACACCGCCAACAAGACCCGTGCGGTGATCCGATTGCCTTTCGGGTCGCGGGCGCGAATGTCGATCGCGGTGACGGACTTGGATGGCACTCTGCTGGCGTTGCATCGTATGCCTGATGGAACCGTCTTCAGCCTCGACGTGGCGGTGGCTAAGGCGCGCAACGTGGTTTGGTTTAGCGGCGCCGGTGTTTCGGATCTACCCGGAATGCTTTCTGGGACGGCCATTACAAATCGCACGATCAGCTTCGGGGCGCAGCCACTGTTTCCGCCAGGAATCGACGGCTCGGGTCCAGGACCGTTTTTCAATCTTTTCCTTAGCGACGTAGCCAACCCCTGTTCACAAGGAGCGCAGCCGTCGAACGCGAATCAAAGTGGAATCGTGTTCTTCCCGGGGAGTTTGCCTCTCTACAAGAATGGTGTCTTAGTCGGAGGCCTCGGCGTGAGCGGAGACGGCGTGGATCAGGACGACTACGTGACATTCCACGGAGCCCAAGGTTTTCTGCCGCCATCGAACATCCAGGCGGACAACTACAGCATTCAGGGGGTGCGCATGCCGTTTCTGAAGTTTCCGCGGAATCCGGAACAGTAGCGCAAATCACAGGCAGCTAGACGGTGATTTTAGAACAGAGCCACCATCTTGTGTTTCCGCTGGTACAGCCTCCGGTCGGCTTCGCGCAGCACGTCGGAAATGATCGCTCCGGCCACGTGCGCAGTAATGCCCCAGTTGATCTGCAGCTCGAATCCGCGCTTGCTGGTGACGTTCCAACTCTCCACTCCTCGCAACAGCCGTCGCACCGCGATCTCCGCCTGCTCTTCGCTGGTTTCCGGCATGACTACAAGGAATTCATCTCCGCCGTAGCGGAAGAGCAAATCAGCGCCGCGAAAGTTGTTCTTCAGCATCTGCGCCATATCCACCAGCACGGAATCGCCAGTCTGGTGGCCGAAGTTGGAATTCACTGCCCGGAATCCGTCGATATCGAGCATCAGGAACGTGAGCTGGGTGCCCTGCCGGTTCACGCGCGTCACTTCGCGGCTGACGAATTCGTCCATGGCCCGGCGATTGAATAAATTGGTGAGGGGATCGTAGAGCGACAGGTTCTCGAGGCGCTGGTTGTACACAAGCTCGCGGATCAGCGACCCGCGCGTCGAGTTCAGCGATTTGCGCTGCGACACCAGGTACATGTTGACCAGTATCACCAGTGTGATCAAGCCAAACATCAATTGCGGAACAAAGCGATGATCGAGGATCAGGTTCCGCTGCGACCATGCCAGATTCGGCAAGACCAATGCGAGAAACCCCGAGGCGAAGACGAGCATCAAAAGTATGCCGATCGACCAGAGCTGCCAGTCGCGGCTGGAAAGCTGATCGATCTCCTGCTGGATCTCCTCCGTCCGATGAGTGCCGGAGTGGTCCATACCACGCAAGCTGCTAGATAAGTCCATGGGGATGTCTCCTCTGGCTTCGGTCGCCAAGAAAGTGAATCGGTGCCAGAATTCCTACCAGAGCGCGGAAGACAAACGAGTAGTGCGTTACTTACTTTGTATCTGAAATCGGGCAATTCCGCGAACTACTTAAGGTTTTGTTTGGGTTACCAGGGTAACGGAAGCCTGAGTTGACTTTTTTGAACCGAGATAACAGTCGTCCCGCCCCGGATCGAACTTCAACCCGATGAACCTTAAGGAGGTTCGCATGAAACACCCGATCAAGCCCCCTTCCGATGCCAAGAAACCAACTACGCTGCGTCTGGACACTCCAGTCGCGCCGCCATGGCCGAGTTACCAAGGCAACTCCCAATTTACTGGCACTAGTCCCAGCGGCAGGGTTACGGTTTATGTCGACCCCACGCTCGATCCGCCCGGGCTGCAAAACGCCCAGGATCTCGTGAACGATGCCGACCGCGTGGTGACAGCGAATGACGCGATCTTCGGCACGGTCGGAGGCCCGGTCAGCGTCATCGTTTTCGCTCTCGGAGGCAACACGGATGGGACCGGGGGTGCCGATCACATGGGCTGCGACTACACCACGGGAGCCGCCATCGAAGTCTGCGCGTCATATGGCAACGCGGCCCGCGTGTCTGCTCTATTCGAGGCCGAGCTGAGTGAGTGTTCCATGGGAGGAAATCTCTGCGGCACCAGTACCGGGGAGGGCCTATCCCGATGGTGCGCCGCCGTGATCAGCAACAACGCTTTGGCCGACTTCGCGACGGCTCCACAATGGGCGCAGAGCGGGATGCCGGACTTCGTCAACCAAACCGAGGCCACGGATCAGAACGCAGTGAGTACGGGATGCACGATGGCGTTCTTGTCCTGGCTCATGAGCCAGAATCACCCTCTCGGACAAATCGCGCCGACGATGGTGTCGTTGGGAGACAATGGCACCTTGGCGCAACTCTATGCCGACCTTACCTCGGACTCGCAGCAAAACGCTTGGCCTTCCTTCCAGGCTGCGGTCGATGCGCTGCCGGGGGGAATAACCGATGACGACCCATTCGGTGGCGCGGCTCAGCCTTCACAGGTCGCGCATATTACGCCCTTGACGGCGGCGATAGCGGGCAGGGTTTTCGCCTCAATCCTTGGGAACGTCGCAACTGGAAAGGCGGCGAACCAGATTGTTGCGGATGTGCGGGCTCTGCTGGTGGCCGCGCCGGCCGTAAAGGCCGCGGCGGCCAGCCTGTGCTACCCAAAGTCGCGGCGGTTAGTTCCTCCGGCTGCGGGCGGCCGGAAGTAGATTCGCCGTGAACGCGGATTCAGGCTTTGTCTGGGTCGCATCCAGGGACGATTTCATGGCTGCCGCACAACGGCCAACAAGCACTTGGCCAAGGCAGCCATCTTCTCGATGGAAAGGGCCTCGGCGCGAACGGTCGGTTTGATCCTGGTCTCTTCCAGCGCGGCTTTCAGATCGGCGTCGGTGTAGCGGGTTTTGAGGTTGTTCCAAAGCGTCTTGCGTTTCTGGGCGAAAGCGAGCTTGAAGAATGCAATCATCTCCGGGGCGGAAACGCCCAGTTCCTGCGTCTTGGGTTCCATCGCCAGGCGAATCACAGCCGAGTGCACTTTGGGCGGCGGAGTGAATGCTGTTGGCGGCAGCTCAAACAGCTTTTCCACTCGCGCATAGAGCTGCGCCGTCGCCGAGAGCAATCCATATTCGCTGCCTCCCGGCTTTGCCACCAACCGATCCGCTACCTCTCTCTGGACCATGATCACCACGCGATCAAAATATTGCTCAAACGCAAACAGATGCAGCAAAATGTCGGAGGTGATGTAGTAGGGGAGGTTTCCGACTACGCGCATTTTTTCTTGCGTACGCTGAATGCCGGGACGGACGGTGCCGGGTCGGGGAGCGAAGAGAGTATCGAAGTCGATAGTGAGGATGTCGGCTTGGATGACTTCGACATTCGGCGTCAAAGCATAGGCCATGCTGAGTTGCGCGGCCAGGACACGATCGACCTCGATGGCGATGAGCCTGCCAGCGCGTTTCGCCAACGCCCCAGTCAGGGTGCCCGGACCGGGACCGATCTCGAGGACTGTACTTTGGGAGATGTCGCCGAGAGCGTCCACGATTTTGGTTACGGCGGCCTGATCGCGCAGGAAATGCTGTCCCAGCTTGGGTTTGCCCTTGGGGGCGATGCCGTTACCTCTTGTCACATTGACCCTCTTTCTTGCCCACGCATACACTTGGTGGTGCTTCGGGTGCGTTACCGCCAGACCTCGCTGCCGCCGGACCTTGCTCATGATAGCGGTTTCGGGCGCAAGTGCGCAGCGAAGCAGGCTTCATCCAGCCCCACGGAGGGATTGGGTTCATGCACATAGCATTTGTGGCCTCGGAAGGTGTCCCGTACTCGAAGACTGGAGGCCTGGCGGATGTGGTGGGCGCGTTGCCTCGGGCATTGGCCGCGCTGGGACACCAAGTGAGCGTGTATCTCCCTCGCTACCGGCAGACGCAGTTGACCGATCCGCAGATGGTGGTGCGGAGCATCACGGTTCCCTTTGACGACCAGTATCGGTTCTGTTCAGTGCTCAGCGGAGGCTACAAGGCCGGAGTGCGGCACTATTTTGTGGAATACCCGGCCTACTTCGACCGCGAGACGCTCTACTCCACGCCCGCTGGCGACTACCCTGACAACGCCGAGCGCTACACCATGTTTTGCCGTGCGGTGCTGGAGTCGTCGAAAATTCTGGGAGTTCCGCACATTTTTCATTGCCATGATTGGCAGTCGGCGCTACTGCCGGTGCTATTGAAGTCTTTGTACCGGGATGATCCTGCGTTCCGGGACGTGAATACTGTTCTTACGATTCACAACATTGGCTACCAGGGATTGTTTTCGTCGGAGATTTTGCCGCTTCTGGCGTTGCCGTGGGATTTGTTTTCCATGGACAAGCTCGAATATTACGGCCAGGTAAACTTTCTCAAGGGCGGGCTCCAGGACGCGGACTACATCACGACAGTCAGCAAGAAGTATTCGCAGGAAATTCAGACCGCCGAGTACGGCTTTGGGCTGGACGGCGTGTTGCGCGAGCGGGCTGCGAATGTGACAGGCATTCTAAACGGCGTGGACTACGACGAGTGGAGCCCCTCGACGGACGGATATATCGCGAGCCGATACAAGCCGGACGAGCTGTTCGGCAAAGCCAAGTGCAAAGAAGACCTGCTGGAAGAGTTTGGTCTGGCCGACACGAATCCGAAGCTGCCCGTGATTGGTATTGTCTCGCGGTTCGCCGGACAAAAAGGTTTTGACCTGGTTTCGCAGGTGATGGACCGGTTGGCGCGCGAAGAGATGCTTCTTGTCGTGCTCGGTTCGGGCGAGAAACTCTATGAGGAAATGTTTGTCCGCATGGCGAAACAGTTTCCGCTGAAGATCGCACTGAAGATCACCTACGACAACAAGATTGCGCACAAGATTGAAGCTGGCGCAGATATGTTTCTGATGCCGTCGCGTTACGAGCCCTGCGGGTTGAATCAGATTTACAGCCTGAAGTACGGCACTGTGCCCATCGTCCGCGCCACCGGCGGCTTGGATGACACCATCGAACCTTGGGACGCTCGCGCGGCGACCGGCACCGGCTTCAAGTTCACCGACTACACCGGCGAAGCGCTGCTGTCCGCGATCAAGACTGCGTTGCAAGCCTTTCGCGATCAGACGTCGTGGCAGAAGTTGATGAAAAACGGCATGGCCAGAGACTTCTCGTGGAACGCGTCGGCCAAGGAGTACGTCAAGGTTTATGAGAAAGTCCGGAAGTTGCGCGCTGCCGGGAGTGCGCCAGTTTCGGCGCCTGTGCCTGTGTTGTCAAAGACGACAGGCTGATAGTCTTCAATCGATACCCGCGCGATCCTCTTAAACGATCTTCCTGTTTGTCGTTTGTTTATTTGTTAAGCTTGGGCGTCAATTTGTGCAGGAGGAACTCCTGCACCAGGGTGCTGAGCATGCGCTCGCTGGTGCTGAGAGCCACATTCTCGAAGACCAGCCCCGCGCCGCGATTGGAAGGGGGGTAGTAGGCATTCGAGAGAGCGGACGAAGCCAGATCGCCCCCCAGGCTCGAGTAGTTCGGTTGCAGCCGTCCGCTGTCTCCGTGGCAGACAAAGGGACTAACGAGGGCGTGGAGAGCGCGAGACTTGTTCGAGCCCGTGCCCTGATAGTAGTAACGCGGGTCCTGATGCAGAAGCGACGGCAAGATAGCGCCGCCGATCATAATGTTGGAAACACCGTCGGCAGCGGTAGCGCCGTAACGCTCGCCATAGCCCTTCCAACCTTGCCTGTAATTGGGCGTGTCCCCCGCCTGATCGATGGCGGCAAGCCCCGCCGCCCCGACAACCGTAACAGGATCGAAAGATGTCTTGAGTGCGAGATTAAACTTCAGCTTGGTCGACATCGGCTCGGGATGCCGATCATAGACGACGTAGAAATTGGGGATAAATCCAAAGACGCGCTGCTGCTCTTCCGCCTTGACCTGCTCAGTGGCGACCTCTTCCGGGGAATAAACCACGGAGACGGTGGTTCGCAGTTCTGAGATCTTGAGCTTGCTTCCGGTGAGGATTACGTATTGGCCGGGCGCCACGACGACTGGGGCGGAGGTCCAAGTGGCAAAGCCCTCCGCACGGATGCTGACGTTATAGGTTCCTGCATCGAGATTGGAGAATTCAAAGTATCCGTTGTCGTTCGACACGGCTTTGCGGGGCTCTCCGAGCGCAGGGCCTTCGAGAAGGACGGTGGCGCCGGGAACGACGCCGTCGTTCGTATCGGTTGCCGTGCCCGTAATATGGCCTGTCTTTGCACTAGGCTTGGGGGCGTCGATGTCCTGGGCTGCCAAGGATGTGGCTAGCGTAAGGGCCGCCAAGAGAAGGGGCAAGATTCGTAAAATTCTCAAAATAAGGGCTCCATGGAATATGGCTTGGGATGCCTCATTTTACAGTGGAGGTTGCCATTCCCGGTAATCCTTCCGAGATCCATGCACAGTTACGAAAGGTTAATTCTGTGCGCAAATTCATGGAAGTAAGGGAGTTAAAGCGCCCTGTGGCTGGGCGCGAATGCGGAAGAAACGGCGTACGGAAGCGTACGAAGTGGAGACAATTTGCAAGCCCAACCCAGCCTCCAATGCCAGGCCAGACGGTCGCAGTGGCCGTATCGGGTAACCGGGCTGGAGTCTTCTTCATAAGCGACATCCATACTTTGATTAGTAGGAGCGCTCGTCGGATTCTAAATGCTGAGGTTGGTACCGTCCGTGAGAACTACCGGCAACTCTTCCAATCAGCCTATTGTCGCTTGTCCTGGGCTGGCAGGCGCACCGAGGCCTTCTGCGCCTTGGGTGGTCTTCGCGCTGTTCAACGGTATTTTTGATCTTTCGCGGCTGGCGTTAGCAAGGATCAATTTTGGTCTTGACAGGCGTTAGAGTACGACCGTACTCTAACGTCATGCGGTACTCAGCGGAGCACAAAGCGACGAATCACGAGAAGATTCTCTCAGTGGCGGCTCGCTCTTTCCGGGAGCACGGCGGCGACAGCAGCGGCATCGGGACGGTAATGAAGAAGGTGGGCCTGACGAAGGGGGGCTTCTACCGGCATTTTAAGAGCAAGGACGACCTGTTCGTCGAAGCAGTGGCACGGGCATTTGACGAGACGGGAAGGGGTATGGTGGAGGTTGCCAAGGCCGCGCCCGAAGGTCAGGCTCTGCGGGCCATCATCGAACGCTATCTAAGCGTTGCCCACGCGAATTCGCTGGGAACCGGCTGCGCGCTTTCTGCCCTCGGGCCGGAGCTGGCGCGGAAACCGGCGGGCGTGCGGAGGCGGATCGAGGCGTTGCAGGAAGGGTATCGTGAGCGGCTACTGCCATTCGTGCCCGGTCCCACGCGAGAAGAGAAACTGGCGAAGCTTAAGGTGTTGTTCCCCAGTATGGCGGGGGTTTTGATGATGGCCCGGGTTGTTTCGGACCCTCAAAGGCGTGAGCAGAGGTTGATGGAGGCGAGGGACTTTTTTATAAAGTGCTTCGCTGAAGGGTAATTTTTTTGTCCCTAAAGAGTACGATCGTACTCTTTGCGAAACCTAAACAATACCAAAACTGAATTGAGAGGCTAACCGATGAAATTCACGATCCTTTTTCTCATGTTTCTCATGGCAATGCTACCGGTAGCGTTGGTAGCGCAATCACAGTCCGGAGCCGCCTCAGGCGTGCCGAGTGTGGCGATACCTAAAACCACCGAAGTGCTAGTCATTCAGACTCCCAGGCAGGGTGTAACCGTCGGCCAAATCATGGACGTCATACCGGAAGAGATTCGGGCGACTGTGAAGCTCTACCTCGACGGGAAAATCCGCGAGTGGTTTTCGCGTGGCGATGGCAAAGGCGTCATCTTCCTAGTTGAGGCGAAGAGCGAGGACGAGGCACGGGCCATTATGGAAACGCTGCCGCTGGCGAAGGAACAGTTGATGGATCACCAGTACATTGCGGTCGGACCCTTGACGCCGTTGAGAGCATTGATCGGTCCAGGAGCGCAGCAGTAAGCCGTTTGCAGTCGCGGTCAGTTAAGAGAAGCAGGCTATTTCACTGGCTCAAATTCGAAAAAGGAGAAATTCATCATGCCACAACAGACACAGTCCGGGGCCGTTTCTGGCGTGCCCAGCGTGCCTACACCTAAAACCACGGCAGTTCTGGTGATTGAGACTGCCAAGCAGGGCGTGACCGCTCAACAAATCATGCCCATCATACCGGAAGAAATTCGGGCAACTGTGAAGCTCTACCTCGACGGGAAAATCCAACAGTGGTATTCGCGCGGCGATGGCAAAGGCGTCGTCTTCCTGCTAGATGCAAACACCGAGGACGAAGCACGAGCGATTATGGAAACGCTGCCGCTTGCAAAGGAGCAGTTGATGGATCAGCAGTACATTCCCGTCGGTCCCTTGATGCCGTTGAGGGCATTGACCGACCCGGGAGCGCAGTAGTACCCAAACGCCAGCGGCAACGGATTGGTCGCCGTCTACTAAGAAAGCAAGTCACTACAAAAGGAGAGGTCATCATGGAAAACACCGTCATTCCGCGCTTCGATCAGCCCAAAGCTCTAGCGGTTTCCGGCACAGGCGCTTACGTCGCCACCTTCTTTTTAGCTTGGTTGGCGCTCATCTTTGTCGTTGGTGCGCGCGGTGGGTTCGTCGCGCCGGCGGGGGCACCACCGCTCGGATTATTGATTGGCCTCGTGGCCCCCCTCGCGCTGTTTCTCCTCGGATATCGGACCATTCGGCCCATCCGGGAGTTTGTTCTTTCCGCCGACCTTCGCCTCATTGTGGGGATACAGGCGTGGAGATGGGCTGGCTTTGGGTTTCTGACTTTGTACTTCTACGGAGTGTTGCCTGGGATCTTCGCTTGGCCTGCCGGGCTCGGCGATATGGCGATCGGTGTGACTGCTCCATTGGTGCTGGCTCGTCTCCTGCGTCGGCCCGATTTTGCGGCGAGCAAGAGCTTCGTGGCCTGGAACCTTTCCGGCATTTTGGACCTTACCGTGGCTGTGAGTATCGGGGCGCTGGTCCCGCTGCTTGCTCCCGATTTTTATGGAGCTGTTACAACGGCTCCAATGACACAGCTGCCCCTGGTGCTGGTTCCGACATACCTGGTGCCGACGTTCCTGATGCTGCACTTGACTGCGCTGTTTCAGGCGCGGCGTCTCGGCAGATAAGCAACGCGCTACCACGCAGGAATCACACACATGCCCGGAGGTGCCTTGGGGTCAGGCGCAGCAGTTTTCTCCAGCACTGAGCACGCCGGTGGTGATCGGCGTGGAGGTACGGGCAATAGTCAGTGGTTCGTGGCACACAGGTGAAGCCTTAACAGGACCGCGACGGTTGTCTCCTCCTTCAGGAGTGCAAGAGAACATTCTGAATGGATTGCTTTGTTCAAAGTGTCGCGATCAGGGTTGGAGAGCGATCTTACCTGCGAGTCGAACGAATTGCTCTCGCTCTTCAGGCCTAAGGCGGAGGAGCATAGTTCGGCAATTTAGCACGTGAGCATCGCGTAATCGATCGGCCAGTCGTTTGCCCCGCGAAGTTAATTCAACGTAGACCATCCGGCGGTCCGCAGCTGTACGAGTTCGATTCACCAGTCCAGCCCGTTCGAGGCGATCCAGCGCAGAAGACACCGTCGAGATCGGCGCTCGAACTGTGCTTGCGATGCCTCGAACACTCCAGGGACCCAGCTCAGCCAACACTTCGAATAACCCAATATCATTCGCGTGAAGCCCGGAGTAAGGACTGCCTGCCAGCAGCCCAGGCTCTAAGCGAAACTCCCGCATGAGGGCGGAGATGATCCTATGAAGCTTGAGCTCCTGGTCGTCGTCTTCGATAGATGCCCCTGCTGACGATCTTTTCTTCATTGCGGAAGTTCTTATAGCTGAGATCTATCTTACACGCGCCATTTGACAAACTAATCCGATGATCGTATATTCCGATTAGCGTAATACAATTCCGCTGCGACTCCTAGTTTGTCGTGAACGAGGTGGGAAACATGGCGCATCGCTCAGCCTTGCGACACATTGCCTTTCTGTTGGTTCTTGCCTTTGCACCTGCGGTGAAGGCTTCTCCGTGCGCTCCGCCCCCTGGTTTTCAAGACGGTCCGCACCCTGTCATTGCCGTTCCCGAAGACCTTGTGTCGCACACGGAAGTCATCGACATCTCCAGGCCATTCTCGGTCGTGTCAGATGCGATGAACAAGCCACTGGAGAAGACGATCAGCAAGTCGGATTCTCTCCCCGGAGTATCTGGCGACCACATGTTGACTCAAGGTGAATTCGGCTCTCCGGGGTCCCGCCATATCGTCTGCCTCACAGACGGCACCAGCACCGAGGAGGAAGCGTTGGAACACGAGGACTTGGCGACGTCTTCTCACTTCCGATACATCGTCTGGAACTACACCACGCCAAAGGCGAAACCAATCGTCTATGGTGTGGGAGAATTCAGGACAGTTCAACTGGATGCTGGACACACTCGCATTACTTGGACCTATTCGTTCAAACTCAAATCCGGTGTCTTTCCGGGTGAGCTTGGCGCCTTTGGCCGATGGCTTTTCCGCGTCCGTTTTTTAGACGGCGAGTACGCGGCCATGATGAAGGACGTTCTAAACGGCTACAAACAGGACGCCGAACAGCGGCCAGCAATCTCACGACAGAAGTGAGCTCGGCATAACCCGGACTAAGAGGTTCGGACTCAGGTCAAAGATGGAACGGTGAGAATGACTGGGCCCCCGTTGTTCAATCGCCGCGCTGCCGGCCTGGCTTTGCGCCGTGCAAGAGCTTCGTAGTCTGGGGCCTTTCCTGCATTTTGGACCTCACCGTGGCTGTGAGTATTGGGGCGCTGGTCCCGCTGCTTGCTCCCAATTTTTATGGAGCTGTTACAACGGCTCCAATGACACAGCTGCCACTGGTGCTGGTTCCAACACACCTGGTGCCGACGTTCCTGTTGCTGCACTTGACTGCGCTGTTTCAGGCGAGGCGTCTCGGCAGATAAGCAACGCGCTACGGGAAATCAGGTGCGAGCGGTGAGATCCGAGTCTCGCAAACCGCTTGAGGCATCTAAGATGGCTTTATCGGTTTCCCTGTTGCGCTTGCGCCTACCGAAGCCGTAGGCCGGAGGTTTCGAATCGTGGCTATCTCGGAAACGGCTCTTGTCCTCGCAGGCGGCACTGCCGTCCTGTCGATCCTCTTCGGCGTGCGCGTCGCGATGCGGACCGTGGCAGGCGGCAGTGCGGCGCCGCAGTCGGATGGCGGGCAGGCGACGGCCGAATCGAGCGCGCCCGATGTGGCCGGCGTCATTGCGCTGCCGCCCTTGATCTTTCTCGGCTTCCTGGCGGCGGCAGCGGTGCTCGAGGCGATTGCGCCGCTCCCCGTCCCCGTCACGCCTTCGCTCGCTCGCTATGTGACGGGCGCCATGCTCGCGGCGGGTGGCTTCGTCATAATCGCCATGGGCACGCGGCGCTTTGCGGCCGCCGGCACCAACGTTCCGCCGACCTTGCCGACGACGGCTCTGGTGGTCGACGGCATCTATGAACGAACCCGGAACCCGCTCTACCTGGGATTGATCCTCATTTACCTAGGCCTGGGCGTGGCTGCGGAAAGCCTGTGGGCCATCGGGCTGGCGGTGCCGCTGCTGTGGGTGATCAACGTCGGCGTCGTTAAGCGGGAGGAGCGCTATCTGGAACGCAAGTTCGGCGATGCCTACCGCGCCTACAAGGCGCGGGTGCGGCGGTGGATTTGATGGGGTGTGTTCGTGTCACCCCACGGACGGAGTTCGAAGCCGACCAGTCCCCGCATATTTGTAAGTTTGCTGTAAAACTAATTCACGCAGCGCTGTCACGAGAGCGGTCTAACAGCTTGTCCGGATCAGTACCGTCAAAAGGCGTTTGTAGTGAGTGACCGCGGTCCATTTCCGGATTGTCGGCTAACCGGAAGTTATCCGCCCAGAAACCGGCTGCGGGGTCAACTTCTAGCCCGTTCTACTCAAGTTAGCGCTTATGGGGTGACGTCCCTCCTCCTCGGGCTAGAACTTGCCCAAAAGAATCCGAACTACCGCTGGCGAGCCGTGAAACTGAAGGCCGCGATCGGTTTCATCGCCATTCCAGAGTCGCAGAGGCTTCCAGACACCGTTCTCGTAGGAGCCCTCTTCGGCGGAGAGAATCTGCATGCGAATGCCGGGAAGGCGGCCGGGCAGGTGGAAGCTCACACTGGAATCCATGCCGGTCACCAGAAACTCATCAGGCCCCAGCTGCGCGACTAGTGCCTCGCCGTGAAAGTCCTTGTTGCCCGGGGGACGACGCCCGTCGTGCTGCGGAAAGCCGTAATTCACCGAAGCCTGCCATGGGCCAAAGTCCAGCTCCTGTTGCGCTTGCCCTGGTTCTTCGACCGACGTCTTGAGCTTGCCCTCGAAGTTCAGGCTAGCGATTTCGCGGCTCATGGGCCCGAGCAGGGCGAAGTTGCTGGCGTGAGCCTTGACCGGGTCGTCGCCCATGGAATTCCATCCGCTTTGATCGACGCCGAACGGAGAGAAACCGATGGCGCCATTGCCCAGAGCGTAGAACAGGAACTTGCCGAACTCGTCGTTTCGTCCCGTCTCCGGAATCCATAGTGGATTATCGGGCCGAGCGTAGCCGCGCATGACTTCCAGCGCGAAGCCGCTATCGGCGGCGTAGATATCGGGCCCGATCATGTCAATGGCCGGCGCCAGAGCGCGCCATAGGCCGACGAATTTCTGCACGGCGCCGCCGCTGGGATACTGAATCCCAGGAATTGGAATGCGACGCTCGGGCAACTCCGCGGGCGGGTAGCTGATCCAGACGTTGATGTACACGGGAATGGCAAACTCAGCCTTACCCGCGGCAGCAATCTCGTTGACGTAATGCGCTTGATGGTAAGCCTGAAAGGTTTCGTCGGCCTCAGGGCCGAAGACCTGGCTCCAGGTGCCGGGCTGCTTGTGAACTATTGCCAGCAGGTCGGCTGGAACCTGCGCCGCGAATGTGGCATTCGCCTCCGGCGAGAAATCGCGGACAGTGCCGATGCCGCCCGATTCATTCTCGACTTGCACCAGCAAGATCGTGTGGTCATCGCCGTCGATGGATTTCAAGTGCCGCATCAAAGCGGTAAAAGCCTTCTTATCGGCGTCAAGATTGACGCGGGAATTTGCGGAAAGGACGTCGATCGGCTCGCCGCTCGCATTGATCATCCGGGGAAAGCGTTTGGGATCCGTCTTGATCCATTGCGGAACGTAGTGCATGTTGCCGTTCTTCCACGTTCCAAACCACAGCAACACCAAATGCAGGTTATGCGCTCGCGCGCCTTGCACAAGCTGGTCGACATTGGCAAAGTCGAAGTGCCCAGGCTGCGCCTCGATCTGTTCCCAATACACTGGCGCTTCGACAGTGTTGGCGTGCAGAGCCGCCAGCGATGCCCACACCTGCGGCAACTCGGACGGCCAGGAACTGGAGTTATGAATCTGCCCGCCCAAGATCAAATAGGGCCGGCCTTCTACTAAGAGCGCCCAGCGCCCGTCCTTCTGCAACAGCCTGGGAGACTCCACGCCAAAAACCGGAACCGCCGAAACAAGCCCCGACGCAAGAAGGAACAACGCGAGGAACCAACGCAAACATCGAGCCACGAACGCACCTCGAGACAATGAAAGTGGCGCCCAGCATACCACGGGTAACTTCATGCGGAGGCTGGCATGAAGCGTCAGGGTGAAATCAGCATGAACGGAGATGGGACGCTAAGCTCTTTGCAGAGCTTAGCTGCCACATCCTGATTTCGGAGAGCCGCCCGATACACCATTACCACTCGTTTGGTGCTAGCTGCTGATTTGTGTAGGGTTCGGTCCAGAGCAGTGGGCTGGGAACCACCCGATACGATCTTGTTCCAACCTGGATGTGCAATTGCGCTCCTGTGTATGCCTGGTTGACCCCGCTCGACGTTGATTCCTGTTGTCGTCGACCCTACGCAATTTTCGTAACACCCTGCCGCGGACAGTCGATGCGCGGATCCCGCAGCCTGAAATTCAGAGAACCGTTTTGGATGCGGTGTGAATGTACCGTGTTGTGCCAGCTCGCTATTGCGTCGAAGTTTCAGCCACTTGTTCCTGGATGACTCGAAATCCCTTGCCCTGAATATCGTGGATGGCCCGCGCCAATAATCTGCCGACTGCACTCGCCATGGCCATGAAGGCCCGTGGAAATCTCGCCACATGAGTTTGCGATTTGAGGGGACGAGAACAACCTCTAGCGATTTGAATCTAGTCTAAGTGATATCGAGGAATGAATCTCCAGCTAGGGTGCGAACTGCGTCAACCGCGGGTGGATTGCAGATGTTATTTCAAGATCGATTCGAAGCCGGCAGACTGCTGGCCTCCCGGCTGAGCCAATTTGCTAACCGAAACGATGTCATCGTGCTCGGTTTGCCTCGGGGCGGTGTCCCGGTTGCGTTCGAGGTGGCAAAGAGTCTTAAGGCTCCCTTGGATGTCTTTGTCGTCCGGAAGCTCGGAGTACCCGGCCAGGAGGAACTGGCCATGGGCGCGATTGCTTCCTCGGGAATCCGAGTGGTGAATCGGAGCGTAGTCGACGCCCTCGGAATCAAGAATGAAGAAATCGAGAGAGTGGCGCTGGAACAACAGGTCGAACTGGAACGTCGCGAACGAGAATACCGCGGCGGACGTCCGACGCTGGAGGTCCGCTGCCGAACCGCAATTCTCGTGGACGACGGTCTCGCGACCGGTTCTTCGATGCGCAGCGCTGTCGCCGCACTTCGAAAGCGGGATCCGGCACAAAGCGTGATTGCTGTGCCTGTGGCAGCGCTCTCGGTGTTCGAACAATTGAAGTCGGAAGCGGATCAGGTCGTGTGCCTCACGACCCCGGAACACTTCGCGGCAGTGGGTCAATGGTACTTAGACTTTCGACAAACCAGCGACGATGAGGTGCGCGAATTGCTCAGTTCGGCAAACAATAGCGTCATCGCATGGCCGGGCGATTCCTGGCGTTTCAGTGATCTTTCCGGTGAGTGCGTCTCTGATTCAAAGCCACAAAATGCGAAAGGAGAGAAGAGCCTGACATGACGGAACAAGACGATGTCGCGTGGACGATGACCTATTGCAAGTTTGCCAGACCGGGCTTGACCAGTGCGCCGCCAGAGACTGCAGAGAGCAAATGTTGCAATTGCTTTCGCATCCAAGGGCTGCAATTCGACCTTGTGCATGCATTCGTGGAGCAAACTATCTCTCAGAACTTGCCCTGCGCACACCGGTTCGGCAGTCTTTCAGGGTGTTGACCCGCGACCGCATCACGACGCTTATTTACGTCGGCATTTGTTTAGAGGAGGGGCGATGGAACTCCTTGTTCGCTTTCTGGTCGGAGGAACGGTGGTTTCGTTCTTTGCCATCGTGGGAGATGCGCTTAAGCCGAAAAGCCTCGCTGGGCTACTGGGTGCAGCTCCTTCCGTCGCCTTAGCTACGCTTAGCCTTAATGTCTTGGAAAAAGGAAGGGTCTATGCCGCTATGGAAGCTGAATCCATGGTCCTCGGCGCGATTGCATTTCTCGTTTATGCATGCATCGTTTCTTCAGTTCTGATTCGTGGGAAGGTGCCCGTATTAGCAGCCACCGCGTTTTTGTTACCGGTCTGGGTTGGCGCCGCCCTGGGTTTACGGTTCCTGGTGCATGGATGAAAGCGGATGGATGAAGCTGCAATGCTCGTGAAGGTTGATTTCTCCTCACTCCGACGAACCCGATGGAATCAATACCTCACCCGGTTTCTCTTCGGCGGGGCCGTGACTGTCCTGGCTGGATTAATCGCGAAGAGATTCGGCCCGGGCATCGGAGGGCTTTTTCTCGCCTTCCCAGCGATCTTCCCAGCGAGTGCCTCTTTGATTCAAAAACACGAAATGGAAAAAAAGCGCAAAGTCGGACAGGATGGAAGAAAACGGGGCCGCGTCGCCGCCGGGATCGATGCGTTCGGAGCGTCCATGGGATGCCTGGCGCTGGGCGCGTTCGCGATGACCACCTGGAAGTTGCTGCCTCGTATTCCGACGGGAGTGACGCTCGCCCTCGCCACCATGACCTGGGCCGCCACAGCGGCCACGGTGTGGATGGTTCGAAAGCGCTTATGGTAAATAGTGACGATCCGATCAGCAATTGGAATGAATCCTGCACATCCGCGATCTTGGGGATCAATTCCTTCAGGAACTTGAAGAGTTTTTCGTCAACTACCACGAACTGACCGGGAAAAAATACAAGATCCTGGGCGTCAAAGGATCAGCAGGAGCCTACAAGAGAATCCAGGAGGGGATCCAGAAGTAGCATCGGACTAGTCTTGTGCGCGACTCAGCGACATCCTGAGTTTGCCGAACACGGCGCCTCCGAGATATTTGCCGCGACATTTTTTTCGTTTTGTACGCTAAAGGACAGACCACCATCGGTACGACGGGTAGCATCCTTCGGTAGCCCTCCCCCCGATTTGGTTTTGTGTGAGGTCATGGTGGACGATAGCAAAATCACCAGCCTGAACTGCGCTGTGTGCCAGAGGCCCGTGGACTTACGCAGCGCAGTAATCGACGAGAGAAGCCGCCCCGTGCATGAGGACTGCTATCCCAAAGTAGTCGTGATTTCTACGAACGTCCCAAGCCAGCTTAAGGCAGGATGAACCGGAAGGGAGTGCCTGGTATGGACCTAAACCCGTCCCCGAGAATGTTCTGTTCGATTTGCGGCAAGCAGGTAGATTTACGCAGCGCGCAGACGGATGCTTACGGAAAAACCGTCCACCAGGAATGCCATGCATTCCTCTACGGGGTGCCTACTGCCAATGAGCCTCACGCGGCCTGATCTCGAAGTAGCCGTCGTCCTTGTCCCTTGACACCACAGCACCGCTGTGGTGTCTGCCGGCTTACCGCACGGTGACGTTGACCGCCTTCATCCACTTGGTCCCCGCGGTGTTCACAATGTAATAGGTGAGCGTGTGCTGGCCGGGAGGAACTCCTACGGTCGCGTCCAGCTGGCTCGATCCGAATGTGGAATACAGCTTGGTGCTGTCGGCCCAAACTTCCATTCGAAGAATCGTCCCTGTAACCTTGCCACCGGCCAAGGTGTGGATCGGCGAAGTCACCGAAGAGCCACTCGCCGGACTACACACATGAACTCCGGGAGCCGCAGGTAGAGAGCACACCGGTCCGGGTACTGTGAACGTCACTAACTTGTGCTGTAACGCATTGTCGTAACCGGCCGAAAAGAAATCTGCATGGTGCGTACCTGAGCCCCACGTCTGCGCATAACCCAGCCATGCATACTTATCCCAGACGTTGTATTGTTCCGTGACCTTGACTCCATCGACCCACAGCTCCAATTTTCGCAGCGGCTCAAACCACGAAGCGGCTGCTTCCAGGTGGACCGTCTCTCCGCTGATCCCGGTGCGGAAGACGCAGGTGTCGATGCCTGCAGGTCCATTCGGATATAGACAGGGTGTCCAGCTTCCGGTGGTAGTGAGGTTCATGTAGTCGAACACTTGGAATATCGAATCGCTGTTGTCAGCGGCTGTGAAGAGCAGATCCGGTCTGTGGTCGCGGTTGAAATCGCCGGCCAGCACCGGGCCTCTGTCAGGGGGAGGTGGCGTTCCAACAACAATCTCCTGCAAGGTGAATGCTCCGCTGTTCGAGCCAAGGAACAGGTCGATTACGAATTGGTTGGACAGATTCTGCGTTTGCACGGCGAGATCATTGTGTCCGTCACCATTGAAGTCAGCGATTGCGAAAGGTGCCGGTGGCACATAATATCCGTTGGCTGTGAGGAAGATCCGGGTGACAGTGCGGGAGCTTTGGCCGTACAACACTACCAAATTCTGTCCGGCGGCAGTCGCTTTGCTTAAGTCAATTACCAAGTCGGTTTTGCCGTCGTTGTTAAGGTCTCCAGAAGAAAAGCTGACGTCGTTGGCGGTGCTATAGACAAGCTTGTCAGCGAAGGAGCCGGCGCCATTGCCATACAGAATGTGAACGTCCGAAGTGGTGCAGCCACCCGGGGAGCAAGGCCCATTTGTGACAGCCACGGCGATATCAGCATTGGCATCCGAATCGAAATCGCCGACAGCAAGCGCTTCGATGGACTGATTGCTCGTGATCGTCATAGCGGATGAGGGCGCTGTGAAAGCTCCGTGGCCATCACCGTAGGCAATGGAAACGCCCTGGCTGTTCGAAAAGACCAGGTCCGGATTTCCGTCCCGATTGAAGTCCGCCACCGCGGCATAAGCAGCAAATGTGGGCAGGGTGTAATGTTTCGGCGAGAGAAACGTGCCGTCGCCGCGCCCCAGGTACACGAGCAAATCCTGTCCGGTGACCGCGATCACATCGGCCTTGCCGTCCTTGTTCAGGTCGGCCGTCACGACCTGAATGGCGTATTGCTGATTGATGACGGCGTTGTAGTCCACGGCTGGCGCAAAATATCCATTGCCGAGCCCGAGTTGCACCGCGAATACCGCGGGAGGGTTGATGCGTGCGTAGGTTTCGATCAAATCCGGCACGCCGTCACCATTGAGGTCGGCCGTCAGTACGGCGGTCGCATATACCTTCGTTGAGGTGTTCTTCAGACTGAACGTTGCATTTTGGGGTGCGGCAGAAGCCGGGAAGAAGGCGAGGATCAAGGTGGAAAGCGCAAATGTAACCAACCGAGAACGCGACATGACGGACATCCTTCGCGGCCCATCCTCAACGCTTGGCGATCAACTTCTGGTCGGGCTGCGCGTCAAATAGATGTTGAGCAAAGGCGAAGAGTTGCTAACCTTGTTTCTCGGAAAAAGGGGAACTCGACTTCTGGAACAGGCGAGACTCTGGATCTAACTTGGTCGTGAGGGCTACGAAGGTAACCTCCGCCTTATCGGGGAAGAATCTCGTTCAGGTCCCGTCCGCCCGTTGATGGCGTCGCTCCTACCTGCGTCGCCACCCAGGCGGCTAGGCGGTTAGCCTCTTCGTTGATTTCATCAAGCGATGCCCCGCGAAGGAGGTTGTGAGCGAGACACGCCGTAAAAGCGTCGCCGGCTCCGACCGCATCCGCGACTTTGATTTTGAAGCCCGGATGTGTCGCGGCTTTTCCGTCTGCCACAAGCAAGCTGCCGCGGTCGCCGCGCGTGATGCACACCAGACGCAGATCGTAGGCCTGCAACAGGCGCTGCGCCCTATCTTCTTCTGTAGAACCTCCGAGAGCGAGTTGGTCGGAAATGCGTGGCAGTTCCTGATCGTTGAGCTTGACCACGTGCGCCCGTTGCAGTGACTCGTGCAGCACGTTCCTGGTAAAGAAGGTGTGTCGAAGATTGACGTCAAAAACCCGCAACGTCGCTGGTGGGGCGGCTTCCAGGAAACGGAGGATGGTCGCGCGGGATGCCGGGGCGCGCTGCGCCAGCGAGCCGAAGCACAGAACGTCGGCCTTCAACGCCAACTCCGCCCACTGCGAAGTCCACTCCAGAGCATCCCAGGCCACGGATTCGGCGATGGTGAACTCGGGCTGCCCGGCGGCATCCACGTGGACTTCGACCGCGCCTGTGGGGCGGAGGGCGTCTTCCTGCACGTAGCAAGTGGTGATGCCCAGCTTGTCCATGGCCTGGCGGGCCTCGCGGCCAAGCGCGTCGGCGCCAACACGGCTGGCCACCACACCGCGATCACCCAGCACATTGGCCATGTAAGCGAAGTTGGCGGGGGCTCCGCCGAGCTGCTTGCCGGAAGGCAGCAGATCCCACAGAACTTCGCCGAGCCCTACCACGACGGCAGGTTTGGTGAGTGGCTGAGTCATTGAGTTCGCTGCCGCAGCAACTACTTGTTCTCCGGCTGGGTCTCCGGCGGGTCGCTATTCTTCAAGTCCTGCGCCGAGTTCGCCTGATTCGCCATGCGCAGCTCGCGTTCAGCGTCTTCCGTCTGGCCGAGTTCCCGGTAGGCCTGGCCGAGAAGCTGATGAGGCATGGCGTTGGCGGGATCCATCGCCTCAGCGCGCCGCAACGCGCGCACCGCCAGCTCAGCTTCGCCCTTCTTCAGCAAAACCTTGCCCATGAGAATGTAAGGGCCGGTGGACGTGGCATCCAGCCAAATCGACCGCTGCAACAAGCGTTCGGCCTCATCCCAGTTTTGCAGGCGCGAGTTGGCGTCGCCGAGCTTGTAGTAAGTGGCAGCGTGGCCGGGATTGATGGTGAGTTCCTTCTGAAATTCCGCAACCGCCTCAGGGATGCGCGATTTGTAAAGATAGAGCTCGCCCAGCAAAAAGTGCGCGAGCGGCAGATTGGAGTCGAGCGCGACGGCCTTCTTACCGTATTCCTCAGCAACGGGATCGAATTCCTGCCGCAGCAACATGCGCGCAGTGAACAAATACGCGGCTGCCGAGTCGGGCGTGACGTTGTACATCGTGGCGAAGGCCTTGCGGGCGTGGCAGTAGTCCTTGGCCTGGATGTAGCAGACGCCGAGAATGTAGCTGGCATCGACGTTCGCGCGCGGGAACCATCCCTGCACTTTTTCGAGATATGGAATCGCATCGGCGGGATGGCCTGAGAGGTAATAGGAGAGGCCGAGAAGCTGCGTGGATTCGCGGTCGTCGGGATTTTCCGCCTGCGCCGCCGTTAGGGAGTCGATGGCCTTGGTGTAGTCGCCCTTCTGATAGTAGGCCACG
>Ga0137403_10002129_pt1 | contig 24323 bp, 22 predicted proteins | sample CZOMad2_1_16fung_FD_122057 | JGI IMG/M metagenome (GOLD analysis project Ga0137403, IMG submission 122057) | Vadose zone soil fungal communities from Angelo Coast Range Reserve, California, USA - CZOMad2_1_16fungal (Hybrid Assembly) | ecosystem: Environmental > Terrestrial > Soil > Vadose zone...
CACCATCACATGACCAATGAACAGCCGATGATCATCTTTCTCCATTACTGGGGAACCGGTCCGGCCGAAACGCTGGCCGCAGGATTCAAAGCTGCCGTTGACGAACTCGGCAAACACAGCACAAGTAAAGCAACCCAGGATTAGCGCTTCCTGAACAACTCGTACAGATCGTCGAAAAGTAACGTTCCGCGCTCGAGCCGGTCGTTGTCCTCTTTGTTCGCGCTGCAGATCGCGTTGATGACCAGGGCAACGCCCGGCCCTTCCTGCCGGCCGAATTTCGCGTCTTTCAAATCGATGTCATGAACGATTTCCGCGATCGGACGTAATCCACGTTCCGAAATTTCCAAACGCTCCATCAACACTTCGAACGTACAGAGATCACCTTCATGCGTGAAGTCCGCATCGAACATATCGAATCGGACTTCACCGGGTTCGGGCTTGTATCCTTTCGCCGCGACAAACTTGAATCGGGCGTCATCATCAATGAATCGCTTGATCAACCAGGCCGACCCGATGCGATCCACGTGGATTCCCTTGCGCGTGACCCACGTCCGTCCGGAATACCCGCCGGTCTCCTGCTGAACCTTGCGAAGTGGAGCCCTCCGAAGCTTCGCCTCCATTTCGGAGAGTAATGCTTCCGCCTGCTTGCCTCCGGCAGCCGCAAAGAAATCGATAGTCTGGATTTCAGTCAACCGTTGCCGAAGACGGGAGACCCGACCTATCAAGCCGGAAGCCCATGCGCCGGCCTCTTTTGATGCGGATCGAAGTTCCTCACCAATTTGTTTGATGTCCACCAAAAGCTCGGCGTAGTCCGATTCGCGGGCGGCATGAAATAAGGCTGTAATTTCCCTGCTCGTGATCCCTTCTATAAACGAGGCCTCGCACACCGAGGCATCACCACCGGATTCCAGTATTTCACGGGCGACCCAATGGAAATCCTCCAGTGTCTGTTCTGAGCGCGGAAGTACATAGACCGCATTCTTGACCGGCACCGCTCCGATCTTTTGAAGGCGCCGCCACATCTTGACCCGAAGGTAGGGCGGTGAGTTCGGAATCTGATGGAGTAGCAGCAGCCATGTTGCGGGTTCCGTTTGCACCAGGACGTCTCTCCCGAGAGTATAACAACGTTTGTATTTGGATATTACACTTGTATCATCGCTCGTGCTGAATCTATCATGCGTGTGGGTATGAGGGAATATGAGCAAGTGGATTCTATTGGTTTTCGTTGTCTTCATCGTCGCGTCGGCGGGCATTTCGCTTAATGTTCATTCCCAGCCAGCCACGACCCTGCGCAGCTTTCGCGCTTCGCAGGCACCTGAGAGAGATAGGTCAGTTCTGATTGTGCCTCACCAAATCACTTTCAGCGCAAATTGAATCTCGCGCGCCGGAGTTTGTGTAGAGGTGATCAGACCGGCGCTTGGGACGACATTCCCGCTCTGATCGAAGACAGTGAGGTTGTCAGTTGGAGAGGAAAAATTAGCCCTGTTAAAGAGGTTGAAAAACTCCGCACGGAACTGGACGTTCACGTTTTCTGAAAACCGGCGGATGTGGTTGTTCTTAAAAATCGAAGCATCAAATTTCGATAGGCCGGGTCCGATCAGAGTGTTGCGCCCGAGATTGCCTCTAAGAGTCACCGGACTCGGAAAAGCCAGGCACTGAGTTTTGATGTAGTGATTGGGATTCCCGGGGTTGGTCAGCGTCTCGCAGCCGGAGCCCGGAACGCGGTTCGGCGGCTCGCTGGTCTCATCCAACTTCATCCCCAATGGATCGCCACCCAGTAGCGGAGTAAACGGCTGGCCATTGGAAGCCTTGTAAATGCCTCCCAGCTGCCATCCGCCAAATGCCCATTCCGTCAGCCGCGAGCGCATCCTGGGGGCCGGCACCGCCCAGGTAAAGTTGAAAACAATATTCTGGCGTACATCGAAATCCGATAAGCCCCGCGTTGTGCGCTGGTCGAAGAAGAGCGGATTGAGCAGCCCGTTAGGATAAGCATCGTCGGCCACTGTCGCCGAAAGCGTGTCGATGCTCTTGCCCCGGGTGTACGCGCCATGAACCGTGACACCCCGGCTCAGGTTTTTCGTGATGACCACCTGCAGCGCGTTGTAGAAAGAGTTCGCTTGCCACAGCATTCCGGTGATGCGGCCATAGTTTGGATTCAATTTCTGACTGCTCGATGCCGGAGGGAAGAGATAACCCGAAGGTGTCAGCGTCGGCAAAACCATGTCGAAATTATCAACTCTGAAGGGCTGATGGACACCTCGCGATCCGACGTAACCGATCGTGACACTGAGATCAGGCGAGATTTGCCGAGCGACGCTCAGGTTCCATTGCATCACGTAGCTGCGCTTCGGATCATGTTCTACATAGCTGGCCGAAGAAGCTGTCGAGTTGCCGGCGAATGCCTGGAATGCCCCGGTTGGGAATGAACCCGGCGCGAGAACATCCCCGACCACCCGTTTCGAAAATGGAACCGAATACGGAATGATCAAACTGAATGCATAGGGCAGCGGCAATACGTCGAAAATGCCGAAGCCACCCCGGAAGACCGTCTTGCTGTTCGCGAAAGGGTTCCACGCAAACCCAACGCGAGGTTCGAAGTTACGAAATGTAGGGTTCGAAAAGTATGGAGAGCCCAGGTGTGGCTCGGTGTCGGTCAAATGAAGCAGGTTCGAGATCCTGCCGTGCGCCTCAGTGAGAACGGTGACCATCTCATAGCGCAAGCCTGCGTTGACGGTCAAATTCCTTCGCGGACGTATATCGTCCTGAACGTATGCGCCGAAAAGCGTCTGGCGAGTTCCAAACGTAGGCATGGGAATGGGAGCCAATCCGGTAAAATTTCGCGGCCGGTTGGTCAGGAAATCGGAGAGTGAACTGAACTTGAAGGTGCCGTTGGTTCCGGATGTAGAAAGTGAGTTGTCTTGCATGCGCTCCACGAGCACGCCGGATTGCAGGGCATGAACTCCTTTGCTGAGAAAAACGTCGTCTGCCCATTGAAATGAGTTCCAGGAGACGTTCCTGCTGCTGCCTCGGGTGCCTGGGCGCTGCGCGTTCAGTCCACCAGCGAAGTTCGTGAGCCCGGGCACAGACTGGATCACCCCAACAAACTGTCCGGGGATGAAGCCGAACGCAGGGTCCGCCAACAGAGGGTTCATAAGACTGGACACTCCACCCTCGATCGCCCCAGCCCGGTTAAAGCCAAACCGCGCTGCATTCAAGAACTTCGAAGTGAAGATGTGTTGCTCATGGAGCGTGACGAGCTGGCGCCGCGACACGACGGTCGCCAGCAGCTCGTTAAACGCGTCCGGCTGGATGACTCTGGAGTTGTCCCGCATATACGTCGCGGAGAAGCCGTCCCGCTCCGAGAGCTTGCGATCGATTTTGGTGGTGAAATAATTTTCCGTCGTGACTTGCTGCCCGGCAAAGCTGAAGATTCCGGTATCGCCACTCCCAAGCAGAGGCCCGTTCGGTAGTGGATAAAACGCCTCCAGATATCGCGAAATCGCGGGATCTACCTTTACGGGTCCTGTCGAAAGCATGCCTTTTCGCGCTGCCACCGAAGGCACGGTATTGACATGGGTAACACCCAGAGACTGACGAAGTCCCTCGTAATCCGCGAAAACGAACGTGCGGTCCTTCTGGATCGGCCCACCGAGTGAGCCTCCGAATTGATTCCGTTTGAACGGCGGAATCGTGGCGTCAAAGAAATTTCGCGCATCCAACGCGCTGTTCCTCAGAAATTCATAGACGCTTCCGTGAAAAGCATTCGTCCCAGAGCGCGTTACAGCATTGATGACTCCGCCTGTGGTCCGGCCGTACTCGGCCGGATAGTTACTGCCCAGCACGGAAACCTGCTCAACCGCGTCGACACCAAGATTGTCACCCAACACACTGCCTGGAGCTCCGTTCGAGTAGTCGTTGATGCTCACCCCATCAAGACGATAGTTGTTCTGATCCGGCCGTGCGCCGGAAATGCTCAAGGCCGCTCCAAAACCGCGCTGGGAGTTGCCTCCGCCCTGGGCGCTTCCCGTCTGGACGCCCGTGACACCCGCCTGAAGGGCCGCGAGTTGGGTCCAATCACGCCCATTAAGCGGCGTGTCGCGCACGGTAGAGGCACTGACGTTACCTCCAACCGCAGAAGAAGCCTGATCCGCGGGAGTCCCGGCAACAGCCACCCGAACGACCTGGCTAGGATCTCCCGCTTGCATCACAACATTGAGGACCAGGCTGGCTCCCACGTTTACCGTGATATCGGTTCGCACTTGAGTCGTGAAGCCCAGAGCCGCAGCGGTCATCTCATAGCTTCCAGGCAGCAGGTCCGGTGCTGTGTAGAAACCTGAGGCATCCGTCGCGACCGCACGCACAACCCTTGTCGCCAGGTTGGTCAGCGTCACCCGCACGTTGGGTATAGCAGCCTGTGAGGCGTCCGTCACAGTGCCGGACAGGACGCCGCCTGAAACCTGCGCATTCAATCCAATGCTGAGGAGATTGAAAAATGCCAGCAGACCGGCGACTAGAAAGACCATCTCAGTGCGATACTTGCCAGGAGGCTTCCCGTGTACTTTACGCGCGGAAGTCCACTTCACTAAAACGATGCAGGATCTCGTTTTACCGATGAATTGCACAGCTCGTTCCCAGTTGCGCCTCGATCCGGCTGTCCGCGTTGTACCTGACCTTTGGTCCTTTGAAGAGAGGAAGAAGCTTATTCTACTACGGCTTAACAAACAATCTTGCTCGCCCCGATATCGCCGACCAATGGTTCAACGTCATGCCCTCTGCCCTGAGCTGCCGATCGTCGGCGAGCAGATGGCGGAGCCGACTGGTCGATCTGTTGAGCAATCCCTGAGGCCGAAAAACTTCCTGGCATCAGCAGGCCTTGGGGCCGTACCTGGACTTTTCCCCAGCCTATTCTATTGGTAAGGCTCACCTACCCATCAACACAGGTTTACTCCCCCCGAACGTTCGCACGAAACCCGCAGGGCGCCAAACGGTCAAAGGAACGCAGCTTGCACACCTTTATGGAGGGGTGCAATTGGAACTGCGAGTCCACGACTGATCAGAGGTCCGAGGTCGCGTAGCAGCGAAACAATGTCAGCCACAGGCTCAGCCCGTGGAACTTTTGCACAAAAAACCAAAGTCCCGTAGGGACAGCAAAGCGGGAATACCATTGTGCCGCTCCGATGGGGTTGGTATCGCCGCATGAATCGCATCGACCGGCTGACGCTCGTGGCAAGAATTGTTTCGCGGCTACGCGGTCTGATTTGACTCGCACTGCCAATTGCACCCATATGGAGGAGCAGGTAGATGAGGCTCTCTAGACGGTCGTGTCTGTGGTTGGGAATGGCCGTAGCTGGTGCGGCCGCCGTCATGGGCAGCGGCGCTCAGCAGCTGCGGAAGCAAACGCTAGCTCCGCATGAACTGAACAACAGTGACGCACCCCCGCCGATACTCTGGGAGACACCTGCCCTGCCTGACGGCAGCGTCAACTTCGAATCGGCTGAGGAACGGCATCTCCGGGTTGTGGTGGTTACCAAAGGGTTGCAGCAACCGTGGTCGGTCGCGTTTCTTCCAGACGGGGCGATGCTCGTGACGGAACGTTGCGGTCGGCTGCGAATCGTGCGTAATGGAAGACTGATGCCCTTACCCGTTCCCGGCGTGCCGCCAGTCCAAACCGGAGGACCTCGAGGACTTCAGGGGTTGATGGACATCGCCCTGCACCCGCATTTCGATGAGAACAAGTGGGTATATCTCGCATATCACAAACCGGCCGGTGGTGCTGCTGGCGAGACGGTCCTCGCACGTGGGATATGGAACGGCACGGCCCTCGTCGACGTGCACAACATCTTCGAATCAGGCGCCACAGACACCGAAGCGTCGCGCATCACGTTTGGACGCGATGGCATGCTGTACATGAGCATCAGCGCTCCAGGATCGCCGAATATTCAACGATCACAGGATCCAAACGACTACGCCGGCAAGACCGTGCGGCTGCGCGACGACGGCAGCATTCCCGACGACAACCCCTTCGTCGGGCGCGCCGGCTTCAAGCCGGGGATCTTTACGATGGGTCATCGGAACGGCCACGGGCTCGCTGTAAACCCGGAAACCGGCGAACTCTGGGAGACTGAGCAGGGACCCAGCGGCGGCGACGAACTCAATGTGCTTCGCCCGGGGCGCAATTATGGATGGCCGCTCGTCAGCTACGGGCGAGACTACTGGGGCTCCGCCCTCTCGGCTCATCCGTTTCGTCAGGGTATGGAGGATCCGAGCGTCGTCTGGTTGCCATCGATCGGCCTGACGGGCATGACATTCTACACGGGTGAGCTCTTTCCCCACTGGAAGCGGAACCTGTTTGTCGGCGGCCTGCGTGAAGGCGGCATTCCGCGGACCGGGCAGATTCAGCGGATTGTCTTCAACGAGCGTTGGGAGGAATTGCGGCGCGAGCCGATGCTGATGGAGCTCAAACAGCGTATTCGCGACGTGCGCCAGGGCCCGGAAGGCATGCTCTACGTGCTAACGGCGGAAGAGGACGGTGCCCTGCTTAGGATCGAACCGCGCTAGACAACCCTTCCTTTAATGGTGAATTACCGGAAGAAGATGCAAGTTCACGTTGGAGGACAAAGTACCGAATCCGATCCGGTCACCGCGTATTTTCACCTGGATGTAATAACCGTCGTACTCAGAGAAATTCTGTGCGGCGGTGCAGCACGGAAGATAGTGGAAACGATTATGCTGGAATGGGGGTGTTACTCCAATGCGAATTCCCTTTCTCCGGAGTGATGAAATTATCTCACTTCGCTCAGCTTTTCGCCCAATTTGCCGGTGACCATCCTCTGTGACGGCAAATGCTACATGCATCTCGCCCTTGCGCGATGTCAAAAATACAACTTCAGCCCAAACTGTATAATTCGCCCATCGGCCGCTGAAAGAATTCTGCCAAACGTGTTCGCGTGGCGCCGGATATCTGGCGGACCAAAGTTTGCATGATTGAACGCATTAAACAGTTCTGTTCGGAACTGGAAATAGTGGTCCTCATCCACGTTGATTTTCTTCGCGATTGAGAAGTCGAAGTTCGCCAAGCGCGGACCCCGTATGATGCCGACGCCGGCATTGCCGAACGCTTGGGGCGCAGCCGACGGCAGAGTGAATGCGTCGGTGTTGAACCAACGCTCGACCGTACGTTGCGTCGCCGAAAGCTCAGGATGTCCGATGAGATTTGGCCTCGCAACACGATCGCTGCCAAGATTGAGGACGGTGCTCCCACCCAGAATTACCGTCAGTGGCATTCCGCTCTGTATGACGTGAATGCCGGAAACCTGCCAGTTGCCAAGAAAGCCATTCGCAGTTCGATTCCACGATTGTCCCCACCGTTTGTTCTGTCCCCACGGAAGTTCGTAAATATAGCTGACTACCAGACGGTGCGCGACGTCGAATTCCGCCGGACCCCGTTCCGCCCTCAGATTATTCGGGTCCTGAGGTACGCTGAATACGCCGAGATCGATACCGGGCCCTGCAGGACTTGTAGAAAGGTGGTCGGGTCCCTCGCTCAGCGCCTTTCCCCAGGTGTAGCTTGCGAGACCCGACAAACCAGCAGAAAATCGGTTCTCCAAGCTCAGCTGCAGCGAATGATAGTTGGAAAGAGCCGTGAAACTGGCAATCGATGTGGGCGTAGCTCTTGGCCGCATCAACACGATTATCGATTTTGCCGCCGCGAAGCAGTACGGCGTGAAATCAGAGAGCAGCGAACGCGCGAAAAATGCCGCAGTCCTGGCCGAACTCGCCGGGCTGGTCGCCTCGGGTGATCTGGAAGTACCGATCGCCGCGACGTTCGAGCTGGATGGCGTCCGCGCGGCTTTCGAGCAACTGGAGCAAGGTCACACCCGCGGCAAGATCATCCTGCTGCCGTGATACGGGCCACCGGCGGAACATTACCTCGTTTATGCATTTGTTGAGACGGATACATAAAATCTCGCTGCAGCACATAGGTTACAAGTGCCACCGTCAGGCCATAGCTGACGTGAGTCAGGACAGCGACGTCGATTGGAATTTCCGTTAGGATGAATGCACTTCCATGCAGAAGAGGCTGAAGCCACGATGCCGTAAAACGAACTGCTGAGGGCCAATCGAAACGGAGAAACCCGCTGAACAGTCTTCGGGTTCTCCTTCATCATGAACTCCCGATAAGCACGCCTGTGACGAAGACCAGTGCGCCGCCAAGGCCAACTTGTAAAGCGGCGGATAGAGCAGGCGTGTCCATGTACCGATGCCGTATCCACGAGATGACGCCAAGTTCGACCAGCACTACCAGTGCTGCTGCGGCCAGGGCGATCCTGAAATTCGCCATGAGAAACGGCAGTGTGTGGCCGATGCCGCCCACTGCGGTCATCAGTCCGCAAACGAGTCCTCGGACCCATGGGTGTCCTCGTCCAGTAAGACTGCCGTCATCGGAAAGTGCCTCAGCGAATCCCATGCTGATGCCGGCACCCAGTGAAGCAGCCAGGCCGACGGCAAAAGCGGTCCAACTGTTTCGGGTGGCAAATGCGACCGCAAAGACGGGGGCCAACGTTGAAACCGAACCATCCATTAGCCCGGCGAGACCAGGTTGTACGATCTGGAGCACAAACAAACGCCGCTGCGATTCGTCTTCCTGTTTTTCGACCTCAGCCGGCACATAGTCCGACTCGAGTTCTTCCGCACGTGCTTCGTGCCGGCGTTCCTCCGCGGCCAGGTCACCCAAGAGCTGGCGGATGGATGCATCGGTCGAATGCCGCGCTGCAGTCTGGTAAAAGCGCTTGCTTTCGGCCCCCATCAGTACCACTTGAACGCGCACTTTATCGACACCGAGAGGACGGAGCAGCCAGAATGACTTCCGCTCCAGGAAACCTTTAACATCCTGACGCCGGATCAAGGGAATGTGGTCGCCGACTTTCGTGTGGTACAACTCGAGCAGACGGTAGCGGTGGCCGTTTTCCTCTTCTGACATAGCGGCGAAAACGTGTGCGGTTCCCGGATAGTTCTCGCGCATCGCCTCAGCAATGTCGCTATAGGTGGGTATGTCTTCCTCTTCCAGCGAAATCGCCAGCGCGAGGATCTCGCGTTCGGAGAGGTCTCTGAAATTCTTTGGCATTTTCTGAGTATTCCTCAATCTCGCAATTCCGGGAATAAAAGCTTCACTACCAGGTTATCAACATTGAGCGGCCAGAAAGGTAGCTCAACGAATTCTGTGATCAAAACGGTTGGAGGATTTATGAGGAATGTAGCCGAAGCACCATGCGTCGCCCTTGAGCCGAACCGCCGTTCACACGACATTCAATCATTTGAGTCGGAACTGCGAAGGAGAATTGTCGGACAGGACCACGCGATCGACAGCCTTGTGTCTGTATTCCAGAGCGTACGCGCGGGTTTGTTTCCCGAGGGCCGTCCTATTCGAAACTTCCTGTTTTTGGGCCCAACGGGTTCCGGCAAGACCCGATCCGTCGAGGCGGTTGCCGAGATATTGTTCGGAAGACCCGAGGCCATCATCAAAATCGATTGCGGCGAGTTTCAACACAGTCACGAGATCTCCAAGCTGATTGGCTCTCCGCCTGGCTACATCGGACACCGTGAAACGCCAGCGATGCTCAGGCAGGCTCGCCTCGACGAATTTCATACCGCCGATTTGAAGGTCACGCTGGTCTTGTTTGACGAAATTGAGAAAGCCAATGAGGCGCTATGGCAATTGCTTCTGGGCATTCTGGACAAAGCCATCCTGACGCTGGGGGACGGTCAGCGGGTAGACTTTTCTAAAACCATTGTTTTCATGACGAGTAACCTGGGCGCGTCCGAAATGCAACATGCGGCTGATGGATCGATTGGTTTTGTGAACAATATCGGCAACAGACAGGAAAACCTGACCACGATCGCCATGAATGCGGCGCGAAAGCGGTTTTCTCCGGAATTTCTGAACAGACTCGATGAAATCCTCGTGTTTCATCCGCTCCCGGCATCTCAGTTGCGCCAGGTGGTCGACATTGAGATCGAGAGGCTCGAATTGCGGCTGCAGCGGGCAACTGGCAGCGAGATCAATCTGCGCCTATCGGACCAGGCGGTGGACTTCTTGATAGAGCGAGGAACGGACCGCCGTTATGGAGCGCGGCATCTGAAGCGGGTCTTGGAAAGATATCTGGTCTTCCCCTTCTCATCCTTTATTGACACTGCACAGATGGGGTCTGCAGGCACGTTGAATGTCGGATTAGATCGCTCAAAGCAGAAACTCACATTCTGCAAACAAGCGATGTCGTCTTCGACAAAGATCGCCGCCAATATGTAGTCGCGGGCTTCAGCCCGCGTTTGGGTGTGAATAACTCCAACATTATCCGAGACCCGAACGCGGGCTGAAGCCCGCGACTACATGCCGGATCGCAACCGTCCGATTGATTCACAATTCCGGGAATAAAAGGTTCACTTCCAAGTTATCAACATTGAGCGGGCAAAAACACAGCTCGACGAAATGTGTAATCGATCTGATCGAAATGAAAGGAAGAACCGTATGAAAAATATCTGGACTTGGCTTGTGAATCCGTCTCCGGACGGTCCTGCCTCCACGTTGCTTCTAAGACTAATGGCGGGAGGAGTGTTCTTGTGGGAGGGGATCTTGAAATTTGTGTATGTAAATCAGGGAGTTGGACGCTTCACGAAATTGGGCATGCCATTTCCCCATTTGACCGCCGACTTTGTTGGCTACCTTGAAATTGTTGGGGGATTGTTGTTGCTCTCAGGCCTCCTGACGCGGTTGATTGCAATTCCGTTCATCATAGAGATGATTGTGGCCATACTCTCGACGAAAATCTCGTTGTATCTCGGCACATCGCCGTTGCCTTTACCGCCGTCGCCGCCGCAGTTTGGAATGTGGGCCGTTTTGCATGAGGTTCGATCCGAGTATGCTCAGCTGTTGACGACCGCCTTCCTGTTGCTCAATGGTCCCGGAAAATGGTCCCTGGATGCGCTCCTGCAGAGGAAGGAAAGCACTAGACAGGTTCCTTCGAAGATGAAGGCCGTTTATTCGTGAACTTGCGGCCTGGTGATCGATTTTTGTCCTGTGTGACATTCGGAGAGGCCGAATGAGCGGAGTTACTATTGAGTTGTGGCAGACCGACGCACCGACGCCGAGTCCTTCGAAACGCTGGCGATGCCGATGTTCACCTCCTTGTACAACTTCGCTCATTGGCTCGCGCACAACCGGGAAGAGGCCGAAGACCTTGTGCAGGAAGCGTACCTCAAAGCGCTTAAGGGCTTCGCGTCATTCCAGCAGGGAACGAACTTTCGGGCCTGGATGTACCGCATTCTGCGAAATACGTTTCTGACGTCGCGCAGCGGGCTGGGTATGAAGATGACTGTGCCGCTCGATCGTGAAGAAGACGCAGTTGGGCCGCCGACCGACACGCCAGAAGCAGCGCTGCTTGCACGTGCGGATCAGCAGATGCTACAAAGTGCCCTCGAACGTTTGCCGGTACAATTCCGCGAGGTGATCCTGCTGTGCGACGTCGAGGAGATGAGCTACCGGGAGATCGCTGAAATCATCGGAATTCCGATTGGTACAGTGATGTCACGGTTGTCTCGGGCGAGAAAATCGATGCGCGAACTACTTGCGGAGAAAATGCGAGGAGCTTCCAAATGACGTGCGACTGGGTTCCGAAACTCGACCTGTACGTCGATGGCGAGCTTTCTGGCGGCGAGTTGAAGGAAGTGGAGGTGCACCTGCAGACGTGTCCTACCTGTGCCGCAGACGCGCTGAACCGTCTGCAATTGAAGCGAATGACTCAGTCCGCTGGTCGCCGATTCTCGCCGAGGCCCGAGTTTCGCGTGAAAGTCGCACAAAGCATCGATGCGGCGAAGCCTCCACGGTGGGCGTGGAGATGGGCACCAGTCCTGGCCGCAGCGGCCGCGCTCGTGTTGATGCTGATTCCCGCCGCGGTTTGGCTGCAATACTCGCGTAGTGAGCAAGCCCTGGGTGAACTCGCAGACCTGCATGTTTCTACGTTGGCCAGCGCTAATCCAGTTGACGTGGTGTCGTCCGACCGGCATACGGTTAAACCCTGGTTTCAAGGTAAACTGCCTTTCACTTTCAACCTGCCGGACGTGGAGACATCTCCATTCAAGCTTATCGGCGGCCGCCTCGCCTACTTCCAGCAGAGTCCCGGCGCACAACTGCTGTTTGACGTAGGAAAACATCGGATTTCCGTCTTCATATTCCAAAACCGCGCCGAGTTAAGCAGGTTGAATTCGGGATCCTCGCTCACCACGAAGCTGGCCTTCAATACCGAATCGTGGACGGAAGGAGGCCTCTGGTACTTCGTCGTCGGCGACGCCAGCCCCTCGGACGTTCACGACCTCAGTGAACTTTTGAGGAGCGCCCGATCGTAATCGCCTTGGCTCTCCAATCGAGTGACGAACGGATGAGCGAATTAGAAAACGAGCGGAATTACCTGCAGTTCGGCCGGGAATAGCGCGTCTGCGGTTCTATCACGCACAGGAATTCTCGATAAATCACTAGATTACGCGCCGGATTATGCCCAGAACTTGCCCAAAACGGCAGGGCAGGAGGGTTTCGACAGGTGAACGAGACGGGGAATCCATCAGTTCTTGATCCATGAATCACTTTCTTGACCTCAGAAATCGATCTGAGCTCTTGATCGCGGCCTGGTGCAAAACTGTCCGTGCGAATGCCTTCGCGATCCACTCCACCGGTTGGGTGCTGTTAAATGCAAAAAGCTCGGTCACCAATGAAGTTGACCGGGCTTTTGTTCAATGCAGTATTGTTTAACGGATTACATCAGATCAAAGCGGTCGAGGTTCATGACTTTGTTCCAGGCACTCACAAAGTCGCGTACGAACTTTTCCTTTCCATCTTCAGCAGCGTAGACTTCGGCAATGGCGCGAAGTTCAGAGTGCGAACCAAAGATCAGGTCAACCGGCGTCGCCGTCCATTTGATCCGGCCGGTTTTGCGATCAAGCCCTTCATAGATGCCGTCGGACTTGGCCGACTTTTGCCATTTCGTCGATATATCGAGAAGATTAACAAAGAAGTCGTTGCTCAAAGTTCCCGGCCTTTTCGTAAACACACCGTTCTGAGATTGCTCTGCATTTGCGTCCAGCACTCTCATGCCACCGACGAGAGCCGTCATTTCCGGCACAGTTAATGTCAGCATGTTGGCCCGGTCGACAAGCATCTCCAGCGGTGGCATATAATTGCCGCCACCATAGTAGTTGCGGAAACCATCCGCCTTGGGCTCAAGCACGGCAAACGAACTGACGTCGGTCTGCTCTTGAGCGGCATCCATGCGTCCGGGCTTGAAGGGAACTTTCACGTTATAGCCCGCGGACTTGGCGGCTTGTTCAACAGCTGCGGATCCGCCCAGGACAATCAGGTCGGCAAGGGAGACTTTCTTGCCATCCTTTTGAGTCTTGTTGAAATGGGACTGAATGTCTTCCAACTTTTGAAGGACGTTTGCCAAGTCTCCAGGATTGTTAACCGGCCAGTCCTTTTCGGGCGAAAGGCGAATGCGGGCTCCGTTGGCCCCACCACGTTTATCGGTGCCCCGGAAGGAAGCGGCAGATGCCCATGCCGTTCGAACAAGCTCCGGCACGGTCAGTCCTGAGGTCAGAAGTTTTTTCTTCAAGCTTTCGATTTCAGCTTCCCCAATCAGTTTGCGATTCACTGCGGGGATAGGATCCTGCCAGATCAGAGCCTCTTTCGGAACCTCACTGCCCAGATAGCGTGCGCGAGGACCCATATCACGATGAGTTAATTTGAACCACGCTTTCGCGAAGGCAAGCTCGAATTCCTGCGGGTTATCCAAAAAACGTTTGGAGATCTTTTCATAGGCCGGATCAAACTTCAGAGCGACGTCCGTCGTAAACATGATGGGAGCATGACGCTGTGTCGGATCATGCGGGTCGGGAACTGTTCCCTCTCCGCCGCCGTCCTTCGGAGTCCACTGTGTAGCTCCTGCGGGGCTCTTGGTTTTCACCCATTCGAACTTAAAAAGGTTCGACAGGTACTGCATTGAAAAGTGCGTTGGACTTGCGGTCCAGGCGCCCTCTAATCCGCTTGTGATCGTATCTTTGCCATTTCCAGATCCACACTTGTTTGTCCAACCGAGCCCTTGCTCTTCAATAGCTGCGCCCGCGGGAGCGGCTCCCACGCACGCGGACGGGTCAGCGGCGCCATGAGCTTTGCCAAACGAGTGACCGCCCGCAATCAGAGCCACGGTTTCTTCGTCATTCATGGCCATTCGCCCAAATGCCTCTCGGATGTCTTTGGCAGCCAGAAGCGGATCCGGATTTCCATTGGGCCCTTCAGGGTTCACATAAATGAGTCCCATTTGAACTGCGGCCAGCGGATTCTCCAGATTCCCGTCTTTGTGTCTCCCGTCCGCCAGCCATTTCTTTTCCGGCCCCCAATAAACCAGGTCGGCTTCCCATTGATCCTGACGGCCGCCAGCGTAACCAAAAGTTTTAAAACCCATCGATTCCAGAGCCACATTACCGGCCAGGACCATCAGGTCGGCCCAAGAGATACTTTTCCCATACTTCTCCTTGACCGGCCAAAGCAGGCGCCGAGCTTTGTCAAGATTCGCATTGTCGGGCCAGCTGTTGAGCGGTTCAAACCTCTGCTGGCCGCCGCCGGCACCACCGCGACCGTCCGCAATACGGTAGGTTCCCGCACTGTGCCAGGCCATCCGAATGAAAAGTGGTGCGTAGGTGCCGTAATCGGCAGGCCACCAATCCTGTGACGTCGTCAAAACCTCCGCGATATCCTTCTTGACCGCTTTAAGATCGAGTTTCTTGAACTCTCTGGCATATTGAAAATCTTTCCCCATGGGATCCGATTCACTGGCACGCTGCCGAAGAGGAGACAGATCCAGTCTTTCCGGCCACCAGAATTGATTCGAGACGGTTTCTCTGTTCGCTGACTCCTTCTCTGTTGCCTGAGGCTCTGCGGAATACCCTAGCTGAGCAAATACCGTTAACGCCGCCAGCGCCGCGCATTTTAGTTTTGGTCTTAACACGATGGCTCTCCTTTCTTTGTGTGGTCAACCCATTCACTTCTCGCTATTGAGTTTTAATTAAACAAATGGAAAAGTAAAATCGATAGTTTCAATCAATAATTGATTTAAACTATCGGAGATAAGGAGGCGTCGTGCCAAGTCTGGTTCAGTTGGAATATATTGTTGCCGTTGCAGACCTCAAACACTTCGGCAAGGCAGCTGAAGCGTGTCATATCTCTCAGCCCACCTTGAGTCAGCAAATCAGAAAAGTTGAAGACAATCTGGACATCGTCATTTTTGATCGAGTCAAAAAACCAATAATGCTTACAGAGGATGGCGAAGCCATACTTCATCAGGCGCGGCTTGTTCTCAGGGAGCACAAACGTTTGAAGGAACTGGCAAGGCAGAAGTCCGACGAAATTTCTGGCGAGTTTCGTCTCGGTGTTATTCCTACTGTCGCCAACACTCTCGTCCCGCACTTTTTACGGCGTTTCGCTCAACAATACCCAAAAGTCATGCTGCTGATTGATGAACTGAAAACCAGTTCGATCTTACAGGAACTGAGTGAAGATCGACTGGACGCCGCCCTGATGGCAACCCCCCTTTCGGTTGCAGGTCTGGTTGAAGAGCCCATTTACTACGAGACTTTTAACGTCTATGCATCTTTTGGTCATCGATTATTGAAAGGGAAAACCTGCCGAATTGACGATCTGGATACATGTGATATGTGGCTTTTGCAGGATGGGCATTGTTTTAAAGACCAGGTCATGCAACTCTGCTCGGTGGATTCAGAAGCCGCAAAATCTTTCCCGAGAGTTCAATTTCAGGGCGGAAATCTGGATACCCTTCTTCGACTCGTCAGGCAGGGGACAGGATATACACTCCTGCCTGCTTTTATGATCGATCAAATGCCGACGGCCGAAATCAAGTCTCACGTCAGGGAATTTCAGAGGCCCTTCCCGGCTCGTGAGATCAGCCTGGTCAGTCGAAGAGCTCATTGGCGAAGAAAAACCGTTATCGCATTAAGGGATTCCATACTCGAGAATTTGCCTCAATCTTTGTACAGGAAAAGGTGTCCGGAAATAAGAGTCCTGGATGTCTGTCAGAGCTAAAATCCGCTAAAAAGCAGTGACCTGTTATGCGATGGTTGGACGCTGTTTCATGATCAATTGCAAGAAGGCGGTCTGAACGGCCGACCGCTTTCCGCGCTGAGCAGCCATTACCAGATCGAGTCGTGTTTACCGAGCTTCCTCCAGCAGGAGAATTCGGTGCAACAATTCCAGCCGGTTGCCGAACCGGTCGTTAACATAGAGGTGTTCGTACGCTTCTAACGGCTCGCCACTAACAACTTCATAACCGGCGCCTGCTAATCGTTTCGACAACGAGCGCAGATCATCCACGAGCAAGCCAGGGTGCGCCTTCTTCGCTGGCCGAAAATCCTGCTCGACACCAAGATGGATTCTGACGGTTTCGGTTTCGAACCATACTCCACCCCGCTTCGCCTGCAGGGGAGGCTTTGGAACTTCGGGAATGCCAAGCAGACCGGAGTAGAAACCGCGTGCGGCCTCTTCCCCGCCCTCAGGCATGGCGAGTTGGATGTCATGGACTCCAATGATCGAGCCTTTCCTCATAAAGCTATCCTAGCAAAGGCACGGATCGAGCTTCCGCGCCGTGCACTGTTTTTTGCTCAGCGGCTGAATTTGTCACACCATGCAAAACCAACACGACAAGTTGCAGGGAAGCAGAGCCGATTAGCCGATTTCTCAGTCAGTCTCTCCTGGAACAGGAGACCGGCTCTTCCGAACAAATATTCCCGCCTTCTTGGAATTCGGTGCGATGTGCGTCGGACTGCACCAGACGATTTCCAGTATTCGCATGACCTCGTTCTTCTAACGATTGCGCAAGACGATTACCTGCAGACCCACTAGCGTTGTCTGCTAAGGCGCTCAGTCGTTTCACAAATTTTTAACAATCGGATCGGGAATAACTCGGCGGCGCTACGAGTCTTGCCTCTGTTAAGGCTTTCTCGAGCTGTGGTTCGTGAGGGCGCAATCGAAATCGGCGAAATTCAAATCTTCCCGGAGGTCTCAAAATGTTGCGAAAATACATCTCTGTCGGCGTGTTGGTATTAGGAGCGCTGGTGATCGGCGTGGTCAGTGTTGCACAGCAATCTCCAACCGAAGCGCCCACTGGTTTTGACACTCCCACGCTCGCACAAAACCCCGGATCACAGAGCAGCAGTAACGGCATTGCACAGCCACCTGGCGATTCGTATGCGCTTGACCAAACCAGGTTCGAGCAAGACCACGATGCCCGCACCGGGCTCGGACCGGTCTTTAATGCTCGCGCGTGCGTGGATTGTCACCAGAATCCTGTAAGCGGCGGGTCCAGCCAGTTCACCGAAGTCCGCGCGGGTCACAACGACACTGACGGAAATTTCGTCGCAGCAACCGTTCCAATAAATGACGGCGCAAATATTATTGCCAACCGCTCGATCATCAACGACCGCGCGCTGATTCCACAAGCGCAGGAACATATACCTGATGCGGAGAACATTCGAGCTCTACGCGCCGCCCTCAATACATTAGGAGACGGCTTTGTTGAGGCCATCGATGACAGCACCTTAAAAGCGATCGCCCAGCATCAACTGGAGGCCGGCGGCGGCAGAATCCACGGTGAAGCCGTCGAAGTTCCTGTTCTGGAGGCGCCCGGACAAACGCGCATTGGCCGCTTTGGCTGGAAAGATCAACACAGCAGCTTGCTTTCCTTCATCGGCGACGCCTATCTGAATGAAATGGGAGTAACGAACCGTTTGCGGCCCAAGGATGTGACCCCGGTCGGAAAAATTACCAGCGACCCCGAAGATAATCCCGACAATCTTGGTTTGGCAGACATCGACCACTTCGCTCAGTTCATCCGCGGTACGAAAGCGCCCCCACGCGATGCGATTCTGGCTGCATCAGTTGCCTCACAAGCTGGCGAAGAGTTGTTCAAGAAAATCGGCTGTGCCATTTGTCATGTCAGCACCATTGTTACGGCTCCTGCAGGAACCGTGATCAATGGTGGAACCTTCACCATACCAGATGCCTTGGGCAACAAAATTATTCATCCGTACAGCGATTTCCTGCTTCATGACGTACATACCGGCGACGGCATCGTCCAGAACCCGCCGCAAGATACAGCGAACAAACTGCGCACCGTGCCGCTCTGGGGACTCCGCATGCACCCTCGGCACATGCACGATCTCAGCTCCTTGACGTTGGAAGATGCCATTGAGCGGCACGGCGGCGAGGCCGCGCATGTAAGAGACCGCTTCCGCGAATTGAGTCGCGCGGAGAATCAAGCACTGTTCACATTCCTGAATTCACTTTAGGGTGCGCGTAGGTAAGGCGTTTTCCGCGGCAAGACTGTTGGTGACCAGTTCTACAGTCCACTGGTCCGTGTCGGAAACATCATTTACACCGCCCCGATCATCGCATTTGATGTGGAGGCAAACGACATCAATTTCCCGAATGAGTCGTAATGGAAGGTAATGTTTTCTGAGACAATCTCTTCACCGCCGGAAGGCGGGACGATCTGTTCTGACGTTACCAGCAAGCTGATCGGCCGCTTCTGCATGCGATACGCGACGTAAGCTGCATAATTATTCTCATAGCTGACCAGTCGCGCGCCCTCCAATTCGTACAATTTTTCCTGACCGGTGGTCGGGGAGTTCCAAATTATGAAGCAAACTTCTGAGACACCACACTAGCTTCTCTCTACATGAGATTACGCATCAAGCTTGACGTTCCCGTCGGCGTGGCCTACACACGTCAAGACAAAACCCCGCATTTTCGAGTCCGGATCCAGCCCTTGTTCTGCTGTCATCTGGACGTGCCCATCGAGCAATCGCGTCTTGCAGGTTCCACACTGGCCCTGGCGGCAGGCGGAAGGGATTTCGATGCCGTTTTCGGCAGCGGCCTGAAGCAGGGTCTGGCCTTCGAGAATCGGACAGACTTTTCCTGACCGCGCGAACTCGACCTGAAATCGTGTTTTAGGAGCTGGCGATTCAGGTAGCTTAAGTCGGGGATCCGTTCCTCCAAACATTTCCTGCCGGATTCCTTCAGACTCCACTCCCAGGTCCATCAGTATGCGCCGCGCCGCTTCCATGAACGGGGGAGGCCCGCAAAGGAAAAATACCTGACCCTTTAGTTCGGGAATTGCCCTGCAAATGAACTCACGGTTGATGTGGCCACGCGCACCGGGCCATTCCGGATCAGGTTGCGACAGCAACACGTGATATCGAAAATTCTTTATCCGAGACTGCAATTCGTGTAATTCATTGTGGAAGATGATGTCCTGCGCGGTTCGTACGCAATAGAGAAGGGTAGCCTCTGTGGCCAGACAAAGGTCGTCAATATAACGAAGCATCGCCATCATTGGTGTGATGCCACTGCCGGCCGCAATCAGCACGATTCTCTTGTCGGTAGCTCCGTCCAGGTAGAATTGCCCAAATGGGCCCGTTGCTTCGACCGTCATACCGATCGATGCGCGATCGTTCAAGAATACGGAGACACAGCCGTTGTTGACACGCTTTGGCGTGATCTCCACATAGCCCGACCGCGCAGGCGAGGAACAGATCGAATAACAGCGCGTTTCCTTTTTTCCATCAAAAAGAAACGAGAAGGTAAGGAATTGGCCCGGCAAAGCGTCCAGGTGTCGCTGGCCGTGCACCACGAAGCGCAGAGTCCTGGCGTCTGGCGTCTGCTGAATAATCTGCACCAACTGAAGGATGAACGGGCTATTGGGCAGACGCGGGGCCGCAGCAGCCCGACTCGTTGATTGTGCCACCGGTTGTACCGGAGCCATAGCGCGTCCCCTGGGACGCCTGATGATTAGTGTGATCATTCCAATAGATACAAGCGATACGAACCCGATGGTTTTACCGTCGTACTGCGCAGCTGGCATCGGAGGTTGCGGGCCCGCGGACGCTGTCTGGGCAATCAGACTTCGCCCGCCCGCCGAGTCCACCCGTGCCTTTCTTCGATTTACAGCTTCGGGCGTTTGGGTGGCCGCGAGGTAGTCCGTGATCTGCTGGTCCTCTCCAGGCTGAAGCGCGCCCGTACTGCCGGCGGCATAGTCGACCATTCGGGTAACCGTCTCGCGCCATTGCTCGGGCATCTGCACGGTCTTGTAGACGCGGTCCAGGTTGTGGCACCGGCCGCAACGCTGATCCACGAGTGCGCGCGCGACCTCCATCCGCGCCACGATTCCCGAACCTTCCGGCCGATTTTGGGATGCCAGGTAGGAAACGATCGTTTGGGCGTCGGTCTCTGATATCCCCGCGGCAGGCATCGCCCGCATGCGATTCACAGTCGCGAGCCAACCCTGCGCGTCTTTACGCGCTCCTACAGCACGGTCCAGATTGTGGCATTTCGAGCAGCGCTTCTGCATCAGATCGCTGGCCTGATTCAAGTCGATGGTTACAGGCGGAACACGGGCCGGATCAATCGACACCTGCTCGATTTTCGACGTGCGCGCCAGATACGGCCCCGCCGTGCTGCCGATCAGTACGAACGCGAGCACGAATATGATCAGTCCGATAGGCATCAGCAGGCCGTGTTGGTTCTTGTAATAGCGGGCTATCAGCACTTTGATGAAAAGGAGTGGAGACAGGATCATCGCCAGGCCGAGGTGAGCGGTAACTGTCGGGGAAGTGTCGCCGCCCCCGTTCCGGAGGCGAGCCACCATGAAATACGCCATTATGCAGAATAATCCGATGAACAGATATCCGCCGATCCGATGCAGCGCCAGCAATCGGGAGCTGGCCTTGGCGGCCTTCACGCGCGACAATGCCTCCAGTACCATCCACACATTGATACCGCCAAGGAGGACGAACGCGAGGCCAAGCGCGATACTCGCGGAAGTAGTAAGCATGTTTTGTTTTTCCTTGAATCCGAGTGCAGAAGGTCTGGGACCATCCAGTAGATCGAATTCGGGAGCGATTCATTCTCGGCGACGATGATGGTGTCGTCTGCGCCGGAACGGGCCACATGCCTCCGGGCACAGGCCGGACGGTGGCGGCCACATCGTCTCCCGGCTGGAAACTCGGTGACATTCGGGCCAACCTGCTCCACGCGGCCGCACCTCTCGTGGCCGCCGACAAGCCGTAACCGTCCGGCGAATATTCACCAGACGGTTACGTTCGTTCTACAACTTCGAATTGGTCAAAGCGCACACCTCAACCCAGCCCTAGAAGCGATAGGCAACACCCAGCGATGGTTCATAGATAAAAGTGAATGCGTTCGTCTGGAGTGCGGTGGCGCCGAAATCCGGAGTTTTGTATGCCAGGCCCCGGACCTCAATTCTGAAACTGACTCGTGATAAGACGGGCACATCCGCGCCACCCCCATACACAAACATGCCTTTCGCCTGTGTTTGAAGAGCGGCTGGCGCTCCGCCATAGAAGGAATTGGCTGCGTCAACGTAAGCCGCTTGATAACCAGAACTGTTCGGTAGAATCCCCGACCCTGATGCCGTGGTGCCTGTACCGTAGTTTCCAGGAATGAAGAGGACCAGCCCTCCTCCTCCCTCTAGAAAAGGCTGTAAATGGCGCGTTTTCGCGAAACTGTAAACGTAACTGCCGCTGATCTCAGAAAGGTAGGCGGGAACAGAGGATACAGTGCTGCCGATAGTGTACTTCTGCGAGTCGCGGCTGAATCCGTAGCGGCCTTCCAGAGCGCTTGCCGCGTTCAGATGAAAACGATAGCCGACCGAGGCGCCACCGGACTGGGTTTCCTGCTGGTCGATTGAGTTACCTCTCGTCCCATTTCCAAACAGACCGAATCCCGTTACAAAGATTTCGGCGCGGCCGCCGTATCCATCGTAACCAGATCGTGATTGCGTGGTGCGAGGTTCCTGCGATTGGGCTGAATCCTGAGCGCACGCTGCCGTCGTCAAGGCCGTCATCAGAACAAAGATAGGCAATAGTTGTCTCATTGTTGCTCCTTTCAATTGAGAAGACCTATCGGAGTTCCGCTAAATTCCTTCGGGAATAAATTACGGGGATTATCGGTGTTGCGTGTTGCGGAAAAGAGGATTCAGCCGGTCGAAGATTATTCCTTCAACAGCCGCGCGCATTCGTTCAATTCTGTCAGGTTCAACTCGGATATAAGCCAATACATCATACCGGACCTGGTCCAGTGGATCAGGTTGTATCCCTGACGCGCCAGTTGCTCTTGTTCCCTGATGGCCAGGCTGTTCGATGGCCAGACAAACAGATTAATGAAGTGCTGGCTGCGCTGATAAACCAATGCCGCGACTGGCCGGCCGTCGAGGTAATCCAGACGGCCGCCAATCAATCGAAATCCCTGCTCGGTGAGATCTCTCGTCGGCGGTGAATAATCAAGTCTGCCGCTAAACCACGGTTTCACGGTATGGGAATCGGAAGAAGAAACGTCGGTAATGTGGTTTGCCATCGTCGAACGTACGTGACTGGAAACGATATCACTGACCAACAGCGTTTCCTCTGAAGATCTGGCCCGGTGCGTGGTTACTGTCCAAGTGAGGCCGATTATCAAAACGGCCGATGCCAGAACGCTTGCCCAGCGCCAATAGAAAACTGAACTCCTGGCCTCAGGATTCGCGGCGCGAATTGCTCCTTGGACATTTCTCGTCAGGCGTGCAGGAGCTTTGAAGCGCAACGATCCATTTTCGATGGCCGAGGCCAAAGCATGAAGGTTCTCGACATCAGATAAGCACGATGCGCATGCTCGGATATGAGTCTCGACGGCCAGGCTACCTGCGGAATCGAGTTCCCCATCCACATAGGCGTTGAGAAAGCCTTTGGTTTCCTTGCAGGTCGTCATAAGCAATTCTCTGGGGCAGTTCTTGTCAGGTAAATTTGAAGCCGTTTACGCGCGCGAGCGAGACGGGACATCACGGTCCCAATCGGGACACCTGCGATATCCGCGATTTCTTTGTAAGACAGTCCTTCCATCTCCCGAAGAACGATCGCTTCGCGAAACTCCACGGCTAAGTCTTCCAACGCGGCTTTCAGCATGTCTCGATCCGCATTTTGAAGCAGCGCACGCTCCGGGTTAGGAATACCGTCGTCCACGTCATCGATCTCTCCGTCCTCTGTCAGTTCCGGCTGAACAGACCGTTGCCGGAGCCACGAATAATAAGTATTTCGAACGATCGCAAGCAGCCAGGGCCGGCAGTGCCCTCCGGAAAAGCCTTTCCAATATTTGAAGGCGCGAAGGCACGCTTCCTGGACGATATCCTCTGCGTCCTGATCGTTACGCGTCAACCATCGCGCCAGATTGTAAGCCGCGTCGAAGTGCGGCAAAACGGCCTCATTGAAAGCGGTCAATTGGTTTTGGTCGGACAATCGCTTCTCTCTTGCGTACTCGCCATCATTACGTATAAACCGCAAGTAGGGCAGTTTTATTCCCGCACCGTCAACTCCTTTATTCGCGACCTCCTGAGACGCGTATGGCTCCATTGGCGATCCATGCGCCGCCGGCTGTTCGGATCAGGAATGCCAGATTGGGTTCGTTGACGCACGCAAAAGGGAGTGGGCCAATGTCGCCTCTGAACCGAGCATCTCCCTTAGCGCTAAGGGGTACCAGCGGCGTGTCCACCAGTGCGGAATTCCCGTTCGCCGTGCCGGTGGTGTCACAGACAAGAGTTCCCTTAACCATAGTCACGTTATCCGGTGTACCAATCGCATTCCCGCCCGCCAGGACGAAGCCTTGCACCTGGAACTGCAATCGGCCGGTTGCCAGGTCCACGTCCGCACTGCCGCCGGCGGTGGTCCATGGTTGACCACCGCCTGCGACTTGTCCGGTGCCTGACCCTACCTTATTACCAGGTTGAATAATCCCAATGATCTGTCTCCACTCCACCTCGAGATTGTCCACCTCGCGCACAAGTGCGGGTGTTGAGGGGCTATTGCGCACGCTCACCGCACCATTAACGATCTGGATGCCGATCACCATGAGGGCAAGGATGACCAGGCCGGCTGCCAAGCGCCGGCCGTGCTGAAATGTTTCCATTGTCGTTTTCTCCTTTTCGAGCAAATTGCATGTCTTGATTTCTCCTTCTTAGATCGCGCCCATGCCGAATTTATTCCCGGGTTGAGAAATGGCCGCGGTTTAACCGATTTCGCCGCAAGGACGCACCTGGCGAAGGTCCCCGACCAGCCGACGACTGAGCTTCTCGAAGACCTCAAGGCCCGCGGAGGACCGGTGTGCGCGGCGTCCTGCGGGCCGCGCGAACGCGAGAGCAACGGGCGCTGCATCGCGAAAACGTGCG
>Ga0137403_10002131_pt1 | contig 24318 bp, 23 predicted proteins | sample CZOMad2_1_16fung_FD_122057 | JGI IMG/M metagenome (GOLD analysis project Ga0137403, IMG submission 122057) | Vadose zone soil fungal communities from Angelo Coast Range Reserve, California, USA - CZOMad2_1_16fungal (Hybrid Assembly) | ecosystem: Environmental > Terrestrial > Soil > Vadose zone...
GTCTCCGCCGATTCGAGATGATAAAGTGAATCATCAAGCCCCCGCCGTAGCCAGGGGGTTCTTCAGCAGACTGCTAGTGTGGATTAAGGCGAGAGGTACCGATCGGAGAAGGTTTGCTGAAGCCCTCACGAGATTCAGTAAGCCCAATTTTGATCCAACAAAGGTAAGCGCGATAATGCTATCGCAAGACTATAACGGGTTTAAACAGAGATTGGCAATTTCTGACAAAGCCTTCCGTTACACTGAGACTGCGGACAAATCTGAGAACGAGCTAATCGCGCTCTGTCCAACCGATATGGCTCCAGTCAATCGCAGAAAACTTGCGCGGAAATATTCCTACGCAAACCTACTCTATGAACACATCAGGTGTGGCTTTATTCATACGTATCGGCCAACAAGATTTGCCACAAGCGATGACGCGCTGCGCGGCATTTTTGAGCAAGATCCCTCCCGCATCACCTATGTGAACTATTTAGCGTCCGAGGCAGCGCGCAAAATTCATTTTCCATTAGAATGGATATCCGGCGCTGCTAAGAATATCGCAGCGGGCCTAGACATTGAATATGCGCGACATGGCAAAGTCTTTGGTGAGGCCCTTGAGCGGCCGGCTCCTGCGACATGGTGGTTGGATGGAGCATAATGGCCACTTTAGCCCGTAGGGCGGATTAGCGAGAGCGTAATCCGCCATTCGTCTGCAACAAAGAGGTGGGTTATGCCTTCCGCCTTCGCTCGTCGAGCTTCGGCGGACGGGTCGCCAACCCGCTCTAACAGCTACTACTACGCCGCTAGCACAGCCCTTCTGACAGATTGCGGCGGCGCGATCGAACGGAAGAATGCCTTCGGATAGAGATAATCCTCGCCGGATTCATCGACAATCCGCAGCATGTTGTGTTTTTCAGCGGCCGTATCGCGCAGCGCGACATAGATTTTGCGCTTCTCCAGCGAGACCGCATAACCTTCGTTTTCCACACAGACGACCAGATGTTTTGCTTGTGTCTTTGTCATGGTCTCAAAGCAGGTGCTTGATCTTGAATTCCTTGCGGCCGATCCGTACCAGTGTGGCGCGAAGTGTAGCCCGAATTAACGCGATGCAGGAATTCTAACGCGGTTATTCCGGGATGGTGCGCAAGCCAGACCCGGAATCTCGAGATTCCGGGTTCGATGCGTCGCATCGCCCCGGAATGACGGCGGAAAGACGGACTGATCAGCGCCGAGCCGTTGCGCCTAACGGCGAATTTATCGAACCCGATCAAGCTGATGCTACCTGTCCAGTCCCTTGCGAAAAAATATTTCGCTTAACCCGTCGGGCAAATCATTTCTACAACTCGCGCCGTCCTGTCCCAAAAGAGGGGCGTTGCGCAACGTCATCAACGCGGGAGGGGATGCGGTGGACGCGGTTGCGCCGAGAGACGAACGGTGCAGCGCGCGGACGGCGAAGTCGTGTGGTCCTGACGCCCCGACGCTGGCGTCAAGTTGGCGACGATGCTTTCGCATCGCGCCGGCGATGGTGGCAAAAGAGCCCGGTCACCAAGGAGAGCGCGAAGGAAACCGTTAAAACTATCCGCGTGCGGGAATGCCGGGTGATCCCGGTGCGACCGTGGTGACTACGCTCGTGTGGTTTTTATTTTTCCACGCGAGGCTGCGGGTGCAATGGGCACCCGGCATTCCCCACGCCCTCTGTTTTCTTTGGGGCGGATGTTTTTACGCATAGCCCGGGCGCGATCCGCGCCGCGGAATGCGTTGACGTGCGCGTTTTGGGGCTCATCCTTCGAGACGCGCGCAAGAGCGCGCTCCTCAGGATGAGGCCTGCCAATTCCTCATGGTGAGGAGCGCGGCGACGCTGCGCGTCTCCGGACGATGCTTCGCATCGCCGAGAGAACCACGAGGCCCGGATGTCGTGGCTGTTTGACAATTGAATCGGAGCAAGCGGCGAGAGGTGAAGCCGTTCCCGATCGTCATTCCGGGGCGCACGAAGTGCGAACCCGGAATCTCGAGATTCCGGGTTCGATGCTTCGCATCGCCCCGGAATGACGGCTGGAATTTACCTACTCTTCTCCGCCCGGCTGAGCAAAAACACGCCCTGCTCGCCGAACATGTTCCAGAACCACCAGGGTGCACTAAGCCGCAGCGGCCGGCCGTAAAGGTCGAGGGCGACCGCGCGTTCCATCTTGACGTTGATCTCGTCGCAGAGCTGCACGAAATCCTTGATGGTGCAAAAATGGATGTTCGGCGTGTCGTACCAGGTGGCGGGCAGGTTTTCGGTGCGCGGCATATGACCGCCGACCAGTAGCTGCAGCCGCATCCTCCAGAAGCCGAAATTCGGGAACGACACGATCGCACGCCGCCCGATCCGCAGCAGGTTCTCCAGCACCGCGCGGGGTTGCCGTGTCGCCTGCAGCGTCTGCGACAGGATCACATAATCGAAGGCGTCGTCGGGATAATTGACGAGGTCGGTATCGGCATCGCCCTGCACCACCGCGAGGCCCTTGGCGACGCAGCGGTTGACGCCCTCGCGCGATAGTTCAATGCCGCGCCCGTCGATGCCGCGGCTTTCCAGGAGCTGCAAGAGGTCACCATCGCCGCAGCCGACGTCGAGCACCTTCGAGCCGCGCTCGACCATTTCCGCCAGCAGGAGATGATCGCCGCGATAATGGCCGGTGTCCGGTCGCCCAACGCCGTTTAGCGGCAAGGCCTGTTGCTGCATGGTCATGCCGGCTGCCTCAGGCCACGCGCCTTGCCGGCCGATTGCAGGAAGGCGCGGGAAATGTCGAAAAACTCAGGCACGTCGAGCAAGAAGGCGTCGTGCCCGCGGTCGGTCTCGATCTCGGCGAACGACACCCGCGCGCTGGAAGCATTGAGCGCATGCACCAGCGCACGCGATTCTGAAGTGGGAAACAACCAGTCGCTGGTGAACGACACCACGCAGAACCTTGTCTGGATGCCGCGAAATGCCTGCGCCAGCACGCCGTTATGATCGGCGGCGATGTCGAAATAGTCCATCGCCCGGGTCAGATAGAGATAGCTGTTGGCGTCGAACCGCTCGACAAAGGACGAGCCCTGGTAGCGCAGATAGCTTTCGACCTGGAAGTCCGCGTCGAACGAGAAGGTCGGCAGGTCGCGATCCTGCATCCGACGGCCGAACTTGCGATGCAGGGCGGCATCCGAGAGATAGGTGATATGCCCGGCCATCCGCGCCACGCCGAGCCCGCGATGCGGATGCGTCCCCTCCTCGAAATAGCGCCCGCCGCGCCAGTCCGGATCGGCCATCACTGCCTGACGGCCGAGTTCGTGGAACGCGATGTTCTGCGCCGAGTGCCGCGTGCTGCAGGCCACCGCCAGCACCGAGAACACACGATCGGGATAGGCAGCCGTCCACTGCAACGCCTGCATGCCGCCCATGGAGCCGCCCGTGACACACAGCAGCGTTTCGATGCCGAGACGGTCGAGCAGCATCGCCTGCGCCCGCACCATGTCCGGTACCGTGATGATCGGGAAATCCAGTCCCCATACTTTTCCCGTAGCGGGATTGGTCGAGGCCGGACCGGTCGAGCCCATGCAGCCGCCGATCACGTTGGCGCAGATGATGAAATAGCTGTCGGTATCGAGCGGGCGGCCAGGACCGACCATGGTTTCCCACCAGCCCGGCTTGCCCGTCACCGGATGCACATTGGCGACGTGCTGATCGCCGGTCAGCGCATGGCAGACCAGAATGGCGTTGGAACGGTCGGCGTTGAGTACACCGTAGGTCTGATAGGCGATCTGGAACGGGGCGAGATCGATGCCGCAATCGAGCGGTAACGGCTGGTCCGTGCCGAACAACGCTACTTGCGAACTCGGATGGTCCGCCTCCTGCGACCGCTCGTCGGCATGAACCGCCGGACTTGGCACCGACTGCACACTTACCATCTTGATACCGACCCCTCTGGCGGATTTCGAAAAACCGCCACGGAAATCAGGCCAAAAAAATCCGGCCTGAACAATAAGTTCGGCCGGGATCACATCTGTCCCCGGCCTGTTTAGCGATTTGTTTAACGTGGCTGCAAGCCGGCCGGCTCAAATGACCACGGAACAGGCGAAATGCTAGTCCCAAGCGGCCCTATCGTCAAGGCAAGCCTAGGGTTAACGGAGTCTAAGTGCCCTCATGGTGAGGAGGCGCGCGCAGGCAAGTGTACGCAGCCTGCGTAAACTTGGCTGTTGCGCCATCTCGAACCATGGGGGAGAACGGGCCTACATCCTTCGAGACGCGCGTTCCGCGCTCCTCCCGAGTGAGCGCAAATGCGCTCATCCGGGGATGAGGAGCTATATTTCATCAGGTTTCTCAGATGTCTCAATCGCCCCCCGCCCCGCCCTCGCTCGAGGTGCTGCGCAAAGAGATCGACGCCATCGACGCGCAGATGCACAGCCTTCTGATGCAACGCGGCGACATCATCGATCGTCTGATCCAGGTGAAGCAGACCCAGGAGGTCGGCTCGGCGTTCCGCCCCGCCCGCGAAGCCGACATGATGCGGCGCCTGGTGCAGCGGCACCGCGGCATCCTGCCGCTCGATACCGTCGAGAGCATCTGGCGCGTCATCATCTCGACCTTCACTTACGTGCAGGCGCCATTCTCGGTGCATGCCGACATTGCGCTGGGCGAGTCCGCGATGCGGGATTCGGCGCGGTTTCATTTCGGGTTTACGGTACCCTATGTCTCGCACTTCAGCGCGCCTGCCGCGGTCGACGCGGTGGCCAAGTCCAAGGGCGATCTGGCACTGGTCTCCGCCACCTCCAGCCGTACGCCCTGGTGGATCGCGCTCGAAGCCAAGGGCGCGCCGAAGATCATCGCGCGGTTGCCGTTCGTCGAGCGCGCCGATCATCCGGCGGCGCTGCCGGTATTCGTGGTGTCACGCGTCGCCGACAGCGCGATGGTGACCGAAGTCGAGATGTGGAGTGTGCGCGTGTCCGGCTGGAACGCCGAAATCGCCCGCGCGCTGTCGCCGCTGGCGGAAATCGTCGCGGTGCCGGATACCGCCTTCGACGGCGCGGCGCTCCTGGTTTCGGTTGCAGGCTCAAGCAGCCTTGAAAAGATCAAGGCGGCATTGATCGAGGCCGGCGCATCGGTGCGATCATCGGCTCTCGTCGGCAGCCACGCAACGCGCTATACGGTCCCGAACGGAACGGCAAAATAGCCGCACCGCCAATCCGGAGTTGAAGATGCCCCGACCCGTGCCGAACCCCGGCATTCTTGACATTGCGCCCTATACGCCGGGCAAGAGCCCGGTGCAGGAGCCGGGCCGCAAGGTATTCAAGCTGTCGGCCAATGAGACGCCGTTCGGCCCCTCGCCGAAGGCGATCGCTGCTTACGAGAAGGCGGCGGCGCATCTGGCGGATTATCCGGAAGGCACCTCGCGCGTGCTGCGGGAAGCCATCGGCCGCGCCTTTGGGCTCGACCCCGACCGCATCATCTGCGGCGCCGGCTCCGACGAACTCCTCAATCTGCTGGCGCACGCCTATCTCAGCCGCGGCGACGAGGCGATTTCCACCACCCACAGCTTTCTGGTGTATCCGATCGCGACCAAGGCCAACGGCGCCGTCAATGTGGTTGCGCCCGAGACCGACTTCACCGCCGACGTCGATGCGATCCTCAAACTCGTCACGCCGCGCACCAAGCTCGTGTGGCTCGCCAACCCGAACAACCCGACCGGAACCTATGTGCCGTTCGACGAGATCAAGCGGCTGCGCGCCGGATTGCCGCCACATGTGCTGCTGGTGCTCGACGCCGCCTATTCGGATTATGTGTCGCGCAACGACTACGAAATGGGACTAGAGCTGGTGGCGACCACAGAGAATACCGTGATGACCCACACCTTCTCGAAGATTCACGGCCTTGCGGCGCTGCGGGTCGGCTGGATGTTCGCTCCGGCCCATATCGTCGATGCGCTGAACCGAATCCGCGGGCCGTTCAACGTCTCGACGCCGGCGATGCTAGCGGCGGTCGCGGCCATCGAGGATACGGCGCACCATCAGATGTCGAAGACCCACACCGAGAAATGGCGCAACTGGCTGACCGAAGAATTGACCAAGCTCGGCCTCAAGGTGACGCCGAGCGTGGCTAATTTCGTGCTGATCCATTTCCCGCTCGACAACGGCAAGACCGCAGCCGACGCCGACGCCTTCCTCACCAAACGCGGACTCGTGCTGCGCGCGTTGAACAATTACCGATTGCCGCACGCCTTGCGGATGACGATCGGCACCGAAGAGGCCAATCGGCTGGTGGTCGATGGCTTGCGTGACTTCATGGGGTTGAAGTGAACGCCGCGCCGGCCTTCAAAAGGATCGCGCTGATCGGCTTCGGGCTGATCGGCGGCTCGATCGCGCGTGCCGCGCGCGAGCAGGGACTTGCAGGCGAAATCGTCGTCACCGCGCGCTCGGAGAAGACCCGAGCCCGCGTGCTGGAGCTCGGCGTTGTCGATCGCGTGCTGGAGACCAATGCGGAGGCCGTCAAGGAAGCCGACCTCGTCATACTCTGCATCCCGGTCGGCGCCTGCGGCGCGGTCGCGCAAGAAATCGCTGGCCATCTCAAGCCTGGCGCGATCGTTTCCGATGTCGGCTCGGTCAAGGGCGCGGTGGTGCGGGACATGGCGCCGTATTTGCCCGCCGCTGCGCATTTCGTTCCGGCGCACCCGGTGGCCGGTACCGAGCACTCCGGGCCTGATTCCGGTTTTGCCGAACTCTTCATCAACCGCTGGTGCATCCTGACCCCGCCCGAAGGCACTGACCCGGACGCGGTGGAGAAACTGCGCGCGTTCTGGGCGGCGCTGGGCGCCAAGGTCGAGATCATGACGCCCGATCATCATGACCTGGTGCTGGCGATCACCAGCCATTTGCCGCATTTGATCGCCTACACCATTGTCGGCACCGCCGACGAACTCGCCCAGGTGACGTCGTCAGAGGTGATCAAATTCTCGGCCGGCGGCTTTCGCGATTTCACCCGCATCGCAGCTTCCGATCCGATCATGTGGCGCGACGTGTTTCTGGCCAACAAGGATGCGGTGCTGGAAATGCTCGGCACCTTCAACGAGGATCTCTCCAAGCTGACCCGCGCGATTCGCCGCGGCGACGGCGAGGCGCTGTTCGAACACTTCACGCGCACCCGCGCGATCCGCCGCGGCATCGTCGAGACCGGCCAGGATTCCGCCGCGCCCGATTTCGGCCGCCCGCACGCGCAACTGGGGAAGAAGCCCTAACCGTCATTGCCGGACTTGATCCGGCAATCCATCTTCTCACAAAGAGCGATGGATACGCGGGTCAAGCCCGCGTATGACGAGTTTCGCTCGCCGCCTCGGATTCAATTTTCAAACAGCCACGAAAATTATATTACACGTTCGCGATCCCGCGGCGCGGATAGCGCCCGGGTTTTGCTGTGAACGTCCTGCCTTCTGAAAATCAGAGGGCGTACGTAACGCCGGGCGCCCGCTGCACCCGCAGCCTCGTGTGTGAAAATAAAACAACACACGAGCAAATTCACCGCAGATACACCAGTTCGCCCGGCGTTCCGCACGCAATGGTTTTAACGGTTTACTTCGTGCTCTCCCGGGTGACCGGGCTTGTTTGCCACCCTCGCCGGCGAATTGCTCCGCCGGCTTGACACCAGCGTCGGGGCGCCAGGACCACACGACTTCTCCGTCCGCCTCAAGCGCTTTCGTCAAAGGCGCCATCCGCGTCCACCGCATCCCGCCCCGCGTTCGTGACGATCGCGATACGCCCCTCTGTGGGGTGGGATGCGAATCGAGATACTCCTGTTTCTACCCGGCCGTCAAGCGAAATTCTGATTTTCCGAAATTGACTGGAGCGCCCGATTTTCGTCGGTCACGCAGGGCAAGATCGGTCAAATGGCGGCCAGCGACGAAAGACATTTGCCAGCCGATATGGTATCCTATTTGTTGGCGCAGGCCTGCAGCAGAGACCGCCGTCTAGGAGGCGCGGTTCTGCGCTGTAGGGATGAGTTTCAGGTTCGCGAGCGTATTGCGAGTGCAGCGCCGCGGACAGCCAGGAAACGTCATGCCTTTCACCGCGGACCCATTACCGCTTCGGCTCGCACTCATAACAGAAGGCCGCGAGCGAGAGAATTCCTTGCTATCGCTCGGATCTCGTGACCTGGACATGACGACACCTGAACAAGCGGTTCACATAAGAGATCTGATGAAGTCAGCCGTGGACGATGTAACCGTGTTCTTTGATTTGGCAGACTTTATCCAGCAGGCTCCCAAACTCCATGATGCTGTCGTATGGCCACATTGGAATGGTTCAAGAAATCGCAATCGCACCGGATATGCGGCAGCAATCTGCGAGATCTATGGACTGCGATACGTCGGGCCCGATCCCTATGCCCGGCTGATTGCCAACGACAAATCTCTTTCCAAAGTCTTTCTCAGGCGAGCGGGTCTGGAATCGCCGGCGTCCGTCTTAGTTGCAACCCCAACGCAAACTGACCTGATCAGCGCCCTTCGCGTCCCCGTGATCGTTAAACCCAATATGGAAGGGTCATCGATCGGCATCGACCAAGAGTCGATTTGCACAACGATGGAAGAAGCCAAAGACTTAGCGCTACGTAGGCTGGGCAACTTCCCGGAGGGAATAATAGTCGAGGAGTTCGTGTCTGGTCCGGAGGTGTTCATAAGCCTTGCGTTCGATAAAGGTGGGAGCTTTCGGTGGGGGTGTTCTGAAAGGATTGTCGGGGAAGAATCAAGTTTTCTGATAAACCATGTCTACGACTATAATCTCAAATTTTCGGGTGACCGACGGGTTGCGTTACGCTCCGTCGAGTTTATGACCGACGAATTGCTCTCGAAAATCGTTCAGCTTACCGCGGATCTCAAGACAATAGACTTGATTCGACTCGATGGCCGGTTGTGGGACGGCGAACTGCTGATCATAGAAATCACCCCCGACCCGCTCATGACTCCTTACTCGGAATTCTTGGGCACCCTCGCGCTGGCAGGTCATGAGCCTGCCCTGGTGATAAGGGACATCGTCGAGCGTGCTGCAGCAAGGAGCGGAGCCACTTTCGAATTGTAAGCTAACCAAATGGAGATAACTATGGAATCTGAAACGGAATGTCAGGACCCAATGCCGTGGCGGGCTGGTTTCGCTGACGGCCTCACGGGCAGGCGATCGCCAAGCGAAAACCAACGCGCGTATTGCTCTGGTTACATTGCGGGTTCCGCGCGGCGCATCAGTCGGCGGACCATGATGGCCGCAGCGCTCGCGACCCTCGTGGCTCCGAGGGCGGGCGCTCTCGCGACTCCGGAGCCCGACCCGATTTTCGCCGCGATCGAGCATCACCGGCAAGCCTGGGAGACTCTCAGGAGCGCGCCCCACGATGACGATCAGATGCGTTTGCACGAGGCAGTCTTGGTCGCCGAATCCGAGGTCGTGAACATTCGACCGACGACAACGGCCGGCGCGGTCGCTCTGCGCGCCTATCACCGCGAACATCGGTACCGCGAGCGCATGTACCCGACTCCCTTCCCGGGTGAATATCGGTACTGGGGCAAAGGTTAGGGCCACTGCTACGGCTTCTGCTCAGGCTACCCGCTTTCAGGTCGGCGCGCTTGTCTCAACCGGCGCGGCGATTGGAGGAAAATGACGCGGAGCGCGATATAATTTCCAAGAGTATCATCGCACGAGTGGCGCTACGCCCTAGGTTCAGTAACCGCCAGCCAAGCAGAGAAGGATATTGTCTTGTCCAACCCAGGCGACTTTCACGCTCCGCAATCGTCCTACACAAAGGAAGATCTGCTCAAATCGAGCCAAGGCGGCTATTTCGGTCCGGGCAACGCTCAACTGCCAGCACCGCCCATGCTAATGATGGACCGTATCATCGAGATCAGCTTGGACGGCGGCGAATTCGGCAAGGGCCATGTGATAGGTGAGCTGGATATCGCGCCGGACCTCTGGTTTTTTGACTGTCACTTTTCCGGCGACCCGGTGATGCCTGGATGTCTAGGCCTGGACGCCATGTGGCAGATCATCGGCTATTGGCTTGGCTGGTCGGGCTCGCCGGGCAAAGGCCGCGCCGTCGGCGTCGGCGAGGTGAAGTTCCGGGGGGATATAACGCCAGCCATCAAGCGCGTGCGCTACGAGGTGAGTATGCGCCAAGTAAGGCGCGGCAAACTGGCTCTCGGGATTGCGAATGGCCGTGTGTTTGCCGACGACGCATGCATATATGTCGCCAAGGATATGAGGGTCGGACTCATAGCATCCGCGATTTGAGATGCGGTCCGAGAAAAGAGGTTGTGGCCTTCAACCGCCCTCATAGCTATCGCCGGCAAGGCGACGGCTGCCTTGTCATCCATGGGCTAAGTTCGCCACGTCTGCATCGCGGCGCGTGAACACCCCGTTTCTTTTCCGCATTCGCTACGGCTTCTGCTCAGGCTACCCGGCGCCGCTTGGACGTTCGTCCTGTCGCCGCTGGGCGCGCAGAAAGCGTCAGTTACCCACCAGGCGGTACGGCACGATGAACGACGTCCTCGGGATCACGAGTTCGCGTGTTCCCGGAACCCGGCCGGGTCTCCCCATTTCGGGATTGCCAGGCAGTAATGTTTCTACGTTCTGGATGACGTGAATTGCGACGCGGTGCGCGGCCGCCGGATCGTCCTGTTCTATATAGGCACGGAGCGCGACGAGATCATCGATGGCCTCAGGGACCAGACCAAGGTCATGAGTGCTTGGAGATCGGCCGCTCTCTACCGCCGCCCCAGGATGTGACCCAATCTTTGACCCGCTCGTGGGAAACCCCTTCGCCGCGATCGAGAGACGCGATCGCCCCGCTTGATCCCGGCAACCTGCCACTCTTAACGTCGAGGTACTCGTTGATCGCCTCGGCCGCGAGGAAAGAACGGCTGCGGCCCGTGCTTTTTGCCAATCGCTCCAGCCGCTTCTTGGCAGCAGCGTCGATCCGCACGGTGAAAGTCGTCGAGCGCATGACCCGATCCGTTGTGTGTTTAATGTAGCGCAAAAGCCAACCGACGCAATCCGGATACGGCAATCGGCGCTAGCAAGCGATGGCGGATTACGCTGTCCGTCGCTAACCCGCCCTTGTGCTTCAACGAGATCAGGAGATCGTCTGTCTGGCCTCCCATACCTCAACCAGAGCGTAAGCAGTTGTTGCCGGTTTTGAGTACCGACCGCGCGCACGGCAGAACCCGGCAACAGGCTACTTCTCGACTTCGACGACGTAACGCCGTATGACCTTAGTTGCCCTGTCACGTTGAGGCGCAAGATCCGTCCAGGCCTTCGACTTATAAAATGCTACTGCGTCGTCGAGGTTGTCCCATTCGACGATGGCCACGCTCTTGGGAGCAGAGCCCCCGTCTATTTGAACAACCCGTCCGCCCGTGGTGCGTAAAGCTCGACCATGGGCTGCTTCTACTGCCTTCCGGGCGGTAGGGAGGTAGGCGGCTTGGGCTGTCGCATCGAGCGTTTCAATTTCGCTGATCGAGTAGGCTTTCGGCTTGGCGCCTTGGGCGTGGAGACCCTGCAGCGCGATAGCACCAATTGCGACGCCAGCGAGTAATGTCATCGTATAAATTTTCATGACTTCCTCCCAGTTGCTTGCCGATGATCCGGCAGCCCAACAATACTGCGATTTGAGACCGAGCAGTGAGCAATCTAGGAGGCCGGCCTCGGAAATAGGCCGGTACGCGCAACGCGTAGCGGAGGTTGCTGATCCTGGGTCCATGTTTCAGGCGCAACTGATATCAGTTCCGGCTCTGCGGAGCACCGCCAAGGGCGCTGCACCGCGTCCGGGACACGGAAATCCTCAAAACAGCGGCGGCACGTCTCCGACCTTCAGCGGACCGAGATAAACCGCGCCATCGACGAAGCGCAGCGGGAAGGCCCGCGCCTTCTTGCCTCCCAACACCGCTTCCTTGCCGAGCGCGTTGACCCCCGCAGCAACGCCGACGTTGGCGTTTTGCTTGACCACCTTGCCGAGACCGGGAATCGCGCGGTCCAGCGCGCCAAGCAGATTGCTGACATCCTGGGTCTTGACGCCGGGCGCGACGCGGTCGAGCGTTGCCTGCGGCACGCCCTCATCCAGCATTTTCTCGATGCCGAGCGCCGGAATAACCTTCTCGATGCCGGCAACCGTCATCTGCAACTCGCCGTCGAGACGTCCTTGCGCGCTGAGCCCGAGCGTGCCGGCGGCAACCGCGATCAGATCGCCCTGCTGGATGCGGGATTGCACAATCTCGACATGGCCGCCACCGGCCTGCAGTTCACGAAACCGGTCCGGCCAGGGCTTTGGCGCCAGGTCCTTCAAGCCACTCAGCATCGTCCGCACCTCTGCATCGAACGGCTGCGCGAGCAGCGGATGTGCCTCTTGCACGCTGCCCGCTTCGATCTTCAGCACGGTTTCGATCATGGGATGATCGAGGGGCGCACCCTCCACGAGCCGGCCGTGCAGCTCAATATGCTTGGCGCGCGCCAGCGGCACTTGCACCGATCCATTGATGCGATCGACCGAGGCGTCATCGAAGACGATCGAGGCGCGCTGCGGCACGGCCGGTAATCCCACTACACTGGAACGCGCCTTGCTCCAGTTCACCAGCATTGACGAGGTCCCGCGCGAATCGGAAATCTTCGCGGGCGCCTTAAATTCCGCAATCAGCAATTTCGGATCGTAGACCTGCGCGACCACCAGGATCTCGCCGAGACTGGCCGTGATCGGCGTTTGCGCCGCGGCCTGGCCGGCGGTCTGCGAGATCAGCGACACGCTGGCGCCGTCGCAACGTACTTCGAGGCGGAACGGGAAGCCGGCTACCGTTCGCTTGGCGCAATCGTAGACCCGGCCCGATTTCGCCTCCTGCGCGCGCCAAGCGTCGGCCTTCACCTCGGCCTCGGAGGCGGCATAGAACCAGAACGCACTCCATGCCACAGCGGCGATCAGGAGCAGGATGGGCGGCAGGAAAAGGCGCCACAGCGGACGCCGGCGGGGTGCAAGGGCCATGTCAATCATAGAGCGACCATTGGCTGAGGATTTTGTCAAATCTAAGCGGCGGCCCGGGACCCACAAGACACGGAATTTCTGCTTCGTTTGGCTCCGTCATTCTGATAGCCGTGCGCTCGATGTCGACTGAAATGCTCTCCAGAACAGAACCGTCCAAAGACGACCTGTGGGTGTTCGGCTATGGATCGCTGATGTGGCGCCCCGGCTTCGAGTTCGTCGAGCAGGTGCCGGCACGGCTGATCGGCGAGCACCGCGCATTGTGCGTCTATTCGTTCGACCATCGCGGGACCCCGGAAAAGCCCGGCCTTGTGCTTGGCCTCGACCGCGGCGGCGCCTGTCGCGGCATCGCGTTCCGGGTCGCGGCAAAGCGGCGTGATGACACCATCGATTATTTGCGCAGCCGCGAGCAGACCACCCATGTCTATCGCGAAGTCATGCGTTCGGTCTGGCTGGAAAACGAAGCCCGGCAGCGGGTCAGCGCGCTCGCCTATGTGGTCGACCGTGGCCACGTCCAATATGCCGGGCGGCTGTCGCTCGCCGAACAACTGCGCTACGTCCGGCAGGGACATGGTCGTTCAGGCAACAACCGCGACTATGTGCTGTCGACGGTAAAGTCGATCGAGGCGCAAGGCTTCCGCGACCCGCAACTGCATCAACTCGCGCTCGTGCTGCACGATGAAGCGTCCCTGCATCGCTGAGTCATCTCTTCTTTCCTTCTCCCCCTGTGGGAGAAGGTGGCGTGGACGAAGTCCGCGCCGGATGAGGGGTCTGTATCCGCGGATGCAACCCCTCACCCGTCGCGCTGCTCACTGCGTTCGCATCGCGCCACCCTCTCCCACAAGGGGAGAGGGTAAAATTCTGAGCCTTACGCCTTCGCCGACGCCGGCACCCGCCCGAACAATTGCGCCTGCTCATGGCGCGCCGCCTCGACCAGCCGGTTGGTGGCCTCCTCGATCACGGCGGCAATGCGCGTGAGAAATTCAGTTCGCGACAGGCCGGGCGGCAGCGGATCGAGGAATTCGACCACCAGCGTACCGGGGTAACGCATGAACGTCCGGCGCGGCCAGAACAAGCCGGAATTCAACGCGACCGGAATGCACGGCACGCCACTGCTGGCATAGATCTGCCCCACTCCGGTCAAATAGTCCGGCGGCGCGTCGACCGGGGTGCGGGTGCCTTCGGGGAAAATGATCAATTGTCGCCCGCTGCGAATTTCCTTTGGCGCTCGCCGCGCCATCTTCATCAGCGACCGCATGCCGCCGGCGCGATCGACGCCGATCATCCCGGCCTTCACCAGATACCAACCAAAAAACGGAATCATGGCCAGCTCGCGCTTGTAGATGAACAGCGGCGAATCGAAGAATTGCAGCAGCGCGAAGGTTTCCCACATCGACTGATGTTTCGACGCCACGATCAGCGGCCCCTTTGGAATTTTCTCGAGCCCGCGATACTCCACCTTGATGTTGCAGATCGCACGCATCAGCCAGATGCTGCTGCGCGCCCAATATCGGGCAATCGTCATGATACCCGAGCGGGGCATCAGGAAGGTCGGGATTCCGACGATCACCCAGAACGCCAGCAGCAGATAGAACAGCACGTTGTAGATCAGCGAACGCAGGAAAATGGAGACCATCGATAACCCGATCAATTGGCTTGGGCCGTCGCCGGCTTGCGCAGCGCGAGCGAACCGGACGGTTCCACGGCTTCGCGCATCATTTCGAGACCGGCATCGGCAAGATGCACCCGCACTTCGGCGGCGACGTATTTGACATACTCCGATAGCAAGAGCCGCACCGTCGCGCCATTGGTCCACCAGGGCTCGTCGCGCCATTTGTCGCCGACCACCGCGAACGGAATGAGGGCAATATCGGGCATCGCGTGCGACAATTCGAGGATCGCGCGCGGCATATGGTAGTTCGACGTTACCACGATCAGCGACTTGAACCCGCGCTCGCGCGCCCAGCGCCGCGCCTCCGCCGCATTGCTGCGGGTGTTGACGGCGGAGCGGTCGAGATCGACGCAGCAGCTCAGCAACGACTGATTGTCGGTCAGCGAGCGTGAAATGTCGCTTGCGGCATTGGTCGGATGAACGCCGGAGATCAGTAACCGCCTGCCATAACCATCGGCCAGCAATTCCATCGCATCGGACACGCGCGAAGACCCGCCGGTGAGTACCACGATGCCGTCGGCGGTGCGGGCGGGCTTGGTTTCGGCCCCGCGCAACTGCGAAAGAAATCCGACGAAGCCCATTCCGGCAGCCACGAACGCAATCGCCAGTACCGCAACGATCATTGCGCGCAGCCGGCTCCGCGGCGCGACCATCGGCGCGGCGGGCGATTTATCGTCGGTCGGCCGGCTCATGCTGATCTGGCGATCCTTCCCCTGCTCAAGTCCAGTGTGCCGAATCCGAAGTTCGCACCCCCTCGCAGCACCCACCTTTGTGAACTTCGGATTCGAAACGACACTAGAAACCCATGATTCTAGTGTGGTTTTGGTTCAGAAGCTCGCATGACGGACTAGCCCCACTGATGATGAGAACTTCTGAACCACCACACTAGAAGCTTTTCGGAGGAAGTGGAGTCCGGATGGCACGGCATGGCCGCGTCAGTCGATCTCGTTGAGGGTTGCAAACAGCGTTCGCCGCGAAGCCCAGGCCGTGATTGCCGCGATCAGCACCGCCTGCGCCGCCAGCGCCAGGTACCCCGAAGGACGCAGCGAAAACGTCCCCAATAACGCGACAAACTGGTCCCCGACGGGGGTGCCCGTGAACCAGCCGGCAATCGATTCAGAGAAACCGAAAACCAGCATGGCAATGCCGCCTCCGATGATCCCGCCCTCCAAACCCAGCCGGAGAAAATGCCGCAGGAACCTGTTGGCGATATAGCGGTCGCCGGCGCCGACAAAATGCAGAACTTCCACGATCGGGCGGTTGGCCGCCATCGCACCGCGTGTCGCAAACGACACCGAAATGATGGTTGCGATAATCACCAGAGCGAGGATTCCAATGCCGGCGATCACGGTGGCACCGGTCATCGACCGCATCCGCTCGATCCAGGCGCGATGATCATCGACGCTGGCCGAGGGCGTCACCTGCCTCACCCGACGGCGCAACGCCTCCAGATCGAGCGTGGTTCCCGGTTGCACCCGCGCGACGATCACGCGCGGCACCGGCAGATCGTCGAGCGAAAGTCCGCTGCCGAGCCAAGGCTCCAGCAGTTTGGCGGATTCCTCCCTGGTGAAGGGCCGGATCTCGACGATGCCCGGCTGCGCCCGTATCGCGTCGGCGACCGCCGCCGCGTCGCGGTCGATATCGCGCCCGGGGGCGGGCCGCACCTGAATGGTGATTTCGGTTGCGACCTCCGACTGCCACTCCGCCGCCGACGCACTCACCAGCAGCACGGCGCCGGTGGTCATCGAAGCCAGGAACGTCATGATGGCGACGACCGCAATCAGCGCGCGGCCGGCGATCGATCCGCGGGGCACGATCGGCGACATATTGCGCGCGCGCGCGGGCACCTGCGGACGCTCCTGCCCGAGGTCCACCAACGGCCCATGCTGATGATCGGTCCTACTCATAGATATGCAGCCGTCCCTGGTGCAGCACCAGCCGCCGCGCGTCATATTGATCCATCAGGGTCATATCATGGGTCGCGATAACCACCGCGGTGCCGGACTTGTTCAGCTCGATGAAGAGCCGCAGCAATCGCCGCCCCAGGGTCGGATCGACGTTGCCGGTCGGCTCGTCGGCCAGAAGCAGGCGCGGCCGCGAGATGACAGCGCGCGCGATCGCCGCGCGCTGTTTTTCGCCGCCCGACAGGATCGGCGGCAACGCGTCCATTCGCTCGCCAAGACCAACCCATTTCAGGAGATCGATGACCTCCTTGCGATAGCTCGACTCCTCGCGGCCCATCACGCGGAATGGCAACGCGACATTTTCATAGGTGGTCATGTGGTCGAGCAACCGGAAATCCTGCAATACGATGCCGATCCGCTTGCGCAGATCAGCGACTTGATCCTTGCCGAGCAGAGAGACGTCATGGCCGAACAGGTTGACCAGGCCGCGGGTCGGCCGCAGCGACAAAAACAACAGCTTCAAAAGCGAGGTCTTGCCGGCGCCGGACGGACCGGTGAGGAACTGGAAGGAGTGGGCAGGAATCAGGAAATTGAGGTCGCGCAAAATCTCCGGGCCAAGCCCGTAACGCAAGCCGACATTTTCGAACCGAACCAAGCCCAGCTCCGTTCGATGAGGGGCGTGACCGGAAACCCGAAACCGGTTGCCCCCTTGTGTCCCGAATCCGAAGTTCGCACCCTAACTTCTGAACCACCACACTAGCCCGCCGGTTTCGCTGCGGCCGCGAACCAAACAAAGTGGTTGTGCTTCGTTTATGGTTTCCGATTCGTTAACGGTCGCCTTGTAGCATTTCACCAGCATCATTGGTGGAGATTGGCTCCATGCACATCGTTTGCCCGCATTGTTCAACGTCCTATGCCATTGATTTGGCTAGTTTGGGCGCGGATGGCCGCACCGTGCGGTGTTCCCGCTGCAAGGAGGTCTGGCTAGCGAGGCCGGAGGATGCGACCGAGATCGCAACGCAGCGGCCGGCGATGGCGGACGCCGGCCCACGGGCCGCCGAGCAAGACGCCGCCTCCGAATGGGACGCGCTCGCGCGCGAGGAAGCCGGCGAGGAAGGCGGAGCCCCGCACGTCGACAGTCCCCCGATAGCGGCCGACTGGGGGGCATCGGCCGACGGCGCAGGCTCCACGACCAGCGACACGGACTGGCCTTCGGTCGCCCGAAACGATCAGTACGACACGCGCCGCCAACGCACGCCGAGGGGCCTGCCTGGCGGGCATAGAAGGTGGCCGGTCAACCTCACCACAAGCTGCGCCGCGATGGGGGCGCTGGTGCTGGCGCTCTTGATTTGGCGCATCGACGTGGTTCGGTTGCTGCCGCAAACCGCAGCGTTCTACAAATTGGTCGGCCTCGACGTCAATTTGCGCGGACTGCGGTTCAAGGACGTCAAGATCACGTCCGAGACGGTGGAAGGCAAACCAGTGCTGGTGATCGAGGGCGTCATCACCGGCGAATCCAGCAAGCCGGTGGAGCTGCCACGGCTGCGCTTCAGCGTTCGTGACGCGCAGGGTGCCGAGATCTATGCCTGGAACACGGTGCTGGAGCAGCCCGTGCTAAGACCCGGCGAAAAGGCCTGGTTCAAGTCGCGGCTGGCTTCGCCGCCGCCGGAGGGGCGTAACATTGATGTACGCTTTTTCAGCAGGCGGGATATCACCGGTGGCCATGTATGAGCCGGATCGCCTGATCCCGTTCCCGACACAGGTGCTTCGATGCCACGCGTGCTGATCGTCGACGATGAAGATTCCATGCGCATGCTGGTGGCGCGGGCCGTTGCCATGGATGGCCACGAAACGGTCACCGCGGACGACGGCGCCGAAGCGCTGGAGATCCTGGGCAGCGAACAGGGCGCCTTCGATCTCCTACTGACCGATATCCAGATGCCGGTGATGGACGGGATCGCGCTGGCACTGGCGGCCGCCCGTGATTTTCCCGAGCTCACGATTTTATTGATGACGGGCTTTGCCGAACAGCGTGAGCGTGCATCGGGCCTCAATGCCATCGCCCATGACGTCGTCACCAAGCCTTTCTCGGTGGCCGATATCCGCACCGCAGTGGCTGACGCGCTGGCATCGCGGAAGACCGAGTAGCAAAACCACGTCCTTCAACTCGTCATTGCCGGGCATAGCCGTCCGAAGGACGGCGTCGCTTCCGCTCGCCTATGCCCGGCAATCCATCTACCTCGAAAAAAGTCACGTGAAGACGATGGATACGCGGGTCAAGCCCGCGTATGACACCTCTCGTCATGGCGACGCTGTCTGTGCGAAAATAGCCCTAGTAATCCTTCAACAGCCGCTCGATGTAATCGAGTTCGATCTGCGGGCGCTGGGGATCGGCGAGGCGGCGGCGGAGTTCTTCCAGTATCCGGCGCACCCGCTGCACATCGATTTCACCGGGAATCTTCACCGTCAGATCATCGCCGAATTCACGCCCGTGCAGCGGACGTCCCAGCGGATCGCTCTGATTGCCGCCGCTTTGCTGACGGCCCGCGCGGGCGCCGGGGCCGTCACTCTGGCCTTCGCCATCGCCCTGCTGCATCGCTTCAGCGAGGCTCTGGGCGCCCTTGCGCAAGGCTTCCAGCGCCTTGCCCTGCGAATCAACGGCGCCGTCGGCGTTACCCTCGCCGAGCTTGCCGCTGGCATCGCCCATCGCGCTGTCGGCCTCGCCGAGGCCATCCTCGCCATCGCCCGGATCGCCGTCCTGACCCTGCTGGCCCTGCTGGCCTTTCTGGCCTTTCTGGCCCTGTTGCCCCTTCTCGCCGCGCTGGCCCTGTCCCATGCCGCGCTTGGCAAGCTCGTCTTGCAATTTCCTGAGGCGGTCGCGCAGGCCCTGCTGATCCTGCTGCAGATCGCTCATGCCCTGATCGCCCTGCTTGCCGCGCTGCCGGTCGCGCCGTGAATCCTGGCCCTGCTTGAAGGTCTTGTCGCGCAACTGCTGTTGTTTGCGGATCATGTCGCCGAGCTCGTTCAGCGCCTGCTCCATGTCGCCGTCGCCGGACTGGCCGGGCTGCGCCATTTGCAAGTTTTCCAGCATCTGCTGCAGCTGTTCGAGCAATTGTTTGGCGGCGTCCTTGTCGCCGGAGCGCGACAACCGCTCCATGCGTTCGATCATGTTATTGAGGTCCTGTTGGCGCATCACCCTGGTATTGGGATCGAGCGGCCGGGCCAGTTGTTGCGGGTTGTTGCGCAGCTGCTCGGCGAGCTGGCGCATGAAATTATCCAGCGCCGCGCGCAAATCCTGGGTGAGTTTCTTGATCTCCTCGTCGCTGGCGCCTCTTTCCAGCGCCTGCTTGAGCGCCTCCTGCGCGGCGCGCAGCGCCTTGTCCACATCGGTAATGTTGCCGTCCTCGATGGTGACGGCGAGCGCCCAGAGGCTCGCGACGACTTCGCGCATCGCATCGTCGGTCCGCGCCGTCTCGAGCTGGCGCGCGACGCTGCGCAGACCGAGATACTGCCCGGTCTCCGGCATGAACAATTCCGGCGCGATCATCAGCGCGTCGAGCGCGGCATAGACCTGCGAATTCTGATTGGCGTCGAGCGCCAGAATGCGGCGCTGCTCGATCAGCGCCCGCGCCAACGGCTTGGTGAACAGCCGCTCCGGCAGGCGCATGTTGAACGGCTCACTGCGCCCCTCATTGCCGGCTTCGTCCTTGGCGGTCAGATTCAGCGTCACCTCGGCGCCGGCGTAGGGATCCTCGCTGAGATCCTTGACGGTCTGGCCGACGCCATTGCGGGTCCGCGCATTCGGCAGCACCAGCGAAAACTGCGGCGGGTCGAACAGCGGCCGCGTCTCGGCGCCCTGCGCAGCTTCGGCGCGGCGGGCCGCAAAGAGCGCCCGGGCTTCGGTGACGCCATAGTCGTCCTCGATCTTGTAGGAGAGCTGCAGCGAACCGCGGGCCTGGCGCTCCGCATCTTTCGCGAGCGCGATGGTCGGAGGACGGTCGGGTGTGGCGCTGAACTTCCACTGCGGCTGACCGGAGGGGGCACGGATGTGGGCCGTGCCATCGCCGGTGATGGTAAAATGCTTCTCGTTGGTGCCTTTGGGCGCCTGCTGGGCCGGCACCGCTTCGCTCACGCCGCCGCCGGCCACGACGTCGAGGGCGCCCCCGCTCGATCGTACGATCAACGTGCTGCCTGTCGGGACCGCTAGCGGCCCCGCGGCGGGTATCGCGGCCTCTTTGTTTGCCGCCGACAGAATGATCGGTGGCCTACCGGTATAGAGCGGCGGCGTCACCCATGCATCGACCCTGATATTGGTCGCCGACAGCACGCCATTCCAGTCGAAGGCGGCTGCAACGCGCATCCTGCGCTCGTCACCTGCCGCAACATAGGCAGCGACCAACGTCACCACGACCAGCGCCCGCAGCGCCCAGGGATCGTGGATCACGAGCCGCGGCGACGGCAGGCCGGCGCGGATGCGCTTGATCGACGCCAAAGTGCGCTCACGCTGCGCCTGCCACAGCGCCAGCGCGACCGGATCCTGCGTCGCCAGCGTATCGGTCAGGGTCGTTGCTGGGCGATGGCGGATACCGGCACCGCGATCGAGCCTGCTCAGAGCCTCTTGCCGGCTCGGCCAGCGAAACCCGACCAGCGGGAACAGCGCCGCCAACGCAAGCGCGATGAACAGGCCGAGCCCGATGGCACGGGCCAGGAACGGCAGCGCCAGCCAAAGGCCAGCCCAGGACACCACCAGAAACAGCCCAGCAACGGTTAAAAGCCGGGCCAAATGCGGCCAGCTTCGCTCCCATGCGATCGCAAATTCGGCTCGCCGCAAGGCCTGCGCCAGTTGCAGCCGCGAGACGGCATCAGGGTTGCGCAGTGGCTCTGGCGGGTCGGGGGTGGTGCCGCTCAACAATCTCTCCAGGTTGCCCGGATCACATCCTAGCACAACGGCGGCAGTGAGGCACCCACTCGGGACCGGTAACCCACACCCGGAAATACGCATAACACGAAGGCGTGACTGTGCCGCCACGACCCCGTAACGTCGCGCCGACCCAGAAAACTTACCCAAGGAAACGCCATGGACAAGAAGACGCACGACGAGGGGTTGGAGATTCGCAAAGCGGTGCTGGGCGAGGCCTATGTCGCCAACGCGCTAAAAAACGCCGACGACTTCAACAGGCCATTTCAGGAGCTGGTCACCGAATATTGCTGGGGCGCGATCTGGGGCCGCGAGGAACTGCCGCGCAAGACCCGCAGCATGCTCAACCTCGCCATGATCTCGATCCTCAACCGGCCTCACGAATTGCGGGCGCACATCAAGGGCGCGCTGACCAACGGCGTGAGCCGCGACGAGATTCGCGAAGTCTTCATGCAGGTCGCGATCTACGCCGGCATTCCCGCGGGCGTCGACAGTTTCCGCATCGCGCGCGAAGTGTTCGCTGAGTTGGACAAGGGCTGAGCTTTCCACCCTCATGGTGAGGAGGCGCGCTTGCGCCGTCTCCGGACGATGCTTCGCATCGCCTTGAGAACCAAGAGGCCGGGAGAGCCTGCTAAAAATTCATCCTTCGAGACGGCCGCGATGCGGCCTCCTCAGGAGGAGGATCGTCTCCAGAGATTCGTTGAGGAAAAACACCATGGATATCGGATTCATCGGCCTGGGAAAAATGGGCTTCCCCATGGCCCGCCGCCTGATCGAGGCCAAACATCAGCTCGTGGTCTTCGACCAACGCAAGGAGGCCGTGGACAAACTGGTTGCGCTTGGCGCGCAAGCGGCTTCCTCACCGAGGGATGTCGCCGACCGCGCCGAGACGGTGCTGGCGAGCTTGCCCTCGCTGCAGGCCTCGCTTGAGGTTGCGACCGGAAAGGACGGCGTCATCGAAGGCAAGCGTATCAGGCGCTTCGTCGATCTCTCCACGGTCGGATCGCAGATGGCGGTGCGGATTCACGACCTGTTAGCCAAGCGCAACCTGGTGCAGCTCGACAGTCCCGTCAGCGGCGGCGTCGGCGGCGCCGAAAAGGGCACGCTCGCGGTGATGGTGTCAGGCCCTCGTGCCGATTTCGAAGCAGCGAAACCTGCGCTTGACGTGATCGGCAAGGTGTTCTTCATCGGCGAGAAACCTGGCTCGGCGCAGACCATGAAGCTTGCCAACAACCTATTGTCGGCGACCGCTGTGGTGGCGACTTCGGAAGCCGTCGTGATGGGCGTCAAAGCGGGCCTCGATCCCGCGGTGATGATCGACGTGATCAATGCGGGCTCGGGCATGAACACGGCGAGCCGCGACAAGTTTCCCCGTTCGATCCTGCCGCGCACCTTCGACTTTGGCTTTGCCACGGGGTTGATGGTCAAGGACGTGCGGCTTTGCCTCGAGGAAGCGAAATCGCTCGGGCTTTCGATGGAAGTCGCCGAAGCGGTCGGACGGCTCTGGGAAGTGGTGTTCCGCGAAATGGGCGCGGAGTCCGATTTCACCTCGGCGATCAAGCCGATCGAGAAGGCGGCGGGCGTCGTGGTGGGAGGCAAAGGCGGCGCTCACGCGGCGAAGTGACGGCGCTCACAACCACGGCGCGGGTTTGTCCATCGCGATCAGCGCCTCGACTTCGACGCGTGGCCGCACCACCGCGTACTGATCATCCTTGACCAGGACTTCCGGCACCAGCGCGCGGGTGTTGTAGGTGCCGGCCTGCACCGCGCCGTAGGCGCCGGCGGTCATGACGGCCAGCAGATCGCCGGCCTTGGGCTCGGCCATGGTCCGCCCGAGCGCGAGATAGTCGCCGCTTTCGCAGACCGGCCCGACCACATCGGCAACGATGCTGCGCGCGCCTGGCGCGGCCAGCCGAAGCGGCAGGATGTCGTGATGGGCCTCGTACAAGGTGGGACGGATCAGGTCGTTCATGGCGGCGTCGATAATGACAAAATTCTTGGCGTCGCCGTGCTTCAGATAGATCACGCGGGTCACCAGGATTCCGGCATTGCCGACGATCATTCGGCCGGGCTCGAACACCAACGTGCAACCGAGATTGTGTGTCACCCGCTTGACCACGGCGGCGTAGGCGGAAGGCAACGGCGGCGCGACGCGGTCCGCATGATAGGGAATGCCGAGGCCGCCGCCGAAATCGATGTGCGAAATGCTGTGGCCATCGGCGCGCAGCGTCTGCACGAATTCGGCCAGCAGCCTGAAAGCGGCTTCCAGCGGCACCAAATCGGTGATCTGGCTGCCGATATGCATATCGACGCCGGTCACGCGAATGCCAGGCAGCTTTGCGGCGCGGGCGTAAACCGCACGCGCCCGCTCGAGCGGCACGCCGAACTTGTTCTCCGACTTGCCGGTCGAGATTTTCGCGTGCGAACCGGAATCGACGTCGGGATTGACCCGAACCGAAATCCGCGCCAGGCGCCCCTGCTCGCTCGCCAATCGCGACAGCAATTCGAGTTCCGGCTCGGATTCGACGTTGATGCAGAGGATGTCTGCCGCCAGCGCCGCTGTTAGTTCGGCTTCGGTCTTGCCGACCCCGGAGAACAAGATCCGCTCGGGCGGAATGCCGGCGGCGAGCGCGCGCTTCAACTCACCGCCCGAAACCACGTCGGCGCCGGCGCCGAGTTTCGCCAGCGTGCGCAGCACCGACTGGTTGGAGTTGGCCTTCAGGGCGTAACAGACCAGCGACTTCTCGCCGGTAAAGGCTTCGCTGAACACCCGGTAATGGCGCTCCAGCGTTGCGGTCGAATAGCAATAGAACGGCGTGCCGACCGCTTCAGCCAG